>Ga0194127_10000519_pt1 | contig 61457 bp, 64 predicted proteins | sample TA2KigC100mmetaG_FD_148624 | JGI IMG/M metagenome (GOLD analysis project Ga0194127, IMG submission 148624) | Freshwater microbial communities from Lake Tanganyika, Tanzania - TA2015036 Kigoma Deep Cast 100m | ecosystem: Environmental > Aquatic > Freshwater > Lake | place: Tanzania: Lake... | reverse complement strand
ATGCGCGGCGAGGAAGGCGGCGACGATGGCTTCGTTCTCCTCGGGCAGGATGCTGCAGGTGGCGTAGACGAGGCGCCCGCCCTTCTTCACCAGACGCGCGGCGCCCTTGAGGATGTCGTGCTGCTTGCGCGCCAGTTCCGCCACGCCTTCCGCCGTCTGCCGCCACTTCAGGTCGGGGTTGCGGCGCAGCGTGCCCAGCCCGCTGCAGGGGGCGTCGACCAGCACGCGGTCGAGCTTGCCGGCGAGTCGCTTGACGCGCAGGTCGTTCTCGTTGGCGATCGTCACCGGGTGCACGTTGGAGAGGCCGGCGCGCGCGACGCGGTCCTTCAGGCGACCGAGGCGCTTGTCGGAAACGTCGAAGGCGTAGAGGCGGCCGGTCGAGCGCATCAGCGCGCCCAGCAGCAGGGTCTTGCCCCCGGCGCCGGCGCAGAAGTCGGCGACCATCTCGCCGCGTTTGGGCGCGAGCAGGTAGCCGAGCAACTGGCTGCCCTCGTCCTGCACCTCGATCGTGCCGTCGAGATAGAGCGGATGCTTCTGCAGCGCCGGCTTGCCCTTCAGGCGGATGGCGAGCGGCGAGAGCGCGCCCGCCTCGGCGGCGACGCCCTCCTCGCTCAGGCGCGCCAGCACGGCATCGCGTTCCAGCTTCAGCGGATTGGCGCGCAGGTCGAGCGGCGCCGGCTGGTTGAGGGCCTGCGCCAGCCTGAGCAGCTCGTCCGGACCGAGGTGCGCGAGCAGCCGCCCGGCCAGCCAGTCGGGGAAGTCGGCCTGCTCGGCCAGGGTCAGTTCGCCGGCCGCGCGGCCCTTGAATTCCGCCACCCACTTTTGCTCCTTCTCGTTCAAGGCCTGCTCGAGCTGGCGCTGGCTGACGCCGGCGAGTTTCACCAGCGCCGCCAGCACCAGGCGGCGCGGGTTCGCCTCGGCGCCGAGCAGCTTCTCGAGCAGGCGGCGGCGGCGCAGCACGGCGTAGGCGGTCTCGGCGACGAAGCCGCGGTCGTTCTGGCCGAGCTGGCGGTGGTCGCGGAAGAATTTCGACAGCACGGCGTCGGCGGGGTGCTCGAACTTCAGCAGCAGGTTGAGCGCGCTGGTGGTCGCGTCGATGAGTCCGGGTGTGATTCGCATGATGCCTTTCTATGGTTTCGCCGCGAGGCGTGCGCCGTCGATCTCGAGTTCGACGGCGTTCTGCTCATACACGTCGCCCTTGCGGTCGGCGAAGCGGATGCGCACCGGCAGATTGCGGTAGTCCTGCGCCAGCCACAGCTCCATGGCGTTCTCGCCCGGCATGGCGGGCGTCTTGACGTGCCAGGTGCGCAGCGGGCCGAAGCGCGTGGCGAGCGTCTCGTCGCCCACCGCCTCGTAGGCGTAGCGGCCGACGTTCTTGCCTGTGGCGATGAGCATGTCGACGCGCGCCGCCGCGCCATAGAGGCCGATCTGGTAGATCTGCGAGGCGAGGTCCTGCGCCATGCCGGCCAGCGCCGCCTCGCGCCGCGGCTGGCCGGCCGAGGTAAGCGCGATCTTCATGGCGGCGCGGTCGAAGCGCGCGCCCTCGGCCGCCTTGCCGTTGCGCTCGACGGAAAAGGTCTCCGGCAGCAGGCCCTCCGGCCCGACCCTGCCCTCGCTCGTCTGCACGATCCGCATCGTGCGGAAGAGGGCGACGAGGCCGGTCGTCTCCGACACGGTCTCGAGCCGGTAGCCGATGCCGTCGTGGCGCCAGGCGTGCGTCGACTGGCCGAGCTGCATGCCCTGCTCGCCTTCGCCGCGCGTGACGGCGAAGACGATGCGGCCCTGGCGCGGCCAGGGGAGGTCGACGGGCACCGGCGTGGCCGCCGCGGGCGGCGCGGCAACGGGCGGGGCGGGCGCCTCGGCCTGCGGCGCGGGCTCGGCGCTCGGCGGCGCCGGCTCGGCCACGGGCGGCGCGGGCATACGGCGCGGCTGCGGCTGCGCCCTGGGCAAGGGCGGCGGCGCCGGCTGCGGCGCCAGCACCGGCGCGGGCGGCGGCGGCCGTTGCGCCGGCTGCGGCGCAAGGCGCGCCTCCAGCAGCGTGCTCTCGCGGGTATCGAAGAAGGGCAGGTGCCAGCCGGGGCTGCTGATCACCGTGAGATGGAACAGCAGCGAGAAGACCAGTGCGGCGAGCCAGCGACGCTCGGTCATGTGCGCCCTGAGTCGGGCTCCGGGACAAGCAGGGCGCCGGCCGTGCGCCGCTCGCCGTCGAGCTGCACGCGGCCGTCGGCGCCCAGGCACAGCCGCCCCTCGACGAACCAGCGCACGGCCTGCGGGTAGGCGATGTGCTCCTGGGCGAGCACGCGCGCGGCGAGCGCGTCCTCGCTGTCGTCGGGATACACCGGCACGGCGGCCTGGATGATGACCGGGCCGTTGTCCAGCGCCGGCGTGACGAAGTGCACCGTGCAGCCGTGCACGCGGCAGCCGGCCTCGAGCGCGCGGCGGTGCGTGTGCAGGCCGGGGAAGGCCGGCAGCAGCGAGGGATGGATGTTCATCAGCCGCCCCGCGTAGCGGCGCACGAAATTTTCGCCGAGGATGCGCATGAAGCCGGCCAGCACGACGAGGTCGGGCGCGTGGCGGTCGATCTCGGCGGCGAGCGCGGCATCGAACAGATCGCGCGAGGCATGCCCGGCATGCGCCACCACGGCGGTCGTAATGCCGTGCGCGCGGGCGGTCTCCAGCCCCCTGGCGTCGGCCTTGTTGCTGATGACCGCACTGATGCGGCCGGGCAGCTTGGCGGCGAGCATGGCCTCCATGTTGCTGCCGCGGCCGGAGATGAGGATGACGATGTTTTTCATGTTCAGAATTTGACGGGCAGGAAGATCGCCGTGGCGAGGTTCTGGAACACCTTGGCGACGACGCGGTTGGTCTTGTCGGCGATGATCTTCGAGATCAGGTCGAGGTTGCCGATGACCTTGCCGAACTCGCGCTCGAAGGAAAGATTCTTCACCGGCCCGGCGCCCTCGTTGGAGAGGAGATACAGCTCGCCGTTCGGCGCGTGCGCGTTGGAGAGCTTCCACACCGCGATCTCGACGTTGCGCGCGGCATTGAACAGCGCCTGCGGGTCGAGGTCGTCGAGCAGGAAGAGCTCGGTCTTGTCGTTGAAGGCCGTCATGGTCATGCCGCCGAGGCCGGCGATGAAGGCCAGCACGCGGTCGCCGGCGTAGTCCTCGCGGAAGGCGAGATGGATGGCGTCGGTGCCGCGCTTGCCTTCCAGTTCCCGGAACGCCCAGCCGTGGTTGGCCTCGAAGATGCGCGCCACGGCCGCCTCGAGGCTGGGCTGGCCGCCCTTGCGCCATTCGCGCGGATTGCGCCGATAGAGCTTCTCGGTGAGGAGCTTGAGGCTGGCGAAGATTTCACGCTGGTGCGCCTCGGCGACGCGGTCGACGTCGGACTTCACGACCTGGTTCGGGTCGAAGCCGGCCGGCGGTTTGCGCGGCGTCGTGCCCGTGCCTGCACAGCCGATCAGCAAGGGCAGGAAAATCAAGGGGATAAGCCGCAAAACCATGCCCCATCATAACGTAACCGGGCGCCCCCCGGCTACGGCGCGGCGCGGCGGTGCTTGAGGTAGCCGATCAGCGCCGGCAGCATCGACAGGACGATGATGCCGAGGATGACCAGGCTCAGGTTGTTCTGGATGATGGGCAGGTTGCCGAAGAGGTAGCCGGCGACGGAGAGCGAGGTGACCCACAGCACGGCGCCGCCGACGTTGTAGGCCTGGAAGCGCACGTAGGTCATCTCGCCGATGCCGGCGACGAAGGGCGCGAAGGTGCGCAGGATGGGGATGAAGCGCGTGATGACCAGCGTCTTGCCGCCGTGCTGCTCATAGAAGACATGGGTCTTCATCAGCGCCGCCTTGTTGAAGAAGCGCGAGTTCTCCCAGTGGAAGACCTTGGGGCCGAGGTAGCGGCCGATCGCGTAGTTCACGCTGTTGCCGAGGATGGCGGCGGCGATCAGCGTGGCGTTAAGCACCCAGATGTCCATGCTGCCCGCGCCGCACAGGGCGCCGGCGACGAAGAGCAGCGAGTCGCCCGGCAGAAAAGGCGTGACGACGAAGCCCGTCTCGGCGAAGACGATGAGGAAGAGGATGACGTATACCCAGGTGCCGTACTGGGCCAGCAGGGCGGCGAGATGCTTGTCGAGGTGGACGGCGACGTCCCAGGCGAAGGCGAGCAATTCCATGAGGGCGCCATGATACAGTTGCCAGTCGCCAGTTGCCAGTTGCCGGTTGCCGGTTGGGGAGTCGGAACGTGAAGGCGTATTACAAGGATTTGGTTGTTTGGCAGAAAGCGATGCTTTTGGTAACGGAAATCTATCGATTGACTCGCACCTTCCCGAAAGACGAGGTCTTTGGCCTATCGAGTCAGCTGAGGCGTGCGGCGGTCTCTGTTCCGAGCAATATTGCAGAGGGGCAAGGCAGGCTGACCAAGGGTGAATTCAGGCAGTTTCTCGGTCAAGCCAAAGGATCCCTCATGGAACTTGAAACGCAGTTGCTCATAGGACAGAACCTCGGGTACCTCCAGCAAGATCAGATTTCCGCGCTTCTGGACATGACCGGGGAAGTCGGTCGCTTGCTGAACGGCCTGATCAATTCGCTTTCAACCGGCAACCGGCAACCGGCAACCGGCAACTGAAATGCCGTCCATCCGTCCCCTGCCCGACCTCCTCATCAGCCAGATCGCCGCCGGCGAAGTGGTCGAGCGGCCGGCCTCGGTGGTGAAGGAACTGCTGGAGAACAGCATCGACGCCGGCGCGCGCGCCATCTCGGTGCAACTGCTCGAGGGCGGCGTGCGCCAGATCCGCATCGTCGACGACGGCGGCGGCATTCCGAAGGAGGAGCTGCCGCTGGCGCTCGCCCGCCACGCCACCAGCAAGATCGCCTCACTCGAAGACCTCGAGAGCGTCGCCACCCTCGGCTTCCGCGGCGAGGCGCTGGCCTCGATCGCCGCGGTGGCGCGGCTGACTTTGGTGAGCCGCCTGCGCTCCGCGCCGCACGCCTGGCGCCTCGGCCCGGAACGGGACGTCGCCCCCGCCGCGCTCGGCGGCGGCACGGTGATCGAGGTCGACGACCTCTACTTCAACACGCCGGCGCGGCGCAAGTTCCTCAAGAGCGAGCACACCGAGTACGCCCACTGCGAGGAGGCCGTGCGCCGCATTGCGCTGGCGCATCCGCAGGTGTCCTTCCATCTGCAGCACAACGGCCGCACGGCGCTGCATCTGGCCGCCGGTGACGCCGCGCGGCGCATCGCCGACGTGCTCGGCGCCGAGTTCGCGGAGCAGGCGCGCGGCATCGAGGCCGCGGCGGGCAGCCTGCGCCTGACCGGCTGCGCCGCGCTGCCGGCCTACTCGCGCGCGCGCGCCGACGCCCAGTACTTCTTCGTGAACGGCCGCTTCGTGCGCGACAAGCTGCTCTCGCACGCGGTGCGCGAGGCCTACGCCGACATCCTGCACGGGAGCCGCCACGCCGCCTACGCGCTGTTCCTCGACATCGACCCGCGCAGCGTGGACGTCAACGTGCACCCGGCCAAGACCGAGGTGCGCTTCCGCGACGGCCGTGCCGTGCACCAGTTCGTCTTCCACGCCCTGCAGCGCGCGCTGGCGGCGCCGCTGGCGCATGCCGCCACGCCCGCCGCCGTGCCGGCGGGATTGACTTTTCCCGCGGCCGCGCCGCAGCAGCAGGCGCTCGCCGTCGCGCAGCCGGTCGCCGCCTACTACGACTTCGTGCGCCAGGCCGCCGCACAGCCGATGCCGGCCGCGGAGGCAGGCGCGCCGCCGCCGCTCGGCTTCGCCCTCGCCCAGCTGCACGGCGTCTACGTCCTGGCGCAGAACGCGTCCGGCCTGGTGCTGGTCGACATGCACGCCGCCCACGAGCGCATCCTCTACGAGAAACTGAAGACGGCGCTGGACGCGCGCCCGGCCGTGCAGCCGCTGCTGGTGCCGGTGGTGTTTTCGGCCAGCGTCGAAGAGATGGCTGCCGCGGAAGAGCATGCCGAAACGCTCGACCGCCTCGGCTTCGAGGTCGCCCCCGCGGGCCCGCGCGAGCTTGCGTTGCGCGCCGTGCCGGCGCTGCTCGCCCATGCGCGCATCCCCGAGCTCGTGCGCGCGCTGCTCGCCGACATCGAGCGCTTCGGCGCCAGCCGCGTCGCCGCCGAACAACGCAACGAGCTGCTCGCCACCATGGCCTGTCACGGCGCGGTGCGCGCCAACCGCGCCCTCAGCCTGCCCGAGATGAACGCCCTGCTGCGGCAGATGGAGGAGACCGAGCGCGCCGACCAGTGCAACCACGGCCGGCCGACGTGGACGCAACTGACGATGGACGAGCTCGACCGCCTGTTCCTGCGCGGAAGATAAGGAGTGGGTTCCCGCTTGCGCGGGAACGACGATGCCTATGCAGCCCCTGCCGCCGGCGATCTGCCTCATGGGACCTACTGCGAGCGGCAAGACCGCCGTGTCGCTGGGACTGACTTTGCGCTTTCCGCTGGAGATCGTCAGCGTCGACTCGGCGCAGGTGTTCATCGGCATGGACATCGGCACGGCCAAGCCGGATCGCGCCACGCTGGCGAAATTCCCCCACCACCTGATCGACCTGGTCACGCCGGAGGAGGCCTATTCCGCCGCGCGCTTCCGCGAGGACGCACTGCGCGCCATGGCGGACATCACGGCACGCGGCAAGGTGCCGCTGCTTGCCGGCGGCACCATGCTCTACTTCAAGGCGCTGCGCGAGGGGCTGTCCGACCTGCCGCAGGCCGACTCGGATCTGCGCCGCGAGATCGACGACGAGGCGCGGGCGCGCGGCTGGCCGGCGCTGCACGCCGAGCTGGCGCAACTCGACCCTGAGGCGGCGGCGCGCCTCAAGCCGACCGACGCGCAGCGCATCCAGCGCGCGCTGGAAGTGGTGCGCCTCACCGGCGCGCCGCTGGCGGCGAGCCTGGCGCGCAAGGGCGACGCCGCCTTCCCCTACCGCGCCGTCCAGCTCGCCCTGCTGCCCGCCGACCGCGCCGTGCTGCATGAACGCATCGCGCAGCGCTTCGACGCCATGCTGGAAGCCGGCCTCGTCGACGAGCTGGCCGCGCTGCGCCGAAAATACCGCCTGCACCCCGGCCTGCCTTCGATGCGCTGCGTCGGCTACCGCCAGGCCTGGGATTTCCTCGAAGGCGCCATCGACCGCGCCGCCCTGCGCGAGAAGGGCATCGCCGCCACGCGCCAGCTGGCCAAGCGCCAGCTCACCTGGCTGCGAGGCTGGCCGGACACGCTCGCATTCGACTGCCTGGCGCCCGATCTGCTCGACCAGTCCTGCCGCGCGGTAGAACAGGCGCTGGCTTAAGTTCGCCCGAAGATGGCCGTTATCTCCCCTGTTGAGGAGAAACCGGCATGCCCACCGCCAGCCAAGCCATCGAAGAGTCCGCCGACGAGGCGGCGCCGAAACCCAGCCTCGGCCTGCGCCTGAAGCGCCTGCTCGTCGCGCCCCTCCTTCTGCTGCGCCGGCTGCGCAAACCGGCGCCCGCTGCCGATGCCGAAGAGGACGACGCGCCGCCCGCCCGCGGCCGCGGCCGGGGACGGGACGAGGACGCGGAGGAAGCCGGGGCCGGCCCGGCCGGCCCGCCGCTCTGGCGCCGCGCCCTGCCCTATGCCGTCGTCTTCGCGCTCGGTGCGGCGGCGGCCGGCGGCGCGGTGTCCTGGCTGTCCGGGCAGGTCATCGCCCGTCAAGCGGAAGCCATGTCCGCGCAGGATGACGAGATAGTGCGCCTGAAAGGGGTGCTGGCCGGCTACGACAGGATGATGCTGCAGAACAAAAAGAAGCTAGAGGAGGAGCAGGGCCGGCGCGCCGAAGCGGAAAACCGCCTGTCCATCGCGCAAACCAATCTGGCGCGCCAGGCGGCACCGCCCGCCGCTTCTTCTGCCTCCACCGCCACCGGCAGCGCGGGCAGCCGCGACAAGACGGGCGACTGCACCCTGCGCCCCGGCGCGGCGGGCAGCACCCTGAAGGGCTGCCTGGAAGAGTTCAACCGATAGGCTCGACCGGCGCCGCCGCGCCCCACAGGCGCGGCAGCAGCGCCTCGAGCCGGCGCGGATCGCCGCTGGTGTAGAAGCGCGCCGTCCCGCCCGACGCTCCGCAGGAAAAGTCAGTCTCCGCAAGACGGCGAAGCAACTGGCGCGCCACCGCCTCGCCCGTTTCGATCAGGCTGACCGCTTCGCCGGCGAGCTCGCGCAGCAGCGGTGCGAGGAAGGGGTAGTGCGTGCAGCCGAGCACCAGCGTGTCGGCACCCTGCGCCAGCAGCGGCGCGACGAAGCCTTCGAGCAGCGCGCGCGTCTCCGGCCCCGCCAGATCGCCTGCTTCGATGCGCTCGACCAGCCCCGGACAGGGCTGCACGATGACGCGCGCCTGCGAACCGAAGCGGCGCACCAGCTCGGCGAACTTGTCGCTCTCCAGCGTGCCGCTGGTGGCGAGCACGCCGATGACGCCGCTCTTCGTCGCTTCGGCCGCCGGTTTCACCGCCGGCTCCATGCCGACGATGGGCACCGCGTGGCGTACGCGCAGTTCCGCGATGGCGGCGGCGGTGGCGGTGTTGCAGGCCACCACCAGCGCGGCGGCATCCCGCGCGACGAGGAAGTCCGCGATGGCTCGCGTACGCGCGGCGATGAATTCGGCGGACTTGTCGCCGTAGGGCGCATGGCCGGAATCGGCGAGGTAGAGAAGATCGGCGCCCGGCAGGGCGGCGCGGATGTGGGCGAGGACGGTGAGCCCGCCCACGCCCGAATCGAAGACGCCGATCGGCTGTGGCGATCCGCTCAAGCGACGACGGTCTGCGGCTGGCCGGCTTCGCGCCGGGCGATGGCGCCGATGGTCCAGGCCGTTTCGCCGGCCTCGCGTAGCAGCTCGAGGGCCTGTGCCTCATCCGACTGGGCAACGACGACGACCATGCCGATGCCGCAGTTGAAGACGCGGTGCATCTCGGCATCCGCCACCTCACCCTCGCGCTGCAGCCAGTCGAACAGCTTCGGCCGCATCCACGCCTTGCCGTCGATCTGCGCCGTCAGCGATTCGCCGAGGATGCGCGGCACGTTGTCGAGCAGGCCGCCGCCGGTGATGTGGGCAAGGCCCTTCACCGGCAGCGCCGCCATCAGGGCGAGCAGCGGCTTGACGTAGATGCGCGTCGGCGCCATCACCGCGTCGGCCAGAGGCCGGCCGTAGAAATCGGCATTCATGTCCGGCTTCGCCCGCTCGAGAATCTTGCGCACCAGGGAATAGCCGTTGGAATGCGCGCCGCTCGAAGCCAGGCCGATCACCGCGTCGCCCGGGGCGATGGTCGAGCCGTCGATGATCTTCGACTTCTCGACGGCGCCGACGGCGAAGCCGGCGAGGTCGTATTCGCCGTCCGGGTACATGCCCGGCATCTCCGCCGTCTCGCCGCCGATCAGCGCGCAGCCGGCCAGCTCGCAGCCCCGGGCGATGCCCTGGATGACGCTCGCGGCGGTATCCACGTCGAGGCGGCCGCAGGCGAAGTAGTCGAGGAAGAAGAGCGGCTCGGCCCCCTGCACCAGGATGTCGTTCACGCTCATCGCCACCAGGTCCTGGCCGACGGTGTCGTGGCGGTTCAGCTGGAAGGCCAGCTTCAGCTTGGTGCCGACGCCGTCGGTGCCGGAAACCAGCACCGGCTCCTTGTATTTCTTCGAGATATCGAAGAGGGCACCGAAGCCGCCGATGCCGGCCATCACCTCCGGCCGCAGCGTCCGTTTGGCGAAGGGCTTGATGCGCTCGACGAGGTCATCGCCGGCATCGATATCGACGCCGGCATCGCGATAGGTAAGAGGGGTCAGGGAGGAGGTCAAGGGGTATCCGCTTCGTGATAAAGTTGCGCTTCGCGCGGGAAAGGGCGAATTTTATAGTATGTCCCGTCGGCGCGCCGCTTTTGCGCTATTCATGATCCCATGCCCCAGCAGCTGACGCTCGACATCCGGCCCGAGCAGAACCCGACCCTGGACAACTTCATCGCCGGCGCCAACGCCGAGCTGGTGGCGCGCCTGCGCGCCCTGGCCCAGCCGCGCACCTTCGATGCCGTGTACCTCTGGGGGCCGCCGGGTTGCGGCCGCAGCCATCTCCTGCGGGCGACGCGCGCCGCCGCCGACGCCGCCGGGCGGCGCACGGTCTATGTCGCGGGCGAAGAAGCCGGCGCCGAACTGCCCTGCTCCACCGGCGGCCTGCTCGTGGTAAACGATGTCGACCGCCTCGACCCCGCCGCCCAGGTGGCCCTCTTCCGCACCTTCAACTCGGCGCGCCTGGCCGGGCTCTCTCTGCTGCTGGCCGGGCCGAAGCCGCCGCTGGAGCTTGACCTGCGCGAGGACCTGCGCACGCGCATCGGCCAGGCCATCGTCTATGCGGTGAGGCCGCTCAGCGACGAGGAAAAGGCCGCCACCCTGCAGAGCCAGGCCAGCCAGCGCGGCATGAAGATGGAGGACGGGGTGATCGGCTACCTGCTGCGCCATGCCGAGCGCGACCTGCCCTCGCTCATGGCGGTGCTCGACGAGCTCGACCGAGCCTCGCTCGAGCGCAAGCGGCCGGTGACGGTGCCGCTGCTCAAGGAAATGCTGCACAAGTTCAACAAGAACCCGGAATAACGTGGAACTCGCCCTCTTCGATCTCGACAATACATTGCTCGCCGGCGACTCGGATTTCGAGTGGGCGCAATACCTCATCTCGCGCGGCGTGCTCGACCGCGAGGTATACGAGGCGCGCAACCAGGACTTCTACGAGCAATACAAGGCCGGCACGCTCGACATCCACGAGTTCCTCGACTTCCAGCTGAAGCCGCTCTCGCGCCATCCGCGAGCGGAGCTCGACGCCTGGCACGCCGACTTCATGGCCACGCGCATCCTGCCCATCGTCAACGAGAAGGGCCGCGTCCTGGTGCGCCGCCACCAGGCGGAGGGCGCGCTCGTCGCCATCGTCACCGCCACCAACAGCTTCGTCACCGCGCCGATCGCGCGCGAGTTCGGCATCGCCCACCTCGTCGCCACCGAGCCCGCCAGGTACGGCGGCCAATTCACCGGCGGCGTCGAGGGCATGCCCTGCTTCCGCGAAGGCAAGATCGCGCGCGTCGAGGCCTGGCTCGCCGGCCTCGGCCACAACTGGAAAAGCTTCGGCCGCAGCTGGTTCTACAGCGATTCCCTCAACGACCTGCCCCTCCTCGGCAAGGTCAGCGACCCGGTCGCCGTGGATCCCGACCCGACGCTGGAGCAGCATGCCCGCGAGCGCGGCTGGCCCATTGTAAGTCTGAGATAACGCCTTGATCTGCTGTATCATTGCGCCCTCTTTGACGATCCGATAGCAGGATGATCCGCAAGCTGCTGCGCCGCGTCTTCAGCAAGGATGCGCCCGCCTCCCACGAACCGGCGCTGATTCCCGTCGCCAAGCACCACGTCCGGCGCGAGTCGATCTCGCCCGGTGCGCGCCGCACCGTCACGCGCCTGCAGGAGCACGGCCACCTGGCCTATGTCGTCGGCGGCGCGGTGCGCGATCTCCTCGCCGGCCTCTCTCCGAAGGATTTCGACGTCGCCACCGATGCCACGCCGGAACAGGTGCGCGGCCTCTTCCGCCGCTCGCGCATCATCGGCCGGCGCTTCCGCATCGTGCATGTCATGGACGGCGGCGAGACCATCGAGGTGTCCACCTTCCGCGCCGGCATCGCCCACGAGGCGGAGACCGACGAACACGGCCGCGTGCTGCGCGACAACGTCTTCGGCAACATGGAGGAGGACGCGGCGCGGCGCGACTTCACCATCAACGCGCTCTACTACGACCCGACCGCCGAGACCATCACCGATTTCCACCACGGCGTGGCCGACCTCAAGCAGAAGACGCTGCGCATCATCGGCGACCCGAGGAAGCGCTACCGCGAGGACCCGGTGCGCCTGCTGCGCGCCGTGCGCATGGCGGCCAAGCTCGGGCTGGCCATCGACCCGGCGGCTCGCGCGCCGATCCGCGAGATGGCCGAGCTGCTCGAGAACGTGCCGGCGGCGCGCCTCTTCGACGAGATGCTCAAGCTGCTCATCTCCGGCCATGCCGTCGAGTGCCTCAGGCAACTGCGCGAGGAAGGCCTGCACCACGGCCTGCTGCCGCTGCTCGACGTCATCATGGAGCAGCCGCTCGGCGAGCGCTTTGTCTGGCTCTCGCTCGCCAACACCGACGCGCGCGTCAACGCCGGCAAGCGCACCTCGCCCGGTTTCCTCTTCGCCACCCTGCTCTGGCACGAGGTGCTGGCGGCGTGGGAGGCGCGCAAGGAACAGGGCGAGATGCCCTTCCCGGCGCTGCACGCCGCCATGGACGAGGTGCTTGATCTGCAGGCCGGCAAGCTCGCCATCACGCGGCGCATCGCCGCCGACATCAAGGACATCTGGGTGCTGCAGCCGCGCCTGGAGAACCGCGTCGGGCGCCGCCCGCTGCGCGTCGTCGAGCAGCCGCGCTTCAAGGCAGGCTACGACTTCCTCCTGCTGCGCGCCGAAAGCGGCGAGGTCGAGCAGGAACTGGCCGGGTGGTGGACGCGCTTCCTCGAGGCCGACACCGAAGCCCGCGTCGCCATGCTGACGCCCGAGAAAAAGCCGGCCCGCAAGAGACGGCGCCGGCGCAAGGGTGGCGGGGAAGGAAACGAGGCGGAGGCGGCGGAATGACCGTGCGCGCCTATGTCGCGCTGGGCAGCAACCTGGGCGACCCGCTCGCCACGGTGCAGGCGGCGTTCAGCGCCTTGCGCACGCTGCCGGACACCGTCCTCGTCGCCGCCTCATCGCTCTATCGCAGCGCACCGGTCGGTCTGAGGAACCAGCCCGATTTCATCAATGCCGTCGCCGCCCTCGACACGCGGCTCGCCGCCGAGGCGCTGCTCGAGGAACTCTTCGCCATCGAGGCGCGCTTCGGCCGGCGGCGCGACTTCCACCACGCGCCGCGCACGCTCGATCTCGACCTGCTGCTCTACGGCGGCGAAACGCGCGCCACGCCGCGGCTGACCCTGCCGCACCCGCGAATGCACGAGCGCGCCTTCGTCCTGCTGCCGCTGCTGGATCTCGCGCCGGACATCGCCATCCCGGGCCACGGCCCGGCCCGGGCGCTGGCCGAGGCCTGCCGCGAGCAGAAGCTGGCAAAGCTCGCTATCATGGATTCCGTGCCCGACCACCGAAGAGTGCACTCATGAGCTATCTCGAGAACGCCAAGCCGGTGACCCTGACCGAACTCGCCCGCATGCGCAGCGAGGGCGAGAAGATCGCCGTGCTCACCTGCTATGACGCCAGCTTCGCCGCCCTGCTCGAACGCAACGGCGTGGATGTGCTGCTGGTGGGCGATTCCCTCGGCAACGTGCTGCAGGGCCACAGCTCGACCCTGCCGGTGACGCTGGAACAGATGGCCTACCACACCGGCTGCGTCGCGCGCGGGGCGAACCGCCCCTTCCTCGTTGCCGACATGCCCTTCGGCAGCTACCAGGAAAGCCCGGCGCAGGCGATGCGCTCGGCCGTGGCGCTGATGGCCGCCGGCGCGCAGATGGTCAAGCTGGAAGGCGGCGCCTACATGGCGGAGACGGTGCGCTTCCTCGTCGAGCGCGGCGTGCCGGTGTGCGCCCACATCGGCCTCACGCCGCAGTCGGTGAACCAGCTCGGCGGCTACCGCGTGCAGGGCAAGACCAAGGCCGCTGCACAGGTGATGAAGGACGACGCGCTGGCGCTGGAGCAGGCCGGCGCCGCGCTCCTCGTATTGGAGATGGTGCCCTCGGCGCTGGCCGCCGAGATCACCGACAGCCTGACCAGCATGGCGACGATCGGCATCGGCGCCGGCGCCGACTGCCACGGCCAGGTGCTGGTGCTGCACGACATGATCGGCGTCTATCCGGGCCGCAAGGCCAAGTTCGTCAGGAACTTCATGGACGGCGCGGCGAGCATCGACGACGCCGTCCGGGCCTACGTCAAGGCCGTCAAGAACGGCTCCTTCCCCGGCCCCGAAAACTGCTACTGAGATGAAGATTCACACCACCATCGCCGGCTTCCGCGCGGCGCTGCAGGGGGCCGGCCGCGTCGCCTTCGTGCCCACCATGGGCAACCTGCACGAGGGCCACGTCGCCCTCATGCGCCAGGCGCGGCCGCTCGGCGATTGCGTCGTCTCCAGCCTGTTCGTGAACCGCCTGCAGTTCGGCCCGAAGGAGGATTTCGGCAAGTACCCGCGCACCTTCGAGGCCGATTGCGAAAAGATGGAAGCCGTCGGCGTCGCCCACCTCTTCGCGCCGGACGAGGGCGAGATGTACCCTACTCAGCAGTCCTACTTCGTTTCGCCCGACCCGGCCCAGGCCGACATCCTCGAGGGCGAGTTCCGCCCCGGTTTCTTCCGTGGCGTCGCCACGGTGGTGATGAAGCTCTTCTCCGTCGTGCAGCCGCAGGTGGCCGTCTTCGGCAAGAAGGACTACCAGCAACTGATGATCATCCGCAACATGGTGCGCGAACTCAGTCTGCCCATCGAGATCGTTCCCGGCGAGACGGTGCGCGCGGAAGACGGACTGGCCCTGTCCTCGCGCAACGGCTACCTCTCGGCGGCCGAACGGGCCGAGGCCCCCCGGCTGTATCTGGCTCTGGACGCGGTCTCGCGCGCCATACGGGCCGGAGAACGAGACCTGGCGCGGCTTGAGCAGGGGGCCATGGCGGAACTCCGCGCCCATGGCTGGATTCCGCAGTATGTTGCAGTGCGAAAACAACTTGATCTACAATTACCGGCCGCTCACGATTCTGGGTTGGTGGTGCTGGGCGCGGCACTCCTGGGGAGCACGCGCCTGATCGACAACCTGGAAGTTTAGGGTACCGTCTTGCGCTCAGGCCGTCGGTGCACCAGCAGCGCACCTTGCGGGAGAGGGATTCCGCAACCTGCCAGCTACTGAGTACTGAGAGAAGGAGCGACCACGATGCAACGGATGATGCTGAAGTCCAAGCTGCACCGCGTAACGGTCACGCATTCCGAGCTGCACTACGAAGGTTCCTGCGCGATCGATCAGGATCTTCTGGACGCCGCGGACATCCGCGAGTACCAGCAGATCGACATCTACAACGTCAACAACGGCGAGCGCTTCACCACCTATGCCATTTCCGCCGAGCGCGGCAGCGGCATCGTTTCGGTGAACGGCGCCGCGGCGAGGAAGGCCGCCCCCGGCGATCTCCTCATCATCGCCACCTACGCGAACTACGACGAAGCCGAACTGGCGAAGTTCGAGCCGGACCTGGTCTATGTCGATTCGCGCAACCGAGTGATGAACCAGCGCCACAAGATTCCCGTGCAATTGGCCTGACCAGGGCCCTTTGGGAGTGAAAGCCCGCGCGATCCGCGGGCTTTTTTATTGCCGGACAGAGTGCATCAGGCCCGCCGCGGCGGCGAGCAGCGCGGCCGCGCCGACGTTGTGCGCCACGGCCAGCCAGAGCGAATAGCCGCTGACCACCGTGAGCACCCCGAGCAGGGCCTCGATCAGCAGGAAAGTCAGTGTCGCCAGGGCGGCGTTGCGCGCCTGCGGCACCTTGCGCAGCCGCAGCGCCACGCCGACGAGCAGCACTGCCGCCAGCAGCGCCGCGTAGCGGTGCAGCAGGTGCAGCGCCACCCCGCCCGCCTCGCCCGGCTCGGGCGCGCCCGAGAGGACGGCGAAGGGATTCAGCGCCGCCCAGCCCTGCAATGCCGGCCACCAGACGCCCTCGCAGGCCGGCAGCGTACCGCAGGCCGGCGCCGCATAGCGCGCGCCGATGAGGCCGCCCAGAAGCACCGTCAGCGTCAGCATCGCCATCGCGATGCGGCACGGCGCGCCGCCACGCCCCTGTTCCACCAGGCGCGACGGTTCGGACGTGATCGCCACGCGCCAGGAAAAACTGACCAGTCCCAGCCCGCCGAGGAGGTTGATGAAATTCACCACGACCAGGCGCGGGTCGGCACTCCAGATGCCGACGACGGAGAGGAACAGCATCAGCGCCAGCAGCAGGGTGGCATAGCGCGCGGCCGGTTGCAGCGGCTGCGGCCGCCAGCAGCGCCAGGCGAGCAGGATGCCCGCCAGCAGGGCCGAGGTGGCGACGAGCCGATGCACGAGGCGCGCCCCTTCCCAGGGCGCGGGGACGCTCCCGGAAAGAACGGAGCCATAGCAGCCCGGCCAGCCGTCGCAGCCCAGGCCGGCGCCGGAGAGCCGCAGGTAGGCGCTCACGCCGACCACCCCGAGCGAGAGCAGGCAGGTCGCCAGAGCGAGGGCACGGACGCGCTGTTCCCGCATCAGAAGCCGCGCTGCATGGGCGCCACGCGCAACTCGTGGTTGACCCAGAGCAGGATGCCGAAGACGACCATGGCGCCGCCCTGGTGCGCCGCCGCCAGCCAGACGATCGGCTCGGGCACGAAGGTGAGCAGGGTGGCAATGCCGAGCGCGATCTGCCCCGCCACGGCAAGCAGCAGGGCAAGGCCGGCGAACTTGGCGCGGGCGCTGGCCGCCGAGCGCTGCAGGCGCAGCCAGAACCAGGGCACCAGAATGGCCAGCAGCCATGCACCGAGGCGGTGGTCGAACTGCACCGTCGCCATGTTGTTGAACAGGTTGAGCAGGCCGAGCTCGGGCAGCCAGATCTCCGGCGGCACGACATGGCCGTTCATGAGCGGGAAGGTGTTGTAGGCCTTGCCGGCGCGGATGCCGGCGACAAAGCCGCCGCTCACCACCATGTAGAGCGCCAGCACGGCGAGCCAGAAACCGAGGCGGCGCAACTTAAGGATGCCCTGATTCACCATGCGCCCGCCGCGTTCGCTGACCAGCCCCAACGCCACCCACATCATGGCGATGAAGATGACGAAGGCCAGGGTCAGGTGCGCCGTCAGGCGGTACTGGCTGACGCGGGGGTCGTCCACCAGGCCGCTTTTCACCATGTACCAGCCCATGGCGCCCTGCAGGCCGCCGAGAATGAAGATGCCGACCAGCCTGGGCACCAGCGGGCGGTCTATCCTGCGCCGCAGCAGAAAGTAGAGGAAGGGGAACAGGAAGACCAGGCCGATGGTGCGACCGAGCACGCGATGGAAATACTCCCACCAGAAGATGCCCTTGAATTCCTCCAGGGACATGGCGTGATTGACCTTCTGGAACTCCGGCGTCTGCTTATATTTTTCAAAGACTTCCATCCAGTCCGCCTGGCTCAGGGGGGGGATGGTGCCGACCAGCGGCTGCCATTCGACGATGGACAGGCCGGAATGGGTCAGGCGTGTCACGCCGCCGACGACGAGCGTGGCGAAGACCATGGCGGAGCAAACGAAGAGCCAGAGAGCGACCTGGCGGCGCGAAGCGGGATTCATGCGCGTAGACCGGTTTTTTCTCGTATTTTAGGGTGGAGAAGCGAGAGCGGATTATATGCGACATCCTGCCGCACCGCCGCATGCAAGTGCCTGCTGTATTTGGGCGTTTCTTAACCTAGATCAAATTATTCACGAAGCCGGCGACGTAACTTATCGCCCGTTAAATCCCCGTAGTTTGTCTTGTCGAAAAACCGCGTCGCCAAGGCGCAAAAAAGGAGGCTTGCATGGCTGATCAAAAAGAACCGGTCCCCCTGATGCAGCAGGTGCTGGACAACCCGTTCCTGCTGCTGTTTCTGGGCATCGTCATTCCGACCGTGCTGTACATCGTGTGGGGCGTGGTGGAAATAGCCAACATTCCGCTCGCCAAATAACGTCAACCACAGGGAGAAAACAAGATGTCCGCTATTTCGCCCCCCGAGCAACGCATCTGGTGGAAAGCACCGCTCGACAAGCTCGAATTCATCTGGATCGCCATCGCCTTCGTCTGGTCGCTGGTGATGTTCGTCATGATGATCTGGTGGCATATCTACGGCAACCAGAACCTCGCCAACGTAGTGTCGAAGACCACCAAGGAGATGTACGCCGCGAAGACGCAGGCCGTGGTCGACAAATACACCGTGCGCACAGAGACCGACAAGCAGATCCCGGTCGTCAAGCCGCCCGCCGGTTCCGACATCTACCTGATCGGGCGCCTGTGGGACTGGTGGCCGATCTACGAGCTTGAGAAGGGCAAGACCTACAAGCTCCACCTGTCGGCGATGGATTACATGCACGGTTTCTCGCTGCAACCGCAGAACATCAACATCCAGGTGCATCCGAACTACGACCACACGGTCAAGATCACGCCGACACAGGCAGGCACCTATTCCATCGTCTGCAACGAGTATTGCGGCGTGGGCCATCATGCGATGGTCGGTCGCATCTACGTGAAATAAGGGGCGCGTAAATGGCTACCACATACCGCATCTGCCCGCGTACCGGGCTGCAATTCGACACCGATGCCGAAAAACTGATGCGCTGGAACGCCGTCGCCGGCGTGCTGGCGCTGCTCCTCGGCGGCATCATGGCCGTCGGCGTCGTGCTGACGCGCTGGCCGGCCGTCCATCTGCTTTCGGCAGAAACCTTCTACATGGTGCTCACGGCGCACGGCATCGACATGCTGCTGTTCTGGATCATCTTCTTCGAGATGGCCGTGCTCTACTTCGCCTCGTCCACGCTGCTGCACTGCCGCCTGGCGACGCCGAAGATGGCATGGCTCGGCTTCTGGCTGATGGCCATCGGTTCGGTGATGACCAACGTCGCCATCTTCCAGGGCGAATCCAGCGTGATGTTCACCTCCTACGTGCCGATGATGGCCAAGCCGCATTTCTACCTCGGCCTGATCCTCTTCGCCGTGGGTGCGCTGATCGGCTGCTTCGTCTTCCTCGGCACCCTGGTGGTGGCCAAGGCGGAGAAGACCTACGAGGGCTCGATTCCGCTGGTCACCTTCGGCGCCCTGACGGCCGCCATCATCGCCATCTTCACCATCGCCTCCGGCGCGGTGATCCTGATCCCGACGCTGCTCTGGTCGATGGGCTTCATCCAGGAAATCGACACCCTGATCTACCGTGTCGTCTGGTGGGCCATGGGCCACAGCTCGCAGCAGATCAACGTCTCCGCCCACGTCGCGATCTGGTACGCCATCGCCGCCATCGTCTTCGGCGCCAAGCCGATGAGCGAGAAGGTGAGCCGTTCGGCCTACCTGCTCTACATCCTGTTCCTGCAGCTCGCCTGCGCCCACCACCTGCTGGCCGACCCCGGCCTCAGCGCCGAGTGGAAGGTCGTCAACACCTCGTACTTCATGTACTTCGCGGTGCTGGCCTCCATGATCCACGGCATGACGGTGCCGGGCGCCATCGAGCAGGCGCAGCGCCTGAAGGGCTACAACAAGGGCCTCTTCGAGTGGCTGAGGAAGGCACCCTGGGGCAACCCGGCCTTCTCCTCGATGTTCCTCTCGCTGATCGGCTTCGGCTTCCTCGGCGGCATCTCCGGCGTCATGATGGGCGCGGAACAGCTGAACATGCTGATCCACAACACCATCTACGTGCCGGGCCACTTCCACGCCACGGTCGTCATCGGCACCACGCTGGCCTTCATGGGCCTCACCTACTTCCTGGTGCCGGTGCTGTTCCGCCGTGAAGTGCTGTTCCCGGGCTTCGCCAAGCTGTTCCCCTATCTCTTCGGCCTCTCGATGTACATCGTGGCGCTGGTGATGATGGGCGCGGGCACGCTGGGCGTCTCCCGCCGTCACTGGGACATGGCCTTCGCCGGCTCGCCGCTCGCCTACGAGTGGCCGGGCGCCGCCTACCTGATGATGGGTCTCAACGGCGTCTTCGGCACGATCGCCATCGTCGCCGGCGGCCTGTGGATCCTGCAGATCGTCTTCTCGCTGCTGTTCGGCAAGAAGCTCGACGAGGGTGAGCTGCGCAACAGCCCGATCCCGCTGACCCTGCCGGCTCCGACCGGCGGCCATGCGGCGCATCCGCCCGCCACCCCGGGCACCATGGTGCTGGCGTTGGTCTTCCTCGTCTCGTTCATCCTGTACTACTTCGTGAACTGGAAATACCTGTCCTCCCTGTGGGGTCTGGCCTAAGACCAGTCGCTACGGCCGCAAGGCCGGCAATAGAAGGGGCCGCGCAAGCGGCCCTTTTTATTTGACGCGTTCGCTTGACGCTGCGACAGTCGGCGGAGATCATGCACGCCATGCCAAACATCACCCTGCGATCGCTGTGCGCAGTGCTGCTACTGAGCGTCGGCGCCGCGTCCCTTGCCGCCCAACGCGACAGCGGCGTCACCTCGCGTCCGCTCGACCCGGCCGCCGCGCCCAACGTGCCCTCGCTCGATGCGGAGAAGGCGCTCGCCCTGTCGAAATCGGTGCTGGGCCAGCCGCTGGGAGATTTCGCGCTGCTGGCGCGCGACGGGCAGCCGCGGCGCCTGGCCGACTACCGCGGCAAGCCGCTGCTGGTAAGTTTCATCTACACCGGCTGCTTCGATGTCTGCCCGACCACCACCCGGAACCTGCAAAAAGCCGTCACGAACACCGTCGCCAACCTCGGTGCGGACCGCTTCAACGTCGTCAGCATCGGCTTCAACCAGCCTTTCGATTCGCCTTCCGCGCTGAAGGCCTTCGCCGCGCAGAACGGCATCGTCTTCCCGAACTGGGAATTCCTCAGCCCGGCCGCCGCCATCGTGGACGACCTGACGAAAGGCTTTGGTTTCAGCTTCGTCGCCACCCCGGCGGGCTTCGATCACACCGTACAGGTCACCCTGGTCGACGCCGAGGGGAAAATAGTCCGGCAGATCTACGGCGAAGCGCTGACCGCAGACATGCTGGTCGAGCCGCTCAAGCAGCTGGTGACCGGCGCGCCGCTTTCCGCGACCAGCCCCATCGCCGACCTGCTCGACCGCGTCCGCATCCTCTGTTCGGTATATGACCCGAAGCTGGGCAAATACCGCCTTAGCCTGGCCATCGTCTTCGAAATCGCCGGCTTTCTCACCTTTGTCCTGTTCATCGCCTGGTACCTCTGGCGCGGCTGGCGCGACATGAAATCCAGGCCGGGTTGATACCCGTCAATCCAGCGAGCAGGGTGCTGGCATATCATCAAAAGCTAATACACGCCACCTGCACACAGGTGCCCCATTTGAGAGCGATCGAAGCCGTCCGTACGGGCGGATTGCGTCTGCAACAGCGCATCGAATCCCTGTTCGATGCCGTCTTCGGTGCCGCCGGCAATCCCTGGCGGCATCTGGGTGCGCTCGGCTTCTATTTCGTCTGGATCGCGCTGGTCACGGGCATCTACCTGTTCATCGTCCTCGACACCGGCATCGAGGAGGTCCACACCTCGATCGAGTACTACACGCATGAACAGTGGTGGCTGGGCGGCATCATGCGCAGCCTGCACCGCTATGCCGCCGACGGCCTCGTGCTGGTCATGCTGCTGCACCTGCTGCGCGAGTTTCTCTACGGCCGCTTCACCGGCTTCCACTGGTATTCCTGGATCACCGGCGTGCCGACGATCTGGCTGGTCTACGCCTCGGGCATCGGCGGCTACTGGCTGGTGTGGGATGAACTCGGTCTGTTCTCGGCCGTCGCCAGCGCCGAGTGGTTCGACTGGCTGCCGATCTTCAGCGACCCGGCGACACGCAACTTCCTGCCCGGCGTGCTCAACGACCGCTTTTTCTCGCTGCTGATCTTCCTGCACATCGGCATCCCGCTCCTCCTGCTGCTCGCCCTGTGGGTGCACATCCAGCGCGTCTCGCAGTCCGACGTCTTCCCCTCGCGCGCCCTGGCCCTCGGCACGCTGGCCATGCTGCTCGCGCTTTCGCTCGTCAAGCCGACCGTCTCGCACGGACGGGCCGACCTGTCCGCCGTGCCGGCTGCGCTGCACATCGACTGGTATTACCTGTTCATTCACCCGCTGATGTATCTCACCTCGCCCGCCGCGCTGTGGGCCATGGCCGGCCTGTTCACGCTGCTGCTGCTGGCGCTGCCGCTGCTGCCGCGGGCGAAACGGCAGCCGATCGCGGTGGTGAACCCGCCCAACTGCAACGGCTGCCGTCGCTGCTTCGTCGATTGCCCCTATGGCGCCGTGACCATGCTGCCGCACCCGGACAAGCCGGGCCACGAACTGGCGCGCGTCATCCCGGAACTGTGCGCTTCCTGCGGCATCTGCGCCGGCGCCTGCCCGTCGTCTACGCCCTTCCGCAGCGTCGAGTCCCTCGTCACCGGCATCGACATGCCGCAGCAGCCGGTCGGCGCCCTGCGCGAGGAGATGGAGCGCAAGCTCGCCGCGCTCGCCGGGCCGGCGAAGATCACCGTCTTCGGCTGCGCCTGTGCTGCCGACGCACGCGCGCTCGAGGGCAACGACACCGCCGTGCTGAACCTGATGTGCTCGGGCCTGCTGCCGCCCAGCTTCGTCGAATATGCCCTGCGCGGCGGCGCCGACGGCGTGCTCGTCACCGGTTGCCGCGAGGGCAGCTGCGCCTACCGTTTCGGCACGCGCTGGACCGAGGAACGCCTCACCGGCCGGCGCGAGCCGCATTTGCGCCCGACGGTGCCGGCCGAACGGCTGCGCGTCGCCTGGGCCGACGGCCACGAAATGAGCAAGCTCAAGGCCGAACTGGCGGATTTCCGCCAGACTTTGCAATCGCTCGATGCGGACGAAAAACGCCCGCGCGCTTATACTCCCCGAAGGATCCAGCATGGTTAACAAGTCCCCCACGAACCCCGTCGCGATTGCCGGCCAGGTGCTGTTCTACGGCCTTTTCGCCGCGATCATCGGCTATTTCTCCACTTCGCCCGACTACACCCACCTCGAGGCCGACAAGGCGCTGATCAAGCTCTCATTCGCCTATCACGGCGAGCCGGTCGGCGAATGCCGCGAGCGCTCGCCCGAGGAACTCGCCAAGCTGGCGCCGAACATGCGCGTGGCCAAGGTCTGCCCGCGCGAGCGCTCGCCGATCACCGTCAAGCTCGATCTCGACGGCCAGCCGCTCGTCGAAGCCGTGGCGCCGCCGGCCGGTCTCTCCAAGGATGGCGCCTCGACGCTCTACCGGCGCTTCGAGGTCCCGGCCGGCGAGCATTTCATCTCGGTGAAAATGAACGACAACGTCCGCGTTCAGGGCTTCAACCTGGTGCGCGAGGAGAAACTGACGCTGAAGCCGTCGCAGATCCTGGTCATCGACGTACGCAAGGATCATGGCGGCATTTTCTTTGAATGAGTGCGGCGGGCCAGGCGCATCGCTTCGACCTGCCTGACGCCGACGCGCGCACCGTCGGCGCCGCGCGCGGCTGGCTCTGGCTCGGCCTCTTCGCCCTGATCGGCTCGGGCGTGCTGTCGATCATCCTCGTCCTTTCGCGCGCGCCGCAGTTCCAGAACCTGATGCCGACGGGCGACTTCTTCCGCGTCGCCCTGGTGGTGCATGTCGATCTGTCCGTGCTGGTGTGGTTCGTCTCGCTCGGCGGCATCCTGTGGACGCTTGCCGGCCGCGCGCGCGCCGCGGGCCTCAACTACGCCGCGCTGGGCGTCTGCGCCCTGGGCACCCTGCTGATGACGGTCTCGCCCTTCGTCGGCCGTGGCGCTCCGGTGATGGCGAACTACATCCCGGTGCTCGAAGACCCGGTCTTCCTCTGGGGGCTGGTCATCTTCGGCGCCGGCGCCGTCCTGCTGGTGGCGCGCAGCCTCGCCGCCGCGCCCGCCTGGCGCCTGCCGCACAGCGGCGGCGAGGCCCTGCAGGCCGGCCTCACGCTCGGCCTGCTGTCCGCCGTCATCGCCCTCGCCGCCTTCGCCTGGTCGTGGCTGACGCAGCCGGCCGGGCTCGACGGCAAGGCCTACTACGAGATCCTCTTCTGGGGCGGCGGTCATGCCCTGCAGTTCATCTGGACGCTGTTCATGCTGGTCGCCTGGCTCTGGCTGGCGAGCGCCTGCGCCGGCGGCGTGCCGATGAGCCCGCGCATCGCGCTGTTGTGCTTCGTGCTGGCCACGGTCTGCGCACTGGCGATCCCGGTCGCCTACCTGCTCTGGCCGGCGCACGCCGTCGAGCATCGCAACCTGCTCACCTTCGCCATGGGCCTCGGCGGCGGCCTGCCCATCCTGCCGGTGGCGCTCGCCACCCTGCTCGCGCTGCGCCAGGGCGGCACGATCGCCGACGATGCGCGCCCGCTGCGCGCCGCGCTGCTCTCCTCGATCGCCCTGTTCTGCTTCGGCGGCCTCATCGGCTTCACCATCGCCGGCAGCAACGTCAAGATCCCGGCCCATTACCACGGCTGCATCGTCGGCGTCACGCTGGCGCTGATGGGACTGGTCTATCTCCTGCTGCCGCGCCTCGGCTACGGCAAGCCCGCGCACAAATGGGCAAGCTTCTCCTCCTACTGCTATGCCGTCGGCCAGGCCATGCACATCGGCGGCCTGATGTGGTCGGGCGGCTACGGCGTGCAGCGCAAGGTGGCCGGCGCCGAGCAGGCGCTGAGGAGCGCGAGCGAGATCGCCGCCATGGGCATCATGGGCCTCGGCGGCCTCATCGCCATCGTCGGCGGCATCGTCTTCGTCCTCGTCGTGCTGGGTGCGATGCGCCGTTCAACGGCGGGAGCACACGCCTAGCAACTGAATCGCAAACGCGGCCAGCGCCGCGACGGCAAGCCACGCGGCCGCAGTCGTGTTGAGTAGCACGCCCACGCCGGCCGCGACAAAAGTCAGTCCGCGCAGCACGGCGAAGCGACCGAGCCGTTCGCGCGCCGCGCGGTGCCAGTCGGTCTGCACGCCCGGTCTCAGCCAGACTGGCAGCAACTGGCTGACGGCGCCGGTGACCAGCGGCAGCAGAAAGCAGAGCAGGAAACCGAAGACCGCATCGGCGCCCTCGAGCCGGCGATTGGCATGCAGCGCGCCTGCGGACAGGAACACGAGCAGCCCGGCCAGCGCCAGGGCCAACGAGGGCGCGGCGCCGTGCGCGCGCAGGATTTCGGCCGGGAAGCGCGCCAGCCATGCCGTGCCCAGTTGCGCGACCGGCACGAACAACAGCAACGCGCCGGCATAGGCGGCCGGCGTCCACCACGCCGCACCCGCGGCGGCGAACAGCACGCCGGCAAGCGCCAGCGGCAACGCGCGCCGCAGCCGGCCGGCCGCGTCCGGATCGGGCCGGCCGGCCGCGGTCGGCAGCAGCACGGCCAGCGTGCCGAGCGCGGTGAGGCCGATGAAGCCCAGCGTGTTCAGATGCAGGTGGGCAAGGCGCAGCGCGGCGCGCTGCGCGGGCAGCGCCGGCAGCGCCAGCACCGCTACCAGCGCCAGCGCAAGGCAGAGCGCCGCGGCCAGGTACCAATGCAGTCCGGGATGCGGCGCGCCGAGCGCGGCGCGGCCCCGGCGAACAATCCAGACGGCCATGACGAACGCGGCAATCAGGGCGAGGCCGGCGCCGGCATGCACCAGCGGATTGAGCCAGGCCGGCTGGATGAAAGCGAGCGCCGCCAGGACGCCGGCGGCGAGAAACGCCAGCGGCAGCCGCTGCATCATCGGCGCCGGCGCGCCGCTGCGCGTGAGCACCGGCACGAAATGCAGCATGGCGCCGATAATCAGCGGCAGGACGCCAGCCGCGAATGCGACGTGGGCCGCGGCGGCGGGGCTGGCGCCGCCGGAGAGGATCAGGGCGATCGCCGCGGCAAAGGCGGCAATCGCGGCGACGACGAGAAACGGTAACATCCTACGGGATTGATCGTCATTCCCGCGGAAGCGGGAATCCATAGATGTGGGTCCCCGCTTCCGCGGGGACGACAGAACTCACGCCTGCTTCTTGACGAAATCGATGACGATGGCGCCCGGCTCGCGCTGCACGTACTGGATGGCGACCTGATCGCCATAGCGGGCGCGCAGTTGCTCGAGCAGGGGCAGCGGATCGTGGTCGTTGCAGAAGCGCATCGTCTCGCCCGGGAAGAGCGCGTCGAGGGCGCCGAAGATGGCGGCATGGCGGAACCGCTTGGCAATCCCGCGCGCGTCGAAGGGGTAGAGCTGGTCGGCCTGCAGATGCAGATGCGGCTGGGTCATGTTTTTCTCCTCTGGGGTTGAACGACGTGTAGTATCGCGGCGGCAGATTCTCCCGGCCGCCCCCTTCCCCGGCCTTGATGCAAATCATGGAAGGTCAATAATTAAACCCTTATATTCCCGCACTGCCCTTACGGTTATCCCCCGACCCCGACAGACCGCCATGCTCAAGCTCATCCACAAAACACTGCAATGGTTCTTCATGCGCGTCGAAGGCGTGTTCAATATCGCCTTCGGCGACAAGCTGAACCCGCTCTATCACCTCGGCACCATCACCTTCTGGCAGTTCTGGCTGGTGTCCGTCAGCGGGCTCTACCTGTTCATCTTCGCCGACACCGGCGTCACCGACGCCTACGAGTCGATCGAGGCCATCACGCACGAGCAATGGTGGCTGGGCGGCATCATGCGCAGCATCCACCGCTACGCCTCCGACGGCATGATCCTCACCATGCTGTTGCACATGGTGCGCCACTTCGCCTTCGACCGCTACCGCGGCTTCCGCTGGTTTTCCTGGATGACCGGCGTCGTGCTGATCTGGCTGATGTACATCACCGGCATCAACGGCTTCATGCTGGTGTGGGACCAGATGGCCCAGTTCGTCACCGTCGCGACCGCCGAGCTGCTCGACTGGATCCCCCTCTTCAAGGGCGTCGTGATTCGCAACTTCATCTTCGAAGGCCGCGTGAACGACCGCCTGTTCACCCTGCTCGCCTTCGTGCACCTCGGCGCGCCGCTGATCGTGCTGATGGTGATGTGGATCCACGTGCAGCGCGTGCCGCGCGCCCACATCAACCCGCCGAAGGCCATCGCCATCTGGGTGACGCTGACCCTCCTCGTGCTCTCGCTGGTCAAGCCGGTGGTAAGCCAGGGCCCGGCCAACCTCTCGGTCGAGGTGGCGCAGCTGGACTTCGACTGGTTCTACCTCGCGGTCTACCCGCTCATCTACGAGTGGCCGCTGGAGTACCTCTGGGGCCTGCTGATTGGCGCCACCGTCCTGTTGTACCTCACGCCCTGGCTGCCGCCCAAGCTGCGGCACGGCGCGCAGGCGGAGAGCGACGTCACCATGCATCCAGACAACAAGACCATCAAGGTGCGATTTAGCGAGACCCTGCTCGATGCCGGCCTGCGCCAGGGCATCAACCTGCCCTACGACTGCCGCAACGGCGGCTGCGGCCTGTGCAAGTGCACGGTGCTGAACGGGGAGGTCGATCCAGGCGTCTACCAGCCCAGTGTGCTCAGCCCGGCCGAACGCGCCATGGGCCGCGTGCTGTCCTGCTGCGCCACGCCGCTCGGATACGTCGAGATCGAATACGAGCCTGACGTCGCCATCGAGCGCACCCTGGTGCGCAAGTACGCCGGCCACATCGACAGCATGGAGCGGCTCACCCACGACGTCATGCGCGTCGTCATCCGCCTGCCGGAAGGGCAGAAGGTGCACTTCGCCGCCGGCCAGTACATCAACATCCTGCTCGAGGACGGCCAGCGCCGCGCCTTCTCCTTCGCCAGCGCGCCGCACGAGGCAGGGCACATCGAGTTGCAGATCCGTCTCGTGCCGGGCGGCCGTTTCACCCCCCACGTCTTCGAGAAGATGAAGGTCGGCGACGAAATCCTCTTCGAGGGGCCGCTCGGCGACTTCGTTCTGCGCGAATCGAACCGGCCGATCATATTCGTCGCCGGCGCCACCGGCTTTGCCCCGGTGAAGAGCATGGTCGAGGATGCTTTCCACCGCGGCCTGCAACGGCCGATCCATCTCTACTGGGGCGTCAGGAAGCGCCGCGACTTCTACCTCCCTCACCTGCCTGAGCAGTGGGCGCGCGAGCATCCGAACTTCAAGTTCGTCCCCGTGCTCTCCGAGCCGGGGCCGGAGGACGAATGGACGGGCCGCACCGGGCTGGTGCACGAGGCCATCCTGCAGGACTTCCCCAGCCTCGCCGGCAACGAGATCTACGCCTGCGGCTCGGCGCGCATGGTCGAGGCGATCTTCCCCAAGCTGAAGGACCAGGGCGCCGAGGATGGCATGTGCTTCTCGGACGCCTTCCACATCTCTGCCCGCTCGATGGCGATCCAGGCTCCCGCCGACGAGCAGAAGAAGGCCTGATCAAGCGTCTCCTCAGGGAAACGGCCTCCGAGGAGGCCGTTTCCCTTTGCGCCGATCGGTTTCACTCCGGCAGCGCGATCCTGCCGTCCTTGCTGAACTGGTAGTCCCTGAAGATGTGCTCGGCGGTGAGCAGCCGGTAGCTGCCGTCCTCGTTCTTCCGCGTGGTGTCCTTCAGCCGGTAGGTATAGTGGCCGCAGGTCCAGCAGTCGAAATTGCGCATGTGGGTGCACAGGCAGGTCTTGTCCCACACCTCGATGTTCTTCTGGCCGGGATGCGCCGCCACTTCGCGGTAGTAGGCGTCGATGTAGTCGCAGTGGCCCTTGGCGTCGAGCAGGTAGCCGAAAGCCTCGCAGTTCGGCCGGATGCCGGCGCCGATGGCCGGGCTGCTTTTCAGCATGCGCATCGGGTAGCCGGTCGGCGAGATGCCGTTCACCTCGATGTCGTCCTCGCAGGCCTTGAAATACTCCTGCTGCACCTTGGCCGGCAGACCGCATTCCTTCGCCACGGTGAAGCGGGTGGCCACCTGCACGGCGGCGCAACCGGTTTCCAGATAGGAGACCGCATCCGTGCCGGTGAAGATGCCGCCGGCGGGAATCACCGGAATGTCGAGTTTCTCCTGGGACAGCCAGTCGATCACCTCGGCGGTGATGACGCGCAGGTCGTATTGCATCCAGTCGTCGAGGCCGAAGCCGAGGTGGCCGCCGGCGAGCGGCCCCTCCACCACGACGTAGTCGGGCAGGCGGCCGGTGCGCGCGCTCTTGCGCAGGAAGAGCTGCAGCGCGCGCAGCGAGGAGACGATGATGCCGAGCTTGACGTCCTTGAAGCGCGGATGGTCCTCGATCAGGCCGAAGGAGCCCAGATGCAGGCCGGCGGCCAGCGTGATGCCGTCGATGCCGGCGTCCATGGCCGCCGTGAGGCGCACGCGCAGCGTCTCTCTGGGCGCGTTCATGGTGAGCTTCTCCATGCAGTTGATGAAGATCAGCCCCTCGCCGCGCTTGGCCTCCATGGTGCGGCCGACGTGCAGCCGCGTCGCCTCGGCCACGTCGCCGAGGTCGAACTGCACATCGGATTTATCGACGTTGGCGACGTTGTGCTTGTAACGCTTCTGCTTGGCGCTGACGAACTTGGTGTCGAAGCGGCGGTCGGAGACCGTCTTGATCATGGCGTCCGAGATGTGGCCGATGCCGCCGAGCCGAGCCGCCTCCAGCGCCAGTTCCGCCGTGGAGATGTCCACGCCCATGCCGCCGATCATGATCGGCACCAGCTCCCGCCCGCCCAGCCGCAGGCGGAAATCATCCACGCATTTCATTCTGAGAATCGGCCCAGGGCCGCCAACGCGAAAGGCGCCATTTTACGCCATGGCCGACGCCCGCACCGGGAAGGGCAGGATTCCGGAAAAGTCAGTCTCCACGGCACGGCGCGTTCAGTGGCTGGTGCCCTCGGAACGGGTGATCTTGTTCCAGACGTTGTACTTGCCCACCGGCCTGCGCGCCGGGATGCGCTTGACTTCCTTCAGCGTGGCGGCGTCGAAGACGATGAGGGCGCCGTCGTTCTCCCACAGGCTGGCCAGCGCGTAGCGGCCATCCTTGGTGAACTCGATGTGGGCGAGGGTCTTGCCCGGCACGGGTTTCAGTTGCGCGACGACCTCCAGCGTCTGCTTGTCGATCACCGTCAGGGTGTCCTTGTTCTCCCGGCTCATCATGGAATCCACCCAGGCGTAGCGCGACTTCTCGTGGCTGCGCATGAAGAAGCCGGGGCCGGGCGTCTTGATCTGCCGGACCGTCTTCCAGTCCTTCATGTCGATGACGCTGACGATGCCTTCCTTGAGGTTGGGCGTGGCCATGACGCGGCGGCCCTGCCAGTCCCAGGTGATGCCGGAGCCCAGATGCGGCATGCCCGGCAGATCGAGGGTGGCGATGGTGCGGCGCACGTCGAGATGCACCACCTGGCCCTTGCCCGCCTCGCGGCTGGCGCCCATGACTTCGTTGTAGTCCTGCGTGAAAAAGAAGTCGTCGAGATAGTCGTTCAGCACCGAGCGCTTCGGGTTGAGGAAGCCCGGCACGAAGGCGCCCTCGCGGTACTGGAAGTCATGGATCATGCCGGCGGGGATCTCCGGCGCCTTCGGATCGTAACTCAGCTCCCAGGCCTCCTTGACGTCCTTCAGGGCGGCGACAAAGCTCTTGCGCGGCTCGGCGGTGTACACCGCCGAGACACGCGAGGTCTGTTGCCCGTCCTTGGCGCGCACGGTGTGCAGCTTGAGCAGGTTCAGGTCGGCATCGAGAAAGACCAGCGTGTGCGGCAGGTAGTTGGCGACGGCGACGTACTTGCCGTCGCCGGAGACGGCGGCGTTGCGGGTGTTGATGCCGGCGCGCACCTCGGCCACCACCTTCAGGTTCCAGATGTCGAATTTCGATATCCAGCCGTCGCGCGAGGCGAAGAAGACGTAGCGGCCGTCGGGTGTGTACTTCGGTCCGCCGTGCAGGGCGAAGCGCGAGGGGAAGCGGTGGATCGGTTCGAACTTGTCGCCGTCGAGCAGCGTGACGTGGTGGTCGCCGCCCTCGACGACGATGAAGAGATTCATCATGTCGGCGGCGAACTGCGGCTTGTCGGGCAGCGTGCCCGGTGCATGGTGCACGATGCGCGAGGCGCGAATCTCCTGCTCGCCCCATTGCGGCATCGGCACCGGGGTGTAGATGTAGTCGGCCAGCGCCTGGATCTCCCCCGCCTTGAGCACATCCTTGAAGGGCGGCATCTGCACGGCGGGGCGGCTGTCGCGGATCATCGCCGCGGCGGCATCCTTCCTCAGGCGCGAGAGGTTCTCCGGCAGCAGCGCCGGACCCATCAGGCCGAAGCGGTCGGCGCCGTGGCACTCGGCGCAGTGCTTGCGGTAGAGCTCGGGCGCCGGCTCGGCGGCGAAGGCCGGCGCGGCCAGCAGCAGCGGCAGCAGGCCGCGCAGGATGAATCCGTATTTCATGAGATGCCAATTTCCTCGTCGGTGAGATAGCAGCCGGGGTCTTCCGCCCACGGGTCGCCGGTGAGCTGCTGGGCGCGCACGCGGGTGTTGCCGTCGCAGATGTCGAAATGGATGCAGGCGCCGCAGCGGCCGCCGACCTTGCGCGGCTTGGCCTTGAGGCCGGCCATGATCGGATCGGAGGTGTCCGGCCAGATCGCCGAGAAGGGCCGCTCGCGCACGTTGCCGACGGTGTGATGCCACCACATGGTGTCGGGGTGCACGTTGCCGAGGTTGTCGATGTTGGCGACGTTGACGCCTGATGAGTTGCCGCCCCACTGCACGAGTTTCTGCCGGACATGGGCGGCCTTGTCGGGGAAGCGCTTCGACACCCAGTGCAGGAAGTACACGCCGTCGGCGTCGTTGTTGCCGGTGGTGAATTCCTTCTGCAGTCCCTTCTGCTGGTACGCCCGGCAGGTGTCGAAGAGCAGATCCATGGCCTGGCGCGTCATCTGGTGATGGGCATCGTCCTTGCGGTTCTTGTTGCCGCGGCCGGCGTAGTTGAGGTGGGAGAAGTAGAAGCGGTCGATGCCCTCGTCCTCGACGAGTTTCAGCAGCCCGGGCAGGTCGTGGGCGTTGTCCTGCGTCATGGTGAAGCGCACGCCGATCTTCAGGCCGGCGTCGCGGCAAAGGCGGATGCCGTGGAGCGACTTCCCGAAGGCGCCTCCCATGCGGCGGAACCTGTCGTGCGTCTCGCGGATGCCGTCGAGGCTGACGCCGACGTAGTTGAAGTCAGTCTCGGCGACACGGCGGATGTTCGACTCGTCGATCAGCGTGCCGTTGGAGGAGAGGCCGACGTAGAAGCCGAGGCCCTTGGCGCGGTTGGCGATGTCGAAGATGTCCGGCCGCAGCAGCGGCTCGCCGCCGGAGAGGATCAGCACCGGCACGCGGAAGCGCTTGAGGTCGTCCATCACGCCGTAGATTTCCTGCGTGGTGAGCTCGCCGGGAAAATCCTTGTCGGCGGAGATCGAATAGCAGTGCTTGCAGGTGAGGTTGCAGCGGCGGATCAGGTTCCAGATCACCACCGGGCCCGGAGGATTGCGCTTCGGCCCGAGCGGCGTCGGGTGCGCGATCTCTTCCATGTACTGCGAGATGCGGAACATGCGTCAGCTTCCTATGCGCAGGCCGGTCTTCTTGAGGATGCGGCTGCTGTAGAGCACATCGTGGGCGCGGCACTCGGCGCCGAGCAGCGCGGCGATTTGCTTCACCTGCGCCTCGACTTCCTCGCGGCTCTTGCCATGCACCATGGCGAACAGGTTGTAGGGCCACAGCGGCAGGGCGCGCGGACGATGGTAGCAATGGGTGACGAACGTCAGACGGCCGACCGCCTCGCCCAGCGCGTCGATGCGCTCATCCGCAACGTCCCATACGCTCATGCCGTTAGCGGTGTAGCCGAGGGCGTAGTGGTTGGGCACGGCACCGATGCGGCGGATGACGCCGCTCTCGAGCAGGCGCCGCAGGCGCGCCATCACCTCCTCCGCCGCCAGGCCGAGCTGTTCGGCGAGGGCGTGGTAGGGGCGCGGCACCAGCGGCAGACCGCCCTGGGTCGCCACGATCAGGCGGCGGTCCAGCTCGTCCAGCGTGCGCTCCCCTCTCCCGCCCGTGGGAGAGGGGTTGGGGGAGAGGGCAGCATCAGGCATGAAGCTTCATCTCGACGAAATACTCTTTCAGCTTGGGAAAGGCGTAGACCTCCAATCCCGTCGCGCGTTCGATCCTGTCGATGGCGGCGGGAATGCCCTCCGGCGTCTCGGTGGCGAGCACGAACCACATGTTCAGCGCATGCTCGCGGCGGTAATTGTGCGCCACTTCCGGCAGGGCGTTCACCTGCTCCGCCACGCGCTCGTAGTCGGCCTCCGGCACGGCCAGCGCCGCCAGCACGAAGGCGCCGCCCATGCGCTCGACCTGGAACATCGGTCCGAAGCGCGTCAGCGTCTTCGATTCCAGCAGGCGCTGCAGGCGGGCGATCAGTTCGGTTTCCGCCAGGCCGAGCCTTTCCGCCACTTCGCGGTAGGGCTCGTTGCAGACGGGAAAACCGCCCTGCAGGGCATTGACGATAACGCGGTCGAGCTCATCCATGAGCTGCGGCCGGCGCGACGTAATGGGCGCCGCGCTGCTTGAAGCGACGGCACGAAAACAGGATGGCATGCGGGAAGGGCGCGAGGCCGAATCGCTCGCGCAGCGAGGCCACGGCCCGTTCGACCCCGGCGCGCTCGCGACCGTGGATCATGCAGAACAAGTTGTAGGGCCAGTCCGGCATGTGGCGCCGCCGCCGGTAGCACAGCGTCACCTCCGGCTCGGCGGCGAGCAGCCCGCCGACGCGTTCCACCTCCGCGTCCGGCAGGTCCCAGACGACCATGGCATTGGCGGTGAAGCCGAGCTCGTGGTGGCGCACGACGACGCCGAAGCGCTTGATGAGGCCTTCGCCGCGCCAGCGCTTGAGCGTGGCGATGAGCTCGGCCTCGTCCATTCCGGCCTCGGCGCCGAGCCGCGCGAAGGGCCGCGGCACCAGATCGAGACCGTGCTGCAGGGCACCGACCACTTGCTGCTCCTGCAAAGTCAGTTCGCGCAGGTCGGCGGCCTCGATGCGGCGGCCCGACGAGGGCGCCTTGCACACGCCGGCGAGGTCGAAGCCGAGATCGATGTAGAACTCGTGCTCGAGCGGCAGCGAAATCACCTGGCAGCCGGTGTCGCGCTCGATGGCCTCGAGCGTGCGAAGGAGGTGCACCTCGTCGCGGGCGGTGACGACGAACCACAGGTTGTAGCGATGCTCGCGCTCGTAGTTGTGGTTGACCTCGGGTCGCGCGCTGACACGCGCCGCGATCTCCTCGATCCGGTCGTTCGGCGCCGCCAGGGCGGCGAGCGTGCTGGCGCCGACGCGGCGCGGCGCGAAGACGGCGCCGACTCGGCTCACCACGCCCTCGCCGCGCAGGCGCTGCAGGGCGGCCAGCACGGTCTCCTCGTCGGTGCACAGGCGATAGGCGATTTCCGCGAAGGGCTGCGGCTCCAGCGGGAAGTCGCGCTGAAACTCGTTGATCAGCCGGAAGTCCAGCGAATCCATCAGAAACCGATCCGCGCGGCGCGGCTGGTAAAGAAGATGCCCGAGGGGTTCTGCGCCGGCAGTTCCGCCAGTCTGGCGAAGCTGGCGGTGTCGAACACCACGACGCGGTTGTCGTCGCGCGCCGAGATCCAGACGTTGTCGCCGCGCGGCGTGAACTCCATGTGCAGCACGGCCTTGCCGGGCGCAAGCGTCTGCACCACCTTCTGCTCGAGGGTGTCGATGACCTGCACGTGGCTGTAGTCGGGGAAAGCGAAGTTCACCCAGATCTGGCGTCCGTCCGGCCGCGCCATGACGAACACCGGCTGGCCCTTGACGGGAATGCGGCCGACTTCCTGCCAGGTCGCGGTGTCGACCACCAGCACCTCGTGCCGGCCGATGGCGGGCAGGTAGGCGCGCCCGCCGGCCACGGCCCAGCCGCGCAGGTGCGGCATCTTGAACACCGGCAGTTTTTCGGCGCCCTTGCCGTAGTTGGCGAGGATCTTCTTCGCGCCTTGCTCCGGCTTCCACAGATCGATGAGGGCGACGCCGTCCTCGCCGAACAGGCCCGCCATGTAGTGGCGCCCGTCCGGCGTCACCAGGCCGTCGTAGGGCTGGCTGCCGATATTGCGGTACTTGGTCACCTTCGGCTCGCGCGGCTGCGACAGGTCGGCGACCCAGATCTCGCCGGCATCGAACAGCGCATAGGCAAACTTGTTGCCCGGCACATCGGCCAAGCCGACCACTTTCGAAGTTTGCTTGCCGTCGCCGAATGTGGCGGGAATGTCGGCGAGCAGTTCCAGCGTCTGCGCATCGAACACCTTGACGCCACCCGGCTGGTAGTTCTGCGCGGCAACGAGGCGGCCGTCCTGTGAGATGGCGCCGCCGATGGAATTGCCGGCCTGGATGATACGCTTGGTGATCCTGCGCTCGAGCAGATCGACCTTGGTCAGGCCGCCGTCGCGGCCGAAGACGTAGCCGTAGCGGCCGTCGCGCGAAAAGACGACGGAAGCATGGGAGAGGTCGCCCAGGCCCTCGACGCGGGCGAGCACGGCACGCGCACTGTTATCCACGATCGCCACGCTGCCGCTGGCGCGCTCGATGACGATGCCGAGATCGCCCGTGCCGCGCAGGGCGGGCGAAGCGCAGGCGGTGAGGAGGAGAGCGAAAGCGACGGCAAGGAGGGATTTCATCAGCGGGTCTCTTCGGGAAAGCCTTGCATCAACTGGCGCACGATCCAGTCGGCCTCGGCTTCGTTCATGAAGGCGCCCCAGGGCGGCATGGGCGTGCCCGGCCGGCCGAGGAGCACAGTATAGCGGAGCGATTCGGCCGGCTTCTCGCGCAGCGTCTCGGGCAGGAGCGGCGGCCCCAAGCCGCCCTTGAGGGTCAGGCCATGGCAGGAGCCGCAATCCTGGCGCACCATGCGCACCAGTTCGCGCGCGCGCTCGGGCGAAGGATCGGCCGCCATGGCAAAGGCAGTAGCCTGCAGGCAGGAAACCAGAATGGCAAGCACCCTGCCGAAATTCGCATGTGCATTCATCGTCTCCCGGCAGAATGCCCGTTGACGCCCGCCAAGGCTTTGACTTTTCTCAAAGAAAAACGGGGGCCGCAACCCCCGTTTCCCCATCCTCCCGGAATTGCTGTCAATACACGTCTTTTTGCGTGTTGTAGACGTTGAACTTGCCGGTCGGCGTGATCAGCTTCGCATCCTTGATCACGGTCTTCAGCTTGCGCGTCTTGTCGTCGACCACGACGATGGCGGACTGCTGGTTCTTGGCGCTCCACACCGAGAACCAGACCTCGTCGCCGGCCTTGTTGTATTCCGGCTGGACGACGCGCTTGGCGCCCTCGCCCAGGCCGGACCACTCGGCGATCGGCAGGGCCTGGAAGCCCTTCTCGAGGGCGTTGATATCGAACACGGCGATCGATTGGCTGACCGCGGCATCCGGGTTGAGCGTGGTGTCCACCCACAGGTTCTTCGACTTCGGATGGGTCTTGATGAAGAGCGAACCGCCGCCCTGGCCCTTCAGCGTCTGCACCACTTTCCAGGCGTTCGCCTTGTGGCCCTTCGGATCGGTGCCGATCAGGCTGATGGTCTCGTCGCCGAGATGGCTGGTCGCCCAGACGGGACCGAACTTCGGATGCTTGAAGTTGGCGCCGCGGCCCGGGTGCGGGATCTTGCCGACGTTGACGATGGCCTCGAGCTTGGTCTTGACGGTATCGACGACGACGATCTTGTCCGACTGGTTGGCGGCCATCATGACGTAGCGCTGCGAGGACTCCCAGCCGCCGTCGTGCAGGAAGCGCGCGGTGGCGATCTCGGTCACCTTCAGGTTGGTGAGGTCCGAATAGTCGGCCATCAGCACCTTGCCGGTCTCCTTGACGTTCACCACGAACTCCGGCTTGTGGTGGCTGGCCACGATGGCGGCGACGCGCGGCTCAGGGTGATACTCCTGCTCGCCGACCGTCATGCCGCGGGTGGAGACGATCTTCAGCGGCTCCAGCGTGTCGCCCTTCATGATGACGAACTGGGGCGGCCAGTAGGTGCCGGCGACGGCGTACTTGTCCTCGTAGCCCTTGAACTTCGAGGTCTCGACGGAGCGCGCCTCGAGGCCGACCTTGATGGTGGATACCACGGCGGGCTTCTCCATCCACAGATCGATCATGTCGATGCGGGCGTCGCGGCCGATGACGAAGAGGTAACGGCCGGAGGCCGACATGCGCGAGATGTGTACCGCGTAGCCGGTGTCGATGGTGCTGACGATCTTCTTGGAGGCGCCGTCGATGAGGGCAATCTGGCCGGCGTCGCGCAGAGTGACCGAGAAGAGGTTCTGCAGGTCGAGATTGTTCATCTTCCTGGTCGGGCGCTTATCGGGCGCGACATGTACCTTCCAGGCGGCCTTCATTTCCTTGAGGCCGAACTCGGGCGGCATCGGCGGCTCGTGCTGGAGGAAGCGCGCCATGATGTCGACGTCCTTCTCCGTCATCTCGCCGGAAGTCTGCCAGTTGGGCATGCCGGCCGGCGTGCCGTAGGCGATGAAGACTTTCAGGTATTCGGTGCCCTTGGGCAGGGTGATGTCCGGGGTCAGCGGCTTGCCGGTCGCCCCCTTGCGCAACACGCCGTGGCAACCGGCGCAGCGCTCGAAATACATCTGCTTGGCGCGGGCGAATTCCTCCGTGCTCAGCGGGGGAGCCTTGGGCGAAATGGTTTCCTTGGCCTCTTCCGGCTTGATCGGAACGGGGGCGCCCTTGTAGCGCAGGTCGCCGGGTGTAACGCCCGGGTGGTCGGCTTTGGCTTGTGCCCAGGAGTACCCGGGCAGCGCAGCCAGCAGGGATACCCCCATGACCAGTGCGAATTTTCTTGTTTGCATCGTCTCCTCCCTAGTGGATAAGTAGATTAAATCGGACGATGCATTTAAGTTCTTACCCCTCCTTGCAGCCTTGATTCAGGTCAAGCCTGTCGATTTTAACTATTTGATATTTATCAATATTTACATATGACAAAGCTCAAAGTCTGCCGGCCGTTTCAATGCTGACGGCATCACTTTCAGAGACGGCCTTGCTGCTGTCATGGTTATTGTCCCGCCCCCGCATCGGTTGCTGCTCGCGCTTCTTGCGCCGGTCGATCAGCGGAAGGCAGACCCTGTCGTTGTAATAGATGACCTGGCAGTCCAGGCAATAGTGGCATTCGTTGGAATTGATCTCCCCGGTCGGCCGGATCGCCCGCACCGAGCAGCGGTTGGCGCAGACCTGGCAGGGCTTGCCGCATTCCTTGCGCCGGCGCAGCCACCATTCGAAGAGGCGGAAGCGTCCGGGAATCGCCAAGGCGGCGCCGAGGGGACAGAGGTACTTGCAGTAGAACTTGCGGTTCACCGCCGCCAGTCCGATCAGGACCAGGGCGTACAGGACGTACTCCCACTCGCGCTGGAAGCGCATCGAGATCACCGTCTTGAAAGGCTCGATTTCGGCATACCAGGCGGCTTCGGTGATGGACTGCAGCGACAGGCCGAAGAGCAGGATGAGGATGATGTATTTCAATGCGACCAGGCGCTCATGGACGGCGTCGCTGAACTCGATCTCGGGCAGCTTGAGCCGGCGCGAAGCGATCAGGATCAGCTCCTGCAGCGCGCCGAAAGGGCACAGCCAGCCGCAATACACGCCACGCCCCCACAGCAGCAGCGTCACGGCGACGAAGCCCCACAGGATGAAGAGCAGCGGATCGATGAGAAAGTTCTCCCAGCGGAAACCGCTCATCACGGAGCCGGTGAAGGTCAGCACGTTGATGACGGAAAGCTGGGCGAGACCCCACCAACCGATGAAGAACAGGGTGTAGACATGGAAGCCGTTGCGCACATAGGTGAGCGCCGTCGGATGCCGCGCCAGCCAGTCCTGAAAGACGAGGATGAAAGAGAGCACGGCGAGGCCGACGAGGAGCACGCCGATCTCGAACTTGCGGTTCTGCCAGATGGCGACCCAGGCCGGCTCCTCCTGCGGCGGCGTCCAGGTGCCCGGCTTCTCGGGCAGGGCCGCGATGGCGCGCGGCGGCATCTCGGGCGAGAGTGGCACCACGCCATGCACCAACCCCGGCGCCGGCGTGCCGCGCGGGGCCTGCGCGGGGGCCGCGGCGGCGGGCCGGGGCGGAGTCGCCGGCCGTGCTGCGGCCGCGGTCATGCCCTGCGGGGGACCGGCCGGCGCGGCGGCGGCCATCGTTTTCTGGGCCGCCACGCTTTCGACCGGCTTCGGCTCCGCGGTCGCCGGCGTCGGAGCGCGAGGCGTTTCCGGCACGGGTGAGGCCGCCGTTGCGGCGGCGATGCCGGGGTTTCGGATGCCGCGCGACTCGGCCACCGCCCTGGCCGACCGCATGATGGTGGCGTTCTCCACCATGACGGTGATGGTGGCACCGCTGATGCCGTCGATGCCGACTCGGCCCGGCCCCGACGCGCCGACGATCACTTTGTCGAACACCGATTTGTTTTCGTATTGCGCGACGTAGCGGTTGAGCCTTTCCTGCGTAATGCCGACGGCGAGGATCGGCTCGTCGTGGTGCACGATGGCCAGCCCCGCGATGCGCCCCTCGGTGTCGATGCCGATGAGGGTGTTGATCGGCTTGCCCGAGTAAGCCGGGATGCGCAGCACGTCCTCGCTCAGGAAGAGATAGCCGACGACCTTGCCGCCCTTGTAGACCGTTACGGACGGCGGCGACCCCTCGAAACCGCCATAGGCCTCGGCATCCGGGAAAATGCCGCGCGCCTGCGGATAGATGAACTGCAGATCGGCCGCGCCGGCGAAGCCGCCCAGGCACAGCAGCAAGGCGCAGAAAAGAGTCCGAACCGTCGACATGGCTCCCGCCGGGTATCCGATTGCCGGCGGAGTGTATCGGGAATGTCCGCAAAAAACAAAAAAGCCGCTGGCGCGGCTATTGTTTAACTATTCAGGAGTTGCTACTCGGTAACGATGATCGTCGCCTTCATTTCAGGATGCGGGCCGCAGGTGTAGGGGTAGGTGCCGGGCTTGTCGAAAGTGCGCTGCCAGGCGTCGCCGGGAAAGAAGCGCTCGGACTCGAAGCCGCCCGGTCCGGTGAACAGCACGGAATGACTGACGCGCTTCTCGTTGTTGGTCCACTTCACCGTCGTGCCAACCTTGATCTTCAGTTCGGCCGGCTCGTACTTGTAGTCCTTGATGCCGACTTCCGCCGTCTGCGCCAACGCCTGGCCGGCGAGAAAAGTCAGCCCCCACAGCACGGCGAAGATTCCGAGTTTGATGCGCACGGTCACCTCCTCTGAAGGAAAAAACGGGGAGCCTGGGCTCCCCGTTTGTCCGCGTTACGCCCGGCAAGTTCCCGGGATGATTCGATTACTGCTTGACCGCGTTGACGTCCGCCTTGGCGTCGATGCCCAGCGTGTAGTTCAGCGAGACATGGTGGAAGCGGCCGCTGGTGTGGTCGTCATGGATGGCGAAGCCGAAGTTGTAGGTCTTGCCCGCCGCCAGGGCGATGTCGCCCTCGCCGCCGCCGGCCAGCTTGCGCGTGAAGACGACGACCCACTCGTCGCCCTTCTTCTCGCCCTTGGCGTCGACCAGGCCCTTGCCGCCTTCCATGACACGCTTGTCGGCGACGTAGCCGTCGTGCTTGGCGCCCTTGCTGGTCCACTGGATCAGGTCAAAGAACTTGCCGCCCTTGAGGTCGCCATCCTTGACGTACTTGGTCTTCTTGTCGTCCTTGGCATCCGGCATGGTGCGGGAATCCTGGTGGCAGGTCTCCCAGCACGCCGAGAGGTTGGCGCGCTCGATCTTGTTGTCCTCGAGCATGACGGCCAGCTTGACCGCGTTGTCCTTGTCCATCTTCTCGCCGCCGCCGGCCGGCTGCTTCCAGGAGAAGCGCAGGTAGAGATTGGTGCCGTCATGCGCGGCCTGCACGGTGACGGGAATGGAACCGGCCTTGCCCTTGATCGGCTTGGGCTCGATCTTCTGGCCGGTGGCCATCTTCTTGCCCATGTCGGCGGCTTCCTCGTCATGGCAACTGGCGCAGCTCTCGCCCTTCTTCAGGCCGCGGGCGCCGCCATGCTCGGTGCCCTTGAGGATCCACTCCATCGGGGACGCGCCCGGATAAAGGAGAGTGATCTTCTTGCCCGGTGCCTTGCTCCAGTCGGGGGGGGCGGCCATCGCGCCGCCCGCGCCCAGCGCGAGCACCAGTCCGACGGTGGAAGCGGTGAACATTTTCTGCATGGTTTACTCCTTGATGACAGTTAAGTCGGGTTTGCTAAGTATAAAATGGCCCAGGCCTTCCCGCGACGACAGGCCCTAGCCCTCGTCCTCTTCCTTCATGCCCTGGGGCTTCTGGTGGGCGATGCCCTTGTGGCAGTCGATGCAGGTCTCCCCGCTCTTGGCCGCCAGTTCGTGCTGCTTGCGGGCGCGCTGCTTCTGCTTCTCGCTGTCCATGCTCACCATGCTGTGGCAGTTGCGGCATTCCAGCGAGTTGTTCGCCTTCATGCGCTTCCACTCGTTCTCCGCCAGCGCCAGCCGCTTGGCCTCGAACTTCTCCCGCGTGTCGATGCTGCCGGTGATCTTGCCCCAGACCTCGCGCGTGGCCTGGATCTTCCTCAGCATCTTCGGGCCCCACTCCTTCGGCACGTGGCAGTCCGAGCAGACGGCGCGCACCCCGGTGCGGTTGGTGTAGTGAATGGTCTTCTTGTATTCCTCGTAGACGTTTTCGCGCATCTCGTGGCAGCCGATGCAGAACGCCTCGGTATTGGTGGCCTCCACCACGGTGTGGAAGCCACCCCAGAAAACGATGCCGGCGACGAAACCGACCACCAGCAAAGTCACCAGGGAATACTTGGCGCTGGGCCGGCGCAGGGCGCGCCAGAGTCGGCCGAAAGAGGAATCATTGCCGGACATTCGGATACCCGCTCTATTCAAAAACAGTTCCCAACAAACATCCGGGGGCGCTAGGCCCCCGGGATGTCTTGCTGCTGAATTGTTGCTTAGTAGATGTCTTTCACCGTGTTATAGACGTTGAACTTGCCGGTCGGGGTGATCATCTTCGGATCGGTGATCACCTTCTTGACCTTCAGGGTCTTGTCGTCATACACCACGATGGCGGACTGGTCGGTCTTGCCGCCCCAGAGCGAGATCCAGACTTCGTCGCCCTTCTCGTTGTACTCCTGGTGCACCGCGCGGCGAAGCGCCTTGGTCACCGGCAGGCCGGAGTCCTTGGCGACGTCGACCTTGACCGGCGGCTTGGACAGGTCGGTCAGGTCGAACACGTAGTTCACCTCGGCGTTCTCGCGCTCGGGGTTCATCGGCAGATCGGCCCAGAGACGCTTCGACTTCGGATGCGTCTTGACGAACAGGTTGCCGGCGCCCGGCACCTTCAGTTCCTCGACCACCTTCCAGTTGTACTGCTTGAACTTGGCGTGCTCGGGCTTTTCCGACGGCGTCGAGATCAGGGATACCACGGCATCGCCGAGGTGACCGGTCGCCCAGACGGGGCCATACTTCGGATGGAAGAAGTTGGCGCCGCGGCCCGGGTGCGGGATCTTCTTGGTGTCGACCAGGGCGGCCAGCTTGCCCGTCTTGGTGTCGACCGCCGCGACCTTGTGCGAGGCGTTCGCCGCCACCAGGAAGTAACGCTTGGAAGCGTCCCAGCCGCCGTCATGCAGGAACTTGGCGGAATTGATGGTGGTGGTCTTCAGGTTGTTGATGTCGCTGTAGTCCACCAGCAGGATCATGCCGGTTTCCTTGACGTTGATGACCCACTCCGGCTTGATGTGCGAGGACACGATCGAGGCCACGCGCGGCTCGGGGTGATACTCGCCATCCACCGTCATGCCGCGGGTCGATACGACCTTGAGCGGCTTCAGGGTGTCGCCTTCCATGACCGAGTACTGGGGCGGCCAGTAGGAACCGCCGACCAGGTACTTGTCCTCGTAGCCCTTGAACTTCGAGGTGTCGACCGAGCGGGCATCGGAGCCGATCTTGATCGTCGCCACGGTGGTGGGCTTCTCGAACCAGAGGTCGATCAGGGTCACCAGGCCGTCGCGGCCGACCGTATAGACATAGCGGCCGGAGAGCGACAGACGCGAGATGTGCACCGCGTAGCCGGTCTTCAGGATCTGCCAGATCTGCTTGGTGTCGCCGTCGATCAGCGCCAGTTCGCCGGTGTCGCGCAGGGTGGTGGCGAAGACGTTCTTCAGGTTGACCTTGCTCATCTGCTTGGTCGGGCGGTCCTTGACCGGCACGATCAGCTTCCACGAATCCTGCATGTCCTTCAGGCTGAACTCGGGCGGCACGTCAGGCACGTTCTGGATATAGCGCGCCATGACGTTGATCTCTTCCTTGGTCAGGATGTCGTCGTAGTTGACCATGCCGCCTTCGGTGCCGAGGGCGATGATCTTCTCCAGACGCTGGGTGCCGAGCTTGAGCATGCCACCCGACGTCTCCTTGCCGTCCTTGTCCTTCTTGGTCCAGCTCGGCTCGAGGTTCTTGCCGGTGGCGCCCTTGCGCAGCACACCGTGGCAGCCGGCGCAGCGCTCGAAGTAGATCTTCTTGCCGGTCGCCTTCTCCTCCGCCGTCATGGCCGGGGGCGCCGCATCCTGCGCATAGGCGTTGCCGAACACGCCGGCAAGCGCAAGCGGCAGAGCCGCCAGAGACAGGGCAACGGATTTCGATTTGCGTTTCTGCATCTGATATCTCCCTCAACGAAGAACCCGATTAACGATTAATGGAAAGAGCCCAAAAAAATTATACGTTTTTGTGCTGACGCAAGATTCTGCTTATTACGGCCTTGCTTCCTTGATTTTTGTCAAACTAAACTTCGATCTGCGGAAAAGAAGTTATCCACAGAATAACCACGGTTAATCGCCTGGTGCCGGGAGGGGGAGTCGAACCCCCACACTGTTTCCAGCGGTGGATTTTGAGTCCACTGCGTCTACCGATTCCGCCATCCCGGCATGGGATCGGCCGCGTAAAATTGCCGGCCGCGCAAAGAGTCGGCATTATCCCGCATCCGAGTCGCCCGAATCAAATACATGCCGCTTTCCCTCGCCGATTTCGACTACGACCTGCCGCCCGAACTGATCGCCCAGGTTCCGCTTCCGGAACGCACGGCGAGCCGTCTGCTGATCGCCGATGGCGCGCGGCTGGAGGACCGCCGGTTCGCCGACCTGCCCTCGCTGCTGCAGGCGGGCGACCTGCTGGTCTTCAACGACACGCGCGTGCTGCATGCCCGCCTGCACGGCGTCAAGGACAGCGGCGGCCGGGTCGAGGTGCTGATCGAGCGTCCGGTCGGGCGCCACGAGGCCTTGGCCCAGATCCGTGCCAGCCATGCGCCCTGGCCGGGCAGCCGGCTGCTGCTGGAAGGCGCGCTGGAAGTCGCCGTGGTGGCGCGCGAGGGGGCTTTCTTCCTGCTGCGCTTCCCCGGCCCGGAAGACCTGGTCGACCTGCTCGAGCGCCACGGCAAGCTGCCCCTGCCGCCCTACATCCAGCGCCAGGCGGAGGACGCCGACGAGGCGCGCTACCAGACCGTCTATGCGCGCGAACACGGTTCGGTCGCCGCGCCCACGGCCGGGCTGCATTTCGACGAGTCCCTCATGGACGCGCTACGCGCGCGCGGCGTCGACTTCGCCTGGCTCACCCTGCACGTCGGCGCCGGCACCTTCCAGCCGGTGCGCGTGGACGACCTCGCCCGTCATCGCATGCACCGCGAGCGCTACGTGATCCCCGTAGATACCGCCCGCGCCCTTGCCGCCGCGCGCGCACGCGGCGGGCGCATCGTCGCCGTCGGCACCACCACCCTGCGCGCGCTGGAGGCCGCCGCGCAGGAGGGCGAGATACTGGCCGGCCCGGGCGAGACGGAGCTCTTCATCCTGCCCGGCTTCCGCTTCCGCACCGCCGACGCCCTGATCACCAACTTCCACCTGCCGAAGTCCACCCTGCTCATGCTGGTCTCCGCCTTCGGCGGCCTGGACAATCTGCGCCGCGCCTATGCCCACGCCGTGGCCGAACGCTACCGCTTCTTCAGCTACGGCGACGCCATGTTCCTCACACGCCGCGACGCGCCATGAAATTCGAGCTTATCGCCACGGACGGCGCCGCGCGCCGCGGCCGCCTCACCCTCGCCCACGGCATCGTCGACACGCCGGCCTTCATGCCGGTCGGCACCTACGGCACGGTGAAGACCCTGGCGCCGGAGGAAGTCAAGGCTCTCGGCGCGCAGATCGTGCTCGGCAACACCTTCCACCTCTGGTTGCGGCCGGGGCTGGAGGTCATTGCCGCCCACGGCGGGCTGCACCGATTCATGGGCTGGGACGGGCCGATCCTCACCGATTCGGGCGGCTTCCAGGTCTTCAGCCTCGGCGCCCTGCGCAAGATTTCCGAGGAAGGCGTCAAGTTCGCCTCGCCGGTGAACGGCGACCGCCTCTTCCTCACGCCGGAGGAATCCATGCGCATCCAGCGCGTGCTCAACTCCGACGTCGTCATGATCTTCGACGAGTGCACGCCCTACCCCGCCAGCCACGCCGAGGCGGCGAAGTCGATGCGCCTCAGCCTGCGCTGGGCCGAGCGCTCGAAGCGCGCCCATGAGGGCAATCCCAACGCCCTCTTCGGCATCGTCCAGGGCGGCATGTTCGAGGACCTGCGCGACGAGTCGCTCGCCGGCCTCGCGGACATCGGCTTCGACGGCTACGCCATCGGCGGCCTCTCGGTGGGCGAGCCGAAGGCCGACATGAAGCGCATCCTCGCCCACACCGCGCCGCGGCTGCCGCAGGAGCGGCCGCGCTACCTGATGGGCGTCGGCACGCCGGAAGACCTGGTGAATGCCGTGGCGCAGGGCATCGACATGTTCGACTGCGTGCTGCCAACGAGGAATGCCCGCAACGGCTGGCTGTTCACCCGCCATGGCACGGTGAAGATCCGCAACGCCGCCCATGCCGCCGACACGCGCCCGATAGACGAAAGCTGCCCCTGCATCACCTGCCGCAACTTCTCGCGCGCCTATCTGCATCACCTGCAGCGGGTGAACGAGATCCTCGGTGCGCGGCTCAACACCCTGCACAACCTCACCTACTACCAGCAATTGATGGCCGAGCTGCGGGCGGCCATCGCCGCCGGCCGGCTGGCCGACACGATTGCCGAATTCCGCGCGGCAAGAAGCGCCAAGCTGCTATAATTTCGCGGATTTTTCAATCCACTTCCAATCCACTTCCGGAGATCAACGTGCTGATATCGAATGCCTGGGCGCAAGCCGCCCCTGCTGCTGCCGGCGATGCGGGCGGCGGCCTGTTGGGCATGCTGCCCATCATCCTGATGTTCGTCGTGCTGTGGTTCCTCATGATCCGGCCGCAGATGAAGCGCGCCAAGGAGCACAAGGCCATGGTCGAAGCCATGCAGAAGGGCGACGAGGTGCTCACCAACGGCGGCATCGCCGGCCGCGTCACCAAGGTCGATGAAACCTACATCGGCCTCGAGATCGCCGAAAACGTCGTCATCTCGATCCAGAAGAACGCCGTCACCGCGATCCTGCCCAAGGGCACGCTGAAGACGCTCTGACCCCAGCCACCCGCCGCGGGGCGGTCCGGCCGCCCCGCCACGAGACATGAACCGCTACCCGCTCTGGAAATACCTCCTGATCGGCGTCATCCTGGCGCTCGGTCTGCTCTACACCCTGCCCAATTTCTACGGCGAGGCGCCGGCGGTGCAGGTCTCCAGCATCAAGGCCACGGTCAAGGTCGACGCCAGGCTGCTCGCCCGCGTCGAGGAGATACTCAAGGCCGCCGGCATCGCCCATCAGGGCCTCTTCGCCGATCCGAACAGCGTGCGCGCCCGTTTCGGCGACACCGAGACGCAGATCAAGGCCAAGGACGCGGTGGAGAAAGCCCTCAATCCCGATCCGGAGAACGCCGCCTACGTCGTGGCGCTCAACCTGCTCTCGCGCTCCCCGGCCTGGCTCACCTCCATGCACGCCCTGCCGATGTACCTCGGCCTCGACCTGCGCGGCGGCGTGCACTTCCTGCTGCAGGTCGACATGAAGGGCGCGCTGACCAAGCGGCTCGACGCCACCGCCGCCGACCTGCGTTCGCTCATGCGCGACAAGGGCGTGCGCCACGGCGGCATCGCGCGCGAGCGCGACCAGCTCGCCATCCGCTTCCGCGACGGCGAGACGCGCAACAAGGCGCGCGCCGCCATCGAGACCGCCCAGCCCGATCTGCTGTTGGTCGAGGCCCAGGAAGGCGCCGACTTCAAGCTCTCCGCCACGCTGAAGCCGGAGGCGCAGAAGCGCATCCAGGAGTTCGCCCTCAAGCAGAACATCACCACCCTGCACAACCGCATCAACGAGCTGGGCGTGGCCGAGCCGGTGATCCAGCAGCAGGGCGCCGACCGCATCGTCGTGCAATTGCCCGGCGTGCAGGACACGGCCAAGGCGAAGGACATCCTCGGCCGCACCGCCACCCTCGAAGTGCGCCTGGTCGACGACGAGAACAGCCAGAACCCGGCGGTCATGGAAGAGGCCGCGCGCGGCCAGCCGCCGGTCGGCACCGAATACTACGTCGAGCGCAGCGGCGGCCCGCTGCTGGTGAAGAAGCAGGTCGTGCTGACCGGCGACCGCCTCACCGACGCCCAGCCCGGCTTCGACAACCAGACGCACGAGCCGGCGGTGCACCTCACCCTGGATTCGGCCGGCGCGCGCATCTTCAAGGACGTCACACGCGAGAACGTCGGCAAGCGCATGGCCATCCTGCTCATCGAGAAAGGCAAGGGCGAGGTCATCACCGCCCCGGTGATCCGCACCGAGATCGGCGGCGGCCGCGTGCAGATCTCCGGCCGCATGAGCACCGTCGAGGCCAACGACGTCGCCCTGCTGCTGCGCGCCGGCAGCCTGGCCGCGCCGATGGAGATCATCGAGGAGCGCACCATCGGCCCCAGCCTCGGCGCCGAGAACATCGAGCGCGGCTTCAACTCCACGCTCTACGGCTTCGTCGCCATCGCCGTCTTCATGGTCATCTACTACCTGATGTTCGGCCTCATCTCGGTGGTGGCGCTGTCGACCAACCTGCTCCTGCTGATCGCCCTGCTCTCCCTGCTGCAGGCGACCCTGACCCTGCCCGGCATCGCCGCCATCGCGCTGACCCTGGGCATGGCCATCGACGCCAACGTGCTGATCAACGAGCGCATCCGCGAGGAACTGAGGAACGGCGCCACGCCGCAGGCGGCCATCGCCGCCGGCTACGAACGCGCCTTCGGCACCATTCTCGACTCGAACGTCACCTCGCTCATCGCCGGCCTGGCGCTGCTCATCTTCGGCTCCGGCCCGGTGCGCGGCTTCGCCGTGGTGCATTGCCTCGGCATCCTCACCTCGATGTTCAGCTCGGTCGTCGTCTCGCGCGGCATCGTCAACCTGGTCTACGGCGGCCGGCGCAAGCTGGCCAGGCTGTCGATCGGCAACGTCGCCTGGAAATAATGGCCCCCACGCTCACTTCGTTCGCTGCCCCCACAGGGGGCGCCGCCTTCCTCGGGGCGGCCCGTCGGAAGGCAGGAGGAAAGTAAGACAATGGAATTCTTCAAGATCCGCAAAGACATCCCCTTCATGCGCCATGCGCTGGTGTTCAACGTCATTTCGTTGCTCACCTTCGTCGCCGCGGTGTTCTTCCTCGCCACGCGCGGGCTGCACTTCAGCGTCGAATTCACCGGCGGCACTCTGATCGAGGTGAGCTACGCGCAGGCGGCCGACACGCAGAAGATCCGCGACACCTTGGCCCGTGCCGGCTACACCGATACCCAGGTGGCCAACTTCGGCAGCAGCCGCGACGTGCTCATCCGCATGCCGCTCAAGCCGGGCCAGGATTCGGCCGCGCTCGGCGCATCGGTGATGGGTGCGCTCGTACAGGACGCCGCCGGCGCCGAACTCAAGCGCGTCGAGTTCGTCGGCCCGCAGGTAGGCAAGGAACTCGCCGAGAACGGCGCCATCGCCCTGCTGCTGGTGGTGTTCGGCATCATCGTGTACCTGGCGCTGCGCTTCGAATGGCGCTTCGCCGTCTCGGCGATCATCGCCAACCTGCACGACGTCGTGATCATCCTCGGCTTCTTCGCCTTCTTCCAGTGGGAGTTCTCGCTGCCGGTGCTGGCGGCGGTGCTGGCCGTGCTGGGCTATTCGGTGAACGAGTCGGTGGTGGTCTTCGACCGGGTGCGCGAGAACTTCAGGAAGATGCGCAAGGCCACCGTGCCGCAGGTCATCGACGCCGCCATCACCGGCACCATCAGCCGCACCATCATCACCCACGGCAGCACCCAGCTCGCCGTGCTCTCGATGCTGATCTTCGGCGGCGAGGTGCTGCACTACTTCGCCCTGGCGCTGACCATCGGCATTCTCTTCGGCATCTACTCCTCGGTGCTGGTGGCGAGCCCGCTGGTGATGTGGCTCGGCGTCTCGCGCGAGCAGTTCGTCAAGCCGCAGAAGCCGAAGGAAGAAGCGGTCGTCTGAAAGTCAGTCTCCCCGACACGGCGCAACCGACATGGACGGCGAGCTGAAGCAGGTCAGGGTGTGGGACCTGCCGACGCGGGTCTTCCATTGGGCGCTGGTCCTGTGCGTCACCGGCTCCTTGGTCAGCGTCAAGATCGGCGGCAACGCCATGGTCTGGCACGGCCGCTGCGGCCTCGCCGTCATCGGCCTGCTGGTGTTCCGCCTCGCCTGGGGCTTCCTCGGCTCGACCTATGCCCGCTTTGCCCAGTTCGTGCGCGGCCCGGCGGCGATCAGGGCCTATCTGCGCGGCGAATGGCGCGGCGCGGGCCACAACCCGCTGGGCGCGCTCTCGGTGCTGGCCATGCTGGGCGCCCTCCTGCTCCTGGCCGGAACCGGCCTTTTCGCCAACGACGACATCGCCTTCGAGGGGCCGCTCTACGCGCTCGTCGGCAAGGCCTTCTCCGACCGCCTCACCGCACTCCACAATCTCTTCGAGCCGCTCATCCTGCTGCTGGTTGCGGCGCACCTCTGCGCCATCGCCTATTACGTCCGCATCCGCGGCGAGACCCTGATCCTGCCGATGATCACCGGCAGAAAGGCCGGGGGCGAACCCGCCCGGGGCGGCGGCACGGCGGTTTTCTGCATCGCGCTGGCCCTTGCCCTGGCCGCCGTGTATGGCGCCAGCGGTGCTTGGCTGCCCGAGCCGCCGGCCGCGCCCGCGGGCGCAGGAAGCGCTCCCTCGTTCTGACCCCCGAAATGCCAAAGGCCGCCCGTGGGCGGCCTTTGGGTTCGCAGGGGAATCCGCTTACTCGTCCTTGCGGAACTTGTCGTGGCAGGCCTTGCAGGCGTCGCCGAGCTTGCCGAACTGCGCCTTAACGGCGGCGGCATCGCCGGCGGCGGCGACCTTGGCCATCTCGTTGGCTTCCTTCACGTAGGCGCCGGCGATCTTGCCGATCTCCTCCTTGCTCTCCGGCTTGAAGAACTCCGGCTTGACCCGCGTTTCCTTCCAGCCCTTGCCGCTGCCGGTGTTCGGCTGGAAAAGGGCGCCCATCTTGGAATTGGCGACGGCCTGGATGACGTTGGCGGCCTCGGTCACCTGGTCCTTGTTGTAGGTGCCCTCGACGTTGGCCTTGATGCGGGCCATGCTCCAGGCCAGGGTGTGGTAGGCGGACTGGCGCCAGCGTATCTGGTCCTCGGGCTTGCCGACCACCTGGGCCAGCGCCGCCGAAGTGACGCCCAGGGCAAGGACTGCTGCAACGATGTTCCTGATTTTCATGGGGTCTCCTGTTGAAATATGCCATGCCGGCAACCCGTAAACAGGGATGCCGCGGGAATTATTCCACGCCCGGATGAAAAAAGCTCAGGCGAAGAAGACGTGCTTGACGCGCAGAGTGCGGCCGCCCTCGGCGAGCGCCAGCAGCCTGTCGATGTTCGGGTGCTTGCCGGGATGGGCGCGGGCGTCCTCGGTGTGCTCGGCGTAGAACTCGAGGCCGGCGCGCGCCGCCTCCGGCGTGATGGCGCCGTAGGTCTGCGCCAGGTGGTTGTAGAGCGTCAGCGAGCCGACCTGGCCGGGCTTGTGTTCGATGAGGCCGACCTCCTCCTCGCCGTCGATCAGGCGGATCGCCTCGACATGCGCCACGCCCGGCATCTTCTTCAGGTTGTCAGCGAAGGCCATGTCAGATCCTTTTCGCCAGTTCGGCCGCCTTGCCGACATAGCTCCAGGGCGTCATGGCGAGCAGGCGGGTCTTTTCGGCCTCGGGAATCTTCAGTCCCTGGATGAAGGCGTGCAGCCCTTCGCGCGTGATGCCCTTGCCGCGCGTCAGCTCCTTCAACTGCTCGTAGGGATTCTCCACGCCGTAGCGGCGCATGACCGTCTGCACCGGCTCGGCCAGCACCTCCCAGCACTCGGCGAGGTCGGCGCGCAGGCGCGCCGGTTCGGCTTCCAGCTTGCCGAGGCCCTTGAGGCAGGAGTCGTAGGCGAGCAGCGCGTAGCCGAAGGCGATGCCCATGTTGCGCAGGACCGTGGAGTCGGTCAGGTCACGCTGCAGGCGCGAGACCGGCAGCTTGTCGGCGAGGTGGCGCAGCACGGCGTTGGCGAGGCCGAGGTTGCCCTCTGAATTCTCGAAGTCGATCGGGTTCACCTTGTGCGGCATGGTGGACGAGCCGATCTCGCCGGCCTTCAGCTTCTGTTTGAAGTAGCCAAGCGAGATGTACATCCAGATGTCGCGGTCGAGGTCGAGCAGGATGGTGTTGGCGCGGGCGACGGCGTCGAACAGCTCGGCCATGGCGTCGTGCGGCTCGATCTGGATGGTATAGGGATTGAACTCGAGGCCGAAGGACTCGATGAAGCGGCGCGCGAAGCCCTCCCAGTCGAAATCCGGGTAGGCCGCCAGGTGGGCGTTGTAGTTGCCCACCGCGCCGTTGAACTTGGCGGTCAGCGGCACCGCGGCGATGCGCGCGCGGGCGCGCTTCAGGCGCGCCGCAACGTTGGCCATCTCCTTGCCCAGGGTGGTCGGGCTGGCCGGCTGGCCGTGGGTGCGCGAGAGCATCGGCAGTTCGGCGTGCTGGTGCGCCAGTTCGACCAGCCGCGCGACGACGGCGTCGAGCGCCGGCAGCAGGTTCGCCTCGCGCGCATCGCGCAGCATGAGGGCGTGCGAAACGTTGTTGATGTCCTCCGAGGTACAGCCGAAGTGGATGAACTCGGCCACCGCCATCACCTCGGCGTTGTCGGAGAGGCGCTCCTTGAGCCAGTATTCCATGGCCTTGACGTCGTGGTTGGTGCGCGCCTCGATGGCCTTGATCGCTTCGCCGTCGGTGGCGGAGAACGACTTCACCACCTCGTCGAGTTCGGCCTGCGTCTCGGCGGAAAAGGCCGGAATCTCGGCGAAATGCGCCTCGGCGGCAAGCGCCTTGAGCCAGGCCACTTCGACGCGCACGCGGTTGCGGATCAGTCCGAATTCCGAAAAATGCGCGCGCAGGTCCTCGACCTTGCCGGCATAGCGGCCATCGAGCGGGGAAAGGGCGATCAACGGAGTCAGGGTCATGTGCGTAAACCTTCAGAATTCAGGCGAATTTTATCACGCGGGCCGCTTCGCCTGCGGCACTGGCGTGACGCCGGTCACGGTCGCAGCGGAGGGCGATGATATAATTTCCATGCATCCAAACAGCGGCTCAAAATGAAACTGATCGGCTCCCTGACCAGCCCCTACGTGCGCAAGGCGCGCATCGTCCTCGCAGAGAAAAAGATCGAGTACCACTTCGTGCTCGACAACCCCTGGAACGCCGACAGCGCCGTGGCCAGGCTCAACCCGCTCGGCAAGGTGCCGGTGCTGCTGCTCGACGACGACAGCACCCTGTTCGACTCGCGCGTCATCGTCGAGTATCTCGACGGCGTGACGCCCAACAACCGCCTGCTGCCCGCCTCGGGCCGCGAACGCATCCGCATCAAGCGCTGGGAGGCGCTGGCCGACGGCGTGCTCGACGCCGCCGTGGCGGCCTTCCTCGAGGCCAAGCGCCCGAAGCAGGAACAGAGCGCGAGCTGGGTCGCGCGCCAGCGCGAAAAGATCCTGCGCTCGCTGGAGATGATGTCCGAGGAACTCGGCGAGCAGCCCTGGTGCAACGGCAACGCCTTTTCGCTCGCCGACGTCGCGGTCGGCGCGGCGCTCGGCTACCTCGACTTCCGGCTGGGCGACATCAACTGGCGCGAGCAGCACCCCAACCTGGCGCGCCTCTTCGGCGAGCTGATGGAGCGGCCGTCCTTCGCCGAAACCGTGCCGCAGGGTTAGTACCGGTTACCGGTTGCCAGCTCCCAGTTGAATCCGCGATTTTTACCGGCAACTGGCAACCGGGAACCGGCAACTACTCAATAATGCCGCCGCCGAGGCACACCTTCGAATCGTAGAGCACCACGCTCTGGCCGGGCGTCACCGCCCATTGTGGCTGGGCGAAGAGCACCTCGCAGCGTCCCGCATCCACACGCTCCACCTCGCACGGCGCGTCCGGCTGGCGGTAGCGCGTCTTTGCCGTATACACCCAGTGCGTGTGCGGCGCCTTGCCGTTCACCCACGACAGGTCGACCGCCTGCAGGCGGTCGGCGAGCAGCGCCGGATGGTCGTGGCCCTGCACGACGTAGAGGATGTTTTTTTCGAGGTCCTTGCCGGCGACGTACCAGGCATCATGCTCGCCGCCCTTTTGGCCGACCCCATCGCCTCCGGCGATGCCACCAATTCCGAGGCCCTTGCGCTGGCCCAGCGTGTGGTACATCAGGCCGTGGTGCTCGCCGACGCGCCTGTCGCCCTCCAGCGTGCGAATCTCGCCGGGGCTGCGCGGGATGTAGCGCTCGAGGAACTCCTTGAAGGGCCGCTCGCCGATGAAGCAGATGCCGGTCGAGTCCTTCTTGGCGAAGTTGGGCAGGCCCGCCGCTTGCGCCATCTTGCGCACCTCGCGCTTGTAGAGCTGGCCGAGGGGAAACAGCGTCTTCGCCAGCTGCGCCTGGTTGAGGCGGCAGAGGAAGTAGCTCTGGTCCTTGGTGCCGTCCTCGGCCTTGAGCAGCTGGAACTCGGAGCCCATCTCGGTCGGGAACTCGCGCACCTGGGCGTAGTGGCCGGTGGCGATCTTCTCGGCGCCCAGCGCAAGGGCGTGGTCGAGGAAGGCCTTGAACTTGATCTCGGCGTTGCACAGCACGTCCGGGTTGGGCGTGCGCCCGGCCTGGTACTCGCGCAGGAACTCGCTGAAGACGCGCTCCTTGTACTCGGCGGAGAAGTTCACCACCTCGAGCTCGATGCCGAGGATGTCGCACACCGCGGCGACGTCGATGAGATCCTGGCGCGAGGAGCAGTACTCCGCGTCGTCGTCGTCCTCCCAGTTCTTCATGAACAGGCCGACGACCTTCCAGCCCTGCTGCTTGAGGAGCATCGCCGCGACGGAGGAATCCACCCCGCCCGACATGCCGACCACGACTGTGCCCTGGCTCATATCTCGTAGTGGGTAATCAAATCGAGGCCGAAGCGGCGTCCGGCCAGGTAGTCGCGCACGCACTGCATGACCAGCGGGCTGCGATGGCAGGCGCGCTCGGCGGCGATCTCTTCCGGCGTCAGCCAGAGCGCGCGCAGGATGCCGTGGTCGAGCGCCCGCTCGGCCTCGACGCCGAGCAGCCTGCCGCCGAACGCGAATCTCAGATAAGTGATCTGTCCGTCCGGCCGTCTCCACTGGTAGATGCCGACGAGGTATTCCGGCATGAAGCGGTGCGCCGTCTCCTCCAGCGCCTCGCGCGCCGCGGCATCGACGAGGGACTCGCCCTCGTCGAGGTGCCCGGCCGGCTGGTTGAGGCGGATGCCGTCGTCGGTCTCCTCCTCCACCAGCAGGAAGCGGCCGCCGCGCTCGATGACCGATGCGACGGTGACGTTGGGTTTCCAGAGTCGGTCCATGAGTGGATTTTACCGTTTCCATCCGGCCTGCGATAAAATTCGGATTCTCTCGAAAACGCTGGAGAACCATCATGTCCATGGCCAACCGCGACGGCTTCATCTGGCACGACGGCAAGCTCGTGCCCTGGCGCGAAGCGACGACGCACGTGCTCACCCACTCCCTGCACTACGGCCTCGCCGTGTTCGAGGGCGTGCGCGCCTACAAGACCGTCGACGGCACTTCAATCTTCCGCCTCAAGGAGCACACCGACCGGCTCTTCAACTCGGCGCACATCTACATGATGAAGATGCCCTACGACAAGGAGACGGTGATGGAGGCGCACCGCGAAGTCGTGCGCGCCAACAAGCTGGAATCCTGCTACCTGCGGCCGATCGCCTTCTACGGCTCGGAAAAGATGGGCGTCTCGCCGAAGGGCGCCAAGGTTCACGTCGCCATCGCCGCCTGGCCCTGGGGCGCCTACCTCGGCGAGGACGGGCTGGCCAACGGCATCCGCGTCAAGACCTCGAGCTACGCCCGCCACCACGTGAACGTCTCGATGTGCCGCGCCAAGTATTCCGGCACCTACGCCAACTCGATCCTCGCCAACATGGAGGCCACCGAACACGGCTACGACGAGGCGCTGCTGCTCGATGTCGACGGCTTCGTCGCCGAGGGCGCCGGCGAGAACCTCTTCGTCATCAAGGACGGCCAGATCTACGAGCCGGAGATCGCCTCGGCCCTGGTCGGCATCACCCGCGCCACCATCATCCAGCTCGCCAAGGAGCTCGGCTACGAGGTCAAGGCCAAGCGCCTGACGCGCGACGACCTCTACATCGCCGACGAGGCCTTCTTCACCGGCACCGCCGCCGAAGTGACGCCGATCCGCGAGGTCGACAGCCGGCAGATCGGCAGCGGCAAGCGCGGCCCGATCACGCACCAGATCCAGAATCTGTTCTTCGACGTGGTGAACGGCCGCTCGCCCTTCCACAAGGGCTGGCTGACGCCGGTCAAATAGGAGCCGTCATGAGCGAAGTGAAAGACACCGCCCGCGTCGTCGCCGTCACCGCGCACGACCTGCCCCTGCACTGCCCGCGTGCCGACGCCCCGCTGTGGGCGCGCCATCCGCGCGTCTTCCTCGACCCGCTGAAGAAGGGCGAGGCGGTCTGCCCGTACTGCGGCACGCGCTACACCTTCGCGGGCGAGGCGCCGAAGGGGCAGCATTGAGTTGCCGGTTGCCGGTTCCCAGTGAGGACGCGCATGCGCGGACGTTACCGACAACTGGCAACCGGCAACCGGCAACCATGAAGTTCCTGATCGTCGCCCCTTCCTGGATCGGCGACACCATCCTGGCGCAGCCGCTCTTCCGGCGGCTGCACGAACGCCACCCCGGCCTCGTCCTCGATGCCTTCGCGCCGGCCTGGGCGGCGCCGGTGCTCGCACGCATGAGCGAGATCCGCCGCGTCATCCCGAATCCCTTCGCCCACGGCGAGTTCAACCTGGCCGGCCGCTGGCGCGCCGGGCGCGACCTCGCGCGCGAGTGCTACGACGCTTCAATCGTCCTGCCCAATTCCTGGAAGTCGGCGCTGCTGCCGTTCTTCGCCGGCATCCCGCAGCGCATCGGCTTCAGGGGCGAGGCGCGCCGCCTGCTGCTCAACCGCATCCACCGCCTCGACGAGCAAGCGCTGCCGCAGATGGCGCAACGCTACGCCCTGCTCGCCGAGGAGGTCGGCGCAACAGAACCCGCCCCGCTGGCGGCGCCGCATCTCGCGACCGACCCGGAATCGGTGCGCGCCACGCTGGCCTCGCTCGGCCTCGATGCGGCGAAGCCGCCGATCGCCTTCTGCCCCGGCGCGGAGTACGGCCCGGCCAAGCGCTGGCCGGCGAAGCACTTCGCCGCACTGGCGCGCCGTCTCGCGGAGGCTGACTTTTCCGTCTGGCTCGTCGGCTCGGCCAAGGACGCGCCGGTGGGCGCGGAAATCGAGCGGCTCTCCGGCGGCGCCGCGCGCAACCTCTGCGGCCGCACCGACCTCGGCCAGGCCATCGACCTGCTCTCCTGCGCGCGCCTGGCGGTGAGCAACGACTCCGGCCTGATGCACGTCGCCGCCGCGCTCGACCGGCCGCTGGTGGCGCTGTACGGATCGTCGAGCACCGCCTACACGCCGCCGCTGTCGAAGCGGGCGCGACTCCTCACGCTGGGACTCGACTGCAGCCCCTGCTTCAGGCGCGAATGCCCGCTCGGGCATTTCAAGTGCCTCAACGATCTCCTGCCCGATCGCGTGTTCGACGAAATCCGCGGAGCCCTCTCATGACCATGCGTTTTTTCGCCACGCCGCAGGACGCCGAGGCGGCCTTCTACGACGCGCTCGAGCGCGCCGACCTCGACGCCATGATGGCCATCTGGGCCGAGGACGAGGAGGTCACCTGCACCCATCTCGGCGGCGAGCGCCTCGCCGGCTTCGCCGCCGTGCGCGAAGGCTGGCGCCAGACCTTCGCCAGCCTGCAGCGCGTCGGCGTGCGCGTGAGCGAGGTCGTGCACCGCCAGGGCATCCTGCTGGCGCTCTCCAGCGTGTACGAGCATTACTCGGTGCGGGGCGAGGCGGCGCCGCGTCCGCCCGTCATCGCCAGCAACGTCTACGTGCGCGGCGCCCAGGGCTGGCACCTGCTCTCGCGCCACGCCTCCGCCGCGCCGGATTCCGTCGGCGCGGACAGCTCGGCGACCCTGCATTGACGCCCTACGTCGCGCCCGCCTGGCTGCCCGGCGGCCATGCGCAGACCATCTGGCCGGTCGCCCGCAAGCCGGCGCCGCCGCCCTATCGCCGCGAGCGCTGGGAGACGCCCGACGGCGACTTCATCGACGTCGACTGGCTGGCGACGCCCGAGGAGGCCGGCGCCCCGCTGGTCATTCTCTTCCACGGACTCGAGGGCAGCTCGTCCAGCCACTACGCCGGCGCCCTCATGCGCGCGCTGGCCGCGCGCGGCTGGGGCGGCGCCGTGCCGCACTTCCGCGGCTGCTCGGGCGAGCCGAACCGCCTGCCGCGCGCCTACCATTCGGGCGATTCCGCCGAGATCGACTGGGTCCTGCGGCGCATGCGCGCACTGTTCCCGCAGCGGCGCATCTTCGCCGCCGGGGTATCCCTCGGCGGCAATGCACTGCTGAAGTGGGCGGGGGAACGGGAGCAGGCCGCGCGCGACGTCGTGCAGGCGCTGGCCGGCGTCTGCGCGCCGCTCGACCTCACCGCCGCCGGCCGCGCGCTGGAGCGGGGCTTCAGCCGCGTCTATGCGAAAAATTTTCTCGTCACGCTGAAGGCGAACTCGGCGGCCAAGCTGGCGCGCCATCCGGGCCTCTTCGACGCCGCGCGCATGCGCTCGGCGCGCACGCTCTACGAATTCGACGACGTCGTCACCGCCCCGGTGCACGGCTTCCGCGATGCCGACGATTACTGGCTGCGCGCCAGCAGCAAGCCCTGGCTCGGCGGCATCCGCCTGCCGGCGCTGGTGCTGAACGCCCTGAACGATCCCTTCCTGCCGCGCGCGGCCCTGCCCGCCGCGCAAGAGGTCGCCGCCACGGTCACGCTCGACTATCCGGCCGGCGGCGGCCATGTCGGCTTCGTCGCCGGCGCCTTCCCCGGCCGTCTCGACTGGCTGCCGCAGCGATTGCTGTCTTTCTTTGATCGCGCGGGATGATGGGATAATGGCGGCTACTTGATAAGGACCCCGCCATGAAAATCCCCGCTCCCGAAATCTTCAAGGCCTACGACATCCGCGGCATCGTCGGCAGGACGCTGACGCGCGATTCGGTTTATTCCATCGGCCGCGCCATCGGCTCCGAAGCGCGCGAGCGGCGCGTGAAGACCGTCGTCGTCGGCCGCGACGGCCGCCTCTCCGGGCCGGAACTGTCGCGCGCGCTGATGGAGGGCATCTGCGCCTCGGGCGTCGACGTCGCCGACATCGGCATGGTGCCGACGCCGCTCGGCTACTTCGCCGCGCATCACCTGAAGACCGGCAGCGCGGTGATGGTCACCGGCAGCCACAATCCGCCCGACTACAACGGCTTCAAGATCATGCTCGCCGGCGACACCCTGCACAGCACGGCCATCACCGCCTTGCGCACGCGTCTCGTCGAGGGCCGCCTGGCCGAGGGCCAGGGCCGCATCAAGGCGGTGGACGTGCGCCAGGACTACCTCGACCGCATCGTCTCCGACGTCAAGCTGGCGCGACCGATGAAGATCGTGGTCGACTGCGGCAACGGCGTCGCCGGCGCCGTCGCGCCCGAGCTCTTCCGCCGCATGGGCTGCGAACTGGTCGAGCTGTTTTGCGAAGTGGATGGCAACTTCCCCAACCACCACCCCGACCCCTCCAAGCCCGACAACCTGAAGGACGTCGTCCGCACCCTGCGGGAGACCGACGCCGAGCTGGGCCTCGCCTTCGACGGCGACGGCGACCGCCTCGGCGTGGTGACCAAGGACGGCGAGATCGTCTACCCCGACCGCCAGCTCATGCTCTTCGCCGCCGACGTGCTGACGCGCAATCCCGGCGCGCAGATCCTCTACGACGTGAAATGCTCGCGCAACCTGGCACGCTCGATCCGCCACCAGGGCGGCCAGCCGGTGATGTGGATGACCGGGCACGCCCTGATCAAAGCGAAATTGAAGGAAACCGGCGCCCCGCTCGCCGGCGAGATGAGCGGCCACACCTTCTTCAAGGAGCGCTGGTACGGCTTCGACGACGGCCTCTACGCCGGCGCCCGCCTGCTCGAGATCGTCTCGCGCTGGAAGGACGCCAACTGGCCGCTCAAGCACCTGCCCGACGCCGTGTCCACACCGGAGATCAACCTGAAGATGCAGGAAGGCGAGCCGCATGCCCTTATCGCCGAGCTGCAGAAGACGGCGCGCTTCGAGGGCGCGCAGGAGATCGTCACCCTCGACGGCCTGCGCGTCGAGTATGCCGACGGCTTCGGCCTGATGCGCGCCTCCAACACCACGCCGGTGCTGGTGCTGCGCTTCGAGGCGGACGACGCCGCGGCACTCTCGCGCATCCAGGCCGATTTCCGCCGCGTGCTGCGCCAGGCGCGGCCGGACCTGCTGCAGTCCTTCTAGGGCGTGTCCCGGCCGGCGACCGCGTGGCGGGACCCCAAGCGCCGCCTCTGGCTGCTCGGCACGCTGGTGCCGCCCTGCATGCCGCTCGCCGGCTATGGCCTGTTCCTCGCCAGCGGCCACGGCGCGTGGCTGTGGACCCAGCCGCTGTTCATTCATCTCGTCCTGCCCCTGCTCGACTGGCTGATCGGCGCCGACCGGAGCAATCCGCCCGAGGAGGCCGTGCGCCGGCTCGAGGACGACGTCTATTACCGCGCGATCGTCGCGCTCTACGTGCCGCTGCACTACGGCGTGTTCCTCTGGGGCCTGTGGCTGCTCGCCACGGCCGAGCTGGCCCTGGTCGATCAGATGGGCCTGGCGCTGTCGCTGGGCGCGGTGGGCGGCATCGGCATCAACGCCGCCCACGAGCTCGGCCACAAGCACCCGGCCTGGGAACGCTGGCTGGCCAAGATCGCCCTGGCGCCGGTCGCCTACGGGCATTTCTGCGTCGAGCACAATCGCGGCCACCACGCCAACGTCGCCACGCCGCAGGACCCGGCCAGCGCGCGACACGGCGAAGGCTTCTGGCGCTTTCTGCCGCGCACCGTGCTGGGCAGCCTGCGCTCGGCCTGGGCCATCGAGGCGCGCACGCTGGCGCGGCGCGGGCATGAGCCCTGGCACTGGGGCAACCAGAACCTGCAGGCCTGGAGCCTCACCCTGCTGCTCTGGTCGGCCTGCCTCGCCTGGCTCGGCCCGGACATCCTGCCCTGGCTGGTCTTGCAGGCCGTGTATGGCATCTCGCTCCTCGAGGTCGTCAACTACGTCGAGCATTACGGCCTGCTGCGGCGCAGGCAGGCCGACGGCCTTTTCGAGCGCTGCCGCCCGGAGCATTCGTGGAACAGCAACCATGTCGTGACCAACCTGATGCTGTTCAACCTGCAGCGGCATTCCGACCACCACGCCCATCCGACGCGCCGCTACCAGGCGCTGCGCCATTTCCCGCAGGCGCCGCAACTGCCCTCCGGCTACGCCTCGATGATCACCCTGGCCTATCTGCCGCCGCTGTGGTTCGCCGTCATGGATCCGCGCCTCACCGCCCATTACGGCGGCGACCTGACGCTGGCCAACCGCATGCCTTAAGTATCGGCCCGGGCTGCCGATAATTCCGGCATGACGCTCCCTGCCCAGGACATCTTCATCGGCCGCCAGCCGATCCTCGACCGCGACCAGCAGGTCTACGCCTACGAGCTGCTGTTCCGCCGCGGCACGCAGAACAGTGCGGAGGTCACCGACGCCCTTGCGCTGCTGCCGAAGGAGAAGTTCGTGCTCGAGGTGCTGGAGACGGTCGAGCTCACGCCGGACGTCGTCAGGCGCTGCCGCGCGCTGAAGGACATGGGCTACACCCTGGCGCTCGACGATTTCGTGCGGCTGGAGGAGCAGCACCGGCCGCTGCTGGAAATGGCCGACATCGTCAAGGTCGAACTGATGGGCATGGACGATGCCGCGCTGCGGCAGACGGTGGCGGCGCTGCGCCCCTGGCCGGTCACGCTGCTGGCGGAATAGGTGGACAGCGATGCGCAGGCGCGCTTCTGCCGCGAACTGGGTTTTTCCCTCTTCCAGGGCTATTACTTCGCCAAGCCGGCCATCATTGCCGGCAAGCAGCTGTCGCATTCCGAACTGTCGCTGATCCGCCTGCTCGGCCTGCTGCTCGACGAGGCCGACACGCCGCAACTGGAGGCCGTCTTCAAGCAGGAGCCGGGGCTGACTCCCTGCGCGGCTGCAGCCGCGCAGGGAGTCAAACCTCGTTCGGTCATGTCCAGCACCATTTCCAGTCGACGGACAAAAGTGAGTCGGGCATTCTTATGCGTGTTCATTCGGCTGATCTCCTGAGAGTAGTTGGTCGGTTCGCACCTCCAAGTCTCTCAGACTCAGTCCGAATGAACAGAAACCACCTATTGGGCCATCACAGCTAGCTGACGGCCTTCAGGATCAGC
>Ga0194127_10000516_pt1 | contig 61548 bp, 51 predicted proteins | sample TA2KigC100mmetaG_FD_148624 | JGI IMG/M metagenome (GOLD analysis project Ga0194127, IMG submission 148624) | Freshwater microbial communities from Lake Tanganyika, Tanzania - TA2015036 Kigoma Deep Cast 100m | ecosystem: Environmental > Aquatic > Freshwater > Lake | place: Tanzania: Lake... | reverse complement strand
TTCGACGAACGCGATTACATCATCACCGGCTGAGAACAGTGTTACCTATGTTGCCGGACTCCTGTGTTACCTATGTTCCCGGCCGTTCATGGTTAGCCGCTGGAACCGGCGCGTGAAGTTCGAGAGGCCGATCAGCACGCCGCTCAGGATCACCACGGCGATGATGACCTCGATGAGCGTCATGCCCGATCGGCGCGACGGCACGCTGGCGGAGGTCCGGGTCGGCATCTCGCTCGGAATGTGCCCTCTGTGGGCGCGCTCACGCCAGTCCTTTTGCCGCCGGAGCCTGCCGGATGGTACCTTTCTTCCGTCGCCACGGCGGCGGCCCGCACCCCACTCCCCATGGGCGTCATTGCCACCCTGCTTCCCCTCGAGCGCTGCCTGCAGCGCGTCCACGGCGCCGTGCGGGGCCAGCACACGGTGTCCCCGTGCCGCAGTTGGGATGAACTGACGACGGCGTGCGCCACGGAGCCGGTGCACCTGGCCGTGGTCGACCTGTTCGCTGACGGCGCCGCCAGCTTCGAGCGCATCCGCCAGCTGCGTACGCGCTTCCCCCGCCTGACCCTCGTCGCCTATGTCGTGGCGACGCCGCAGCGCGCGCGCGACCTGTTCGACGCGGGACGCGCCGGACTCGACGGCCTCCTGCTCGTGGACCTCGACGACTCGCCCCAGGCGGTGCGCGCGGTGGTCGAGCAGGCGGAGGCGCGCGGCGTCGCCGCGCTCCTGCGCCATCGGTTGTCGGCGATGGACGTCGTGGCGCGCGACGCAATCCTCATTGTCGTCACGCGCGCCCACGTGCGCCTCACGTCGCACCGCCTCTTGGAGATGTTGTCCATCACCAAGTCCACCCTGCTCGACCGCCTGCGGCGGGAAGGCCTCCCTGCCCCACAGAAGCTCATCGGCTGGGGGCGGCTGATCGTCGCCGGTCAGATGCTCGACGACCCGAGGCGCAGCGCCGACGGCATCGCGCGCGCGCTGGATTTTCCGTCGGGGTCGGCATTCCGGAACATGTGCCAGCGATACGTCGGCGCCACGCCGCTCGAGATCCGTGAGCGCGGCGGGGCGCGCTTCGTGACCGCGCAGTTCCTGCGCTTCATCGGCCGACCGCAGCTGGCCGAAGGGCTTGAGGGCCCAGCCACCGCGTGAAGTACAAGACCATCATCGAGCCGTTCCGGATCAAGACCGTCGAGCCGATCCGGCAGACCACCGAGGCGGAGCGCGCCGTGGCGCTCCACGCCGCCCATTACAACGTCTTCCTCCTGCACGCGAACGACGTCCTCATCGACCTGCTCACCGACTCGGGGACCGGGGCGATGTCCGTCTACCAGTGGGCGGGGATGATGCGCGGCGACGAGACGTACGCCGGCGCGCGCTCCTTCTACGCCTTCGAGTCCGCGGTGCGCGACATCACGGGCTTCCGCCACGTGATCCCCACGCACCAGGGGCGCGCCGCCGAGCACATCCTCACCGGCGCCCTGCTGAAGCCCGGGGACATCGTCCCGAACAACCGCCACTTCGACACGACGCGCGCCAACGTCGAACACCGGCGTGCGACCGCGCTCGACCTGCCCGTCGCCGAAGGTCTCGACCCCCAGGCCCTGCATCCCTTCAAGGGGAACATGGACCTCGAGGCCCTCGAGCGCGTGCTCCGCGAGAACCCGGGGCGCGTGCCGCTGGTCATGATCACCGTGACCAACAACTCGGGGGGCGGCCAGCCGGTCAGCCTTGAGAATGTCCGCGGCGCCGCGGCGATCGCCCGCCGGCATGGCGTGCCGTTCTTCATCGACGCCTGCCGGTTCGCCGAGAACGCCTGGTTCGTCCGCACCCGCGAGGACGGCTACGCCGACCGCGAGCCGATCGCCATCGCCCGTGAGATGTTCGCGCTCGCCGACGGCTGTACGATGAGCGCCAAGAAGGACGGGATGGCGAACATCGGCGGATTCCTCGCGATGAACGACGACGCGGTCGCCGCCCGCTGTCGGAACACGCTCATCCTCACGGAGGGCTTTCCGACCTACGGCGGCCTCGCGGGCTACGACCTCGAGGCGATCGCCGTGGGCCTCTACGAGGCGCTCGATCCGGACTACCTCCGATACCGCATCCGGATGGTCGAGTACATGGCCGAGAAGATGGCCGCCGCCGGCATCCCGACGGTGCGCCCCGCCGGCGGGCACGCGCTGTATCTCGACGCCAAGCGCTGGCTCCCGCACATCCCGCCATCGGAGTATCCGGGCTGGGCGCTCTCGCTGGTCCTGTATCTCGAGGGGGGCATCCGCGCCGTCGAGATCGGCTCGGTGATGTTTGGCCAGCGGCCGGACGGCACGGAGAAGCCCGCCGACCTGGAACTGGTGCGACTGGCCTTCCCGCGGCGCGTGTACACGCAGAGCCACATGGACTACGTCTGCGAGGTGCTCGCCCACGTGAACACGCTGGCCTCACGGATCCGCGGCGTGCGCATCGTCGAGCAACCGCCGGCCCTGCGGCACTTCACGGCGAAGTTCGCCCCGCTCGTTCCCGGCGTCATCGCCTAGCCGCGCCTAGGTCGAGTCTCGCCGCCACGCGCCGCCGAGATATCGCCAGAGGCGCGTGCGCCCCGTGGCACCCGTGAACTCGATGGCGCGCAGGGCATCGCTCCGCCCGGTCGAGACGCCGACGTACAGGAACGCGTCGCCGCTCGCCGAGCCGTTCGGGTAGAACGTGATCGTGGGCCCGTTCGCCGTCGTGGTGATGCCCGGGCCGGTCGCGTAGAACGACGTCGCGCCGTCTACAGTCGTCGTGGGGATCGCGAAGCGCGCCCCCTCGCCCAGCCGCCAGGACTCCCAGCGCTCTGACCCGTCGGCCGCGCCATTGGAGTTGGTGTCCTCGACCACGCGCATCCGCGACGCCGCGTAGTCCATCACGAACAGGACGTTCGTGGTCTTCTGCAGCGACCGCTGCTGCGCCAGGATGAGCGTGCGCTGAACGAGCCGCCCGTTGGCGTCCTGGCGGTAGCGCAGGAAGGACACCTTCGGGAGCGCCAGCGACGCCATGATGGCGATCAGGGCGACCACCAGCATCAGTTCGATGATCGTGTATCCGCGGCGGCCATTCACGCCGGAAAGTTGTACGCGGCGGCGGTGTGGCGCCATCTTGTGGGATGCTCGTCATCGGACTGACCGGCAACATCGCCGCGGGGAAGTCCACCGTGGCCCGCCTGTTCGCCGCCTGGGGCGCCACCGTCGTGGACGCCGACGTCCTCGCCCGTGAGGCGGTCGCCCCGGGCACGCCCGCCCTGCGCGCCATCGCCGACCGGTGGGGATCGGCCGTGCTCGCGCCGGACGGCTCGCTCGACCGCGCGGCCCTCCGGACGGTGGTCTTCGGGGACCCGGCGGCGCGCGCGGCGCTTGACGCCATCGTCCATCCCGAGGTCGCCCGCCGCCGCGACGCCGCCATCGCGGCGGCGCAGGCCCACGGCGAACGGCTGGTGGTCTGCGACATCCCCCTGCTCTTCGAGGCGGGCCTCACCGGCGCCGTGGACGCGATCGTCCTCGTGGACGCGCCCGTCGACGAGCGCCGACGGCGCCTCATCCGCGACCGCGGGCTCAGCGGCGATGAGGCCGATGCCATGATGGGCGCGCAGTGGCCCGCGGACCGCAAGCGCGCGGCCGCGGACTGGATCATCGAGAACGACGGCCCCATGGCCGCGCTCGAGGCGCGCGCCCGCGCGGTCTTCGACGCCATCGCTGCGCGCGCCGCGTCAACTTGAACCCGCCGTCGGCGAACGGTAGAATTCCAGTACACCTTTGACACACTTGGAGCGGTCTGTGTCCTCGATTCCTGCTGACATTCGCTATACGGAAAGCCACGAGTACCTGAAGCCCACCGCCGACCCGACCGTCTTCTCCGTCGGCGTCACCGATTTCGCGCAGGGTGAACTGGGCGATGTGGTGTACCTCGACCTGCCGAAGCCCGGCGCCACCTACGGCGCGCACGACTCGTTCGGCACGATCGAGGCGGTGAAGGCGGTCTCCGACATCTACACGCCGGTGGCTGGCGAAGTGGTCGACGTGAACCCCCGCCTTGAAGGCGAGCCGTCGCTGGTGAACAGCGACCCGTACGGCGAGGGGTGGATGATCAAGCTCAAGATCAACCCCGCCGACGCCGCGAAGCTCCTGGACGCGGCCGCGTACGAGGCCCATCTGGCGGCGGGTGGTGGAGCGCATTAAGCGCAGAGAGACAACAGAGAGACAACAGAAAGACAACAGAGGTCCGGGGCTCAGGCTCCGGACCTCTGTCTGTTGTTTCTCTGTTGTCTCTCTGTTGTCTCTCTGTTGTCTCTCTAGGTTGACGCGTACGCGTCAACCGGCGGGCACGCACAAACGAGATTGCGGTCGCCAAACGCGTTGTCCACGCGCCCGACGCTCGGCCACCACTTGTGCCCGCGCACCCACGGCAGCGGGAACGCCGCCGTTTCGCGCCCGTAGGCGTGCGTCCACGCGTCGGCCGTTACGTGCGCCAGCGTGTGCGGCGAGTTCACCAGCGGGTTGTCATCCTTCGGCCACTCGCCGCGCTCCACCTTCGCCGCCTCGGCGCGGATGGCGATGAGCGCCTCCACGAAGTGGTCGAGCTCGGCCTTGGGCTCGCTCTCCGTCGGCTCGATCATCAGGGTGCCGGCCACCGGGAAGCTCACCGTCGGCGCGTGGAAGCCGTAGTCGATCAGGCGCTTCGCGATGTCCATCTCGTCCACGTTGGCCGCGGCCTTCAGGAAGCGCGGATCGACGATGCACTCGTGCGCGATGAGGCCGTTCGCGCCCTTGTACAGCACGTCGAACGTCCCCTCGAGCCGCTTGGCGATGTAGTTGGCGTTGAGGATTGCGACCTTGGTCGCCATCGTCAGCCCTTCGCCGCCGAGAAGCATGATGTACATCATCGAGATCGGCACCACGCTGGCGCTGCCCCACGGCGCCGCCGACACCGCGCCGATCGCCTGCGCGCCGCCCACCTTCACCGCCACGTGCCCCGGCAGGAACGGCGTGAGGTGCTCGGCCACGCCGATCGGCCCGACGCCCGGGCCGCCGCCGCCGTGCGGAATGGCGAACGTCTTGTGCAAGTTCAGGTGGCAGACGTCGCCGCCGATGTCGCCCGGCCGGCAGAGGCCGACCATCGCGTTCATGTTCGCGCCGTCGACGTACACCTGCCCGCCGTTCTCGTGGATGATCCGCGTGACCTCGGTGACCGCTTCCTCGAAGACGCCGTGCGTGCTCGGGTAGGTGATCATCAGCGACGACAGCTTGGCCTTGTGCTGCTCGGCCTTTGCCTTGAGGTCAGCCACGTCGATGTTGCCAACCGGGTCGGTCTTCACGACCACGACGTCGAGTCCGGCCATCGCCGCGCTGGCCGGGTTGGTGCCGTGGGCCGACTGCGGAATCAGGCAGATGTTGCGGTGTCCCTCGCCGCGCGCCTGGTGGTACGCCTGGATCACCAGCAGCCCCGTGTACTCGCCCTGCGACCCCGCGTTCGGCTGGAGCGACACGGCGTGGAAGCCGGTGATCTCGGCGAGCGCCGCCTCGAGCTTCTCGAACAGCGCGCGATATCCCTGCGCCTGCGCCAAGGGGGCGAACGGATGGATGTTGCCGATCTCCGGCCACGTCACCGGGAACATCTCGATCGCCGCGTTGAGCTTCATCGTGCACGAGCCGAGCGCGATCATCGAGTGCACCAGCGACACGTCCTTGGCCTCGAGCGAGCGCACGTAGCGCTGGAAGCCCGTCTCCGAGTGGTGCGTGTTGAAAACCGGATGCGTGAGGAAGTCGCTCGTGCGCGCGAAGCGCTCGTCGAAGCGCGCGTCCACGGTCGCCGGCGCAGCGCCGGATGCCCCGAACGCGGCGAGCAGGTCGGCAATGTCCTCGACCGTCGTGGTCTCGCCCATCGAGATGCCGATCGTGCCGTCCGCGAAGTAGCGGAAGTTGATCTGCTGCTTCTCGGCCGCCGCCTTCACCGCGGCCGCCCCTCCCTTGGGCGAGACGCGGACCGTGTCGAAGAAGTCGTCGTGCAGCACGGCGTGCCCCAGCGCGCGTACGCCAGCGGCGAATGACTCGGCGCGGTGATGTACGCGCTCGGCAATGCGCCGCAGCCCCGCGGGACCGTGCCACACGGCGTACATGCCGCTCATCACGGCCAGCAGGACCTGCGCGGTGCAGATGTTGCTCGTCGCCTTCTCGCGGCGGATGTGCTGCTCGCGCGTGCCGAGCGCCATGCGCAGCGCCGGCGCGCCATGGCTGTCGCGCGAGACGCCGATGATGCGACCCGGCATCAGGCGCTTCAGGTCCTCCTTCGTGGTGAGGAAGCCCGCGTGCGGCCCGCCGTAGCCATAGGGGACGCCGAAGCGCTGCGCGCTACCCACGCAGATGTCCGCGCCCCACTCGCCCGGCGGCGCAATCAGCGTGAGGGCCAGCAGGTCGGTCGCGGCGACCACGAGCACGCCCGCTCCGTGCGCGCGCTCGACGAGCGCCCGCAGGTCCTCAATGGCGCCGAAGGTGTTCGGGTACTGGATCAGCACGCCGCAGACCGTCGCGTCGAGCGTGAACGCGGCGGCCGGCTGCACCTTCACGGTGATGCCGCGGGCCGCGCCGCGCGTCTTGACGACGTCGATCGTCTGCGGATGGCAGTCGTCGGCGACGAGGAACACGTCGCGCCCGCTCTTCGCCGCGTGCACCATCTGCATCGCTTCCGCCGCCGCCGTGCCTTCGTCGAGCAGCGACGCGCTCGCCACCGGCAGGCCCGTCAGGTCGATGACCGTGGTCTGGAAGTTGAGCAGCGCCTCGAGACGCCCCTGCGCGATCTCCGCCTGATAGGGCGTGTACGCCGTGTACCAGCCCGGATTCTCGAGGATGTTGCGCTGGATCACCGCCGGCGTGTGGGTGCCGTAGTAGCCCTGACCGATGAAGCTGCGCCACACCTGATTCGGCGCGACGAGCTGCTTGAACGCCGCGATGGCGTCGTGCTCCGACATCGCGGGCGGCAACTTGAGTGCGCCCTTCATGCGGATGTTGGCGGGAATCGTCGCCTTGATCAGGGCGTCGAGCGACGGGTAACCGAGGACCTTGAGCATGGCCCCGACGTCGGCGTCGGACGGGCCAATGTGCCGGGACGTGAAGACGTCCGGCTGCGGAATCATCGACGAAGTCACGGTGCGCGCATCTCCAGTGTGGCGCGCCTGCGGCGCTCCCGACGCGGGTGCTTCGCGGCGCGCGACATCAATAAAACTAACCAGCGGCGCCTTTCGTTGGGACATCACATGCGAAGGGTTTTTCCGGAAGACACGCAAGGTGGATCACCACACGGTACTCCCCTTACCCTGCACCCCTGCACCCCACTCTGTACCCTTCCCCTGCACCCCACTCTGTACCCTTCCCCTGCACCCCGTAGTTTTGAGCATCCCTCACGCGGAGTTCCGCTCATGTCCGCCCGCCAGGAAGCCACCCGCGCCGGCATCAGCTTCGGCTCGGCGCTGGCCATTGCCATCTCGTGGAGCGCCAACAAGTCCATCCTCTGGGCCATCCTGCACGGCGTGCTCTCGTGGATCTACGTCGTCTATTACGCGCTGACGCGCTGACGTGACCCGCTGGCATCTGCTCGACACCGGGGCCCGCGACGGCGCCTGGAATATGGCGTGCGACGTCGCGCTGCTCGCGCGCGCGCAGCGGACCGGCGACGCGGTGCTGCGCATCTACGCGTGGGATCAGCCCACGCTCTCGTTTGGCCGGCACGAGGCGGCGCGCGCGCACTATGACGCAGCGGCGCTCGCCGCCGCCGGCATCGCCCTCGTGCGCCGTCCGACCGGAGGCCGGGCGCTGCTGCACGACCGTGAGGTCACGTACTCCATCACCGCGCCCATCATCGAGGGCGAGTCGCTCCCGGCGAGCGTCTTCCGCTTCAATCAGCTGCTCCTGCGCGCGCTGCGCGGACTTGGCGTGCCGGTGGTGGAGGCCGAGGACACACGCGCGATGCGCCCCGAAGGGGCCGCCTGCTTCGCCGAGCCCAGCGCCGGCGAACTGACGCTGCACGGGCGCAAGCTCGTCGGCAGCGCGCAGGTGCGGGACCGGGGCGCGCTGCTGCAGCATGGATCCATCCTGCTGGCGGATGACCAGCACCGCATCGCCGGGTTCGCGGTGGGCGACTACCGCGCGTCCGCTCCCGCGGCCGCGCTGCGTGAGTCGCTGGGCGAGGACGCGCGTTACGAGACCGTGCGCGACGCGCTGATGCGCGCGGCCGCCGAGGAGTCCGGCGCAGCCAGCACGGACGACCTGCGGCTTCGGCTCGAGGACGCGCTCGACGATGCGGCGGCGTTCCACGCCGCCCTCGGGCAATTTCGGGATCCGGCGTGGACGTGGCGCCGCTAGGCGCTGCGTCGTAACGTTTCCAGCGCCATGCGACTCCTGCCCTCCCGTTGGCTCATCCTCGCGTGCGCCGCCCTTGGCGCTTCGTGCCGCGCTCCCGACGCCGCCGTTTCCGGGGGCATTCTCGTCGTCTCGGTCGGCGCCGACGCCGAGACGCTCTTCCCGCCGCTGGCCGTGGGCACCCAATCGCGCGCGGTCACCGAGCTGCTCTACGACAAGCTCGCCGAGATCGCCCCGTCGCTCAACACGACCGGCGACGTCGGGTTCGCGCCCAAACTCGCGCGCTCGTGGAGTTGGTCCGCCGACTCGCTCACGATCACGTTCCGGCTCGACCCCAGGGCGCGCTGGCACGACGGGCGTCCGGTCATCGCAGCCGACGTGCAGTACGCGTTCCGAGTCTGGACGGACAGCACCGTGGGCGCGGTGCAGCGCCAGGCGCTCGCCGGCGTGGACTCCATCAGCGCGCCCGATTCGCTGACCGCGCGCGTGCACTTCCGCGAGCGGACGCCCGAGCAGTTCTACGCGCTGGTTTACACGCTGATGCCGCTCCCCCGGCATCGTCTGGCCGGCATCGCCGACTCCGCGCTACAGAACTCCTCGGAACTGCGCGCGCCCGTTGGCAGCGGGCCGTTCCGCTTCGTGTCGTGGACGCCGCGCGCCCGCCTCGAACTGGCCTCCAACCCCGCGTATTACCTCGGACGCCCCGGACTCGACGGCGTCGTTTTCGTCGTGGCGGCGCAGGGGGCGACCGTGGCGGCTCGACTGCTTGCCGGGGAGGCCGACTTCCTCGAGCAGCTGTCCCCGCCTGACTTCGCCCAGCTTCCCTCCGACGGCCGCGTGCGCGCCGTGTCCTACGGCGGATTCGACTACGCCTTCGTGCAGTTCAACCTGCAGGAGGGCGGGCCGCTCGCGCGTCCGCACGCGATCTTCAGCGACGCGGCGCTGCGCCGCGCGTTGACTATGGCCACGAATCGCCAGGCCCTGGTGCGCAACATCTTCGACACGCTCGCCCGCCCGGCCATCGGTCCGTTTTCGCGCACGCAGTGGACGGCCGACTCCATGCTGAGCGGCATCCGCCATGATCCCAGCGGCGCGACCCGGCTCCTCGACTCGCTCGGCTGGCGCGACGATGACCGCAACGGCCTGCGGGAGCGCGCCGGAAAGCCGCTGCGCTTCTCGCTTCTCGTGCCCGCCTCGAGCCGCACGCGGCAAGCGGCAGCCGTGCTGCTGCAGGCGCAGTGGCGCGAGGTCGGCGTGCTGGTGGACATTGAGCAGGCTGACTTCAACGCGTTCCTCGACCGAGCCCAGCGCGGCGCATTCGACGCGCTCATCGGCGGCGTGCGCACCAGTCCCAGCCCGCGTGGCGTACGCGAGTTGTGGGGCTCGCCCGGGCCGGGACGCGGCAGGCAGAACTGGGGAAAGTGGAGCAACGCCGTCTTCGACGCGCAGGTGGACAGCGCGCTCGCCGCCTCCAACATCACTGCCGTGCGCGCGCATTTTCGCGCGGCCTATCAGGCCGCCATCGACGACGCCCCGGCGATCTGGCTGTATGAGCCGCGGTTGTTCGCGGGCGTACATCGGAGAGTGAAGGTCGCGCCGTTGCGTCCCGACGCGTGGTGGTCCGGGATCTCCACCTGGTCCATCGATCCGGCGCAGCGACTGCCACGCGACCGACGCGTCCCCCGCGCGCCCTGAGGCGTGTTCGGCCGGCTGCTGTCCCGCCTGACCCACGCCGCCGCCGTCTGCGCGGTGGTCGCCGTCGCCGTCTTCGCGCTGCTCCAGTCCGCGCCCGGTGACCCCTTCGCCCTCGCACTGGAGGGCGCGGATGTCCCGGCGGCCGTTCGCGCGGAGTGGCGCGCGAGGTACGGTCTTGATCAGCCACCGGCGGCGCAGTTCGTGCGATGGGCCGGCGCGCTGGCGCGCGGCGATTTCGGCTACTCCACCTCGCGGCGCCAGCCGGTGGCCGCCGTCGTGTCCGAGGCCTTCCCGCGCACGCTCGTGCTCGTGGGCACCGCGCTCGTCCTCGGCTTCGCCGCTGGTGTCTGGATCGCCCTTGTGCAGACCCGGCATCATCGCCGCTGGCCTGATCGCGCCTTCTCGATGGTCACACTCGCTGGCGTCGCACTGCCGGAGTTCCTGCTCGCGCTCTTGGCGATGACCTGGCTCGGCGCGCGCTGGGGCCTCTTCCCGGTCGCGGGGGTGGGGAGTCTGGGCGACGCCGCGGCGTGGCCGCTCTGGCTGCGCGCGGTCGACTTTCTGTGGCATCTCGCACTCCCCGCCAGCGTGCTTTCCCTCGCTGTCGCCTCTCGCGTGGCCCGTCACCAGCGTGCCGCGCTGCTCAGCGTGATGCGTGAGGACTACGTGCGCACCGCCCGCGCCAAGGGGCTGGGCGAATGGCAGGTGATCCGACGCCACGCGCTGCCGAACGCGATCGGCCCGGTCATCGCACTGCTCGGCCTCGCGCTGCCGTCGCTTGTCGGTGGCGCCGTCCTCATCGAGCGCGTCTTCGGCTGGCCGGGGATGGGGCTCACGCTGTTCGAGGCGCTGCTGGCGCGGGATTACCCGCTGGTGCTCGCCGCCGTGCTCCTGGCGACCGTGTTCGCCGTCGTCGCGCGCACGCTCACCGAGTTCATCGCCGACGTGGTGGCGCCGCGCCGGCCGCAGGCAACGTGATGGCCGCCAGCACCTGGCATCGCCTGCGCCACGATGGCGCCGCCCGCGGGGCCGCGTTCGTCCTCGGCGCGGTCGCGGCGGCCGCCCTCCTCGCGCCGTGGCTCTCGCCGTTCGATCCCACGGCACAGCCCGACCCCGTGGCGCTGCGGCTCCTCTCGCCGTCGTGGGCCCACCTCTTTGGCACGGATCCGTTCTCGCGCGACGTCCTCAGCCGCGTGCTGCACGGCGCGCGCGTCTCGCTCGGTGTCGCCGCAGGTGCGATGCTGCTTTCCGTCACGCTCGGGGCGGCGCTTGGCGCGCTGGCCGCCGTCGTCGGCGGCTGGGTCGATGCGGCTATTGGCGGGCTGGTGGACGTCCTGATTGCGATGCCGCGCCTGCTGGTCGTCATTGCGCTCGTCGCGACGTTTGGCACGCTCTCCCCGTGGTGGCTCGTCGCGCTCATCGGCGGGAGCGGCTGGCTCACGACCGCGCGCATCGTGCGCGCGGAGTTCCGCGATCACCTCCAACGCGAGTACGTCCTCGCCGCGCGCGCCCTCGGCGCCACGCGCTGGCGTATCGTCTGGCGTCACCTGCTGCCTGCCGTTGCCCCGCAGGTGGCCGTGGCGGCGGCGCTCGCCTTTGCCGCGGTCATTCCGCTCGAGGCGGCGCTGAGCTTCGTCGGCCTTGGCATCCAGCCGCCGCTGCCCAGCTGGGGAAACATCCTGCTCGACGGCACGGACTACCTGACGACTGCGTGGTGGCTGGTCCTCGCCCCGGTCGCGGCCGTAAGTGGCACGGTCGGCGCGGCACTGGTGCTGGCCGACCGCCTGCGCGCGGCGATCGCCGATGAGGAGCGCGAGGCATGACCCCCCTGCTCTCCGTCGAAGCGTTGCGCGTCGACGTCGCGCGCGGCGCGGGCGTCCGGATCCTCGAGGACGTCTCGTTCTCGCTCTCGTCGGGTGAGGCCGTGGGCGTGCTCGGCGCGAGCGGCAGCGGCAAGACCACGCTCGCGCTCGCGATGCTGGGCCTGCTCCCGCCAACGCTCGTCGCACGCGGCAGCGTGCATTTTGAGGGACACGAGGTGCTCTCCGCGTCGCGCGGCGCACGCCGCGCTGTGCGAGGCCGTCGGTGCAGCATCGTGTTTCAGGAGCCGCTCACCGCGCTCAACCCGCGGATGCGCGTGGTCGATCAGGTGGCCGAAGTGGCGCTCGCCCACGGCGAGCGTGACGGGCGGCGCGCCCGCGATGCCGCCGTGCAGATGATGGAGCGCGTGGGGCTCGCCAACGCCGCCGCGCAGGCGGCCCGTCTGCCGCACGAACTGTCCGGTGGTGAGCGCCAGCGCGTCCTCCTCGCCATGGCGCTGCTGCTCGAGCCCGCCCTGCTCATCGCCGACGAGCCGACATCCGCGCTCGACGTGACCGTGCAGGCGCAGGTGCTGCAGGTCCTGCGCGCGCAACAGCGGGAGCGCGGGATGTCCCTGCTCATGGTGAGCCACGACCTCGGCGTGCTCGCCGTCCTGTGCTCGCGCGTGCTCGTCCTGCACGAGGGACGGCTCGTCGAGGACGCGCCGACGCGCCAGCTCCTCGAGACCCCGGCGCATCCGTTCACGCGGGCGATCGTGGCGGCCGTTCGCCGCATGGGGCGGCCGGCGTGGCCCCCCTGCTCGAGCTGCGCGATCTCGTGGTGGCCTACCGATCGGCCGCGGGCGTCACGCACGCCGTGGACCAAGTGTCCCTCGATGTCGCGCGCGGCGAGACGCTCGCCCTCGTTGGGGAGTCAGGCAGCGGCAAGACCAGCCTCGGGCGTGCGGTCCTGCGCCTTGTGCCCACGACGTCCGGCACTGTGCGCTTTGACGGCAGCGACGTGCTCGCGCTTCGAGAGGACGCTCTGCGTGCCTTTCGTCGCCGCGCGCAGGTGGTCTTCCAGGACCCCAACGCGTCGCTTGACCCGCGGATGCGCGTGGGTGACATCGTGCGCGAGGGGATCGAGATCCACGCGCTCGCCTCCCCCGAACAGGCTGAGTTGCGCGTGGCTCGCCTGCTGGAGGAGGTCGGCCTCACTCCGTCCGACGCCTCACGGCATCCGCACGAGTTCTCCGGCGGCGAGCGTCAGCGTATCGCCATCGCGCGGGCGCTGGCCGTGGAGCCGGAGTTTCTCGTGCTGGACGAAGCCGTCTCCGCACTCGACCTGCTCGTCCGCGCCCAGGTGCTGGACCTGCTCGCGCGCCTGCAGGCCGCGCGCGGCCTGACCTATCTCTTCATCGCCCACGACCTCGCCGTGGTCGAGCGCATCGCCACGCGCGTGGCCGTCATGCACCAGGGGCGGGTCGTCGAGTGCGCGCCAACCGCCGAGCTCTTCCGCGCGCCACAGGCCCCCGTGACGCAGGCCCTCCTCGCCGCCATCCCGCGCATCGACTGGTAGGCCCTTCTAAAGCGCACAGTACCAAGAAAACGAACGGCGGCCACCGGCCGCCGTTCGCGTTCTACCGTCTACCGTCTTCCGTCCACCGTCTGCTATTTGACCCCATGCATCAGCTTCTGCACCCGCGGCGCCGCGATCAGCAGGATCACTCCGGCGACGGTCAGCGCCCAGAAGCCGAACGTGTAGCCGCCCAGCGCCGACTGCACCGTCATCCCCGTCTCGCCGCTCACTTCCGAGGCGAAGATGCCCGACAGGTTGTTGCCGATGCCCGTGGACAGGAACCAGCCGCCCATCCCGAGTCCGACGAGGCGCACCGGCGCCAGCTTCGTCACCATCGACAGGCCGATCGGTGACAGGCAGAGCTCGCCGATGGACTGAATGAGATACACGAAAACGAGCGTCCAGAACGGGATCAGGTTCGTCGCCGGGTTGAGCAGGCTCGACAGCGCGAACATCAGCAGCAGGAAGGCGAGACCGTTGAAGATCAGGCCGAGGCCGAACTTTCGCGGGATCGACGGATTCGCATTGATCTTGGCGAGCGCCACCCACACCCACGCGACCATCGGGGCGAAGATGATGATCGCCACCGCGTTCACGCTCTGGAACCATCCCGTCGGGAAGACCCAATCGCCGAACTGCCGGTTGACGATCTGGTCGGCGAGGAAGGTGAACGAGCTGCCCGCCTGCTCGAAGAACATCCAGAACGTGATGTTGAACACGAAGATCAGCAGCATCGCGATGGTCTTGTCGCGCGCCACCGCCCCCTCGCGGATCCCCTCGATCAACAGCATCGCCGACAAGCCGAGGAACATCGCCGAGAGCACCCACTGCAGGTTCTTGCCGCCGACGGCGAGCAGCGAGTAGATGACCGGTACGGCGAGGATGCCCCCGATCGCCACGTAGACCACGCGCATCCGGTTCTGCTGGTCCGGCAACGGCGCGCCGATGCCCTGCAGTTGGCGGCGGCCCAGGTAGAACCAGACGAGGCTGATGAGCATGCCGATGCCGGCCGTCAGGAAGACCACCTTGTACGCCGGCATCCCCGCCGAACCGAACACGGAATCCGCCAGCCAGCTGGTCAGCAGCGGCGACAGGAACGCGCCGGCGTTGATGCCCATGTAGAAGATCGTGAAGCCCGAGTCGCGGCGCTCGTCACCCGCCGCGTAGCACTTGCCCACGATCGTCGAGATGTTCGGCTTGAAGAGCCCGTTGCCGACCACGATCGTCGAGAGCCCCAGGTCGAAGATCAGCTGGTTTGGGATCGCGATCATGAACAGGCCGGCCGCCATGAACACCGCGCCCGTGAGGATCGAGCGCTGGTAGCCGATCACCTTGTCGGCGATGTACCCGCCGAAGATCGCCACCGCGTACACCAAGGCGAGGTACGACCCGTACGTCAGGTTGGCCGGGGCCTGCCCCGTGGGCGATCCGTTGTGGAACTGCGCCACGATGTAGAGCACCAGCGCCCAGCGAATGCCGTAGAACGCGAAGCGCTCCCAGAACTCCGACATGAACAGCATCCACAGGGGCTGCGGATGCCCCATCATCTGCTTGAACGCGGGAAGCGTCGTGCCGTCCCGGTTCGATTCGGCTGCACCGCTCATGCGTCTTCTCCACCGATAGGGGAAGGGCGTAATCAACGAAGGGCCGCCGGAGCGCGCTCCGACGGATGGATTGATGTAGCCGTTGGCGCGCCGTTCGTCAAACGGCGCGCGACGTCACGACGGTCCCATCCGCCGTTTCAGCTCCTCCAGCCGCGCGTCGGCGTCGGCGTCGCGGGCCTCCCGCGCCGCCCGGCGCTTCAAGGCGTCCAGTTCGGCGTTCAGCGGCGCGTCATCGCGGAGCCCCAGCTCCTCATCGCTGGGCATCTGCCCCGCGCCAGCCGGCCCCCCGCCCGCCCCGACGCTCCCCGCCCCCGCCGACGCCGCCTTGAGTTGGGTGAGCATCTCGTCGTAATCGCGGCGCGCCAACGCGGCCTCGGCCTCCTGCGCCTCGAGCTTTCGCTCGAGCACCGCGATGCGTTCGGTGTGCTGCCCCTCGTACTTCTCGGCGATGGCCACCGTCTCCGCGTCATTGATCCCGGCGGCCAGCGCCTTGCGGCGCGTCACCGTCTCCAGCCCTTGCCGCTCGACGTCGAGCTTGCGGCGCGTCACCTCCACGCCCTGCTCGAGATCCTCCACGCCCAGCTTCGCCGAGACGAGGGCACGCTTCATGTCGGCAATGACGGCGCGGCGGTCGGCGGGGTGCACACGCCCGCCCAGCAGGTCGGCGATGGTCGTCTTCAGCGATTCAAACACGCGTCGGTTACCTCCCCGGCATACGGCCCGCGCGACCGGCACTCGGCCGCGCCTCCGTGCACACTACGATACTGCCGCGACGGGGTTGCGCCCAATGCCCCATGTTCGCTTCCGGACCAGCACCGGCCACCGGGACCTCGTAACTTTCTCGTATGCCCCAACCAGTGGTCGCACTGAGCGCGTCGTCCAAGACCGCCGCCACACCGGCGAAGTACGCGCGCGTGCGACTCAACGAGGCCTACGTCCGCGCCGTCCAGCAGGCGGGGCTCACGCCGCTGGTCGTGCCCCCGTCGCTCAGCACCGACGAGGCGCGCTCGGTGATCGCGCGCGTGGATGGCCTGCTCCTCACGGGTGGCGAGGACGTCGATCCGTCGCGCTACGGCGCCGACCGGCACCCCGCCACCCAGAAATCCCACGCCCTGCGCGACGCCACGGAACTTGCCCTCGTCGGCGCGGCGCGAGATCGGCGACTCCCCGTATTCGCCATCTGCCGCGGCCTGCAGCTGCTCAACGTCGCCCTCGGGGGCACCCTGGTGCAGGACCTGAACATCCAGCGCCCCAGCGAACTGCTCCACGCCCACGAGCACGCGCGGCGAGACCGCGTGCACGAGGTGACGATCACGGCGAACACTCGACTCGCGCGCGCCGTCGGCGGCAGCGTGATTCGCGTCAACACGCTCCATCATCAGGCGGTGGATCGCATCGCCCCCGCACTGCATGTCACCGCCCTCGCCCCCGACGACGTGATCGAGGCCGCCGAAAGCGTGGATGAGAACTGGTGGGTCCTCGGCGTCCAGTGGCATCCGGAGGAGTTGATCGACACCACGGAGCCCTGGGACCGCGCCCTCTTCGCCGCCTTCGCGACCGCCTGCCGGGGATGACGCGCAGGTAGGCCCCTTCCCCTTCCCCCGCACCCCACTCTGCTCCCTGTCCCCCGCACCCCACTCTGCTCCCTGTTCCCTGCACCCCACTCTGCTCCCTGTTCCCTGCACCATTATTCAGAAGTGCGCATCCTCCACCTCGATTCCGGCCGCCATTGGCGCGGCGGTCAGCGACAGGTTCTCCTGCTCGCGGCCGGCCAGCGCGACCGCGGTGCGGAGCCGCTCGTTGTGGCGGCACCGCACTCGCCGCTCGCTGGGCGGCTGAAGACGCAGGGCCTCGCCTGCGCCGCCGTGGCGATGCGCGCCGACTTCGACGTCCTCGCGATGCGTCGTGTGCATCGCCTCGTGTCCCAGTGGCGTCCCGACGTGGTGCATGCGCACGACGCCCGGGCGCACGCTATCGCGCTCGGCGCCCTGATGGGCGCGCGCACGCCGTTGGTCGTGACCCGACGAGTCCCATTCGTGCCGAAGGGACGCCTCAAGTATGGCGCGCGCGTCGCGCACTTCATCGCCATCAGCCGCGCCGTCGGCGACGCGCTGCAGCAAGGCGGCGTTTCCGCTGGGCGCTGGACGCTCGTCTACTCGGGCGTGCCCACGCCGGCCGTGACCGCACCGCGCGATTGGCGGCGCGAAGCGGGTTGGCCTGAGGACGTCCTGCTCTGCGGCATCGTCGGGGCGATGACCGCCGAGAAGGGCGTGGCGCTGCTCCGCCAGATCGCCGAACACCTCGACCCCGCGCAGCGCGCGCGGCTGCGGCTCGTGTTGCTCGGCGGCTCGGCGGTGGGCGCTGACGAGTTCGGCGGCATTCCCGCGTACCGTGCGGGATTCGTGGATGCCATCCACGACGCCATGGCCGGGCTCGACATGCTCTGGCACCCGTCGGGCGCAGAAGGGCTCGGCACCGCTGTCATCGATGCGATGGCGCTCGGCGTGCCGCCGGTCGCCTTCGCTACGGGCGGCCTCGCCGAACTTGTCGAGGCGGGGCGGTCGGGCTTGCTGGCCCCCCCGGGCGACGTGGCGGCCTTCGCCGCGGCGGCTGGACGTCTGGCGGCTGAGGAGTCCCTCCGAAGCACGCTTGCCGCCGGCGGGAGGGAGCGGGCCGCGCAGTTCGGCGTGGAACGCATGGTCAACGGCACGGCCGCGGTGTACGAGGAACTGCTCGCCAGTCGGGCCGCTGCCGCGGTGCTTACCCCGTAGACGACCGCCACGGCGCTCCGGTATTTTGCTAGGTTCCCTCCTCCGCAACCGTCATCGGGCATAGTGCTCTACGTCTGCATCCCGTCGCACAACGAGGCGCCAACCATCGGCGTCCTGCTGTGGCGCATCCGGAAGGTCTTCCGGGAGTTCTCGCGCGAGTATGAGATCCTGGTCTACGACGACGCGAGCACCGACGAGACGGCCGCCGTGCTCGAGCCGTACCACAAGGTGCTGCCGCTGACGGTCATCCGCGGCGAGCGGCGGGTCGGCTACGCGCGCGCCGTAGACGCGCTGCTGCGGGCGGCGGCTCAGCGCACGCGCTACCCGCGTCGCGATGCCGTCGTCGTGATGCAGGCCGACTTCACCGACCAGCCCGAGCAGCTCCCCGAGCTCGTGAAGCGGTTCGAGGGCGGCGCGGACATCGTCGTCGCCGAGTCGGCGGCAGTCGCCACTGCGCCGGGTGCGGTGCGGTCGCTCGCCACGTGGACCCGGCGCGCGGCCCGGCTCTGGCCGGTGCGGCCGCACCTCAGCGTCGCCGGCGTGTCCGACCCGTTCGGCACGTATCGCATCCTGCGCATTACCGTGGTCCGCGACTTGGTGCGCGCCGCGGGCGACCGACCGGTGGCGGATGGACCCGTGCGGGTGGCGAACCTCGAGCTGTTGCGGCGCGCTGTCGCGCTCGCCCGGCGCGTGGAGTGCGTGGCGGTCGAGCCGCGCTACGACGTCCGTCCGAGGGAGACGCGTGTGCAGCTTTGGCCAGACCTCAAGGCCATCCTCCGCGCCGGATGGGCGGCCCGGAAGCGGCGCGGCGCCGCCGCGGCGTGACGTCGCTGGCGCCACTCGTCACCCCAGCGCGGTTGGCCTGGCGCGGGGTCGCGGCGCGATTCGCGTCCCTCGCGATCGCGGCGGGAGCCACCGCGCTGGCGCTCCCCGCCCAGGACAGCATCTCGCTCCCCGAGAACGCGGCCAAGGTTCCGTGGAGCCTCGGCGAGCGCCTCACGTACGATGTGCGCTTCGGTTTCATCAAGGCCGGCACCGCAGAGATGACCCTGCGCGGCATCGAGCTCGTGCGCGGGCGCCCCGTCTGGCACGGTCGCTTCACGGTGCGCGGTGGATATCTCGCGCTCCGCGTCGACGACGTGCTCGAAACCTGGATGGACGCCGTCACGCTCTCGTCGCTGCGCTTTGAGCAGGACTTCAAGGAGATCGGCCGCGAGCGCCGGCGGCTGTACGAGATCTTCCCCGAACGACAGGTCTACCAGCAGGCCGGCAAGCCCGAGCGGCCCTCGGTGGCGGACCCGCTCGACGACGGATCATTCCTGTATTTCATCCGCACCGTCCCGCTCGAGGTCGGCCAGACCTACGAGTTCAACCGGTACTTCATTCCCGACCGCAATCCGGTGCGGATTCGCGTCCTACGGCAGGAGCGCGTGCAGGTGCCCGCGGGGACCTTCGACTGCATCGTCCTGCAGCCGATCATCAAGACGAAGGGCATCTTCTCCGAAAACGGCCAGGCGGAGATCTGGCTGACCGCCGACGACCGTCGCATCATGGTGCAGATGAAGAGCAAGCTCCCGTTCGGCTCGCTCAACCTGTACCTGCGATCCGCGTCCGTCCCACTCGCCCCGGAGCGTTCCAAGTGAGCACCCCCCGCGAGGCCGACCTGTCCAAGGTGCGCACCATTCCGGTGGCGGGCCGCCCGAATAAGGTGAGCGCCAGCGAGTTCGCCGCGCCGCCCGGCGCGGACCGCTCCATCGGCGCCTTCCTGCGCGCACTCCCCGACGTGCTCAAGGCCGCCGACTTCCGCAAAGTGGTGGACGCCATCGTCGGCGCGCACCGCGCGCGGCGGGCGGTCATCGTGATGCTCGGCGGGCATGTCGTGAAGACCGGCATCGGCCCGCTCCTCGTGGACCTCATGCGTCGCGGCGTCATCACCGACATCGCGATGAACGGCTCGGCGGCCATTCACGACTACGAGATCGCCCGCTTCGGCGCGACGAGCGAGGATGTCGCCGCCGGCCTGCGCGACGGCACGTTCGGCATGGCCGACGAGACCGGCCGCGGGCTGAACGCGGCCTTCACGCGCGGGATGAAGGAAGGCTGGGGGATGGGAGAGAGCGTCGCGCGCGCCATCGCCGACGAGCCAACCCTCGTCCATCCAGAGCTCAGTGTCATCCGCCAGGCCCACGCCCTCGGCGTCGGCGTCACCGTGCACGCAGCGCTCGGCGCGGAGATCATCCACCAGCACCCTGCCGCCGACGGGGCCGCCATTGGCGACACCAGCCACCGCGATTTCCGCCGCCTCGCCGCGAGCATTGAGCGGCTGCACGACGGCGGCGTCGTTCTCAACTGCGGCAGCGCTGTGATCATGCCCGAGGTTTTCCTCAAGGCGCTGACGGTGGCCCGCAACCTGAACGGTGGGCATCCCACCGGCTTCGTCACCTGCGACATTGACATGCAGCGCCACTACCGGCCGCACGTCAACGTGGTCCAGCGCCCCACATTGGCCGGCGGCGCCGGCTACGAACTCACCGGCCACCACGAGTTGATGCTCCCCCTCCTCACCTGGGCCGTGGTGGACGCGCTCGGCTGAACAGCGCAGCATGAACGGACGCAAGAATGGGGCGGGATCCCATAGGATCCCGCCCCATCTTCCGTCTACCGTCTACCGTCTACCGTCCACCGTCACCCGCCCGGAAGCGACCCCAGCCTCACTTATTGAACTGCTCCTCAATCTTCTTCGCCGTATCCGGCAGGAAGATCCGCAGGATCAGGTAGATGATGCCGCCGACGATCGCGATGCGAATCGCCCAGCCCAGCAACACCCAAAGCAGTGCGAAGAGGAACCCGAAGAGCCCGAAGAAGACCTTCAGGACGAACAGTCCGATCAGGGCGAGCAGGCCGATACCGAAGATGGTGCGCAGCATGGAGAATCCTCTAGGCAGGTTCTGACTCACATACGCTACCACCCCCTCCGAGGTTTCGGCGAGGGTCCCGTCGGCAGCGGACCGGCCGTCCTGCCAGCGAGTCGGTCCCCCCGCTCGGGGCGGCTCCGTGGCCACCCGCTACCATCGATCGAGGCCACCACCACGTAGTAACCCTTCTAGAGACTTTTACTGGTTACTCTTGCTGGTGCCGCGCTGCGCGCGCCGCTAGGTTCAGACTTCCGGCTCCACGATCCAACCCCTGATTCCCACTCGCACAGCAGGCCCATGAGCGAGCACCTATATCAAATCCTTGGGCGGCGCCGCGCCGAGCCGCTTCCTGAGCGCAAGCCGTCCTGGCTGAAGGTGAAGGCCCCTGGCGGAGGCAACTACCTCCACCTCAAGAACCTCATGCGCGAAATGCAGCTGAACACCGTCTGCGAGGAAGCGCACTGCCCCAACGTGGGCGAGTGCTGGCAGCACGGCACCGCGACTTTCATGATCCTGGGCGACGTCTGCACGCGGAACTGCGCCTACTGCGCCGTGGCCCACGGTCGTCCGCCGAAATTCGACGCCGCCGAGCCGGCGCGCGTCGCTGAGGCGGCGCGCAAGATGAACCTGCGGCACGTCGTGCTGACGTCGGTCGATCGCGATGACCTTCCCGATTTCGGCGCCTGGGCGTTCGCAGAGACCGTCCGCCTGATCAAGGCCGACAACCCGTCGACCTCGGTCGAGGTCCTCGTCCCCGACTTCCAAGGGAATGAGGACTCCATCCGGACCGTCCTCGAGGCGCGCCCGGACATCTACAATCACAACACCGAGACGGTGCCGCGCCTTTACAAGAAGGCGCGCCCCGGCGGCCGGTACGAGCGGGTGATGCAGATCTTCCGCGCCTCCAAGCGCCTCGCCCCCGACATCCCGACCAAGTCGGGCGTCATCGTCGGAATGGGCGAGACCAACGAGGAGATCCTCGAGGTGATGAAGGACCTCCGCCGCGTGGACGTGGACATCCTCACGATCGGCCAGTACCTGCGTCCGTCCGACGGCCACATCGACCTTGATCGCTACGTCACCCCCGACGAGTTCCGCTGGTTCTACGACCAGGGAATGGCGATGGGGTTCAAGCACGTCGAGTCTGCCCCGCTCGTCCGCTCGAGCTACCACGCCTGGGAGCAGGTCCAGGCCGCGGGCGTCTGACCCTCCCCCACCGACATGGCCTCCAAGAAGAAGACTGACGCCAAGGGTGAACCGCGCGCCGCACGCAGCACCGCGCGCAGCACCGTGCGTACCGCGGGCGACCCGACGCTCGACCGTGAGCTGCTGCACTCGATGCTCCTCCAGCGCCGCTTCGAGGAGAAGACCGGCGAGGCGTACGCGCTCGGCAAGATCGGCGGCTTCTGTCACCTGTACATCGGGCAGGAAGCCTGCTCGACGGGCATCATCTCCCAGCTCCGCCCCGACGACTATGTGATCGGCACGTACCGCGATCACGGGCAGGCGCTGGTGCGCGGCATCACGCCGCGCGCGGTGATGGCCGAGCTGTTCGGCCGCATTGACGGCTGCTCGCGCGGCAAGGGCGGCTCGATGCACCTCTTCGACCGCCACACCAACTTCCTCGGCGGGCACGGCATCGTCGGCTCGCACGTGCCGTTGGCCGCCGGCGTTGGCTTCGCCATCAAGTACCGCGGCGGCGACCAGGTCTGCGTCTGCTTCATGGGCGACTCGGTCGTGAACATCGGCGCCTTCCACGAGGCGCTCAACATGGCGGCGCTCTGGAAGCTCCCCGTGCTGTTCGTGATCGAGAACAACCGCTACGGCATGGGGACGGCGGTGGAGCGGGCCGCGGCGGTGGACGACCTCCACCGGCGCGCGGACGCGTATCGCGGCCTCGACGGCATCCTGATTGACGGCATGGACGTGCACGCCGTGCGCGAGGAGTCGGCCAAGGCGATCAAGCGCGCGCGCGAGGAGTCGCTGCCGTCGCTGCTCGAGGTGCAGACGTACCGCTTCCGCGGCCACTCGATGTCGGACGCGGTGAGCGGCACCTATCGCAGCAAGGACGAACTCGACGAGTACACGCGCCTCGACCCCGTCTTCTCCCTGCGCGACGCGATGCTCGCCGCCGGGACGCTGACCCAGACGGAGTGGGACGAGATGGAGAAGGAGATCGCCGCGATCGTGCAGGACTCGTGGGACTTCGCCGATGCCAGCCCCGAGCCGCCGGCGGGGGCGCTGTTTGAGGACGTGTTGGTCGACACCACTAGCTGACCGACGGTGGACGGTCGACGGTCGATCAACCGTCCACCGTCCACCGTCCACCGTCACTCGCCTGAACACCAATCTTCTCATGCCGATAATCACCTATCGCGAAGCTCTAAACCAAGCGCTGCGCGAAGAAATGGCCCGCGACGACCGCGTCTTCCTCATGGGCGAGGAAGTCGGTCAGTACAACGGCGCCTACAAGGTCTCGAAGGGCCTGCTCGAGGAGTTCGGCGAGAACCGCGTCGTGGACAGCCCGATCGCCGAACTCGGCTTTTCCGGCGTGGGCGTCGGCGCGGCGATGGTTGGCCTGCGCCCGGTCATCGAGTTCATGACGTGGAACTTCGCCCTGCTCGCCATCGACCAGGTGGTCAACTCGGCGGCAAAGATGCTGTACATGTCGGGCGGCCAGTACAACGTGCCGATCGTCTTCCGCGGCCCCAACGGCGCCGCGCTGCAGCTCGCCGCGCAGCACTCGCAGGCCTTCGAGAGCTGGCTCGCGCATATCCCCGGCATCAAGGTCGTGGTGCCTGGCACGCCGTACGACGCCAAGGGGCTCCTCAAGAGCGCCATCCGCGACGACAACCCGGTGGTGATGCTCGAGGGCGAGATGCTCTACAACACCAAGGGCGAGGTGCCGGACGGCGAGGTGCTGGTCCCGATCGGCGTCGCCGAGCTGAAGCGCGAGGGCGGTGACTGCTCGATCATCACGAGCGGCAAGATGGTGCTCGTTGCGATGCAGGTGGCCGACCAGCTGGCCAAGGAGGACATCCACGTGGACGTCGTGGACCTCCGCACCATCCGGCCGATGGACACCGAGGCCATCTACACGTCGGTGCGCAAGACGCAGCGCGCCGTGGTGCTCGAGGAGGGGTGGGAGCTGTGCGGCATCGGCGCGCAGGTGGTGGACTTCATCCAGCGCGACTGCTTCGACCACCTCGACGCCCCCGTCCTGCGTGTGCACCAGACCGACGTCCCCATGCCGTACGCCAAGACGCTCGAAAAGCTCGCCAAGCCCGACGTCGCGAAGACCATCGCGGCGGTGAAGCAGGTGATGTATAGGAGCTGACGGTGGACAGTAGACGGTAGACGGTGGACTCCTCCACGCGTCCACCGCTCCCGTCCACCATCCGTCGTCCACCGTCCACCGTCCACCGTCACTCTCGAACCACCCGGTTCTATGGCTACGAAGATCTTCATGGAGGCCCTCTCTCCCACGATGGAGGAAGGCCGCCTCGTCAAATGGAACAAGCCGGAGGGCGCCGCCGTGAAGTCGGGCGACGTGCTCGCCGAAGTCGAGACCGACAAGGCCGTGATGGAGCTGGTCGCGCGCGGCGACGGCGTCCTGCGCAAGCAGATGGTGCCGGAAGGAACCACGGCGCCGGTGGGCTCGCTCGTGGGAATCATTGCCGGCGCTGACGAAGACATTGCCGCGCTGGTTGGCGGCGCCTCCGCCGCGCCATCGAGTGCACCCGCGACTGCGCCCGCGGCTACGCCCGCGCCCGCGGCAACCGCCGCACCGACTGCGGCGCCCGCGCCCACTGCGCCGACAGCGCCTGCGTTGTCCGCCGCGGTCCCCGCGTCCGGCCCGACCAAGTCATCGCCGCTCGCGCGCCGCATGGCCAAGGAGAGCGGCATCAACATCGCCGCCGTCCCCGGCTCCGGCCCCGGCGGCCGCGTGATCAAGCGCGACGTGGAGGCAGCGGTCGCGGGTGGTGTCGCGTCCGCCTCATCCACCGTCCACCGTCCACCGTCCACCGTCGGCGACTTCACCGACCAGCCCCTCACCCAGATCCGCAAGACCATCGCCAAGCGCCTCGGCGAGTCCATCGGCCCGATCCCGACGTTCTATCTCACCGCGGAGTTCGACATGACGCGGGCCGTCGACATGCGCGCGCAGGCCGCGGCGCTTGGCGACGATTTCAAGGTGTCGGTCAATGACATCGTGCTGAAGGCCGTCGCCACCGCGCTGGCCGCGCACCCCGACGTCAACGCGCACTGGCTCGGCGATCGGATCCGCTTCTTCAACCGCGTCCACCTCGGCATGGCCGTCGCCACCGACGATGGGCTCATCGTGCCGGTGATCTTCGACGCCGACCGGAAGGGGCTGCGGGAAATCGCGCAGGAGTCACGCGTGCTTGCCGGGAAGGCGCGGGAGCGCAAGCTCACGCCCGAGCAATACACCGGCTCGACGTTCTCTGTGTCGAACCTCGGGATGATGCAGATCGACCAGTTCACCGCGATCATCAACCCGCCCGAGGTGGGCATCCTCGCCATCGGCGCGGTCGAGGACAAACCCGTGGTCGTCGATGGCGCGGTCACCGTGCGCAAGCGCATGCGCGTCACGATGAGCTGCGACCATCGGGTGATCGACGGAGCCGTCGGTGCGCGCTTTCTGCAGGATCTGAGAAGGATGCTCGAGAACCCGTTGATGCTGGTCTTCTAATGGACGGTTGACAGTTGACGGTTGACGGTCGATGAGACCGATCACCGTCCGCCGTTCTCCACCGTCCACCGTCCACCGTCTACCGTCACTTTCCCCATGGCAAACTTCGATGTGATCTTCCTCGGCGGCGGCCCCGCCGGCTACGTCGGCGCCATCCGCGCGGCCCAGCTTGGCCTCACCGTCGGCGTCATCGAGCGCGAGGGGCTGGGCGGCACCTGCGTGCTGTGGGGGTGCATCCCCGCCAAAGCCCTGCTCGAGTCGTCACACATCGCCAATCGCCTCAAGCACGCCGCTGAGTTCGGCGTGAAGGTGGGCGACATCACGCTCGACTACGGCGTGGCGATGAAGCGCTCGCGCGACGTTTCCACCAAGAACTCCAAGGGCGTCGAGTTCCTCTTCAAGAAGAACAAGATCACCTGGATCAAGGGGACGGGGGTCATCGGCGCGGGCAAGACCGTCAAGGTCACGACGGGCGACGGCAAGACCGAGACGCACACCGCGACCAAGGCGCTCATCATCGGCACCGGCTCGCGGGTGAAGGGGCTGCCGCAGGCGGGGCTCGAGCTCAACAAGACGACGGTGATCTCATCGGATGAAGCGCTGGTGCTCGAAAAGGCGCCGAAGACGCTGGCCGTCGTCGGCGCCGGCGCCGTCGGGTGCGAGTTCGCCGATGTCTTCAACGCCTTCGGCACCAAGGTGACGGTCATCGAGGTGCTCCCCCGCATCCTCCCGCTCGAGGATGAGGACAGCTCCGCCGAGGTCGCGCGCTCGTTCAAGAAGCGCGGGATTGACGTCCTCGCCGGCGCCAAGATCTCGGGCGCGAAGACCGGCAAGGACAGCGTGACGCTGACCGTCGAGGCGGGCGGCAAGAAGGAGGAGATCACCGTCGAGAAGGTGCTCGTCGCCGCCGGCCGCGCGCCGAACGTCGAGAACATCGGCCTCAAGGAGGCCGGGGTGCAGCTCACCGACCGCGGCTTCATCAAGGTCAACGACAAGCTCGAGACGACGGCCAAGGGCGTCTACGCCATCGGCGACGTCGCCGGCCCGCCGATGCTCGCCCACAAGGGCGAGCGCGAAGGCGTGATCGTCGCCGAGATCGTGGCCGGGCAGCATCACCACCCGATCAACTACGGCAACATCCCCAACTGCACCTACTGCCATCCCGAGGTGGCGTCGATCGGCCTCACCGAGGCGCAGTGCAAGGAGAAGAAGCTCGACTACAAGGTCGGCAAGTTCCCGTTCAGCGCCAACGGCCGCGCGCGCACGGCGGGCGAGACCGAGGGCTTCGTGAAGATCATTCGCGGCGCCAAGTACGGCGAGATCCTCGGCGCGCACCTCGTGGGCCCGCACGTCACCGAGATGATCCACGAACTGCTCGTGGCCCGCGAGAACGAGTACACGGTGGAGGAAGTCGACCTTGCTATCCACGCGCATCCGACGCTCAGCGAGGCTGTGGCCGAGGCGGTGCTGGATTCGATGGGGAAGATGATTCACGCCTAGAACCGCAGACAAACAACAGAGAAACAACAGAGAAACAACAGGGGGGCGGCCGTTTGCGGCCGCCCCTTTTGTGTGTTCAGTTCTAGGCTGCCGCGTCAGTCGCCAACCCTCTGGACTCCGCCATGTCGTCCTCACGAATCGCACTCGCCCTCTGCCTGGGCACGGCCGCCTGTTTTGCTTCCGCCACGCCAGCCGGCAAACCGTCCGCCGCCCCGGGCCCGGGCTGCTGCCTCGACCTCGGCCGCCGCGTCGCCACCGACGATCGCGTCGCCGCCATCACCGCGCGCCGCTTCACCCAGCAGCAGTACTGGGCGGCCATCGAACCGTCGCTCGCGTCCAACGCGCTGCGCGTCACGCCGGTCGGGACGTCCACGCACGGGCGGCCGCTGCGCGCCATCACGTTCGGCGCGGGGCCCACGACGGTCTTCCTCTGGTCGCAGATGCACGGCGACGAATCCACCGCCACCATGTCGCTCGCCGACCTGATGGCCTGGTTCGCGCGCGCCGACCGCGAACGCGACGCGGTGCGCGACCGTCTCGCAGAGCGGCTCACCGTGGTGATGCTCCCCATGCTCAATCCGGACGGCGCCGAGCTGTTCCAGCGCGAGAACGCCGTGGGTGTGGACATCAACCGCGACGTCCGGCGCCTGTCCACGGCGGAGGGGCGCACGCTGAAGGCACTCCGAGACTCGATCAAGCCCGACTTCGGGTTCAACCTGCACGATCAGAATGCGCGCACCACGGGCCGCCCGGGCAACCAGCGCGTCGCCATCGCCCTGCTCGCCCCCGCCGCCGAGGCCACCAACGACTTTGGCCCGGCCCGGGCGCGGGCGCGGCTGGTCGCCGCGCGCATCCGGCGCGTCCTCGAGCCGGAGATCCCAGGACGCATCGCCCGCTACGACGACACCTTCAATCCGCGCGCCTTCGGCGACCTGATGCAGGCGTGGGGCACCAGCACCGTACTGATCGAGAGCGGAGGGCTCGCGGAGGATCCGGAGAAGCAGGGACTGCGGCGCGCCAACGTCATCGCCATCCTCTCCGCGCTCGACGCCATCGCGACGGGCTCCTACGCCGACGAGTCAGCCGACACGTACATGTCGCTGCCAGTGAACAGTTCGGCCGCGGTGGACGTGGTGGTGAAAGGCGCGATGCTCGCCATTCCAGGGCAGCCACCGGTGCGCGTGGATCTCTCGTTCAACTACGACGAGCCACTCCGCCCGGGGGCCGCGCGCGTCCGCGAGATCGGCGACCTCGACGAGGTCGTAGCCTTGGACACCGTGAACGCCGAGGGGCTCTTCATGCACCCCGCGCCGGCGATGCTCAGCGAGCGCGGCGGCCACCGCTGGTTGCGCGTCGGCGCGCCCGTGCTGATGACCCTGCGCCGCGGCGCGGAACCGGCAAGCGCGGTGGTCAGGGAGTTCGGACAAGCCCCATAACGGCAGAGAGACAACAGACAGACCACAGAAAGACAACCGAGAGACAACAGAACGCGACGGAACTCCGCGTCACTCTCTGTTGTCTCTCTGTTGTTTCTCTGTTGTCTCTCTGTCTTTCACCTCGCCCAATGCTTCGCGCTCTTCCCCGCCATCGGGTTGAATAACTGGGCGTCAATTGGCACGTCGCACTTCCAGTCGCGGTACTCCTCGAGCTGACGCCGCTGGCCGCCGGAGAGGATGTCCACCCGCGTCGCCAGCCACCCTTTGCCGCACCGCTCGAGCGCGCCGAGGTGCACGTCCAGCGGCGGCCGACCGCTCCCGTTGTTGATGACCATGCGCACCACCATCAGGTGCTGGTCCTCGACCCAGAACTGTGACGACGTGGTGTCGGCGGGATCGCTCGAGCCGACAACCCAGACCGCCATGCCGTTCCAGTGCGCCGAGCGGAGTTTCGACAGATCTACGCCGAGCGGCGCCAACTGCCGCACGCTCTCCTCGACCGACTGCACGTAGACGCCCTCGATCAGATTCACGAACGGATTGCCTCCCGCGCGGACCGCGGCCAGCGTGTCCGCGCGCAGTACCCACGTGGAGTCCCACGTGGAGATTGATCCGTTGCCGTTGGAGAGCGGCGCGACGTCAATGCGCAACTGCGTGCCGTGCTCCGGCGTGTAGCGCAGCGTCTCGTACCACGTTTGCACCGTGTCGCGTCCGTCGGGGCGGCGGATCGTCGTGATCTGCGTAAACATCAGCGTCTTGTACCAGTCGCCGGCGTACTTCGCGCGCATACGCGCCAGCACATCGCGGCCCGTGGCCGGTGGCGTGGGCTGCGCGGCCGCCGAGGCGGCCGCAAGGACGGTGGCGCAGCAAACGACAAGGCGTATCATCTTAAGCATGGCAGGCTCGCGAAGGGTTCCCCTGAAGAATACGCGCGTCACCGCGACGGTGCTGTTGCTGCCCGCGTTCGCCCTCACGGCAGCGTGTGCAGGCGCCGACGATCGCGCGGCCAAACCTGCCGCGCCGACCTCGCCCACGAGCCCAGCCGGCGCGCCCACATGTGTCATCTCGAACGGCGGCCCCGGCGTCCCCGTCAACGACCCCTCGGGTCCGTACTACCACCAGGTGGTCGTCGCGCAGACTACCGACGGCCTCACGATGACGGGCACGCGCCAAGTCATCGACCACGCCTCGGTCCCCGACGGCGTGCGCCGCGCTGACGGCTCGGTGCTCGTCTACTACGTGAACGGCGCCAAGGGCTACACCTGGGTCGCGCGGCTCGAGGGAGACAGCGCGCGAGTGCTCGGCCAGATCTCGATTGACGGCGCGCCCAATCCCATCGGTGTGGTGGACCCCGACGCAGTCCTCCTCGCCGACGGCCGCATCCGGCTCGCCTTCTTCTGGGGCTTCGGTCCGCCCGGCGCGAACACAGCGCGCGCGATGTGCATCGCCGAGTCGAGCGACGGCATCAACTTCACGATGAAGGGGACGGCCTTTCCTTTTGGCGCGACTGAGATGCTCACCGATCCGTCGTTGCTGGCCCTCGCCGACGGCACGTGGCTCATGGCCATCTCGTCAGGGCAGAACACCATCATTGCCCGCTCCGCCGACGGCCTGACGTTCACCCGCGAGCAGACGTTGAACTACGGGGGCGTCCCCGAACTCGCCCGCGCCCCGGACGGCGCGGTGCGCTTGTACGTGTGCAAGGGCGGCATCACCGCGTATCGCTCGCTCGACGCGGGACGCACGTGGACGCTCGAGCGCACGGTGCTCAACCCGCCGATCAACGGCCACAACATCGTCTGCGACCCGTCGCTCGTGGCCGGCGCCAATCTCTTCGTCTTCAAGACCGGCTAGGTCCGTGGCCCAGGCGGGCCGCGGTCCCGTGTGTCGGCCGCCACGCGTCAGCCGCCACGCGTCGGCGCGGCCCCTCAGACTAGGCGGCGCCGCTAGATTTCCGGCGTGACCGACCGCCGCCTCCTCGTCGCTGACCTCGGCACCATGCCCTACGCCGACGCTCTCGCGCTCCAGCGAGAGGCGGCGCGCGCGCGCCTCTCGGGCGAGCTTCCTCACGATCTGCTCCTGCTCGTGCAGCATCCGCCGGTCATCACGCTCGGCCGGTCCACGAAGGACGGCAACCTGCTCGCCACCGGCGAGCTGCTCGCCGCGCGCGGCGTCGAGCTCTTCGAGGTCGAACGCGGCGGCGACGTGACCTTCCACGGTCCCGGCCAGCTCGTCGGGTATCCGATCGTGAATCTCGAGCAGCATACGCGCGACCTGCACTGGTACCTGCGCCAGCTCGAGGAGGTGCTGATCCAGGCGCTCGGCGCGTTCGGCATCACCGGAGGCCGCACTCCCGGCAAGACCGGCGTCTGGGTCGGCGGACGCAAGATCGCCTCCATCGGCGTGCACGCGCGGCAGTGGGTCACGTGGCACGGCTTCGCCCTCAACGTCAGCACCGACCTGTCGTACTTCGATCTGATGGTGCCGTGCGGCATTCAGGACGTGGTGATGACGAGCGTCGAGCGCGAGCTGCTCGACGCCGCGGACGGCGCCTGTTTGGCGCCGTCTCCGGCGCTCTGGGATGACGCCCGCGAACGCACCGTCGCCGCCTTTGGCCGACAGTTTACCCTCACCCCCGAAGCGACGGACGCGACCGCGCTCGTCGCTTCGCTCTCGTCCTGATGCGACGCCTGATTCTCCCGCTGCTGCTCGCCGCCGCGTGCGGTGGAGGCGCGACGCCCGCACCGCCGCCGGCGCCGGAACCGCCGCCCGCCGCGTTGCCTCGCGCCGCCGCTCCGCGGTCATACGCCGCGCTCGATACCGGATCTGCACGCGTCACGCTGCTCCTCGCCACCACGCGCCGCTCGGTCAACAGCGATCGGCCGGGCCGGCGCTACGGCCCCGAGGACGGCGACTCCCTGCAGTTCGCCGCGGTGAGCGTCAACGTGCCGAGCTATCGCGCGCGCGGCACGGGCGACCTGCCGCGACCAGGCACGCTGCGCGACAACGCCCTCGCCTATCGCCCCGACCCCCAGCGCGACTTCTTCGTGACCTCCACCATCCCGGTGGACAGCGCGCGGTTCGTGCAGCGGCTCTCGGCGGATCTCGCGCTGTCGCAGTCGCGCAGCCTGATGGTGTTCGTGCACGGCTACAACGTGTCGTTTGAGGACGCCGCCGTGCGCGCGGCGCAGGTGGCCGCCGACCTCGACTTCGACGGCACGGTCCTGCTCTTCTCCTGGCCATCGGCCGCGTCGGTCGCCGCGTACGTGCGCGACCAGCAGGCGGCGCGCAACGCCGGCTACCAGTTGCTGCGTGTCCTGCGCAACCACGCGCGCGCGGCCCAGCCCGATCGCCTCCACCTACTCGGCCACTCGATGGGCGTCGAGGTCATCGGCAAGGCGATGACGCTCACCAGCCCCACGGACAGCACGCCGCGCCTCGATGAAGTGGTCCTGGCCGCCCCTGACGTGGACACCCGCGTCTTCCGCCGCGAGATCCTGCCGCGGCTCGCGCCGCACAGCGCGCGCATCACGCTCTACGCGTCAAGCGACGACGACGCGCTGCGGGCCTCGCGCCTCGTCAACGGCATCGGCCGGCTCGGACTCGGCGGCGACTCGATCGTCGTGATCGACGGGATGGACACCATCGATGCCTCGCGTGCGACCGCGGACGTGCTGGGGCACACGCTGTTCGGCAACGATGCGTTCCTGTCCGACCTGTCGCTTCTGCTCAGCGACGGCAAGCCCGCCTCGAAACGCCGGTTGCTGCTATCCACCAAGGACGGCCTCACATTCTACCGGTTTCGGGGAGACCGCCGGTAGCGAGCTGGCGCGGCGGCGTCACCATGGCTGTTCACGCAATCTGCGTCGGCCTCCGGCCGTTTCACCGATTCCCGCTTCCCTTCTCTTGGATTCGGGCTAATCCTCGTCCGTGAATCGTGGCCTCTCGCGTAGGTTGTCGTCGCGCCATGGAAACAATCCGAAAGCCCAGTTGTTTCGCGATTGACGCTCAAGCGCCATCAAACGCGTTTCCGACGGCACCGCTCTGGCAGGACGCACGCGCAGGTCGCGGCGGTTCACTCGCCATAGTTGCTTCTCCGTAGCCGGTTGCGAGAGAGCCTGAGGGCCCGACCATCGTCGGGCCCTCAGGCCGTCGACCGCAGGAGCACCAGCCCCGACTACGTGGCCCAGACGAGCGTGACTGCGGTGACCTCCCATCGCCCCTTCTCGCGTTTGAGGTGGACGAGGTAGCTGTTCCCGTTGAGCACGCCTCCTTCCGAGCGAAAGTGCGCTGTCCATACAACCGAGGCCGACACGCCCTCGATGGTGGGTTTCGTCACCTCGTACGCTGCGCGCGCGGGCTCACACGGACAGGTCGTGCCGAATCCGGGTGACTGTGCGTTCGAACATCTCTTCAGAGTGAGACCGGCGTCGACGGACACGCCCTCGAGGGCGCGCTGCCACGGCGGGGGGATAACATCTGACGGCTCGAGCGGAGCGCTGATAAACCCTGGGATACCTACGCGAGCCGTCACTGCCGACAGCGACAGCCGGAGGATGCTGCGCAGGGAATCGTCCGCCTGTCCAGAAACCGTATCAGGCTTGGCGAGCAGAGAGAGCACGGCGGCCCCGATGAGCAACCCTGTACGCATGTGACCTCCTTATCCGAGGCAACGGCCGACTAGCTGAGCGGCGTTGTTATATGGGCCATCACCATACCCGATAGTATGAGCCGCCTCGTGCGAAAAGGTGAAATCCGGATAGCCGTTTGTTGCGTCCCCGATATCCGAGATATGGACCGCAAGCAAGTCGAGGTGAATGTCGCCGGCTAGTGTCGGAGGAGCCGCACTGGCATCGTAGAAGGAGATGGAGAAGTCGAAGTAAGTGTCGAGGGCCGCATTCCTAAGGTTCTGGCATTCGGACGAGTGCGTACTAATCTGCATGATCTCGTTCCAGATCTTCTCATCTTGAGACGCGGTCGGCGCCCGCAGTGTAGCCCAGCAGTTCTCCCAGTTCTGGTTCGGACACGCCAAGTGGCGGTCTCCCGACCGCAACGAGGCCTTTTCCAGCCCGCGAGGCTCAAACACCTCTCGTGCACATCCGGCCACGGCACCGACCAACGCAAGCAGTAATCCGAGTACGATCCCTCCTGGTCGTCCCATGAGTCCTCCGACGGTGCGCTCACCAGAACTCTCCCCTGCGGGAGCTGAATCGCGGGGCTGACTTGCCGACACGTTAACCGTCCAGAATGGAATCTACGCACTCTCGCAGAGCAGCCCTAGTACGCCATGTAACGCACCTCAGATGTCCGCCCTGGCCGTACACGGTCGCGCTCGAACACAATGCCACGGTCGCAGCTGAACCGGCAGCCGGAGGTTGTATCGCTTCCGCGGCGACCGCAGGTAAGTCCCCTCGATCGGCGGCGGACGCGTCTCGCTCGGCGCCGGCGGCTCGCGCGTCCAGAAGATGACCACTCCGCACGCGGTCTCGAGCGTGTTGAAGCGCGCCGGCACTTCCGAGGCGCCCCGATAGATCTCGATCGCCTCGATCATCTCCGGCGTGAGCTCGTCCACCGAGAGGGCGGGCGTCGAGGCCTTCAGTCCGTCGAGGAAGACCTGCATGATGCAGACGCCGGAGCGCCCGCCGGTCCCGGCCCGCAGCGACGACGCGCCGCGGCTCGACACGAGCCGGGTGATCCCCTCGCCCGCCATGACCCGCACGCCGGAGACGCCGCGAAACAGGTCAACCGTCCGCTGCGGCTGCCGACGCTCGATGTCGGCGCGGGTGAAGAAGACGCCGACGCCCGTGGCGCGACGTGCCCAGAACTCGTTGAGGCGGCCCGTGGAATCGGGAGCGGCAGCACGCGACGCTGGCTCCTGCGCCGGCAGGAGGGGAGCAAACAGCAGGAGTGCGGCCAGCGCGCGCGTCATCAGGGGCTCCTCGAAGGGGGGCATCGGGCACCCTTCCAACGCTTGCGCCTGAAACAGCGCCGCACAAGGACGCGAGGCGCCAGTCCTCCCCGTCCCCCGTCTACCCTCCACCGTCCACCGGCTTCGGTGTATATTTGGTCCCGTGTCCTCCGACCCCAAACTGTACGGCGCGCGTGAGCGCGAGGTCGCCCCGCGCCGCGAGGGCGGCAGCGCCGCTGACGGCCTGAACGACGCCCAGCGCCACGCCGCCACTCACGGCGACGGGCCGCTCCTTATCGTCGCCGGCGCCGGAACGGGCAAGACGCGCACGCTGGTCCACCGGGTCGGCGTGCTCATCGAGCGCGGCGTGCGCCCAGAGCGCGTCCTCCTCCTCACCTTCACGCGCCGCTCGGCCCAGGAGATGCTCGCCCGCGCTGAACGGCTGGTGGGCAGCGCCAGCCGTCACGTGCACGGCGGCACCTTCCACGCCACCGCGCATCGTCTGCTGCGCCGCTTCGGTGAGCAGGGCGGCCTCCGCCCCGACTTCACCATCATGGACCAGTCGGACGCCGAGGACCTGATGCAGTTCTCGCGCGCGCGGCTTGGCTTCGGCGACAAGAAGAAGCGGTTTCCCAAGAAGGAGACGCTGCACCACGTCTACTCGCGCCACGTCAACACCGACATCCCCGTTGGCGCGCTGCTGCGCGAGGAGTATCCGCGCTTCGTCGAGTTCGAGGACGACATCGCCAAGGTGTACGCCGACTACACGCAGCGGAAGCAGGAGCGGAACCTCGTCGACTACGACGACCTCCTGCTCTTCTGGGCGATGCTGCTCGAACAGGTGCCGGCGATCGCCGACAGGATCGCGGGGCTGTACGACCATCTCCTCGTGGACGAGTACCAGGACACGAACCTCCTGCAAGCCCGAATCCTGAAGGGGATGTGCCGCACGCGGGGTAACCTGACGGTCGTCGGCGACGACGCGCAGAGCATCTACTCGTTCCGCGGCGCCACCATCCGCAACATCCTCGATTTCCCTCGCGAGTTCCCCGGCGCCGCCGTCGTGACGCTCGAGGAGAACTACCGCTCTACGCAGCCGATTCTCGACACGTCCAATCTCCTCATCTCGCGCGCCGGCGAGCGCTACACCAAGGACCTCTACACGCATCGCACGGGCGGGGACCGTCCGTGGCTGGTGACCGCCCAGGACGAGCCCACACAGACGCGCTTCGTCGTGGACCGCATCCTCGAACTGCACGAGGAGGGCGTCCCCCTGCGCGAGATGGCCGTGCTCTTCCGCGCCGGCTATCACAGCGCCGACCTCGAGATCGAGCTGACGGCGCGCAACATCCCGTTCGACAAGTGGGGCGGACTCAAGTTCCTCGAGGCCGCGCACGTGAAAGACGTGCTCGCCTTCCTGCGGGTGCTGGAGAACCCGCGGGACGAAGTGAGTTGGTATCGCCTCCTCTTGCTGATGCCCGGCATCGGTGAGGTCACGGCCCGGCATGCGATGGAGCTGATGGCCGAGCATGCCTGGCAGCACAGCGCATTCGGCAAGTTCTCGCCGCCGCCGCGCGCCCGCGCGGCGCATCAAGCGCTCGTGGCCCTGCTCGACGGCTTGCGCGCCGGCACGCTCGACGAGGACGGGGCCGTAGCCCGCGAGATCGCCCGCGTGCGCGTGCTGTACGACGACATCCTGCGCGAGAAGTACGACCGCCCCGACCCGCGCCTCGCCGATCTCGACCAGCTGCAGACCATCGCCGGCGGCTATCCCAGTCGCACCGCCTTCCTCAGCGCGCTCGCCCTCGAACCGCCGCAGGGGACGCAGGACCTCGGCTTCGGCGCGGACGCCGAGGATGACATCCTCGTGCTCTCCACCGCGCACAGCGCGAAGGGACGCGAATGGGACGCCGTGTTCGTGATCTGGGCGGTAGACGGCTACTTCCCGCTGTCGCGCGCGCTAGGGAATGAGGAGCAGGTGGATGAGGAGCGGCGCTTGATGTACGTCGCGCTCACCCGCGCGCGCAATCACCTCGCCGTGAGCTATCCGCTCAACGTGTACGACACGCGCCGCGGCGCCGACTACACGCTCGATCAAGTGTCGCGCTTCCTCGACCGCGGCGTGCGCACCACGATGCAGCGCGTCGTCGCCGAACCTCCCGCCGCGGAGTTGCCCGCCCCGGAGGAGAAGGCCGCGCCCGTGGTCGACCTGCGCGCCCTGCTACGCGGCAAGTTCGGTGGCAATTAGCCGCAGCGCCCCCCGCACCCTGCCCCCCGCACCACACCCTGCTCTCCGCCCCCTGCACCACACCCTGCTCCCTGTTCCCTGCACCCCGCATCTACCGCGTCTTGTGCTCGGCCACCAACCGCGCCATCGCCCGCCGCAGGTCCTTTCCTTCGGCGACCCACACCGAGTCGTAGCGCGCGAGGTCGGTCATGTACACCCGCCGCGCGAGCAGCGCCGCGTTGTCGAGCTTCACGCGTGAAGCGTACCACGCCGGATACGTGGTGAGTTGAGGTCCGACGCTGTCCACCAGATGCCGGCGCGCCCACGCGTACACGCTGTCGCGCGCGGTCAGCCGCGCCGCGCGACCGGCGGCGCCCGGATGCGCGGCGTAGGCCGCCTCGAGCGAGTCCGTTAGCCGCGTCCAGAATGCGCCGAGCCGCTTCTGGTCCTCCCAGCGGCGCTCGCTGCGCGACGCGTTGGCCGTGTCACCGCGTGCGCGGAAGAACGCCGTCGCGCCGCGCGCCCCCGCGAAACTCGCGAAGCTCTCGTTGAAGTCGGCCGCACCGGCCGCGTAGTACAGGTTGTGCGTCAGCTCGTGGACCACGGTGTTCGCCACATCGGCCGAGTCGGCGCTGAGTGTCGTCGACAGGAGCGGATCGTTGAAGAACCCGAGCGTGCTGAAGGCCGGGGCGGGGCGTAGGTACGCGTCGAACCCTCGCCCCGTCAGCCGCCGCTCCTCGCGCTGTGCCTCGGCGACCCTGAAGAACCCCTTGTAGGGCACGCGTCCAACCACCGGGAACCACCACGTCACAGGCGCCAGCGTGTCGCGCGCCGCGCCGCTCAGGACAAGTACCAGCGTGTCTGAAGCGAGCTGAGTGAACTGCGTGAACGCGTCCTTGGCCGGGAGCCCAAGCGAGTCCACAGCGAACGCGCGCACCTCGAGGACGAGTTGCAGCTTGCCGCGGGTCACCGCGTCCGTCGCCGGGTCGCGCACGAGCGCGCTGATGGAGCGTCGCCCGCGCAGGATCTTCCCCTCCTCCCACGCCGCGCGCACGAGATAGCGACCCGTGCGGGTGCCCGCGGTCAGCAGTGCCACGCCTCCGCAGGCGATTAGCAGCGCCGCCCCTACGCTCCCCCAGCGCCTCCCCATCGCCGCCCCCCTCAGCGGGAGCGCGTGCCAGCGTGAATCGCGCGCCACGTCACCCCCATGCGATGCACGGCGCCGAGCGCGCCGAACCCCTGATACCCGTAATCCAGCGTCCACGCGCCGCGCGCCGCGCTGCCGCCCACCGTCCACGGCGCGCGCGCCGTCTCCTCTGAGTACGTGAGCGCCGCCGCTCGCGCCTGCACGATCCACTTGGACGCTGAGCGGAACTCCGCCTCTCCGCCCGCGAGCAGCGTCGTCCCCTCCCCCGAAACGCGCCGCGCCTCGACCACCCCGCGCCACCGCGCGGATTGCCGGCCCCAATCCGGCGTCGCCGCACTCAGCCGCTGCGTCGTCGGAATCGAAAGCGTTCGTCGCGAGGGATCGCGCCGCGAGGTGGTAGCGTGCTCACCAGAGAAATCCACGTCCCAGCCGCGCACGGTCAGGCCGGTCGCCGCGCTCATCGTCACGGCCGACGCGCTGAGGTCAGCGACGGCCTGCCGCATGTAGGTGAGCGCGGCTCCGATGCGTTGCCGACCGACGTTCTGCGACAACCCCAGCGTGACGGCCAGTTCGTTTCCGCCGACCCGATTCCCCGTCGGCGTGCCCCGCGTGCCGCCCGTAAGCGGATCGGGCACGATCTCGTCCACGCTGCCGTAGTCCAGCGATTGCACGCCGAGCGCCATCACCGTCTGCGCGCGCCGCTGCCACGCGACCGGCGTCGCGAACGCGACGCTCGCCAACTGGGCGTCGCCAAGCCAGGTCCCCGCGCTCGCCGCGACGGCGCGCGTGCGCGGCAGGCGCTGCGCCCCGTAAAACAGCGCGCTCGCGTCCGTCGCAAACGGTGCCGCATCGCCGCCCCCAGCCGCGCGCGCGCCAGCCGGCAACGTCAGCACGACCATCGAGGTCTGCGCCGAAGCCGACGATCCGGCCAACAGGCCGATCAGCAAGAGGAAGGAGTGAGCGCGCCGTGTCATCGAAGTGAAAATGCCCCCGCCGCATCGCCTGCAACAGTCACCACCCGCCCGTACCCCCCTCTCCCTTCCCCTGCACCCCACTCTTTCCCTTCCCCCGCACCCCACCCTGCTCCCTGTTCCCTGCACCCCTATTTCACCCGTATAACCGTCACCTGCGCCCCCTGACCCGCCCCAAACAGACTGCCATCTGTCCGCGTGAACCCCAGCACCACCGGCGGCTGCCCCGGGGAGAACGGACCGAGCGATGTGAATGCCATCGTCCCCGGAACCAGCCCGCCCTCGGCCCACCCGCCGACCGGAATCCGCACCGGTTTCACCGGGAACGGGTCGGGGAAGCCCGCAATCGTTGCCTGGCGCGCCATCAACTGCCGGAGGTTGCGCGAATGGAACCGATGCCGCGGCGAGACCGCATCACGCGGCACACCGATCAGGCTGTCGGCCCAGAGCGCCGCGCTGAAGTCGCCGAAGAGCGAGGCGAACGGCTCGCCCGCGCGCGCCGCGATATTCGCGGTGCCACGCTGCCCAGTCTGCACGAGGCGCGCGTAAATGGACTCGCCCTTCTGGTCGCCGAGCCATCTCAGGAACAGCCATGCCGCGCCGCGCTCCTGCGGCGAGCCGGTTCCCGCGAACGTCGTGACCGAGTGCCCCGGCGTGGCATTCAGGTACACGTACGCGTTGAGCAGCTGCGGCGTGATGAACGGCTGTGACGAATCGGGGAAGATCTGCTGGGCCGTGAGGCGGCCCAGCGGCGGCGGATAGCGCGCCTCGTAGCGCTTCGACATCAGTTCCTCCGCCACATGACTCAGCCCCTCGTTGAGCCAGAGCTCCTCCGGCTCGCCGCCGCGCGCCACGACGTGATGAAAGAACGAGATCAGGTGCTGCAGTTCGTGCGCGAAGACGCCGGTGGTCAGGCGCGTCGCGTCCGCCTTCGCGTGGGCGCAGCTGTACTCACCGAAGGGATCCGGGACGAGCGCGTAGTACACCTCACCGGCATTGGAGTATGACGCGGTTGGCAGCAGGTCGCGCCCGAAGAAGAAGCCCGTCACGAAGCCGCGAAGCGCGCAGTCCTGCGCCGGCGTCAGCGCATTGACGCGCGGCGTCATGAAGACGACGACGCGCCCGTTCTTGTCCATGTCCGGCTCCGGGCCGAACGCGGACGTTACCGTCGGGTAGATCTCTTGGTCGAAGTGCCGCCCAAGGCTGGCTAGTTCATCGTCTCGGTAGCCGTACCAGGCCGTCGTGTCCACGTAGATCGCGATGTGCTCACCGAGGAACCGCAGGCGCCCCGTCGCGAGGTTGAACGCCGTCCCCTCCCGGTTGCTGATCACGTGGAAGCTGCGCAGGCTGCCCAGCGTGAGGGCGAGCATCGGCGGCGCCAGTGGCGTCGCCGGTGGCGGCGCGTCGCGCACGAGCGCCGCGAGCCGGCGTTCCTCCTCCCGCAGGCTGACGTCGAGTTCCGCCTGCGCCGACAGGCGTGCGGGGGTCAGGCCACGCGCCGGCTCACTGAACAACGCGACGAGATTGGTCAGGCCAGTCGCCCCGCCCGCTGTCACGCGCGCCGTGATCGCCACCAGCGACGGCGCCTGACTCGCCAGCTGCGGCACCAGCACATACTCGGTGGCCGCGTCGGCCGCGAGCGCGATGCAGCTCCCCACCTCCGACGCGCCGATAGTCATCGCCGCATACGGCGGAAGTGCCAGCGGGCGCCGCCGCGGCGCGTACGTCACGGCGCGCGATAGCGTGGAGGCGCCACCCGTCAGCACGCGCACCGCCAGCGCCCCGGCCGGTAAGCAGTCCGGCACCACCACCCGCAGCTCGCTCTCCGTCCCGCCCACCGGACGCAGTCGCGCGGGTCCGATCTCCACCACCGCCGCGAGGCCGCCGAGGGCGCCTCCCGCGAGCCGCAGCGTGTCGCCCGGCCCAACGTTCACCGGCAGGAGGCCAGTGAGCGTCGGGCCCGCCGTCGCGGTCGCGGTGAAGCGAGCCGCGCGGTCCGGTGCACCCAGTGGAAACGCCAGTACCTCCACGCGTCCCGCCCCCGCCCCCAACTGAAGCTCCGCGGCGGCAATCCCGTCGGCAGCGGTGACAGACATCGAATCCACGAAGACTGCCCCGTCCGCCGACCCCAGCGCCACGCGGAAGACCACGACGGCAGCCTTGACCGGAACCCCCGCGACATCCCGCACCTCGACCCGAAGCGCATTGGGCAGGAGCCCACCGGCCGGCGCCGACTGCGCATCGCCGCCCACCACGCGAAGGCTGTACGAACGTCCCGCAGCCAAGATGCGCTCATTCGCGCATCCGGATGAGAGGATGCCTCCCACGCACACGAGAACCAAACGGGCAGTGCGAGACGCTAAGTTCTTCACAGACAACCGCTTAGGAAGGCGCCGAAATCCGCGCTGGCGCTTTGACGGGGGGACGGGCACGCGCTATCCTTATGAATTCTATGTCGTTCGTCCACCTGCACTGCCACTCCGAATACTCGCTGCTCGACGGCGCGAACCGGATCGACGACCTGATCGAGCGGGCCCTGGAGTTCGAGCAGCCGGCACTCGCCATTACCGATCACGGTAACCTGCATGCCGCCTGGGAGTTCCAGGAGAAGGCCCGTAAGGCCAACCTGCGCCCCATCATCGGCATGGAGGCGTATGTCGCGACCGGCGACCGCCGCGCGCGCACGCGTGGCAGCGCCGGCGAACGCTCGTATTACCACCTGATCCTGCTCGCCCGCGACCTCGCCGGGTACCGCAATCTGGTGAAGCTCTCCTCGTTGGCCTACACCGAGGGTTTCTACGGCAAGCCGCGCGTGGACCGCGAGATCCTCGCGAAGTATAACGAGGGGATCATCGTCTCCTCGGCGTGCATGGCCGGCGAACTGGCCACGCACCTCCTGCACGACCGCCACGACGACGCGCGCCGCACCGCCGAGTGGTATGCGGATGTTTTCAAGGACCGCTACTACCTCGAGGTGCAGGCCCACAACTCGGGCGATCAGCACCTTCTCAACGAGCGCGTCCTCGCGCTGGCCGCCGAGCTCAGTCTCCCGGTGGTCGCCACCAATGACTCGCATTTCTTGCGCGCCGAGGATCACGACGCCCACGATATCCTGCTCTGCATCGGGCTGAAGAAAGACCGCACCGACGCCGACCGGATGCGCTACGACCGCGGGCTCTACTTCAAGAGCGCGCCCGAGGTGCGCGAGTTCTTCCCGCAGCGCGCCGACGTCCTCGAGAACACGCTCGCCATTTCCGAGCAGGTGGACGTGCGGTTCGGCAAGAAATACCACGTCCCGTCGTTCCCGCTCCCCAAGGGCGTGAAAACGGAGAACGACCTGCTCATCAAGCTTGCCACGGCGGGCATCAAGGAGCGCTACGGCACGCCCGTCCCGCCGCACGTCAAGGAGCGGCTCGACTACGAGCTCGAGGTCATCACCAAGACGGGGTACGCCGGCTACTTCCTCATCGTCGCCGACTTCATCAAGGCGGCGCGCGACCGCGGCATCCCCGTGGGCCCCGGGCGCGGCTCGGCCGCCGGCTCCATCGTCGCCTACGCCCTGCGCATCACCGACGTCTGCCCGCTCAAGTACGACTTGCTCTTTGAGCGCTTCCTCAATCCCGAACGCGTGTCGATGCCTGACATCGACGTGGACTTCTGCGAAGAGCGCCGCGGCGAGGTCATCGACTACGTGCGCGAGAAGTACGGGCGCGACTCGGTGGGGCAGATCATCACCTTCGGAACGCTTAAGTCCCGCGCCGCCATCAAGGACGTCGGCCGCGTGCTCGGCTTCACGCCAGGCGAGACCGACGCCATCGCCAAGCTCATCCCGAACGCGCCGAACTACTCGCTGACCGTGCAGGAGGCGATCACCAAGGTGCCCGACGTCCGGCGGCTCTATGAGCAGGACGAACGGCACCAGCAGCTCTTCGACTTCGCCATCGCGCTCGAAGGGCTGTCGCGCCACGCCGGCATCCATGCCGCCGGCATCGTCATCGCCCCGGGACCGCTCGACGAGTACATCCCCGTCTGCACGCAGGAGTCCAAGGGCTCGGGCGCCGGCGACGACGAGCGCGTCGTGGTCACGCAGTATGACATGAACCAGCTCGAGAAGGCCGGGATGCTGAAGATGGACTTCCTCGGCCTGACGACGCTCACCGTCATTCGCGACGCGCTCGTCGCCATCAAGGCGCGGCGCGGCGTGGCGATCGACCTCGACGCCATCCCGTACGACGACGACCAGACGTATCGCATGCTACGCCTCGGGCGCACCGGCGGCGTCTTCCAGTTCGAATCGCCGCTGGCCACCGACATGGTGCGCAGCATGCACGCCGACCGGTTCGATGACCTCGTCGCCTCCAACGCGCTGCTGCGCCCCGGCCCGCTCGACGCGGGGATGCACAAGGTCTACTGCCGCCGCAAGAAGGGTGAGGAGCCCGTCAGCTACGCGCTCCCCGAGCTGCAGGAAATCCTCGCTCCCACCTACGGCGTCATCACCTATCAGGAACAGGTGATGCGCATCGCGCAGCGGCTCGCCGGCATCTCGCTCGCCGAGGCCGACGTCCTGCGCAAGGCGATGGGCAAGAAGGACGACGAGCTCATTCGCAAGGAACTCGGCAAGTTCGTCGAGAAGGCCGGCGCCCGGGGCTACGACAAGCGGATCATCGACGACCTCGCCAGCCAGATCGAGACCTTCGGACGCTACGGCTTCAACAAGTCGCACTCCGTCGCCTACTCCGTCCTGTCGTTCCAGACGGCGTACTTGAAGGCGCACTTCCCCGCCGAGTTCATGGCGTCGTTGCTGTCGGCCAACATCGGCGACACCGATAACGTGGTGAAGTACATCAACGAGGCGCGCGACCTGGGCCTGCAGATCCTCCCGCCCGACGTCAACGAGTCGGGCTACAAGTTCACCGTCGTCGGCGACGACCGCATCCGCTTCGGCCTCGGCGCCGTGCGCAACGTCGGTCGCTCGGCGATCGACTCGATCATCGCCGCGCGTCAGGAGCGGCCGATCGCGTCGCTCTACGAGCTCTGCGAGCGAGTGGACCTTCGCAGCTGCAACAAGCGCGTCCTCGAGGCGCTCATCTTCGCCGGGGCGCTCGACGGACTCGGCCACCGCGCCCAATTGGCCGCGGCGCTCGACGGCGCCATGCAGTCGGCGTCGCTGGTCCAGCAGGAACGGTCCTCCGGTCAGGGCTCCCTCTTCGGTGACGCGGGCGCGGGCCAGGCGGAGCACGCCCACCAGATTGCCCCCGCGCTCCCGGCCATCAAGCCGATGTCGGAGAGCGAGCGCCTGCAGCACGAGAAGGCGATCCTCGGCTTCTACATCTCCGGGCATCCGCTGGAACCGTACCGCGCCGAGTGCGAACTGCTCGCCTCGCACCGCATCGCCGACCTCGGGCATTGGACGGAGCAGCCCGTCTCGGTGGGGTGCGTGGTCACCGCCGTCCGACGGCAGGTGAGCAAGAAGTCGGGCGCGGAGTTCGCGCGCCTTGTCGTCGAGGACTTCACTGGCTCGGGCGAGGTGCTCGTCTTTCCCGAGGCGTGGGCCGCGATGCACGACAAGGTGCAGACCGACGTCCCGGTGCTGGTGCGGGGAGGCTACTCCCGGCGCGATCAGGGGGTGGAGAACCCCACCTTCATCGTCGAGGGGGTCACCCGACTCGCCGAACTGCGCACGACGGGCCAGATTGCGGTGGCCATCGAACTGGCCGCCGGCAGCGATCTGGCCGGCGCGGTGATGCGGGACGTGCGGGCCGTCGTCGAGTCGCACCCCGGCGCCGCGCCAGTGGAGTTGCATTGGCGGGGTGCGGACGGCGCGACGACGCGGTTCCGGTCGTCGTCGCTGAGCATGTCCCCGGCGGGTCCTTCGTTGCTCGAACTTCGGGCGCTTCTCGGGGAGGAGCGCGTGCGCCTGGTGCGCGGGAGCTGACATGGGCAGTGCAGCGCTGGAATTCGAGAAGCCCATTCTCGAGCTGGAACGGCAGATCGAGGAGATGCGCCGCAGTTCCACCGAGAAGAGCATCGACATCACCGCCGAGCTCGCGCCGCTGGAGCACCGGCTGGTCGAGCTGCGCCGTGCGGTGTATCGCAACCTGACGCCGGTGCAGAAGGTGCAGGTGGCCCGCAACTCGCGCCGCCCGTTCACCCTGGATTACATCAAGCTCTGCTTCACCGACTTCATCGAGCTCCACGGCGACCGCGCCTTCCGCGACGATGCCGCCATCGTCGGCGGCTGGGCTCGCCTCGATGGCGAGACGGTGATGATCATCGGCCACCAGCGCGGCCGGGACACCAAGGAGAACATCCACCGAAACTTCGGAATGCCCCACCCCGAGGGCTACCGCAAGGCGCTGCGGTTGATGCGGAGCGCCGAGAAGTTCCACGTGCCGGTCCTCACCTTCATCGACACGCCCGGCGCGTGGGCCGGCCTGGGTGCTGAGGAGCGCGGGCAGAGCGAGGCGATCGCACGCAACCTGCTCGTGATGTCCGAGCTGAAGGTGCCAATCATCGGCACCGTGATCGGCGAGGGCGGCTCGGGCGGAGCGCTCGCGCTAGGCGTCGTTGACCGCGTCCTGATGTTCGAGCACTCCGTCTACTCAGTCATCACCGTCGAAGGGTGTGCCGCCATTCTGTGGAAGGACGGCAAGAGCCCCGAGATGCGCGAACGGGCGGCGAGCGCCCTGCGCATCACCGCGCCCGACCTGCTGGAGCTCGGCGTGATCGACGAGATTCTCCCCGAGCCGGAGGGTGGCGCGCACGCCAACCACGCCGCCGCTGCCGCCACGCTCAAGGAGCGCCTCCTCGAACATCTCGAGGACCTGCGCAAGCTCAAGCCGGAGAAGCTCGTTCGCCGGCGGCGCGAGAAGTACCTGAAGATGGGCCAGTACGGGGAGTAGGGTGGAGCATCTCATCGAAGTCGCCTTTAAGGGGAACCGCCGCGAGTTCTTCCGCTGGTCGTTCGAGGCGCCGCCCCCGGTGAAGGCCCCGATCATCGTGGAGGTTGAGCGCGGGGAGGATCTCGGGCGCGTGCACGCGACCGGCGAACTCGCCGAGCGCCGCAAGGCGGGCACCACGCATGGCCGGGAGCAGCGCGAGCCGCTGCGCGCCGCGTTGCGCATCGCCACCGCCGACGACGCGGCCCGCGCCGAGGCCTTGCGCGTCGAGGAGGAGACCGCGCGCCGCGTGGCCGTTCAGAAGGCTCGCGCGCTGAACCTGCAGATGAAGGTCTCCGACGCCGAGTGGCAATGGGATCGCCGGCGCCTGACCTTCTTCTTCACCGCCGAAGAGCGCGTCGATTTTCGCGCGCTCGTCCGCCAGCTCGAGGGACATTTCGGCGCGCGCGTGCAGATGTGGCATATCGGGCCGCGCGACGAGGCCAAGCGACTCGACGGCGTCGGCCACTGCGGCCGACAGCTCTGCTCGGCGGCGTGGCTGCCCGAGCTGCTCCCCGTGAAGACGTCGCTGGCCAAGGAACAGCGACTGTCGACCATCACCCCCACGCAGATTTCCGGCGCCTGCGGCCGCCTGATGTGCTGTCTGCGCTATGAGCACGAGTTCTACGTGCAGGCGCGCAAGCGCTTCCCCAAGCAGGGGAAGATCGTGCAGACGGCGGAGGGCGAGGAGAAGGTCGAGAACACCGACATCTTCCGCGACCTTGTCACCCTGCGGAATCCCGGCGGTGAACTGCGCACCATTCCGCTGGCCCAGTTCAAGCGCGAGCTCGGCGGCGGCGGCGTGCCACTCGACGACGAGCCGCGCGAAGCCGACGAGGAGACGGAGGAGCCTGAAGAACGCTCCGCAGACGCCTTCGAGACCCGTCGAGCCGCTGGGCGCCCCGAACGCGGCGGTGTGCGGCCCGACGCGCGGCCCGACGCGCGGCCCGACGCACGGCCCGACGCGCGCCCACCGCGCCCGGAGGCGCCCGCAGGGCCGGGACGCACCGTCCCCGGTACGCCAAGCACCGACGCGGCACCTCGTGCCGGCGGCGAATCGACCGAGGGCCCGGACGCCGAGGCGCGTCGCGCGCGGCGCCGCCGCGGTCGCCGTGGCGGTCGCAGGCATCGCGGCGACCGGCCGCCGGGCTCGTCCGGTGGAACGCCCCACGGAGGCGGACCAGGCGGTCCCCCTCCCTCCACACCGAACCGCTGACTTGTGCCTCGCTTCTTCCTGACCACCGCGATTGACTACGCCAACGGCGAGCCGCACCTCGGACACGCCCTGGAGAAGGTTGGCGCCGACGCCATCGCGCGCTTCCACCGCCAGCTCGGCTACGACGTCCATTTCCTCATCGGGATGGACGAGCACGGGCAGAAGGTCGCGCAGACCGCCGAGAAGCAAGGGATGCCGCCGCAGCAGTTCGTGGATGAGATCGCGGCGATCTTCCAGGCGATGTGGGCCCGGCTCGGCGTCGCGTACGACCAGTTCATTCGCACCACCGCGCCGGCGCACAAGGAAGCCGTGCGGCGGCTGATCGAACAGATCTTCGCCGCGGATGCCGCGCTCCCTGAATCACAGCGCAATTTCTACGAGCGGTCGTACACCGGCCTCTACTGCGTCGGCTGCGAGAGCTTCAAGCAGCCCTCGGATATCGTCGACGGCAAGTGCGCCGTCCACCCGACGCGCACGCTCGAGGAAGTGACCGAGCACAACTGGTTCTTCCGTCTCTCCGCCTACACCGAACAGCTGAAGCAGCTCTTTCGCGACCAACCGTCATTCCTCGAGCCCGAGAGCCGCCGCAACGAGATCCTGCAGCTGCTTGAACAGGGACTCGAGGACATCTCGGCGAGTCGTTCGCGCTTCGACTGGGGCGTCCCCTTCCCCCGCCCGCTGTCGAGTGGCGAGGTGCAGACCACGTACGTCTGGTTCGACGCGCTGCCCAACTACTGGACCGCGCGGTTCTTCCCCGGATACGACCAGAAGGCCGCCTGGCCCGCCGACCTGCACGTGATCGGCAAGGACATCACGCGTTTCCACACTGTCATCTGGCCCGCGATGCTGATGGCCGCCGGAGAACCGCTGCCGCGGCAGGTGTGGGCGCACGGTTTCATTTCGCTGGGCGGCGAGCGCTTCTCCAAGTCCGCCGGCGTGAAGCTGACGTTGGATGAGGCCATTGAGCGCTACGGCGTGGACGCGTTCCGGTACTACCTGCTCCGTGACGTGCCGTATGACGGCGACGGTTCGTTCTCGTGGGAGCGGTTTGAGGAGGTCTACAACAGCGACCTCGCCAACACGCTCGGCAATCTCGCCAGCCGCTCGATTGCGATGATCGAGAAGTACCGCGCGGGGGTGGTGCCGGCAGTGGCCCCGGACGCCGAGCTGTTCGCCGCGCACGGCGCGTCGCTGGCCGACGCGCGCGCCGCGGTGGACGGGGCGCGCCAGCATCGCCCGAACGAGAGCATCGGCGCGGTGATGGACATCGCTCGCCGCACCAACGAGTACATCCAGCGCACCCAGCCTTGGGTACTGGCCAAGGATCCCGCGAACGCGCCGCAGCTCGACACCGTGCTCACCACGCTGGCCGCGTCGCTGGCGCACTGCGCCGCCTGGCTCGCGCCCGTGATGCCCGAGAAGATGCAGGCGATGTGGGAACAGCTCGGCGGCGCCGGCGCCGTCACGGCCGCGCGGCTCGACCAGCCGATTGACGTGAGCGGGTGGAAGGTGACGAAGGGTGCGCCGCTCTTTCCGAAGCCCGAGGCGGCGAAAGAGTAGCACGGTGTAGCACGGAGACGCACAGAGAAGAACGGAGGGGCACCAAAGTAGATTGGCGCCCCTCTGTTGTTTCTCTGTTGTCTCTCTGTTGTTTCTCTGTTGTTTCTCTAGTCCGTGATCTTTCCCGCCGGCATCACGAACGTCAACGGATCCATCGGCTTCCCGTTGCGCATGATCTCGTAGTGCAGGTGCGGCCCGGTGCTCAGCCCGGAGTTCCCCACCTTCGCGATCATCTGGCCACGCACCACGCGCTGGCCGACGTTCACCAGGATCTTCGACGCGTGAGCGTAGATCGTCACCAGCCCATTGCCGTGGTCGATCTGCACCATCAGCCCGTAGCCCTGCTGACGCCCGGCCTTGATCACGCGCCCCGCTGCGGGCGCAACGATTGGCGCCCCCATCGGCGCCACGACGTCTACTCCCTCGTGCGCCCGCGACACGTGGAGAATCGGGTGGAAGCGGCTGCGCGAGAACTGGCTCGTGAGCCACCCCGCCGTCGGCATGATCGAGGGCAGGTTGGCCATCCGCTCGGCGTGCAACGCCAACGTGTCGCTGACGGCGCGGAAGCTCGCCGAGAGCTCCGTCGCGCGCCGCAGCATTCCCTCCAGGTCTGGCCGCACGTCGCCAAACCCCAGTCGACCCAGGAACGGCTTGGACGCGAACCGCGGTTCACGCACCGGCGCGACACCGATGGGCTGGAGGCGCGAAGCGGCAGTTCCCGCCGGAGCCGACGCGGCCGCGGCGCCCGCCGTTGCCCCCTCCTTCTCAGCCACCTCACCGGTCGTATCCGGATCGATGCCGGCGAGCGTGCGGATGCGCTGGTCCTGATGCTCGATCGCCTGGATGGTGTCGGTCAGCGCCTGCACACGCGCGTCAATCGCGGCGAGTTCCCGCTCGAGTCGTGCGTTCTCGCGCGCGGCGTACCGCGCCGCCGGTGAGGCCCACGGCGTGAAGAGCACCGCCAGGGCGACGAGCACGAGCAACCCAAGCCCCGCGACCACGGCCAGCAGGGCGCGCAGCTTCCGCTCGCCCAGTTCGTAGCTCTTGGGCGACGCCGTGCCGTGCGGCACGATCATGACGGTCCAGCGGCGGGGCATCAGGCCAATTTACTCAGCTTCGGAAATGCGCGGCAACGCCAATTCCGTACGAACCCCGAAGGGACGAGGGACGGGGACGAGGGACGGGAACTGCTTCACCACGGAGGCGCGGAGGACACGGAGAACTGCAACTACAAGAACTGGGGGTAACCACAGTCGGCGCTCCAGCGCCCGCGTGGCGCACGCAGTTCCCCCAAGAAGTTGCAGTTGCATTTCTCCGTGTTCTCCGCGTCTCCGTGGTGAAGCAGTTGCAGTTCTCCGTGCCCTCCGTGTCTCCGTGGTGAAGCAGTTGCAGTTGCGCTTACCAAACCAAGAAACGAAGCGAGGCCGCGCCCTCGCGGACGCGGCCCCGCCAAACAACATCGCCCAACGACTACGGCTTCTTCGAGAAGTCCACCGTCGGCGCTTCCGCGGCCGCGGCGCTGGTCACTTCGAAGTAGTCGCGCGCCTTCGCGCCGGTGACCTTCGCGGTCAGCACCTGCGGGAACTTACGGATGTACGCGTTGTACGTCCCCACCGCGTCGTTGTAGTCCTTGCGGGCCACCGCGATGCGGTTCTCGGTGCCGGTCAGTTCATCCTGCAGCTGCAGGAAGTTCTGGTCCGACTTGAGCTGCGGATACGCCTCGACGGTCACCATCAGCCGCCCCAGCGCGCCGGTGAGCTGCTGGTTGGCGTTCGCCATCTCGGCCATGTTGCCGCCCTTGATGGCCCCCGCCAGCCCGGCGCGCGCCTCGGTGACCCGCACCAGCACGTCCTGCTCCTGCTGGGCGAAGCCCTTCACCGTGTTCACCAGGTTGGGCACGAGGTCCGCGCGGCGCTGCAGCTGCACCTCGATGTTCTGCTTCGCCTTCGCCGCCGCTTCGTCGTAGCCCTGAATCGTGTTGTACCCGCATCCCGAAAGAACCAGCGGGAGCAGGAGGAACCAACCGCGACGTAGCATCTGTCTTTCACTCCGTGAAGTAGTTGAACCCGCGCGGCGTCGCCCCAGGCGATCGCCCGATCACTATTTGTCACTCGGCGCATCCCGCGCCGCGAGTCACCCAAGCTGTAATCTCACATCCCCGTGCTCCGTAGAATCCACCGTCCACCGTCTACCGTCCACCGTCCACCGTCTACCGTCCACCGTCCACCGTCACCCGCCTACCCCATCCAACCACGCCCCCAGCCTCTCCAGCCCGTCATGACACCCCCTCAGCACCCCCGCGGCGTCCTTGTCGCCGATCTTCGCCGTGCCGCGCCGATGCCTGACGAGCGACTCGAACGGCGCGGCGTCGAAGCCCGCCTTGGCGGCCACGTCGCGCACCACCTGCTCCGAGTCGAGGTATGGCGCGGCGAGCCCATCCGTGAGCCGCAGCGCCGCGCGGAAGATGGCCATCATCGTCCCGTGCGCCGCCTCGAGCAGCGCGCGCTGCGCCGCGCCGTCGCCGTGGCGCGCCTGCATCTCGCGGCGCAGTTGGATGAGCTTCCCCATCACTTCGCGCTCGAGCTGCAGCCGCAGGTCGTGCGGTGAGACAACGAGGCCGTCGGTGTGCAGCGCGCCGAATGCCACGCGGTGCGCGGAGAGGATGTCCGCATACTCCATCGCGAACACGTCAGCGCTCGACCGCCACTCCTGCGCCGTGAGCGTCAGCGGCGCGGGGTTGCCCGCCTGCATCCACGCGCGCGTCGCCGTGCCGGCCGCGTGCAGCGCCGCGTCGGCCAGCGTCCGGACGATCACCAGCACGTCCATCGCGCCGGCCGGCGTGCCCTGCTGCCGCGCCGCCGAGCCATAGAGCACGACCGCTTCCAGCGCATCGCCGTGCGCCGCCCGCAGCTGCTCCACCAGGTTGTCCAAGGTCATCTTCGCCATAGGTCACCAACTCCCGCTTGAGCCGCCGCCCGAGAACCCGCCACCGCCGCCAAATCCGCCAAAGCCGCCACCGCCGAAACCGCCGCCGCCGAAACCACCGCCGTGGTGGCGGCCCCCGCTGCTCAACGCTTGCCCCACGAGGAACCACAGCAATCCATTGCCGCCGCGCCGGCGCCCGGAGCTGAGCAGCAGGAACAGCACGATGAACGCGACAACGAAAACGCCCGACGGAATTCCGCTCGGCTGCCGCTGCGGCGGTGCGCGCGGCGCGACCGTTCCGCCCTCGAGCGCGAACCCGAACTCGCGCGCGTACGCTTCGGCGGCGCGGAGGGTGATCAACTCGATCGCCGCGCCGTAGTCCGCCTGCCGCAGGAAGGGGAGCGCCTCACGGCGCATGTCACCGGCGCGCGCGTCGGTGATGAACCCCTCCACGCCGTCGCCCGTCTGGATGCTGATGTGCCCGCGGCCGTCTGAGCTCGACTCCTTCGGCACCACGAGAATCACCAGCCCCGTGTTGCGCCGCCGGTCGCCGACGCTCGCCGCCGCGCCCACCTTCCACTGCCGGCCGATCTGCAGCGCCACGTCGCCCACGGGACGGTCGCCAATGTCGCGCAGCGTCACGACGGCGATCTCGCCGCCCGACTTGGCATGCACGTCCGTGATGATGCGTTCGATGCGCGCGGCGCGATCCGCGCCGATCACGCCCGCGAAGTCATTCACATAGCCGCGCGGCGCAGGGATCTGAGGATCCTGCGCGGCGAGTACGGCTATGAGAAAGGCGGCCTGAACCGCCTGGAACATCTTGCTCTCTCCGGTGAGGGGTGGCGCCAAGCACTGGCGCCTCGATGTACTACGTAACGCGCAGGGTGAAAGTTACGATCCCGCGCGGGGGGCAGGGAGCAGGGAACAGAGCGAGGTGCAGGGAACAGGGAGCAGAGTGGGGTGCAGGGAGCGGGGGGCAGAGTGGGGTGATGGGAATCGAGGAAGAGGGGGCGAGGGGGAAAGTTGGCCTCTCGTTCCCCCGCACCCTGCACCCCACTCTGCCCCCTCCCCCCTGCACCCCACTCTGTTCCCTGCTCCCTGCACCTATTTGTGTACCTGATCCCCGTGCATCCGCGTGTAGATCACAATGGCCCCCCACGGCGCCCTGTCGCCGAACTCGACAGTGGACTGTGACGCGGTGAGCACGGCGATGAAGTAGGCATCGCGCGGATTCAGCACCGGCGAGGGTCCCAGCACCTGCCCGTCCACCACCCACACCATGCAGCCGCCGGAGCGCGCGCCGCCGGCGCCTCTATACCGCCCCGACCGCACGCACCCGGTGCGGCCGGCGGGGATCTCAAGGCTGTTCGCGCCGGCCCAGCGCAGCAAGTCGAACACGTTGTTGGCGCGCTCGCGATGCACCGCGACCTCGGCGGGGGGAAACACCTGCCATCCGCGGCGCACCGCCTGTTGATACATCGCCTCGTTGTAGGCCGCCGACCCGACAATGCGGATGGTGTCGCCGAGTATCGCCGTCTCCGGCATGTTCAGCTCGTAGTCCACCGTGTCTTCCGGGGCGAGCTGGAACTCCGGCGTGCTCGACGGCTCGAAGCCGATCCGCCGCACGGTGAGCGTGAACGGGACGCGGTTCGAGGTCAGCCGCAGCACGAAGCTCCCCGAGTCGTCGGCGATCGTCTCGCCGAGCACGCGCCCCGCGGTGTCCACGGCGGTCACCCGCGCGCGCTCGATCGCGCGCGAGGTCGCCTGCGAGCGCAGGACGCCACGCACGACCTGCGCGTGCACCGGCTCCACCGCCGGCGATGCCAGCGAGGACGCCAGCAACACGGCGAAACAGACAGCCTGCGTGCGGGGGGTCAATCGCACCGATCGAACTCCGGGAAACGGGACACGACCGCTGGCGGGACTGCCAGCGGCCGTGTCGTCCTGCCTATCCGAAATCTACTGCCTTACGGCGAGGTCGTGCGCGGCGGCTGCTTGTCCACCACGTAGACGACGCTGGGCGTCGTGGACGCGGAGGCCATGGAGCCCGTCACCGACGCCGGGAACACCATCGCGGTGATGACCGTGCCGGCCACCGTGGCGCCGCCGATCGGGTCAGCCGTGGTCGTGCCGGCCGTGCCCGCCGGAGCCGCGCCCGACGCATGGATCGTCGCCGCGTTGCCGGCGGCCGTGGCGCGAATCGCGAACGCCCCAGGAGCCGACGTCACGTACGACGAGTACTTCTGTTCGGCAACGGCCGCCATGGTCGGCGTGCCGGTGATCGCGTCACCCACCGCGGCCACCTTGTACGCGTCAACCGAGCCAAGCCCCGTGTTCGCGTTCAGCACCCGGATGGCGATGTTGCTCCCCGGGGCCGGGATCACGTCCTCGAGCACCACGATCTTCTTCGTGCCGGTGCGCGCATAGCCCGTGAAGAGGATGGTGTAGTATTTGCCGGCCTCGAAGGTCTGCGTCAGGTCGCCCAGCACGGCGGTGTTGCCAGCCGTGGTGAAGTTCGTGGCGTCGGCGTTGAAGATGCGCAGCTGCCGGGACCCCGCCTTGAGCCCCTGGTAGAGGCCTTGGCCCACGCCGCGATACGCGACGTTGACGAAGGTCTGCGGCGTGAACTCGATGTAATCGATGAACCGCACCGTGGTGTTCTGGGTGTCCGGCAGCGCATTGATGTACCGGACGTACGCCAGCGGCGGGGGTGCACTCGTTGCCGTCGGCTGTCCATCCTCCGTCGAGCACCCTACGGCGCCGACAGCGAGCACGGCCAACAGCATTGGAACCTTGGTAATCCGCATGAGTCTGAGACTCCGTGAGAGAACGTCGTGGAAAGAGAGCAGGTCCTGCCCGCTACCTGCTGTCACCTGTCGAGCCGCCCGACCCGGGATCGTCCCGGATAAAACCGCTAAACAGATCGAATTTCACCGCCAAGGCAGTGGCGGCGATCACGCCGACCACTGTTCCGACGAGCAAATAGGTGCGGCGCTTCGAGAACTGGCGCTCCTGATACCCCGTGATGCCATCCCGGGGAAACTGGACCCGTTCGCCGGTCCACGTGGCAGCGTTGCCCCGCAGATCCATTGTCCGGTACACCTCGAGGGTGACACTCGCGCCGTCGCCCTCGACCAACAGCCCGTCAACCTTGTCAATCGCCGACCCGAGACGGTCTCCCACCAGGCCGCGGCCGCGGTCGTTCAACACCACCGCGATTCGCTGCCCCGTCGCCGGCACGCCGGTCTGCAAGGGCTTGAACGTGTAGCAACCCATTTGCAGCAACAGCGTGGCAGCGCAGAGACCGCCGACGAACCGGCGCCAGAAGCGCGGCCACCGGTTCATCGAGAGGGTCGTCATGCCATCAGCCTCCAAACCCGTACGTTCCCTTCGCGGCCGCCCTCGTCCCGTTGTAGAACGGGGCGTAGCGGGCCTGCATTTCCTGATACGGCACCGGCCATTCCACGATCGTCCCGGTCACCAGGTCGCCCCAACCGCGACCGTCGGCGTACCAAACCAGGTAGCCCGTGAAGGCCGTTTCCATTCGCTTCTCGTACTTCATCGCCTCAAGGATGTTGCCGCACGCCGTGGACGTGAAGCTCGGCCCCTGCGGCACGCGCGGCACGCAGCCGGCGGCCGTCGAATACGGCGCCGTGGCGCTCGCCGGCACGCCGATCGAGCCCAAGCCGTTCTTGATGCGGGTCTTGTCAATCAGCGCCGCTGCAGAGGCCAGGTTGCCCGTGCGGATGTAACCTTCCGCCGCGAGCATGTCGACTTCGGTCGCCGACATCTCCGTGTACGGGCCGGTGCTCGCCGCGATGTTGATGACGCCATACCGACGGTGATCGTAGAACGACTCGCCCCAGCCGATCGTCGGCACGTCTTCGCCGGTCGGGCGGTTACGGATGTAGCGCCCCGCCGGCAGCGCCACGGTCGGCGTTCCGGCTTGCTGATCCGTGCGCGTGGCCCCCTGCGGCCAGCGCTTGTCGGCCGTCTGCACGAGGAACGCCCGGCGCGTGGTCAGGCCGTCCTTGAGCCAGTTATCATAGCCACCCGAGGTATCGGCCATGCCCACATAGAACATCGGGAAGGAGTGCCACCCGCCCGTGACATACGACTGCGACACGTCGAACCCGGCGCTCCACCCCGTGGAGCCGCCAATGTTCACCGTGAAGTCGGCCGTGATGCCGTTGGTCGCGTCACTGATGACCGCGGCCCAATCCACCGCCGCACGCTCCGTCGGAGTGCGCGCGACGCCCGCGCGGATTCGCGCCTTGTACGAGCGCACGAGCCGGATGAAGTTGTCCTTCGTGAGGTTGGCCTGGCCGCTCATCCAAGTGGCGGGGAGCGGGAAGCCGTTGGCCCCGGTGGCCGCCGCCGCGGAATTCGCGACCGCGACGGCCGAGTCGTACATGGCCAGCGCCGCCCGGTTGACCGCCGTGTAATGCGAGAGCCCCGGCACCTCGTCGCTGGCCGTGGTCGGCAGCACGATGGCGGCCGAGTCGTACCCGAGCGACAGGTAGCCGAGCGAGTTGCCGGCAATCATGTAGGCAAAGGCCATCGCGCGGGCGTCCTGCGCCGTGCTGCCCATCGTGAGACCCTTGGCCTGGTACGCCTTGATGGCCTGGATGGCCGTCGCGGCCGACCGGCTCGCGCGGGAGAAGACGTCCCAGTTGGCGCGGTTGCCCACCTGGTTGTCGTTGCCCAAGTCGTTCGAGATGGGGTTGCGCGGGATGATCGTGCGCGCCGCCATGCCGAAGTTCGCGACCGTGGCAAACGACTCGCCAGCGTAAATCTTGGCTTGAGTGTTGATGGACTCGGACGCACGCTGGGTGTTGTTGATCTGCACACCCAGACCGCCCACCACGCCCTCCACGCCGGAGGGCGTGGCGTACGCGCGGGCGACGTCAGGATCGTTGAGATTCTGCACTTCGAGGCTGTCACCGCAGGCGGTCAGCGCCACCAGTGATGCCCCGATCCAGAGATAATGCTTGCGCATTGATATTCCTCAGTTCGGTCCCCCGGAGACGCCGCCATTCGGCGGCGCCCCGGCGACCCGGGTCGTCAGAAGGTGGTGCTGATCGAGAACGTGACCGTCCGCAGGTTCGGGAACGTGAACGCGTCAATTGCGTTCAGCACGCCCGAGCCAAGGTTGCCGCCAGTGAGGCCCACTTCCGGGTCGTAGCCCGTGTAGTCGGTCCACGTCTTCAGGTTGCGGCCGATGAACGAGATGTTCCAGTCACCGCCCACGCCCGGCAGCTTGCCGATGCGATAGCCGATCGAGAACTCGCGCAGCTTGATGAAGCTCGCGTCTTCGACCGTGTTGTCGTTCGGGGCGAGAATGTCGTACAGGCCGCCGATGCCGCCCGTCTGGGACGCGCGGAAATAGTATCCGAGCGGCTTGGCATCGCCGATGCTCTTGCCGGTCTGGTTGACTTCGACCATCTGGAAGTCACCCAGCGACCACTGGCGCTGCTCGTTCCACACCGACTTGCCAACCGTCGCGTCGAGCAGGGCATACACGGTGAACTTCTTGTAGTTGAAGTTCTGGCTGAAGGACCAGCGGTAGTCCGGCAGGGCCTTGCCAATGTTGGCCAATGGCACGGCGCCAGTGGAGTCGCGGACCAGGATCGGGCCGCCCCACTGCAGGATGTCCATGCCCCACGGAGCCGCCGTCGCTGGCAGGCGCGTGAACCACAGGTTCTTCGTGATGCCGTCCTGCGGCGTGTTGCCCTGGCCGATGTAGACGAGGAAGCCGTCCTGGTTCTTCTGGTAGTCGAGCCCGGGCCCGCACTTCGACTGGAAGGCGGCAGGAAGCTGACTGCAGCTTCTGGCGAACTGACGGCCCCAGATGGAACCGAAGTCCTGGCCCTGCTTGATCTTGAACATCGTCTCGGCGCCCTGCTGGCCGGCGGCCGAGTAGAACGTCTCCGGCATGTCGAGGCGTGTGATGACTGACGTCGTCGCGTCCCAGTTGAAGCGGACCGAGTAGCCGAGGTCCCGCTTCTGGATAATCGGAACGTTCAGCGAGACTTCCCACGTCTTGTTGGTCAGCTCGCCCGCGTTCTGCCACTGCGTCCCGAAGCCCGACGCGGCGGGCGGCGTGACCGGCAGCAGCTGGTCGTTAATCACGTTCTTCGCGTTCGTGATCGTGAGGCCGTACTTGTTCATGATCTCGAGGTCAATGCCCGCCTCGACCTCAGTGGACACTTCCGGCTTCAGGTTCTTGTTGCCAAGGCTGGAAGGAGAAAGCGCGCCACCGGCGCCGATCGAGAACGTCTCGTACTGGGCGGTGTAGTTCGGGCGGTTGCCCGCCGTCCCCTGCGAGATGCGCAGCTTGAGGTCCGAGATCTTGGCGACCTTGAACCAGGGCTCCTCGCTGACACGCCACGCAAACGAGCCGCGGCCGTAGGTCTGCCAGCGCTGCGACGCGCCGAAGAGCGACGCCGCGTCACGGCGCACCAGACCGCCGATGATGTAGCGGCCCTTATAGTCAAGGTCGAGGTTCGCGAACATGCCGAGCGCGCGCACCTGTTCGGTGTAGCCGCCGATGGCCTGGCCGGCTATCACCGCGCTCGGGTCCTCGAGGCCGGGCACGGCGAGCGTGTTGCCGCTGTGGCTCAGGCCGCGATCATCCGACGCTTCGTACGACGTGCGCAGCGTCAGGCGAGAGTCGAGCGCATTGTCGAACCACGCCTTCCGCGCCGTCACCATGGCGGCGGCGTTCATCGCGTACGACCGGTTGGAGCTCCAGCCGAGCGAGCCCAGATTGGCCGAACTCGCCGCCGACGTGCGATAGCCGCGGTCCTGCTGGCTCTGGGCGTGGTTGCTGCGCGAGTCATACCCGAACTCGGCCGACGCGTCCATCCACGGGAGCGGCTGCCACTTGGCGCTCAACGCGCCCACGAACCGGCTGATGCGGTTGCGCGGCCGGTTGTTCTCGGCAAAGAACGCGGGGTTGATATTCTGCGCACCCTGCTGCTGCGGAATCGAGCGAACGTACAGGCGCCCCTTCGAGTCGCGGCGCAGCAGCTCGGCGTTGGCCGGCTGGCGCGAGAGGGACAGCCAGTTCAGGCCGCCGTTGTTGTCAGTGGCGTCCGTGAAGGCCGTGCGCACACCGAAGTTCCAGTTGCCGGCCATCTGCTGGTCAATGTTCAGGCGGATGGAGTTGCGGAAGTAGCCGTCCATGAAGCGGAGCGCCCCTTCCTGGCGGAACATGTTCGCCGAGGCGAAGAAGTTCGTCCGCCCCACGCGCCCCGTGGCGTCCACCGTGTTGTTGTAGGTCGTGCCCGACGTCAGGATCTGGCGCATCGGGGTCCCGGCCTTCGGCCACGGATTCGCCAGATAGAGCGCGCGCAGGTTCACCTGACCCGGATTGCGCGCAATGCCGCCGTCATTGGCGAAGTTGATCGGCGGCAGCGAGAAGTCGGTGCCCTGATCGTTGATGCGGTACGCCTCGGCGTAGATGTCCGCCGTGCGCGTGCAGTCCGGCGCGCCGCTCGTGATGACGCAGAAGCGCTTGTAGTCCTGGTCCATCAGCATCGGGTGCGCCTTCGGAATCTCGAGGATGTTCTCGACGTCCGATGCGCCGTATTCCGCGCTGACGCGGAACTTGATGCCGTCCGAGGAGTTCTTGCCCGAGCGCGTCGTGATCTGGATCACGCCGTTGCCCGCGCGCGAGCCGTACATGGACGACGCGGCGGCGCCCTTCACCACCTCGACGTTCTCGATGTCCTGCGGGTTGATGTCCGACAGGCCACCCTGCGAGACGACGCCGTCAATGATGTACAGCGGCTCCTGGCCGCGGCCGGACCCGTTGATGGACTGCGGGCCGCGGAGGATGATGGACGGCGCCGAACCCGGCCGGCCACTGACCGACACGATGTTCGCACCCGCCACCTTGCCCTGCAGCTGCGAGAGCGCGTTGGCGCCCGCAACCGGCACGTCGGCCTGCGACACCTGCGCCACCGTGAAGGCAAGCTTCTTCACTTCGGTGGCCCCTGTCACACCCGTGATCACCACCTGGTTCAGGCGGTTGACGTCGATCTTCATCTCGAAGTCGTAGGTGTGCGTCTGCGGTGTGAGGACGAAGTTGCGCACCTGCGGCTGGTAGCCAATCGCACGGATGCGCATCACGATCGCCTGGTTCCGGACGCGCGCGCCCGGAATGACGATGTTGTACACGCCCGACGCATTGGTACCGACCGAGATGTTCAGCGCGTCGATCACAACGTTGGCTCCGAGCAGCGGCTGCCCCGCGTCCGACAACACCTTGCCGGTCACGGTGGCGTTCTGCGCAACCGCAGACGCCGAGACGCTGAACAGGAGAGCCAGTACCGCGGTCGTAATCCAACGGAACCGAGTACTCATGGTCTTCGGACTCCCTCAAAAAAAAGGTGAAGAACAGACCTGCTGCCATCAGGTGCTTCGCACTGCTGCCCCGCAGGTGCGGGGCGGAACTTCAGCAGGACGGCGGAGTACACCCTGCGCGGGAGACTCCAGGCTGCCCCGCAAGAACAACCGAAACTCGCTGACCCGTTCGCACGTCTTATTGATGCGAAACGGGTGTACCACAACACCACGCCCCTGGGCCTCGCGGCCCACGGGTTGCACACTCCCCTACCCAACTCGCGTGACGCTTGTCACAGCCGATTATGGTATCGGGGGGGCCTGTGTTGCGCAAATTGGCAAATTCAGGGAAACCCTTACAGACCGGTGAGGCCCCAAAGAGGCCGTCTCCCAGTGAGTTCGCCCAGCTCGGGCAACCCGCGCCTGCCGCCGTTCGACGCTGATCGCGCTCTACAGTATTCTTTCGGCGTGGTCCATCCCGTCGCCCTTCTTGCGCTCGCCGCCGCACTTTCGGCTGTCGCCGCCCCCGTGCGCAGCGCGGAGGCCCAGCGCCCATCGAGCGCTACCGCCCTGCCGGCGTCGCTCGACTCGCTGCATCAGGCCGCGCGCCAGCAGCTCACCCAGGGCGACACGGCGGCCGCGCTCGAGGCGCTCGAACTGCTCCAGCGCCGGGCGCCGCGGTACGCCCCGGCCTTCTTCGACCACGGCGTCGTCCTCTCGCGCCGCTCCGAGATGGGCCTCGCCCTCGACGACATGCTCCGCCGCCGACGCGCGGGCGAACTCCTCGAACGCGGCCTCGATCTCGACCCGGACAACCCGCTCTACCTCCTTGAGATGGGGCGCCTGCGCCTCAAGACGCCTTTCCTTCGCATCGAAGCCGAGCGCCTGTTCGCCAAGGCCCAGCGCGCCGCGCGCGCACGCGGCGATGCGCGGCTGCTGGCCGTCGTCGAGTACGAGTTGGGGCTGGTCTCCGCGCGGCGCTTCAATGCCATGCGGAACCGCCGCATCCTCACCGGCACCACCACCGCGCTCGACATCGAGGCGGCAGTCGCCAACTGGCAGTACATCCGCGACTTCCTGGAACAGCGCACGGCACCGGTGCAGGACGCGGGCGACATCGATCGCCTGAAAGCCGAGGAGCACTTCCACGCCGCGCTGGCTGCAGACTCCTCCCATGCGGGAGCCGCCGCCGACCTGTTGGGCCTTCTCTACGAGTCGGGTCGAACGGCCGAGATGCTCGCGCTGGCCCGGACGCTCGCGCACCAGCAGCCCGCGGCGCCGCGTACGTGGCTGGCCTTCGGCCTCGCCCTGCAGGCACGCGATCACCTGGAGGAGGCGGCTGTCGCGTTTGACGCGGCGCTCGCCCTGGTCCCCGACTCCATCCGGCGCCAGATGCTCAACGTGTCCCAGTGGCTGCGCCCCGATGACGCGGTGCGCCTGGAACGCGCGCCTCCCGCGGAGCGCGAAGGGGCCGAGGCGGCGTGGTGGCGGTCGGCCGATCCGCTCGCGCTGACCGCCGTCAACGAGGCCCGCGTCGCCCTGCTGGCCCGCATCGCGTATGCCGACCTGCGCTTCACGTCGGAGGAAGCACAGCTCCCCGGCTGGCGCACCGACCGCGGCCAGGTGTGGATCCGCTACGGCGCCCCCGATGTGATCGCCTCGCTCGCCCCGGAGACGCAGGACGTGAATGGCGCGGAGAGCATGGCGCGCGTGATCACCATCTGGTGGTATCGCGAGTCGGCCCTGCGCTTTGTCTTTCGCGGCCCGCCCGCCATCAACGCCGCCGCGTTCGCGGGCAACTTCCGCGCCTACGCCGACAACGCGCGCCGCATCATCCCGGTCAGCCTGCGCGACGTGCACGCGACGATGCAGCTCGACACCGTCGCGATCCAGGTGGCGCGCTTCCGCGCCCC
>Ga0194127_10000510_pt1 | contig 62031 bp, 57 predicted proteins | sample TA2KigC100mmetaG_FD_148624 | JGI IMG/M metagenome (GOLD analysis project Ga0194127, IMG submission 148624) | Freshwater microbial communities from Lake Tanganyika, Tanzania - TA2015036 Kigoma Deep Cast 100m | ecosystem: Environmental > Aquatic > Freshwater > Lake | place: Tanzania: Lake... | reverse complement strand
CTGCCTGCAAGAGATGCCCACCACTCATCGCGCCGCTTTACATTCATTGCTGACCTTGCGTTTTCAACTGTTTTCAAAAGCGCAGTTTGTGCCCGCGTGAAGTATATGCATCGTCGCGGTATCCTTGCAGTTCTCCAACGCGAGCGGGCAAACCTGCCAGAGAATCGTTCACTCCAAATCGCTGGTAGGTGCGCCGTTTACAGCTGGCTATCACAGGAGAGGGCGGCTCTGGCGTTGCAAGCGATGTGTCCGCAATGCAGGTGAGATAAAAGACCAACTTTCGCGCTGACTCAGTCGGAATTGGTTGCAGATGGGTGGCGGATTGGCTCATGGCCTGCCAGAGTTTCCGCGCCCCACTTTCTCCCGCTTCCGTCTGTCGAAATCCGCCATGACCATCGGCGATCAAGTAGCCTTGCTGAATAGCGGGAGCAAAGCGTTCTTCGTTCACGCGCGGCAGTCTGTAGGGGGAGACGCGCATGAATTGCGACATAGTGAACGGCTCAGAGGCGAAAAGCGAAACTTCTATCGCCCCAAGTGAACCAGCCGGGCGGGAGACCAAGTTCGGCGGCGGCTTTGTCCCATGCGGGGTAGCCGTAATCGCCCAGGATGTCCAAACTCTCTTCGAGCACTGACCATATGGGATTCAGTCTCATTGGAAGCCTCCTTGATTTACGGCATTGCGCCCAACGAATCAAGGATTGATGCGGCGGACCGAAAGGAAATCGGGCAGGCGCATTCATGCGCTATCGCAGTTTCACTCGTCAAAAAGATACGTCGCCTCCGCGTAATAACGCACCTCTTTCTTCGCCATCTTGTTTCGCATCCACTCGGCCAGTTTGGCGTTCTTCTCTTCGAGCGGCGCGCCCGATTTCAATTCACTCAGCGGGAAGTTGATGCGCAGGGCGCGGCCCTGAATGAGATGCCGGGTGAGGCCCGCCGGAAGCAGTTCGCCGTCGCGGGCCAGCGCCATCACTTCCGACGGCTCGTAGTTGGGGAAGATGACCAGCCCGGTGAGAGACGGGTAGAGACGACGGGCGTCTTCCACGTTGTCGGTGGTGGCGCGGAAGAGGCCGCCCCGTTCTTTGTACGTGTTCACCATCGCATTCAACAGCGCGTTCTTTCCGCGGATCGTCGCCTGCCCTTTCGACACGGCGGCGGCGAACACTTTGCCGTCGGTGCGAACCACGTAGGCGATGAAATCGCGGCGGGCCAGCCCGGCGCGCGCATGCAGAAGATCGATCTCTTTGAAGTCCAGCCCGTCAATCGCGTCGAGTTCGCGGCTGAAGGTGTCCGGCTCGATGTTGGTGACCAAATGATGCCACGTGGACAGGGTCACTTGCGGCGGCTCGTAGCGCACCACTTGAGCGAGGCAGTGCGGATATTTGAGCAAATGCAGTGAGGTGACTCGGTTCGCGCCGTCGAGCACCACATAGCGTGGGTCTCGCCCCGCCGCCGGAGGGTCGCCCTCATCCACCGGCGTCACAATGGGCGGGTTCTTGAGAATGCCTTCGGCCTGCAAACGACGCGCTAACGGCTCGGTGCGCTGAACGTCGTTGAACTCGTGCTCGACGAGCAGGCCGGTGGGGATGATTCGCAGATCGGGCGTTTCGGGATCGAGGAGCGGGTGGAGTTGATGAGAGGGTGTTTGAGTCATGGCGGTCACCGATTCTGAGTGGAAAGGTAGTCGAGCAGATCGATTTTGGTGAGGATGCCCACCGGCTTTTTGTTTTCGACGACGATAGCCACTTGCCCGGTGACGAACACCGACATGAGCACTTCGAGGGCGGTGTCGGGCGACACGGTGGCCACTTCCTCGCGGAGGATCGTCCCAATCGTCTCATCCGGATCATGTTTGTGATCGGCGGTGAGCAAATGGTTGAGCAAATCAATCTCGCTCACGATGCCGGTCAGCGAACCATCATTCGCTGCCACCGGCAGCTGCGAGACATCGAACTTTTTCATCAGCGCCACAACGTCGCTCATGCGATCGGTGGGGCGGGCAATGTGCAGGGCGCTCGAGGCTTTGGCCGCCAGCACGTCGCTGGCGCGGCGCTCGGCCCACGCCGATTCGAGAAAGCCCATCTCGCGCATCCATTCGTCGTCGAACAATTTGGTGAGATAGCGCGATCCCGAATCGGGCAGGATGACGACGACGAATCGCTCGGGACCGAAATTGCGGGCGTAGCGCAGGGCCGCCGCCACTGCCGTGCCGCTCGATCCGCCGCAAAAGATTCCTTCTTCCCGCACCAACCGGCGCGTGGTGAGAAACGATTCTTTGTCTCCCACCTGAATCACTTCATCCACCACCGAGAGATCGAGCGAGGTGGGCACGAAGTCTTCGCCGATGCCTTCGACTTTGTAGGTTTTGATCACCGGCTCGGCGGGGATGTGGCCGAGCCGCCACGTGTCGTACAGTAGTGAGCCGATGGGATCGACGCCGACGATTTTGATCGCCGGGTTCTTCGATTTGAGATAGCGCCCGACTCCGGTGACGGTTCCCCCCGTGCCCATGCCGATGATCACGTCAGTCACTTGCCCCTGAGTCTGTTCCCAAATTTCCGGGCCGGTGGTGCGCACGTGCGACTCGGGATTGACCGGGTTGTGATATTGGTTGGCGAGAATGGCGTTGGGCGTTTCGGCCACGATGCGGTTGGCGACGCTGTAATACGAACGCGGGTCTTCGGGCGGGACGGCGGTGGGTGTGATGACCACCTTCGCCCCGAACGAACGCAAGAGCCGCACTTTGTCCATGCTCATCTTGTCGGGCATGACGAACACGGCTTTGTAGCCTTTGAGGGCGCAGGCGATAGCCAGCCCGACTCCGGTGTTGCCCGATGTGGATTCGACGACCGTGCCCCCCGGTTTGAGCCGCCCCGATTCCTCCGCCTCTTCAATCATCGCCAGCCCGATTCGATCTTTCACCGAGCCGCCAGGATTGAAGAACTCCACCTTTGCGCACATCCGGCATTTGAGTCCCTGCGTCACTCTGTTGAGGCGCACGAGCGGCGTATTGCCGATGGTGTCGAGGATGCTGTCGTAGACTCGTTGTGCGGCGAGGGAAGTCATGAGCACGCTCCGGGAAAAAGTTGCCGGGAGCATAGCACAGATTTTGCCAATGAAGCAAATACAATCGCTTCTCCTGCGGTACAATCTTCGCCATGCAAAAAACTTTTCAGCGCATCCTTCTGTTTCTGATCGCCGCCCTCGTCATCATCGCCGATCAGATCACCAAAGAGGCCATCCGCGCCGCGCTCGCCCCGCAGGAGTCCGTCGCCCCCCTCCCGGCGCTGGCCGACTTCTTCACCCTCATCCACACCCAAAACACGGGCGCGGCCTTCGGCATGTTCAAGCAAGCGGGCGGCATCTTCACCCTCATCGCCATCATCGTCACCGCCGCCATCGTGTACTACTATCCGCGCATCCCCGAGGGGCAGATCGGCATTCGCGCCGCGCTCGGCTTGCAGCTCGGCGGCGCGGTGGGCAACCTCATCGACCGCCTCCTCTTCGGCACCGTCACCGACTTTATCTTTTTCCACTGGCGGGACGCCCTCAACGCTCCCATCTTCAACCTCGCCGATCTGTCCATCACCAGCGGCGTGATCGTGCTGGCTCTGCTCATGTGGCGCGAGAGCATCGAGGAACACAAAACCCAAACCCCCTCCGCCGATCCCGTTGCGCCACAGCATGAATGATTCCCTCAGCGCACATTTCACCGCAGAGTCGCGGAGCGCGCAGAGACAACGCTGAGAGATAAAAGAGTCTCCGCATTGTCTCCGTGTTCTCTGTGTCTCTGCGGTGAAAAAAACTCCGCCCCAAAGCGCCGATGACAGATCGCCTCATTCGCCTCATTGCCTCCTCGACCGGCGAACGCATCGACCGCTACCTCGCCCTCGCCCTCCCCGAACTCTCGCGCGCCCAAATCCAGCGTCTCATTGACGACGGCTTCATCACCGTCAACAACATCCCCGTTGCCAAAGCCAGCCAGCGACTCAACGACGGCGACGAGATCGCCGTCACCGTTCCTCCGCCCGCGCCCGCAACCCTCGCCCCCGAATCGATTCCGCTCGCCATTGTTTACGAAGACGGCGATCTGATTGTCATCGACAAACCGGCGGGCATGGTGGCGCATCCGGCGGCCGGGCACCCCGGCGGCACGCTGGTCAACGCCGTGCTGGCGCACGCGCCCGACCTCGAAGGCGTGGGCGATGAACAGCGGCCCGGCATCGTGCACCGCCTCGACCGCGACACCTCCGGCCTCATCGTCGTCGCCAAAAACAATCGCGCGCATCGCCATCTGCAAAAGCAGTTCAAGGATCGCGCCGCGCAAAAACTTTACCTCGCCCTCGTCGTGGGCAAGCCGCCCACACCGACCGGGCGAATCGAAGCGGCAATTGATCGCGACCCCAAAAATCGACAGCGAATGGCTGTGACGACCGGCGAGTCCGGGCGGGAGGCCGTCACCGTTTATCGAACGGTCGAGGCCTTCAAACAATTCACCCTCGTGGAAGCCGAACCCAAAACCGGGCGCACACACCAAATCCGAGTCCACCTCACCTTCATCGGCTGTCCCATCGCCGGAGACTCGCTGTATTCCACGCCGCGATCGGTGAACACCACACTTCCCGGACTCCATCGCCAATTCCTTCACGCCGCGCGGCTCACCATCGCCCTCCCCTCCGGCGCGGTTCGCACCTTCGACTCGCCTCTGCCCGAAGACTTGTCGAACGCGCTGACGCATCTCCGCTCGATTTAACTTTTCTCTCGGCTATAATTGCAATCATCCCGCAGGGGCGCATCGCGATGCGCCCCTTGCGAATCAAGGAGCCAACCTTACATGCGTGAAGTGACGATTGCCACCGTTCAGATGCGCCCCGTTCTCAACGAGATGGAGGACAACTTGGTGAAGATGGCGGATTACATTACCAAAATCTGCTCGAGCCAAAAAATCGATCTCATCGTCTTTCCCGAACTGATCACCACCGGCTACGAGTGCGGCGTGCGCTTCGTCGATCTGGCCCAGCGCGTGCCCGGCGCGTCGGTGAATGTGCTGGCCCAACGCGCCTCCGAGTTTCAGGTGCACATCGCTTTCGGGATGCCGTCGAAAGAAAAAGTGGAATCGATTCTGTTCAACAGCGCTGTGCTCATTGGCCCCGACGGCGAATTGATCGGCGAATACCGCAAAGTGCATCTCAAGGGCGAAGAGCGCATGACCTTCCGCGCCGGATACAAATATCCAATCTTCGAAACGGCCTTCGGCAACGTGGGTTTGCTCATCGGCTACGACATTGCCTTCCCCGAAGCCGCGCGCTGCCTCGCCCTCGACGGCGCTGATCTCGTCGTCCTCTGCGCCAACTGGGAGAAGCCGCGCAACGACGAATGGCGGACGTACGTGCAGGCTCGGGCCTATGAAAATTCGTGCTTCATCGCCGCCGCCAACCGCGTGGGCCTCGATGCCACAATGTCGTTCTTTGGCGACAGCATGATCGTGGGACCCCGCGGGCAAGTGTTTGCCTCGCTGGCCGGGGAGGTCGATCCGAAAACGGGCGAACCCGCCGAAGGCTATGCGCTCGCTCGCGTCGATCTCTCCGATGTGCGCCGCAACCGCGAAGAGTTCCAAACTTTGCAGAACCGCGAGCCGGATTCGTACAAGGCCATTGTGCGGAAGTATTGATTGCTTTCATCAGAGCACTCTGAGCGAAGGCCTGCGGAGCAGGCCGTAGTCGAAGAGTGCGATTTGTACTCCGAAACCGCGCCCTTCGACTACGGCGGGAATAGCGCCGCCTCCGCTCAGGGCGCTTTCACAATCTACTGGACTATGCTGTTCCTTTGCTCTCGGCGGTAAAGAATGGCCGACACTAGATCGATTCCGCGTCCGCGCCGCAACGTTTGGGCGCTCGCCAGTTTGTGGCTCGGCGTGTTCGGCTTAGCCCTCGCGCTCACCGCGCCCATTCCGTTCGTGCCGCTCATTTCCGCGTTCACGTGGCCGCTGGGGTTCGGGGCGATGATGACCGGTTGGGCCGGGCGGCGGGCCGCGCGGTCGAACGGCGACGCCACTGCGGGGCAACAGTCGCGATGGGGAATCCGGCTCGGTTGTTTGGGCTGGGCCGTGCAAGTGATCACGAGCATTGTCAAAATGATGATTCTCGCCGGGATGATCACTTATGCCGCCTCCAGATTTTTCAATGGGACACCGACTCCATGAAACGCTCTGCTGACCCCGCGATTGATTTCCGTTCCGACACCGTCACTCATCCCACACCGGCGATGCGCCGGGCGATGGTCGATGCCGAAGTGGGCGACGATGTGTTTGGCGACGACCCGACGGTGAAGAAGCTGGAGGCGCTGGCCGCCGAGATGGTGGGCAAAGAGGCGGCGTTGTATGTGTCGAGCGGGACGATGGCGAATGCGACGGCGATGCTGACGCATTTGCGGCGCGGCGATGAAGTGATTCTCGGCGCGCGCTCGCATATCTATCTCAACGAGCAGGGCGGGCTGGCCGCGCTGGCCGGCGCGCAGGCCGCGCCGATACTGGAGAACGCCGACGGCGCTCTGCCGCTCGATGCGATTGAAGCCGCCGTGCGCGAAGACGACGAGCACTGCCCGATCACTCGATTGGTGTGCATCGAGAACACGCACAACCTTTGCGGCGGCCAGCCGGTTTCGGTGGAGCACACGGAGGCGGTGGGCGCGTTGGCGAGGAAGTATGGGCTGAAGTTTCATATCGACGGAGCGCGGCTGTTCAATGCGGCGGTGGCGCTCAACGTGTCGGCGGAGGCGCTGGCGCGGCCAGCGGACTCTGTTTCATTTTGTCTTTCGAAAGGCCTGTGCGCGCCGGTGGGCTCGCTGGTGTGCGGCAGCCGCGAGTTCGTGCGGCAGGCGCGGCGCGCGCGCAAACTGCTCGGCGGCGGAATGCGGCAGGCGGGGGTGATCGCCGCCGCCGGAATCGTCGCCCTCACGTCGATGGTGGAGCGGTTGTCGAACGATCACGACGACGCGCAGTTGCTCGCGCAGGGGTTGGCGAAGATTCCGGGGATCGTGTTCGATCCGGCGACGGTGAAAACGAATATGGTGTATTTCGATCTCGCGCCCGAAGTTCCGTTCGATGCGGCGGCGCTGGAGAAGAAAATGAAGGAGCGCGGCGTGTTGATGCTGACTGCCGGGCCGCGCCGGATGCGGATGGTTTTGCATTATTGGATTTCGCCGACGGATGTGGAGAGGGCGGTGGAAGTGTTTCGGGAAGTGATGGCTTGAATCTACAACCGAGACCGACGCGGTTTTGGAGCCTATCTCTATGCCTCGGTTGGGGCGCCGCCGACGGCATTGCCGTCGGCTATGCGGTAAAATGAAAAGCAAAGGAAAGGAGGTGAGAGCAGATAACTTCAACGGGAAGGATAGCGCATGACCCCGCGCGCAAGCGGCGGGGTGACGAGGACGAGGGTTCCCCATCGCGAGATGGGGCTAACGGCGGCGGCGCCCGTCACCGGAAAATCGAAAGTTCAGCGGAAGCCCTCCGGGTCAGCCGGACCCGACACTCTTTCCCCTCCAAAAGAAAAACCTTTCGTAATACCCGCAGGCAACTGCCCGGTCAAAGCGAGAGGGCGCGGCAATAATGGCCTTTAGCAATCAGCCATCAGCGATCAGCCAATCGCTAAACGCTGATCGCTAACAACTACTGGAGGATTCCCATGTGTGGCATCGTTGGCTATGTGGGCCCGCGCGAAGCGGCGCCGATCATTCTGGACGGCTTGAAGCGGCTGGAGTATCGCGGTTACGACTCGGCCGGGTTGGCCGTGATGTCGGACGGGCAGATCAATATCCGCCGCGACGTTGGCAAACTCAATAACCTCATGGCTCGCTATTACAGCGATCCGGTGTCGGGCAGTATCGGCATTGGGCACACGCGCTGGGCCACGCACGGCGCTCCTTCGGAGCGCAACGCGCACCCGCACCTCAGCGACGGCGGCAACGTCGTCGTGGTGCAGAACGGCATTGTCGAAAACTTTGTGGCGCTGAAAGAGGAACTGCTGGCCGAGGGCGCAACCTTCCGCTCGGAGACCGACACGGAGGTGATCGCCAACCTCATCGAACGCTTTTTAGCCAGCGACGTTCCGCTGGAAGAGGCAGTGCGCCAAACGCTCAAACGATTGAAGGGCGCGAATGTGGTGGTGGCGATGTCCCCGCGCGAGCCGGGCAAAATTGTGGCGGCGCGGATGGGTAACGCGGGCGGCGTCACAGTGGGGCTCGGCGACGGCGAGATGTTCATCGCCTCCGATATGCCGGCCATCCTCGAACACACGCGGCGCATGGCCTTTCTCGAATCGGGCTGGATGGTGATCGCCACGCGCGACCGCTACGAGGTGCAATCGTTCGACGGGGAAACGATCACACCCGAAGTGCACAGCATCGCCTGGGATATGGTGACGGCGGAGAAGGGCGAGTATCGCCACTTCATGCAAAAAGAGATTCACGAGCAAGTGCGCTCGATCACTGACACCATCGGCGGGCGGATTGATTTTGGAACTGGCGTGGTGACGCTAGGCGATTTGAATCTCACGCCGGAATTGGCGAAGAAGATCGAGCGGATCGTGATCGTGGCTTGCGGCACGGCGGCGCACGCGGGGATGATTGGGAAGGTGGTGGTCGAATCGCTGGCGCGGATTCCGGTGGAGGTGGATATTGCCTCCGAGTTCCGTTACCGCGACCCGCTGGTGAACGACCGAACCGTCGTGCTGTCGATCAGCCAGAGCGGCGAGACGGCGGATACGCTAGCGGCGATGGAAGAGGGGCGGGCGAAGGGCGCGACTCTGTGGAGCATCGTCAACGTGATCGGATCGCAGGCGATGCGCGCAGCGCACGGATACATCACCATGCAATCCGGCCCGGAGATCGGCGTGGCCTCGACCAAAGCCTTCACTGCGCCGTTGGTGGATTTGTATTTGTTGGCGATGAAGTTGGGTGAACTGCGCGGCGCGTTGAACCCGACTCGACTCAAAGCGCTGGCTCAAGATTTGGCCCGCCTGCCCGATCTGGTTGGCCGCACGCTCGACCGCGAGCCGGAGGTGGAGAGGGTGGCGCGCGCTCTGCGGCACACCGGCCACTGCCTCTATCTTGGGCGCGGCATCAACATGCCCATTGCCTACGAGGGCGCGCTGAAACTAAAAGAGATTTCGTACATCCACGCCGAGGGCTACCCGGCGGGCGAGATGAAGCACGGCCCCATCGCGCTGGTGGATAAAGATATGCCGGTGCTGGTGATCGCCACGAAGGATCGCTGGTATGAGAAGATGCTGAGTCAGATCGAGCAAGCGAAGGCGCGCGGCGGCATGGTGGTGGCGGTCGCCACCGACGGCGATGACCTCATTGACTCGAAGGCCGATCACGTTCTCTATGTTCCCGAATGTCCGTGGTTGCTCAGCCCGGTGCTCACCGTGCTACCTTTGCAGCTGCTGGCTTATCACATTGCCGTGCTGAGAGGGTGCGATGTCGATCAGCCGCGCAACTTGGCGAAGAGTGTGACGGTGGAGTGAGGGCATAGGCTCTGATGAACGGGACCGGCCGCGCCGCTCGCTGTAGCATTTGTTCCCAACTGGCCGCCCAAGAGTCGGCGTACCAAAAGTATGGTTGGGCGGAGGGTGACACCCATCTGCCCGGGGCCGCATATCGGCTTGTCATCGTGAAGGACCTCAAGCCCAATTCCGACCGTAAACTGCAACTCCAACAATGCCCGGAATGCGGCACATACTACGAGCACAAAACCGACTATGAGTATCTTGTCAACGGCACGGAAGATGAACAGCACCTTGCGCGCTTGTCGGATGAAGAGGCAGGGGAGTACTTGCAGGCCTGACTCAGCGGGCAGTAAAATCTGATCGGAAACTACTCAACAAAAAACCTCTCGAAGAATTCTTCGGGAGGTTTTGTTTTGTGTTGCCTCATCCCGTCTTCCGCTTCACCATCACCAAACGGTTTGCGCCATCTTTGTGATGGTAGGTCACCTCGTTCATCATCTTCCGCATGAAGAACACACCCAGCCCGCCGATGGCCGCGTCTTCGATGGGGCGATCCAAACTCGGATCGGGCACTTGGGTCACGTCGAACGGCGGCGCCCAATCGATGATGGTGATCGTCGCCATGCCGGGCTCGGTGCGGCACTCTGCTTCGATCTGGCCTTTGTCTTCGCCCCGATAGCCGTGTTCGATGATATTGGTGCAGGCTTCGTCCACCGCGATCTGGCAGTGGAACACAGCCGTCTCGTCAAGCCCGGCGCTCTCCGCCGCGTCAACCACAAACGCGCACACTTGCTTGACGCGGTCATAGCGGGCCGGAACCGACATCCGACTCTCGCTCATATGCCCGATCAGAAACTGCCAACGGCATCGTTCTGGCTGGGGTAGATGTTGAAGATAGAGGTGAGACCGGCAAGGCGCAGAACTTCGGCCACGCGCGGCGAGGGCGTGCACAAACGCAGATCGCCATTGATGCGCTTGACGGCTTTGAGGGTGGACACCATGGCCCGCAAACCGGCGCTGGACATGTACTCGACATCTTTGAGATCGAGAACGATCTGAGTCTTTTCGTTATCCACCAATTTCTTCAACTTGTCTTCAAGTTTGGGCGCGGTGTCGCTGTCCACGCGGCCTTTCACCGTCATCACCGAAACACGTTTGACTTCATGCACTGGACATTCCATGTGGCGATCCTCCTCAATGGCGTGATTGCGCGGGGATTATACCACCGTCGCACTGCGCGCACATTCGTTTGGGTCGGCCTCAGTAGGGGCGATTCGCGAATCGCCCCTACGCGAATCGCCCCTGCCGAGCCGTGTGGCCGACAATCCCAACCCGATCACCATCCAAAACAATGTTTGCGCGGGCTGGAAATCGAGATTCACAAAATAGTGATCGCCCATGCCCACCGTGAGGGCGGCGATGAGCGCGGCATGAAGCCCCCAAAACAACGGCTCGAGTTGCGAGTCGGCGCTGGCCACGCGGCGATGATCGTAGGCCCAACCGAAGACGACCAGCAGAACCAGAATCAGGACCGCCAGCCCCGCGAATCCCATTTGTTGAGCAATCGAGAGATACGCATTCGACACGCCGAGATAAATGTCGATGTCGGGCGCGCCGGCAAAGCCCACGCCGATGATCGGATAGCGCGAGAGAAGGATGAACGCATCTTTGTATTCGCCGAAACGCATCTGGGTGGCCAGGTCTGCGCCCTGCGCGCCCTGCACGAATCGTTCGACGTAACTTTGCGTGACGGGCAAAAGGATGACGACGATCGCTCCGGCGAGTAGCGCCCACACCAGCCAGCGATACTTTCGATTGGCCAGCGCGACGAAAAGAACGCCGAGCACTAACCCGGCCATCGCCATCCGCGAAAAGGTGAGGATGAGGCACACCGTGATGATGAGAAAGACTCCGACCCACAGCCATCGCCAGCGCGCGCCAAAGGCCGGTTGGGCGGCGATGATTTGCGGGGCGGCCATCGCTCCCACAATCGCCAACAGCCCGCCGAAGGCGTTGGGGTCCACCGATGTGCCAATAGCTCGCTGGCCGAGTTCGGGATTGCTTTCGATGTATTGCAACACGCCGCCCGACGGGTAGCCGACGACTCGCAACGCAGAGAGCAAACGCTCGGCCAATGTTTCGGGAATGATCCACAGCGCGATGCCGATGAGCGCCGCCGCCGCCCCGCACAGCAAAATGACGCCGACGATGCGGCCCAGTTTTTCGCGGCTGTCGATCCAATCGACGACGACGAAAGCGAAGGCGATGCTGAGGATGAATTCGGCGAAGTGGCGGGCAAGGTTGGAAGTGAGCGGCCCGTTGTTCAGCCCGGCGGCGAAAGCAAACATAGCCATTACGATGAAGGCGACGATGGGCGCGTGCGCCGGGGTGACGGTGAGTCGGCGGCGGCGGCCCGACATCCACTGCAAAAGGTACACGATCAAAACGCCGCCCATCGCCAGATCGAGGAAGGTGGGAGTGAAAACGATTTTGATCGGCAGGGTGGCGAAGGGCAGAAGCGAGATCACGCCGACGATTCCCCACATGCCTTTTTCGAGATCGGTGAGAGCCCACAACACGCCGATCACGCCGACGATGGCGATGAGGGTGATGAGCACGCCGCCGTATCCCAGCAGTGCGCCGACGACAACGGCGGCGAGCGCCATAGCCACGCCGAACACGTGACTGTTCACGGATCGAGATAGAACGCTGATGAACGCTGAAGGATCGGATGAACGCTGATCATTTTGATCATAAGAATCGGCATGTATCGGTTTGAATCTGCGTTCATCTGCGTACCTCACAGGCCCGGCGCGAGCGGCTCGACTCATTTATCGGCGGCGTCATTGCCCGCTGGAGGGCAATTGATTGAAATAGTTGTACACCGCGCGCGAAATATCGGCCATGAGCGGCGCGCCGTATTCCCAGTTGAGATACTCCGGCGTCCAAATGTATTCGACGATAACGTAATCGCCGGCCGGAGAAAAGATGATGGCCGCGTCGCCGTAGGCGTTGTCGCTCAACCCTTCTTTGTGGGCGACCTTGATTCCTTCGGGGACTCCGCCATCGATCTGCACGCCAGTTTGATTCTGGGCGAGGAAGCTGAGGATGATTTGGCACTCGCTCTGCGTGATCTTGCCGGGGAAGACGACGGCCAACGGGCCGCCGCCGGTGCTGGCGCACTCGTGCAGCATGACGAGCAGTGAGGCGATGTCGCTGACGGTGGTTTGGATGTAGGGATCGGGTTGAGTGTTGAAGTCGGCGCGTTGATTGGCGGGGGTGAGAATGGGCTGAACGGGCGTATCCTGATCGAAGGCTTTGGCCATGAAGGTGTTTTGCAGGCCGAGCTGCTTCATGTGTTCGGTGAGCAGTTGCGCGCCGCGCAGGGCGCTGCCCTCGCCGAGATCGGTGAGCAGGAGATTGGCGTTGAAGTTGCTGGATTCGAGCACGGCTTCGGCGATCTCGCCCAGGGTTTCTTGCGGCGGTTCGGTGTCCCACAGCCAATAAGTTTGGATGACGATGGGGATTTTCATAACGCTCATGCCAGTGAAGGCAATGTCGGAGTTGATGCGCAGTTCTTGCCCGCTGTTCATGTCGATGACGACGATGCTGGCGACGCCGTTGAACTCTCTGAATTTCAAGTAGTCGCCGATGACTTGCTCGAGTTGGGTGAGGGTGGGGCGGGCGGCAGTGTCTTCGATGAGGGTGAGCGCGGCGCGGCGGTTGGTGGGTTGCCGCAGGGCGAGGTCGATGACGGCGGCGGAGGAGTCGATGTCCAACGAGTATCCGGGCTGGCCGGCGCCGAAGGTGAGGGCGACGGAATCGCCTTGGCCGGGCGCGGGCGGCGAGTCGTATCGCGCGGCGATGTCTTTCAAATAGTCGCGCAGCTGTTCTTGTGAATACTCGGCGGTGAGATTCACTTCGACAACTTTGCCCGGCTGCTGCCACAGGTAATCCCAGAAGCCGCCCCAGAAACTTGACTCGGTGCGGTAGGTGTCGGCGCGGGCGAGCATCACCTCGGTGTCGAGGCGAAAACTGATCTGCGCCGGGTCGAGGGTGAAGACGGCTTCGCGGTAGTGGAGCTCGATGGGCGTGGAATAGACGCGGGCCAGTTCGGCCTGCGCATCGGCGGGGGTGAGGCCGCCCACCGGCACTCCGGCGATGATCATTCCGGCGGGCATTCGCTCGCGCACACTGCTGTACGAAACGATGTTGAAGACGAGCAGGCCGATGGAGGCGACGGCGCCGATGATGGCGACCCATTCGAGGGCGGCGGTGTTGCTTCGGCGTTTCATGGGTGATGACTCCGGTTGCAGAAAAAGTATAGCACACAGCGCGGCGGCGAAATTCGCTGTGATATACTCTCGGCATCTTCTCATTTACAGGAGTTTGTGATGTCAAAGTTTTCTTCGGTCGCCGATGTCATTGATGTGATGTCGGCGCGTTTTTTGCCCGAGCAGGCGGCGGGGCTGAACGCCATTTTGCAGTTGGATATTTCCGGCGATGGCGGCGGCCAGTGGCATTTGGCTATCGCCGATAAAAAATTAACCGTGACTCCGGGAGCGGCCGCCAATCCGAACATGACTCTGAAAATGTCCGCCGCCGATTACCTCTCGATGGTTAACCGTGAGGCCGACCCCATGCAAATGTTTATGCAGGGCAAGGTGAAAGTGGGCGGCGATATGTCGCTGGCGATGAAGATGATGGCGATGTTCAATCTGTAGAGACCGCGTCGATCTGGGCTGAACAATGGACAAGAAAGAACTGCGGCGCAATCAAGTGATCGGGATCGCCGTCGGGTTGATCGGCGGGCTGATGACGGGCAACTTTTGGCCTTCGATCCCGGCGGCCATCGGCTGGGGCGGCGTGATTCTGTGGGGCGCGGCCATTGGCGCGGCGCTCGGCTCGCTGGCGCAGTTCGAACGCGCGGGCCAAGCGCTCACCCGGCGCGATCATCGCGGGCTGAATATGGTTGTGGGGCTGAGCGTGCCGCTGATTCTGATTGCGCTGGCGGCGCTGGCGCTGAACGCGCTGCGATGATCAACTCCGCCCACGCTGAGAGATCTTCATCTCAGAGTCGCCGAGAGCGCAGAGAGCCTATCGAGAAGACTCTGCGCGCTCGGCGCCTCTGCGGCGAACTGGCCTCCAACGCGAAACGCACCCCTGCGCGCGTATAGACGCGAAACCGAAAACTGAATACAATCGGCGGTATGAAATCGGAATCGATGCCCGCCCCCATCTCGCTCGCGCAAATTATCCGCCTTGCTTTGCCCTCCGGGACGAAACTGCGACCGGCCAATGCCGAGTCGCGCAACAAACAAGCGCAGTGGGCGGTGGTGGTGGGTGTGCCGGTGCGCCGCGATGCAATGGTGGAGCAGGGCGATGTGGTTTTTTGCGCGGTGCGCTCCGACGACCCGCAGTGGCTCGACGCGGTGGATCAGTTGATCGCCGCGGGCGCGGTGGCCGTTGCCATGAACGTGCCGCCGACTCCGGCCATGCTCAAAAAGGCTGACGCCGCCGGAGTGCCCCTCATCGTTTTGCCCGAAGGCGCGAACATGCGCCAAGCCCATCGGGCGACCATCACTTTCATTTCGAATCGCGACGCGCACATCGCTCAACTTGCGGCGGAGGCCTATCACTCCTTTGCGCAGCTCTCGGCCGAAAGCAAAGGGCTGACGGCGATTGTGGATGCGATGGCCGACATGACCGGGCACAGCGTGGTGGTGCAAGATAAACGCCTCGCTCCGATTGCGGTGAATGAGCCGGACAACGGGCGAGAGAAGTGGCAGAAGATGTTGGCCGAGATCGCCGACGTGGAAACATTGCCTTCGGGCTGGGCCGACCGCAAGCAAGTGGCGGCGCGCAGTATTTCGGTGGAGTGCCAGCGGTTGAAAAGCGGCTACTCGCGGCTGGTGATGCCCATTGTGGTGGGCAGTCGCGCGCGGGGTTACGTGTCGGTGATCGCTTCGGGCGAGGAGGAGTTGGATGCGCTCGATGCGCTGGTGATCGAGCAGGGCGCGGGCGCGTGCGGGCTGGAAATGTCCAAAGCCAAAGCAGTGAGCGAGGCGACCAAACGCTCGCGCGGTGATTTCCTCGACGCAGTGCTGGCCGGAGCCGTGCCCCAGCAAGAGATCAAACGATGGGCCGAGCGCATCGGGCACGACATCACCGCGCCCCACGCGGCGATCATTTTTGCGTGGCCGGAGATCAGCAGCCCGCCCACGCTCCGCCGCTTGGAGACGATCGTCAACGGCGAGATCGGCATGGGCCGCGCCTCGGCGCTCACCCGCGTCACCGACAGCGAGATCGCGGCGTTCGTTGCGTTAGGGAATGACGGAACGTTGAAGGCGGCGCGCGCGCTGGCGCAGGCCGTGTGCGATCAGGCGAGCAAAGAGTATCCGAAGATCAAACTGCTGTGCGGGTTGGGGCGGCAGGGGGCGGCGGTGGCCGAGTGGCGCGTGTCGCACAAAGAGGCCGGGCAGGCGGTGGCGGCCGCCCGGCGCACCGGCGAAGGCGGTCCGTTGTTCTTCGGCGATCTGTCAGTGCATCGTCTTCTCTTTCAACTCGAAGGCCACCCCGAACTTACTGGCTTCGTTCACGAAACGCTCGGTGCGCTCATCGAGTACGACAGCGCACACAACAGCAGTCTCATCCAAACGCTGGCCGCCTACTTTGCCCACCATGGCAACCTCTCGCAAACCGCCGAAGCATTGTTCATCCACCGCAACACACTGCAATATCGAATGGATCGCATCGCCGAAATTTCGGGCTTCGATCTCGACAACCCCGAAACGCGGCTGGCCGTGCAGTTGGCAATCAAAGCGTATCGGTTGTTGCATCCGCGAGCGCAATGAACAAACTTGCCTCCGAATCCAGCCCCTATCTGCTCAAACACGCTCATAACCCTGTAGACTGGTTTCCATGGGGGCCGGAAGCATTGACAAAGGCTAGAGCCGAAGACAAGCCAATCTTTCTTTCCATAGGGTATGCCTCATGTCACTGGTGCTCGGTAATGGAGCGCGAGTCCTTTGAGGATCCGACCACCGCCGCACTGATGAACGAACACTTCGTGAACGTGAAAGTGGATCGCGAGGAGCGGCCCGATCTTGATTCGATTTACATGGACGCCGTCGTTTCGATGACCGGGCACGGCGGCTGGCCGATGAGCGTCTTCCTCACTCCCGACGGGCAACCGTTTTATGGCGGCACCTACTTTCCGCCGCGCCGCCGGGGCGGTATGCCTGCTTTCACCGAAATACTCAACGGCGTACACGATGCATGGATCAATCGGCGCGAGGCCGTGCTCAAAGGCGGGGCGGACATCCTCGATCACATTCGCCAAAGCGACGCCATTGCTTCGGTGGGCAGTGACGTGTTGACTCCCGACACGCTGACCAAAGCGGTCGAGGCGTTGTGGTCGCAGTTCGATTGGCGCGACGCGGGCTGGGGGAACGCGCCCAAATTTCCTCAACCGATGGTGATGGAGTTTTTGCTCCGCCATCATCATCGCGCAGGCGATCCGCTGGCGCTGGAGATGGTGGCGAAAACGCTCGACGCGATGATGCGCGGCGGCATTTACGATCAACTCGGCGGCGGCTTCCATCGCTATTCCACCGACGCCTTTTGGCTCGTGCCGCACTTCGAGAAGATGCTGTACGACAACAGCCAACTGGCTCGCCTCTATCTTCACGCGTGGCAAGCCACCCGCACGCCCGATTACCGCCGATGCGTAGAAGAGATTCTCGATTACATTTTGCGCGAGATGACCGACGTCAGCGGCGGCTTCCACAGCACACAGGACGCCGACTCCGAAGGCGAAGAAGGCAAGTTCTTCGTTTGGGGCGAGGCGGAGATCGATTCGCTGTTGGGTGATGATGCGGCGCTGTTCAAAGCAATGTGCGGCGTGAGTCGAGACGGAAACTTCGAGGGCAAAAACATCCTCTCGGTCGTGGGTGATGTGGAGTCGTTGGCCCGCAAGCACACTCTCTCGGCGGCCGAGGTCGAGAGCAAGTTGGCGGCCTCACGCACAAAACTGTTCGAGGCGCGGGAGAAACGAATCCATCCCGGACTCGACGACAAAGTGTTGAGCGGCTGGAACGGGCTGATGTTGGCCGCCTTCGCCGAGGCGGCCCGGTTTCTGAATCGGGATGACTATCGCTCTGCCGCCGTCGCCAGCGCCGAGTTCCTTTGGCGCGAGATGCGCACATCCGAGGGGCGGCTCTTTCGCTCGTGGCGAAAGGGCGAAGCCAAACTCAATGGTTATCTCGAAGATTACGCCGCTGTCGCCGAGGGGATGCTGGCGCTGTACGAAACGACGTTCGATGCGCGGTGGTTCAGCGCGGCGCGCGCATTGGCCGACGCACTGCTCGCCCACTTTGCTGATCCGCGCGGCGGCTTCTTCGACACCAGCGACGATCACGAGTCGCTCGTCTTCCGCCCCAAGTCAATGCAGGATAACGCCGCGCCGTCGGGCAACTCGCTGGCGGCCACTGTGCTGCTCAAACTCGCCGCCCTCACCGGCGATGGCCGATACGCCGACGCCGCCGAAAAAATTCTGCGCCAAATTCAACCGATTCTCTCCCGCTATCCCACCGGCTTCGGCCAATGGCTGTGCGCGCTGTCGTTCGCGCTCGGCGGCGCGAAAGAGATCGCCATTGCGGGCGCGGTCGATTCGGATGACACGCAGGCAATGCTCGATGAAGTGTGGAGCGCGTTCCGCCCGTTTCAAGTCACAGCAGTGGGGGGCGCCGACTCTCCCGTGCCGCTTTTGCGCGACCGCAAACAATTGGACGGCAAAGCGACCGCATACGTGTGCGAGCATTTTGTCTGCCTCGCCCCGACGACGGATGCGAATCAATTAAAGCAAACATTGAAAGAGAGATCGGGTTGAATCAGCCCGGGCTCTATTCCAAGTGGCGGCGCCCCCACAGACTGATCAGAAAAACGAAAAGCAGAATGATCGCCCCGCTGATGTAGGGCAGGTTGGGATGGAGGTCGAAGATCGCTCCCGCGTAGATCGGGCCGGCCACGCGCCCGAGACTCACGAACGAATTGCTCAATCCCATCGCCGCGCCTTGCCCCACCGAGGCTCGCCGAGAAGTGAGCGAGTGAATCGATGGGCGAAGGAATGTGGTGGTGAAAACGAAGAACCCGGTGGTGAGAAGAACGGCGGGATATGAATTGGCGAGAAGCAACAATACGAAGCCGAACGCCCCGGCGATCAATGAGGCTCTGATCGCCGTTCCTTCGCCCACCCATTTGGTGACGGCGCCCGTCAACAGCCCGCGACCGATGAGGGCGATGACGCCGACTACCGTGAGAATGCCGCCAACTTGTTCGGGGCCGTAGCCGAGTTTCTTCAACACATACAGGCCGAACACTGATTCGAAGTTGCTCGTGCCGAAGGTTGCCAGAAATGCGAGGAGCAGCAAAAAGCCAATGGGGCTGAACAGCGCCCGCCACAGCTCGCGGAAGTTGACGAGCGCAATTGGCCCTTTGGCCGAGACGCGAGATTCGCGGGGCAGAGATTCGGGGAGGAGCAGGGCGATGAGCGCCAGCGAGACGAGCGACATTCCGGCGGCGATGAAGAACGGAGTCGAGAGCGAGCCGGTCGCCAGCAACCCGCCGATGCCCGGCCCGATGATCATGCCCACGCCAGCCGCCGCGCTCAACAATCCCATTCTGCCGCCGCGCTCCTCTTCCGTCGTGCTGTCGCCGATGTAAGCCATCGCTGTGGAGAGCGTGGCCGATGAAAGAACCCCCGACAGCGCGCGCGACGCGATCAACATCCATAATTTGGTGGAGAGGCCAAACAACAGCAGAGAGAGGCCATAACCCAACATGCCGATCATCAGAATCGGTTTGCGCCCCGCGCGATCGGAGACGCTGCCCCAGATCGGGCCGAAGAGCAATTCGGTGAGCGAGGCGGTGGCCACGAGCAAACCCAACGCGCTCCCGCTCGCCCCCAATCGATCGATGTAGAACGGGAAGATCGGAACGACCATCCCGAATCCGAGCATGACGACGATGAGGCTGAAGGCTAACAGATACAAACTGCGGCGATTGCCAGTTTGCGTTTTTGGCTGAGCGCCGCCGTCACTCGGCGCGCGTCGGACGATCTTGAACATAGCGAAACACATCCATTCCAAAATACTTTTTCCAACCCGTCCAGGCCATTCCCAGTTTTTCGAGGACATGTTGTGAGGCGAAGTTGTGGGGGTGAACGACGGCGATGATCTGCCGAAGGCTGAGAGTCTCGAACCCAAATTTCATTCCGGCCCGCGCCCCTTCGATGGCGAAGCCGCGCCCCCAATACGGTTTGGCGAGCAAATACCCCACTTCGATTTCATGCGTCTCCGGCAAGAACTGCAAACCGTTCCAGCCGATCAACTCTTGCTCGCCGCGCGGCGTGACCGCCCACCAACCGAAGCTGTGTTCACCCCAATGCGCCAATTGCAGGGCGATGAATCTTTGCACGCGTTCGAGGGAGGGCGGGTTGGGATTCGGGAAGTAGCGGAGGACGCCGTCCTCGCTCAACAGTCGGTGAAGGGAGTCGGCATCCGTCTCGCGGAATTCGCGCAGGGTGAGGCGGGAAGTTTCGATGATTGGGATCATGGGTGGCCGTCGCTGTCTCGTAACGTGACCAAAGTTACTCCGCGAGCAAAGAGCGCAAGCGGAATGAAGCAAACCAGCCCCATCACAAATATCACTACGACATCAGCCACTGCAAATGGCGTGGAAGCCAGCGCTGGCTGCAACAGCAAATAGATGATCAAGGCGATGAACAACATACTGCCTTGAAAGAGCAATCCCAAGCCTGTGACGTACCCCAACTCTTTTCGTTTCCAAAGGAAGATGCCGCCGATGATCCACGCGGGCGTGTAGCCAAAGAATTTTCGTGCCATATTGACCTCGTTTGGAGGCGACTGTCGTCTCAAAGATGACAGCCGCTATGAATGTTCCGAGCGATTTCTGCATTCGTCCCTTCTGATCCATCAGCCTAATACTGCTGTATGTTCTGCGAATCTGTCGCAATGTGGATGGCAGGAGTTCCATATAGGAGACGACGAGGAGGAGCAGGTCAGCCCAGAAGATAAAGCCGACAGAGCCATAAGCGATCCTGTCACCGATGAGATTGAAGAAGACGATGTTGGAGATAACAATGGATGCCAGGAGAAGAAGCGACGCAACTTTCCGTGCTGGGAGCGGATGCTTCCACGATAGGGTTTTATCTCCCTCCAGAATCATCCAAACTAAAAGCCCTTGAGCGAAGGGAATGTAGACGAGATCAACAGGCCAGGAGGTTGTCAGAACGAAAGGGATCGTGAGGAAGAGAATGTGGAAGCTCCACAGGTCGGCGTGGGGCAGGCGGGCGCGTTGAATGCCAAATTTGAAACTTGCCGCGAAAACGAGAAGCGCGGCGGCGAATGCGCGGTGGCCGCGTTCGAGAAAGAGGAGCACTCCCAAAATGGGCACGGTTGTAAAGACGCCCACCTGGCCCCATTTGAAATTATGCAGGAGGGGAAACGAAGATAGTGCGAGGGCAACGAATAGAAGTTGGATTGGGAGTTTGGCTGGAACGAGTTGGCGGAAGGCGAACAGGCAGAAAATGAAGAAGACGGCTTGCAGAATGCCCCAAAGGAGGAGCGAAGCGTCGAGTCCAAACGGTGGGAACGCGGCGAGCAGGATGGCGATGAACGGGGAATAGACAAAACCTTCGATGGGCAGTTTGGTTTGGAAGATCGCCTCGCCCATGGGGTAGTAAAAGGCTGCGAAGTCGCAGAACGGTTGCGCGCACACATCCATGGCGGCTCTGAAGTTGTAAACGTTGCGCCAGGTGAAGGCGTAGTAGGCGAAGAGGAGGAGGGCGATCAAAGCGGCGCCCATCCAGTAGCCTTTGAGAGGTTTGCTTTCGTTCCTGGATATATCGAACTCATTCAGGCGACTGTCAGTTCCAAACTGACAGTCGCCTTTTATCTCAGTTCAACGACACGATTCCCGCGTTGCCATCCACCGTGATGGTCTGACCATCCGCGATGCGGCGCGTTGCCATGCCTGTGGACACCACGGCCGGGATGCCGTATTCGCGCGCCACGATACTGCCGTGGCTGAGCGGCCCGCCGACGTCGGTGACGACGGCGGAGGCCATCGCGAAGAGCGGAGTCCAGGCGGGCGTGGTCGTGCCGGCCACCAGTACGTCGCCATGTTTCATCTTGCCGAAGTCTTCGGGGCTGAACAGGACGCGCGCCGTGCCAGTGACTTTGCCCGCGCTGGAAGCGACGCCTGTCAACACGTTGCCAGCGCTGTTGCGATTCCACGACAACATCTTTGCCCAGATGGAATTTTCCGGGAGCATGGCAGGCGGGATGAGTTTCATCTGTTCGCGCCACACGGCTTTGCGTTCGGGGATGCGCGCGGAGTAATCGGGCAGGCTCTCGCCGCGTTCGAGCAGGGAGGCGAGTTCGTCCACTTCGTCTTCGACCAGCCAGTAAATTTCCTCCGCCTTTTGGATCGCGCCATATTCGGCAAAGCGTTTGCCCAACTCGCCCAGGAAGCGACGCAGGGTGGTGTGACCCATTCCCAAATCGGCGATGCTGTCTTCGCGGTCCGGGCCGACGCGCAACGCCCAGTTGACGGATTTGTCGAACCAGCGGTTCGGAATCAGCTTGAAGCGGCTTCGGATTTTCTGCAATGTCTCTTCGCGCTGGCGCGTTGATTCGCGCTGGCGCGCGTGCGGGTCACTGCCTTTGCCATCCACGTAGAGTTTGAGCGCGTCGAGGATCACTTCGGGCGTTTCGGCGGGAGTGGGATTCATGAAGTCGAATTCGTAGGTGGTGTGACCGAACTCATCAAGATAGTTTTGGAAGCGGCTCTTGAACTCGCGCCAGTCTTCGGCGGGAATCGGCTCGGGTGTGGAGTCGACTTGAAGCGCCGCGGCCAATTCATCGGTCGGAGTGTGATGCGTGAAGTCGCGCAGGGCGGGTCGTTCGCGCGTCCACGCCCCAAAATCGAACAAAGTTTTTTCGGCGCGCAGGGGTGTCGTCTCCAACCCGAACAAAATCGTCTCGGCTTTGGGCTCGCCCTTGCGGCTGACCATTTTGTACGCGCGTGTGAACACAATCTCACTACTCGACGCTGAGGGTAACGTGCTTGCTTGAATGACGGTGTAAAACCTGCCGATTGCCGCCATCAGTTCGCGCGCGCTGTCGAGCAGGGCGGTGGGCGAAAGCGACTTCACCTCTTTTTCATCTTGTGCGGCGATTGCGGCGATGAGTTTCTTGCGCCCTTCCTGCCAGTGCTCGTGACTGACTTTGAACATCGAGCGCGTCAATTGCGAGGTTGCCTTCGCCATCGCGAGCCACTCGCGCCACGTCAACACCATGCCGAGAAAAACATAGCCATTGATGGCATGATACTGGTACCCGCCGCCGCCCACGCCGAGCGCCATCTCGCCGATCTCTTTGGTGGGGATGTTGACCATGCGGATGCCCAGCGTGCCAAACAACGGCGAAACGGGATTCGGCAAATGCTCGCACAGGCTTCCGCGCGCGTACATGCCTTTGGGGTTCGGCGGAATCCATTGCGCGGGTTCGGGCGGCAATGCAGTGATGGGACGCGATTGCACGATGAAGAACTTGCCCTCACCCTTAGCCGCTCTCCCGCGGGGAGAGGGGGACGCGGCGCGACACCATTCGATGTCTTGTGGACTTGAATACAAGGATTCGATTCTACGCGCGATCTTCACCAACTCGACGACCTCCGCTTCATGCATGACCTTCGAGCGGCGCCGCCCGTCCGCAAGCGTTTCCTCGCGCGTGCCTTTTTCTGTCCGAACCGTGATGACGGTCTTCTCCGCGACCTCATAACTTTTGACTTGGCCCGTTGCTTTCTCTGCAACGATGGTGTCAGGCGAAACGAGTCCACCGACGATGGCTTCGCCGAGTCCCCAGGCGGCGTTGATGACCATCCCGCCGCGGCGCCCGTTGATGGGATTGGCGGTGAACAGAATCCCCGCGGCTTCGGCGTCCACCAACTCTTGCGCAACGACCGCCAGCGCGACCGTATTTTGGTCAATGTTGTTTTTTATGCGATACGCGATGGCGCGCGCTGTCCACAACGATGCCCAACATTTTTTCACCGCGTCGAGCAAATCGTCTGCGCCGCGAATGTTGAGGAAGGTTTCCTGCTGTCCCGCAAAGGAGGCTTCGGGCAGGTCTTCGGCGGTGGCGGAGGAGCGAACGGCAACTGGAGGCTGGAGATTAGAGATTGGAGATTGGAGGTGAGCGTAGGCCGCGCGGATTGCGTCGGCGATTTCAGGGGGCATGGGCGCGCGGGCGAAGAGATCGTGGATCGCGCGGGAGGCGGTCTCCAGTGTATCGGGGCGGGAGGCCTCCGCCGAGGCCTGCGCGGCCATGATGCGCGGTTGCAGATCGTTGGCAATCACGAACTGTTTGTAAGCGGCCGTCGTCACGTGGAAGCCGCCCGGAACGGGCAGACCGGCGTTGGCGAGCCGGGCCAACGATGCGCCCTTGCCGCCGACGGTTTCGAGATCGGCGCGGGGATCGGCGAGGGGGAGAACGTATTGGAGTGACATGGTTTGCTTCCTATGGGGGCGGAATTTCTTTTTCGAGGCGGGTTACAGAGATCAGGATCAGATTCAAATCCCACAATTTGTTCAGGATGCCGCGCAGGGCGGATTGGTCAACGACCGGGCCCGGTGAGGGTAGTGACGGTTGGCCCTGCACGGCGATTCGATATACCCGTTCTCGATCCGATTTGCGGTCCATCGCGGCCTTGCCCAGAATCGATCTCCGAGGCAATGACACTTTACTGCAAGCAGAGTATGGTTGTGACCCGACGAAAGTATGGAGCTTGAATTGGGTGCAGTGCGGGGGGAAGCTCAGGCGGTGGAGAGAATGCCCAGAGCGCGGGCTTTGGCGACCGCCTCAGTGCGGTTCTTTACACCTAACTTGCCGTAGATGTTGCTGGTGTGCCACTTGATGGTGGGGAGCGAGAGCACGAGCCGATGAGCAATGTCCTCATTCGAGAGTCCTTCGGCGATCAATCGAAGCACTTCCAGCTCGCGCTCGCTGAGGGGTTCGAGCAGAGGTTGGGGTGTGAACGAAGGAGAGCCAAAGGCGGCGAGCAGTTTGTGAATGTAGCCTTTCAGACTCGCGAAGCGGCCTTCGCTCATCATCCTTTCCAACAGCAATTGCAGGCCTTCGCCCTCATCGGCGAAGAGGCGCACGTACCCTTCGGGTTGGGCGAGGGTGAGCGCCCGCGCGAGAGACTGTATGGCGCGATCATTCTGATCGAGCGCGCGCGCCGCCAGCGCGGCGAGGATTTCGTATTCGATCACCAATGCGGCGCGATTCATCTTTTCCGCGATGGGCAGGGCCGATTCGAGCAGGGCCAGCGCCTCGGCCGGGCGGCCCTCGGCCAGCCACAACCGCGCCGCCACCGGGTATTCATACTTGTGCATGCGGCGGGTGTTGGCGTCGCCGCCCAGTTCGAATTGGGCCGGGTCAACGTCTCGGCTCAATCCGTAGCGCTCCGCCCAATCGCGTGCGCCGCCGAGATCGCCCTGCTCAATTTGCATCCACGCCTCGACCATATCCACCATGCGATCGTCGAGATCACTCGCTTTGAACTCCACCGCCAATCGCCGCATCGCCTGGAGCGACTCGCGGACGCCGTTCCAATCCTTCTGCGCTTGGCGGATCCGCGTCAGCATGTAATACGCGCCCAGCCCACCTGCCGCCGCCCAGTGCCGCGAGAGTTCGCGTCCTTCGAGCACGCATCGAACGGCCTCTTCCAAATCATTCCACTCGCGCGCGATCTCGCCCAGCCCGATCAACGCTCGGCTGGCGATGGGCAGGCGCGCGCCGCCCGGCCCGCTGGCCAGATCGAGCGCCTGTTGAAAGAGGGATTGCGCCTGACGAAGTTTCCCCTCCCGCCGAAGGAGGTCGGCGCGATAGCACAGCGCATTGACCGTGATCATGATGTTGCCCTGCGACGCGCCGGCCCGCCCGGCTTCGCGCATGAAACGCTGGCTGGACTCGGTGTCGCCGATGGTGTGATAGGCAACCGCCAGAGTCATTCGGGCGAGCCCGCTGAAGAAAGACTCGCTCTCCGGTAGTTGCTCCAATGCGCGCCGAGAGAGGGCAATGGCGCCAACGGGGTCGCCGCGATAGTGAGCAACGAAAGCGAGCACTGTCAGAGACTCGCTCGACGCCGGGCCGCTTTCTTCGATGGGACTCAGCCGCGCCTCGACCGCCTCCAATGGCGAACCGTTCAATAACAGCACCCAAGCATAATAAACGCAGAGCAGCCGTCGGGCGCGCGCGCGCTCGGCGGGCAGGGCCGTGATCCATTTGAGGAGCGTCGTGGACTCACTGCGCGCCAACATCGCTTCGGCGATCTGCTCGATCAGTTGCGCCGCCCGCTCGAAATCCTGCGCCGCCAACGCGTGATCAATGGCCTCGGCCATCAAGCCATTCTGCTCGTGCCATTGGCTGGCGCGGCGATGCAGAGTCGGCGCCAGTTCCGGGTGCGCCTCGCCGAGCTGTTTCTGAAGCAAGTCGGCGAAGAGGCGGTGATAGCGATACCACTTCCGTTCGTCGTCGAGGGGGATGATGAACAAGTTGGCCCGCTCCAGCCATTCCAGAGTCGATTGCCCGTCGTTCTGGCCGGTGACGGCGTCACACACGGAGGCAGTGAGGCGATCCAGGGCGGTGAAGCGCAGATCGGCTTGGCGCAGTTCGAGGAGTTGGCCGCGCGCGCGGAGGCGGGGCAGGGGCAGGGGCAGGTCGCCGCGCGTGGCGATGATGAGGTGCAGCCGCGGCGGCAGATGATCGATCAAGAATGAGAGCGATTGGTGAACGTCTTGCGAATGGATGAGGTGGTAGTCGTCGAGAACAAGAACGGTTTGGCCTGGCGCGTCGGCGAGCTCGTTGAGCAGACTCGGAAGCACGACATCGCCGGAGAGCGGTTGCGGTGAGCGCAGAAGGCTTTGGCTAGATTCGCCGAAACGAGGGTGAACAGTTTGCAGTGCGGCGATGAGGTAGGCGAGGAAGCGAGTCGAGTCGTTGTCGCCGTCGTCAAGCGTCAGCCAGCAGAATTGCGCGTTGTCGATCTTGGATGGCAGAATGGGCGCCGGTGGGCGATCGGCTAACTGTGTTCTGAAGTCTGCGATCAGCGTGGTCTTGCCGAAACCGGGCGGGGCGGAGAGGAGGGTGAGCGGTTTGGTGAGGCACTCGGCGAGGCGGGCGATGAGGCGCGGGCGCGGCACGAGGCCGGGGCGCGTCTGCGGAGCGTAGAGTTTGGTGGCGAGGAGTGGCGGCGCCATTGTTTGATCCAATGGCTATTGTAGCCCATGCGCCCTCGCCCTCCAAATTTGCGCCTATGCGATCTCTGCCAGATGCCGCGTTGCTTGTTTCCAGTTATACTGCGTGAACTGCAATGACCTGCAACAGAGAGGCGGCAACCATGCGCATCGCCGAATACGACGACGTTGATCCTCATCAAGTCTTGCGCCTCAATCTTCTCAGTCTGGGTTGGGCGCTCACGCCCGAACGAGTCGCGCTCATTCGCCGCATCGATCCGCGCCCCTTTCCCTTCTTCGCCGTGTATGCTGTCGAAGGCGGCGTTGTGGCCGGGCAAGTTGGGGCGTATCGTTTGCCAATGGTCTCGACCGAAGGGCCGGAAGTTGTCGGCGGCGTGTGCGCCGTGTGTACGCATCCGGCCTTCAGTGGACGCGGTATTGCCACTATGCTGTTGGGCGAAGCCCACCACCGGATGCGCGCCGCCGGACTGCGCTTCTCGACGCTCGGCACCGCGCGCCATCGCGCGGCGCATTCGCTCTATCGGCGCGAAGGCTACGAAGAGGTGGCCGCCTCAGCCTCAACCTTTGCTCGATGTGAGTCCCTTCGCCGCGACACACCCTTGCGCGCCGAACGCGCTGGCGCGGAACGGCTCGCCCTCACCGACAACATCTTTCGCCGCGCCGCCGCGGGCCGGCTCGGCTTCGCCCGCCGCTCCGAGTCGTTCATCGCGCTGGTGGCGGCCATTGGCGATGTGAATCCCGACGACGTTTGGCTGTTGGGCGATGGCAAAGATTGGATCGGCTACGCCATCGCCAGAGTCTCCGACGGAATACTGACGATCAGCGATCTGGTTTTGATCGATGAGGCCGACGCCGCCAATGCAGGGGCGGCCATGATTCGTGAAACCGATTCCGTTTACGCGATGGCGCGAGTCGAAGACTCTTTCACCGCCGCCAGCCTTCAGCGCGCGGGCTTTCCGCCGCCGCACCCCGATTGGGGAACGTTCATGATCAAACCATTGACGACCGGAGCCAACGTTGACGATGCGCGCCGACTATTCGGCATTGGCACGGAGCGATTCATAAAATCGTGGATGGACGTGACGTAGTTGATCGAATCGCCCGCTGTGGTTATCATCTCCCCCTCGCCAAAGGAGACATGATGACCGACTACCGCACGATTGAATGGAGAGATGCCGTCGTCCGCATGTTGGATCAGCGATTGATCCCGCAGAAGACGGTTTATGTGGACTGCGCCGACTACCGCGAGGTGGCCGCCGCGATCAAAGACATGGTCATTCGCGGGGCGCCAGCCATCGGCGCGGCGGCGGGATACGGCATGGCGTTGGCCGCCTTTCGCTCCCGCGCCGCCGACCTCCACTCACTCCGCGCCGAACTCGCCGAAGCCGATACTGTCCTTCGCGCCTCGCGCCCCACAGCAGTGAATCTTTTTTGGGCGCTGGATCGAATCAAATCGCGCGCCGCCGACTCCGCTCTCGTCAGCATCGAAGCGGTGCGCGCCGCCATTCTCGACGAAGCGCACGCTATCGCCGAGGAAGATGTGTGGACGAACAAACAACTCGGCCTCAACGCTCTGCCGCTCGTCCCCGACAAAGCCAACATCATTCATCACTGCAACACTGGCGCGTTGGCAACGGTGGATTACGGGACGGCGCTCGGCATCATTCGCGCCGCGCACGAGCACGGCAAAAAGGTTCACGCCTTCGTGGATGAAACCCGCCCCCGCTTGCAGGGCGCGCGGCTCACTGCATGGGAACTCAAACAGCTCGGCATCCCACACACGGTGATCGTGGACGGCGCGTCGGGGCATTTCATGCGAACAATCGGGATCGATCTCTGCACGGTGGGCTGTGATCGGGTGGCGGCCAACGGCGACACTGCCAACAAGATCGGCACGTACAATCTCGCCCTCGTCGCCCGCGCGCACGGCGTGCCGTTTTACGTGGCGGCGCCCACCAGCACCATCGATCTGAATATCCCCAACGGTGATGCGATCAAAATTGAAGAACGCGCGGCGCGCGAAGTGACTCACGTCGGCAATGAACAGATCACGCCCGATGATGTTGCGGTGGGCAACCCGGCCTTCGACGTGACTCCGGCGCAATACATCACCGCCATCGTCACCGAGGCCGGAGTGGCGTATCCGCCGTATGAATCAAGCTTGCGCGCGATGGTGGAGAGGGCGCGCGCCCTGCACCAAAGCCGACGGGCGGAGTCGGCGCGATGATCGATTGGCGCGATGATGCGCGGCGGGTCGCGCAGGGTATTCGCCGCCGCGTTCTGGAACACACCATCAATAGCAACGGCGGCTATTTGAGTCAGGCCTGCTCTTCGGCGGAGACGCTGGCTGTGCTGTACACGAAAGTGATGCGGCTCGGCCCTAGCATTGCGCCGCCCGTGCCGCCGCCGTTCCCCGGCGCGCCGAGCAAAACGAATCCGCGATACACGGGCGCCGGATACAACGGCGCGCGCGCGCCCGAACTGGATCGCTTCTTTCTTTCGGCGGTGCATTATGCGCTGGCCTTGTATGCTGCGCTCATCGAAACGGGGCGCATGTCGCCCGACGGTTTGGCGCAGTTCAACAAAGATGGCAGCACGGTGGAGATGATCGGCGCGGAACATTCACCGGGATTGGAAGTGACCGGCGGATCGTTGGCGCAAACGATCAGCCAAGCCGGCGGTGTCGCGCTCGCGCGCCGGTTGCGCCGAGAGTCGGGGCGCAATTGGGTGTTCATGTCCGACGGAGAATTTCAATCGGGGCAAACTTGGGAGGCCGTTCAGGCGTTGTGCTTCTATCGATTGGACAACGTGTGCGTTTATGTGGACGTGAACGGCCAGCAGTGTGATGGCGCGATGGAAGAGGTGATGAAGATCGAGCCACTGCAGAGTCGACTCGAATCATTCAGCGCGCGAGTGTGCTCGGTGAACGGGCACGATCTCGACGCGCTGGCCGCCCCTGCCGAACTCGCCCCCGATGGCCGCCCACTTTTTATCCTCGCCTATACCGATCCGTGCGCCGGGATGCCGATTCTCGACCCCCGCCGTCCCAAACCAAATTACCTGCGATTCAAGGATGCGGGTGAGCGGGATCAGTTTGCGGATTATCTCAAGACGATGGACGGTTGACGAAGGACGGACGCGCTCATCCCCATTCGTCATTTGCCATGCCTCTCCTCTCCCGCGTTCACGCCCGCAACCTCGTGCAATGGGCAAAAGACAAGCCCGAAGTCATCGTGCTCTCGGCAGATCTCACCAGCTCCACTGAAGCCGATCTGTTTCGAGACACATATCCCGATCGTTTCTTTTCGATGGGCATGGCCGAGCAAAACATGATGAGTTTTGCGGGCGGCCTCGCCCGCGAGGGCTTTGTGCCGTGCGTGCACACCTTCGCCGTGTTCATCTATCGCCGCGCCTACGATCAGATCTGCGATTCGATTGCCTATCCGAATCTGCGCGTGCGGCTGTTCGGCTTCTTGCCCGGCGTCACCACTCCCGGCGGCGCCACTCATCAAGCCATCGAAGACATCGCCGTTCTGCGCGCCCTGCCGAACATGACCATTGTAGAAGTGGGCGACGCCACCGATGTCGAAACGGCGCTCGACGCCATTCACGCGGCGGACGGCCCGGTGTATGTGCGAATGCTGCGCGGCGAAATCCCGCGCCTCTTCCCCGCCGACGAGCCGTTGCGGTTGGGGCGGGCCCGCGTTCTTTCCACCGGCTCCGACCTCGCTTTGTTTTCGGCCGGCATCTGCACTGAAGAAGCGATGCGCGCCACTTCGATCCTCCGCGCGCGCGGCCTTTCGATTCAGCACATGCACATTTCCACGCTCAAGCCCTTCAACGATCCTGCCGTGATGGATGCCGCCTCTCGCGCTCGATACGGCGTGATCACAATGGAGAATCACACCATCGTCGGCGGGTTGGGCACGGCAGTGGCCGAGCGGATGGCCGAAGCGGGCGTGGGCAAACGGCTGGTTCGCATGGGGCTTAACGACACGTTCATTCACGGCGCGAGCCGCCCGTACCTCATGCGCGAATACGATCTCGACGCGCTGGCGCTGGTGCGGCAGATCGAAAAACTGACGGGCGCATCGCTCAACATCACCGAAGACGATCTGGCCGCCGTGCGCCTCGACGCCGCGCACAGCGAAGCGAAAGCCGAGGCGTTGTAAAGCAAATTACCGCTTTGCCCTACGGTCTTCACACATGATTCCCTCCGTCCCTGTTCCTCTCTCCGGCGAACGTTTCCGTGTGGTATATCGCCTCAGCGGCAGCGAGTCGGAATGCCGGGAGAAGGCGCAGGATATTTGCCTCGAGCAGACCGTTGAGTTCCCCGCCGAACTCGTGCCGGATGGCGACATCCGCAATTCGGTCGTCGGGCGAATCGAGTCGCTCGACAGAGTCGGCGAGAATCGTTTCGCCGCCATCGTCAGCTTCGCCGTCGAGACATCCGGCCCGGAACTGACTCAATTCCTCAACGTCGTCTTTGGCAACACCAGCATCAAACCCGACGCGCGCGTCGAGCGGCTTGATTTGCCGGAGTCGCTGTTGCGCGCCTTCAGCGGCCCGCGCTTCGGGCGAGAGGGATTGCGCGCGCGGCTTGGCGTGCCCCAACGCCCGTTGCTCTGCACCGCGCTCAAACCCATGGGCCTTCCGCCAAATGAGCTGGCGAGCCTCGCCTATCAATTCGCGCTCGGCGGCATCAACATTATCAAAGATGATCACGGCCTCGCCGATCAGCCGTTCGCGCCCTATCGAGAACGCGTGCGGCAATGCGCCGATGCGGTGGCGCGCGCCAACCGCGAAACCGGACTCAATTGCATTTACATGCCCAACGTCACTGCTCCGGCAGATCGACTCGCCGCGAATGCGATGTTCGCAAAAGAAGCGGGGGCAGGGGGACTGCTGATCTCGCCCGGACTTACTGGACTCGATGCCATGCGGCAACTGGCCGATGACGACGGTATCGGACTCCCGATCATGACTCACCCGGCACTGCAGGGGAGTTTCGTCGCCAGCCCCGACAGCGGCATTTCGCACTTTGCGCTCTTCGGCCAACTCGCCCGCTTGGCCGGAGCCGACGCGACCATCTTTCCGAACTTCGGCGGACGATTCTCTTTCAGCCGCGAGGAGTGCCACAGCATTGCCGAAGGAGCGTCGACTCCGATGGGGCGCATCAAGCCGATCTTTCCCACGCCGGGCGGCGGCATGAGTCTCGACCGTGTTCCGGAGATGATCCGCTTTTACGGGAGCGATGTCGTTTTCCTCATTGGGGGCGGACTCCACACGCACGGCCCGGACGTTGTAGAGAACTGCCGCCACTTTAGACGGATGGTCGAAGGGCAGTAAGCTTGTGCGCTAGGTGCAGATCAATATAATTGGCGCGATCAAGGATTCGAAACTATGAAGAGCATTGCCGACAGAAGCACATTGGTGGACGACACCGCTGACCGCCTCCGCACTATGATTTTCTCGGAACAGATCAAGCCGGGGCAGTTGTTGCCTCCGCGCAAAGAATTGGCGGCGCAGTTTGGCGTGGGCATTGCTACGGTTCATGAGGCGGTCAAATCTCTGGCGGCTGTGGGGTTGCTGGAATCCCGGCCGGGCAAAGGCACGTGGGTCAGTCACAATGCGCTCCAAAGCGTAATCCACCCGTCGATGATTCTGAATCGCTTCGGAGCAATTGATGCCCAAACGATTTATGAGGCTCGCTTGGCGCTCGAAGTGTCGTTGGCCGAGCTGGCCGCCCAGAAGGCAACGCCCGAAGAGATCCAGCGCATGTTCGATGCGCTGGATGCCGCTCAGAAAGTGATTGACGATGACGCCGAGTTCGTTCGCAGTGATTGGGAATTTCACATGGCGGTTGCCAAAGCCACGCACAATGTTTTGCTGCAAGCGTTTTACCATTTGTCGCGCGAACTGCTGCTCGAATTCATTCGGGATGTCATTCGCCTGCCGCAGGTGAAAGAGGAAGCCTCTAAGATTCATAGAGTGGAGGCCGAGGCCATTGCCCGGCACGATGTCGAGGCGGCTTGCACCGCCGCCCGCGAACACATGCTATATCTGAAGCAGAAAATCTTTCCCACATCGGACTCGTAACACGCGCCGCCGACGAGGCTTCCGCACAGGACAATCAGTGCTGCATCTTGCCTCGCACCTCCGTTCGAATTCTACAGAGCATTGACTTTTTTCCAGCAGAATCATATAATCATCGGCGCGTAAATATACGATAATTCAGTAAGTTATCGCACTTGTCAATTTCAAGGAGCGAACATGAAGATAGGATACATCGGCCTCGGGAACATGGGAGGCCCGATGGCTATCAATTTGGCCAAGTCCGGGTGCGACATTGCGGTCTATGATCTGGAGCAGGGGAAAATCGCTCAGGTCGTTGCGTATGGGGCGACGGCGGCGGCCAGCGGAAAGGATGTTGCGGCCCAAGCAGATATTCTGTTTACGTCTTTCCCGGAACCTCGCCACGTGGCCGCGGCTGTTCCCGCACTGATTGACGTTATGCAAGCCAGCTCCGTTTGGGTCGATTTGACAACCAACGATCGAGACTTGTTATTGCAATTATCGAAACGGGCGAGCGCAAGAGACGTTTCTGTTGTCGAGGCTCCAGTGACCGGCGCGGTTGACGGCGCCCGACTTGGGAAACTCACATTCTTCGTTGGCGGCGAGAAAGGAATCATCGATCGCGTGCGCCCGTATTTTGAGATCATGGGCAAGGTGGTGGAGTGCGGCCCGTTGGGCGCGGGCAATGTCGTCAAACTCATCACCAATCAGATTTGGTTCATCAACGCCGCCGCCATCGGCGAAGGATTGGTTCTTGGCAAAAAGGCTGGGGTTGATTTGCTGGTTCTGTGGGACGCGCTCAAGAACAGCGTGGGCGACACGTTCGTTGTCCGCCACGACGTGCCGTCGATCTTTGACGGGCACTACGATCCGTCTTTCACTCTTGACCTATGCTGTAAGGATTTGCGTTTGATCAAAGAATTGGGCGAGCAGACAAGAACGCAAATGGATATGACTCTTCTGGCGCGAGCGAAGTTCGAAGAGGCGAGGGCGGCCTTTGGAGGCGGTTCGCCCGAGTTGCTGGTGTGCAAGCTTATTGAAGACGCCAGCGAAGCCGATTTGCGAGTCGAAGGCAATTGGACAAAACATTGGGAAGTATAGATTCCGGAATCGTTGTTGTTCGGAGGTTATCTTATGAAAGTCGGTTTTATCGGACTCGGCAACATGGGCGGAGCGGCGGCGCGGAATATCCAACGCGCCGGCTTTGATTTGATCGTCCATGATCTCCGAAGGGAGGCGGCCAACAATCTGATCGCGCACGGGGCAACTTGGGCCGACACACCTGCGGACACCATCAATCAAGCGGACATCGTCGTCACGATGGTTTTCGGCCCGAAGCAGGTTGAGCAAGTGGTGCGCGGCGAACGCGGACTCCTCGCGGGCGATTGCCACGGCAAAGGATGGATCGATTCGACGACGAGCAGCCCGATGCTGATGCGCGAACTGGCGGCGGAGTTCGGGCGTGCCGGAGGGCTGCCGGTCGATGCGCCGGTCACCGGCTCCGTTGACGCCGCCATTCGCGGGGATATGATCATGTTCGTCGGCGGGACCGAGGCGGCCATTGCGCTCGCGCGCCCTGTGCTGAAGGCTATGGGCGAAATCCGACTCGTGGGCCAATATGGCAATGGCTACGTCGCCAAGCTGGTAAACAATCAACTTTGGAAAATACACGCCGCGGCCATCGGCGAAGCAATGGTCGCCGCCAAAAAGGCGGGGCTTGAGCCGGGCGTGTGGTGGGCGGCAATGAAGGGCGGCGCCGCCGATAGTTTTGTGATGCAGCACGATGTCCCCTCTATTTTCGCCGGCCATTATGATCCCTCATTTCGATTGGCGCTCTGCCTGAAGGATTTGAGCCTCATTGACGAATTGGTGCAAAAGATGGGAACGCGCTCGGAGTTGACGCAGGCAACGTATGCGCGCTTCCGCGAAGCGGCGGCGCGATACGGCGAAGATGCCGGAGAAATGACCGTTTGCAAGCTGATCGAAGAAGATGCCGGAGTCGAATTGAGAGTCGCTGGCGACTGGATCCCCCCATGGGAGGTCAAACACCCGAATGATCAATGAGACTCAGACGGAGGCGGCCAAGCCTTTGATTTCCCGTGATCGACAGTTGTTGTATTTATCGCAGGCCGATGTGATTCAAGTGGGCCTGACGATGGCCGAAGTCATCGAGTTGGTCGAAACAGCGTTCCGCGAAAAAGGGGCTGGCCGATACGAAATGCCGCCCAAGCCCGGCATTCACCCGGGCGGCGGCGACAACTTCATCCACGCTATGCCCGCGTACATCCCGGCCATGCAATCGGCTGGCCTCAAATGGGTGAGCGGCTATCCCGGCAATTCTCGGCGCGGCTTGCCGTACATCACCGGTTTGCTGATCCTCAACGATCCGGACACCGGCCTCCCCCTCGCGATCATGGATTGCGTTTGGATCACGGCCATGCGAACGGCGGCCGCCACCGCCGTGGCCGCCCGCCGACTGGCCCGGACCGAGTCGTCTCGACTCGGCGTGCTGGGCTGTGGCGTTCAAGGCCAAACTAACACCGAAGCCCTCAACGTTCTCTTCCCCCTCAAACAAGTCTTTGCTTACGATACGCGGCCAGAAGCAGCGGAATCATTCGCCGCCGACATTTCGTCTCGCTTCGGGCTGGAAGCCATTCCGGTGCAAACCCCGCGCGAGGCGGTGGCCGGTTGCGATCTGGTGGTCACCGCCGGGCCGATCGTCAAAAAGCCGCACGCCACCATCGCCGCCGGTTGGCTCGAGGAAGGCGCTTTCGCCTCGCTGGTTGACTTTGACTCGTATTGGCATCCCGCGGCGCTGAAAGAGGCGGCAAAGTTTTGCACCGATGATGTGCCCCAGTTCAATCATTATCGAGAGATTGGCTACTTTCAAGATGTCCCGCCGATCTATGCCGACTTGGGCGAACTGGTGGCCGGAATCAAACCGGGCCGCGAGAACCCAACCGAACGGACGATTGCCTGCAATCTCGGTGTGGCGTTGGATGATATGGCAGTGGCCCCCGCAATTTACCGGCGAGCCATTGCCCAAAATATCGGTCGGCATTTGCCGCTATAGGAGGAGTCACGATGTTCGGCCCTGATTTGAGATTCAAACCGAAGTTGACCGTGCTCAACCCGGCGCAGATCGAGCAGATTCATCAGGCCACACTGGAAGTGTTGGAGCGAACCGGCGTGGAGGTGGCGCACGCGCGCGCCCTCGAGTTGTTGCATGGCGGAGGCGCTCGCGTCGATGGCAAACGAGTGCGGCTTCCATCGTGGATGGTTGAGCGGGCGATCCGCCAAGCGCCTCACCGAGTCGTTCTCGGAGATCGCTCCGGCGAGCGCAAAGTATTTTTGGAGGGCGATAAGTCATGGTTCGGGCCGAGCCTCGATTGCATCGACTATTTGGATCCGCTGACGGACGAGCGGCGGCGATTCGTCAGCGACGATTGCCGGATCACGGCGACTGTCGCCGATGCTCTGCCCAACTTCAGTTGGGTGATGACCATTGGTATGGCCGACGACGTGCCCGCCGACATCGCTGACCGAGTCATTGCCCGGCAAGTGTTTCAGACCACGGTGAAGCCACTGGTGTTTTGCTGCAAAGACGCCAACAGCGTGCGCGATATTTACGAGATGGCGCTCCTCATCGCTGGAAGTGAATCGAGATTCCGGGGTGCGCCGACTATCGTGCATTATTCGGAGCCAATCTCGCCGTTGCTCTATTATGATCCGGCGGTTGAAAAGATTTTGTTCTGCGCCGAATACGGCATCCCGTTGATCAACTTCCCCGCGCCGCAGGGCGGCAGCACCGCCCCGGCCACCTTCGCTGGTGAAATCGTGCAGGCCAGCGCCGAATCCCTCAGCGGACTCGTGCTGGCTCAATTGGCGCGGCCGGGCGCTCCTTTCATCTACGGCGCATTCGCTACTGTGATGGACATGCGCACCACTGTGTTTTCCTATGGCGCGGCGGAAATGAGTTTGATGGTTGCCGCCATGTCCCAAATGGCTCAACACTATCAACTGCCGTTCTTCGGCACTGCGGGGGCCACCGATGCAAAATTCCCCGACGCGCAGGCGGGCGCCGAAGTAGCCTTCTCCTGCCTCGCTTCGGCTCTCGTCGGCGCGAACTTGGTTCACGACGCCGGCAGTTGGCTCGATCACGGATCCCTCGCCTCGCCTGCGTTCATGGTGCTGGTCAACGAGATCATTTCGATGGTCAATCAGTTCATGGGCGGAGTGCCAGTGAACGGTGAAACTCTGGCATTGGAGATGATTGATCGTGTCGGGCCGGGCGGCCATTTTCTGAATGAGGATCACACCCTCCGCCATTTCCGCGACGTGTGGTATTCCAATGTTTTCGACCGCACGATCTACACCGCTTGGCTGGCAGAAGATGGCCGACGCTTCGAGCAGCGGCTTCGCGATCACACCGCCGAACTGATGCAGCACCGACCGGCCCCTTTGCCAGATGCGACTCTGGCTGAGTTGGAAAAGATGGCGCGGCACTGGAAGTGACAGATCATGGCAAATGCCACTTTACTGACGAAATTGACTACTGCTACAGTGATATGCGTTTGATATATCAGAATTGGCCGGAGAGACAACGCGGCACGGCTGATTCAGTTCCGAAGTTCAGGCCAATGGATCGTGGGGTTATTGTTGCCTGAACTTTTCTTTTTGTCAGTGGCGGCATCTCTCCAATCGTGAAAGGTTCGATGGCATGGAGTCCAAACTTATTGGTCGAAAAACTGAAGTGTTGATCGGCCCCGATCTGCCGACGGTGATCATCGGCGAACGCATCAACCCAACCGGCAAGAAAAAATTGGCCGAGGCGTTGCGCGCCGGGGATATGGATTATGTGCGCCAACTTGCGCTGACTCAAGTGGAGCAGGGCGCACAAGTGATCGACGTCAATGTGGGCACCACAGGGGTGGTAGAAGAAGTTGTATTGCCTCGCGCTGTAGAAATGGTGGCCGACGCCACCGGCCTGCCGGTCTGCATCGATTCGCCGGATGAAAAGGCTTTGCCCGCGGCGTTGAAAATTTGCGGCGGCAAGCCGCTCATCAATTCGGTGAACGGGGAAGAGGCCTCGCTGGCGCGGGTGCTTCCCCTCGTCAAAGAATTCGATGCCAGCGTGATCGGATTGACGATGGACGACGACGGCATCCCCGATACCGCCGAAGGCCGCCTGCGCGTCGCCGAAAAGATTGTGGAGCGCGCGGCCAAATTGGGCATCGGCCCGGAGCGCATTTTGGTGGATTGCCTCGCCCTCACGGTCGGCGCTGATCATCGCGCCGCGCTGACCACGCTGACGGCCATTCGCCTTGTGCGCGAAAAACTCGGAGTGAATCTTGCTCTCGGCGCATCCAATGTGTCGCACGGTTTGCCGGACCGCGAGACAGTCAACGGCTATTTCATTGCTATGGCGATTGCCGCTGGAGTGAACTGCCCCATCGTCGATCCCGGCAAAGCGCGAGAGTCGGTCGTTGTGGCCGATCTGCTCACGGGGCGCGACGAATGGTCGCAAAACTATTTGGCGCATTATCGGGCCGCCCATCCCGAGTCGTAGTATCCCGGTTTGCCTGCGATACGCGCTAAGGCAACCGGCCGTCGGCTTTCTATGAGCCGACACTCAAAAGGAGGTGCTGTTTATGCGCGTAAATTACCAAACAAATTCAGCGGTTCAATTTCAGATCCTCACCGACGATCAACGCCAGGAAATTTTTCGCTCGGCGTTGCAGGTGATGGAACATACGGGCATCGAGGTGCACAACGAGGAGGCGCTGTCGGTGTTGAAGGCGCAGGGCGCGGCAGTGGAGGGCACGCGCGCGCGCATTCCGGGTTATCTCGTTCAGCGCGCGTTGTCCACTGCGCCGTCGATGTTCACGGTGTACAGCCGCGAGGGCAACACCGCCAAAAATATCACCATCGGGCCGAACCACATCAACTACGGCCCCGGCCCCACGTGCCCCAACTTCCGCGACGCGCGCACCAATGAACGGCGCAAATATCTGCGCCGGGACGCGACCGACGTGGCTCGCGTGTGCGACGCACTGCCGAACATCGACTTCGTCGAGTCGCTCGGCACGATCAACGATGTGAATATCGATCTGGCCGACGTGTACGAGTTTGCCGATATGATTGCCAACACCGGCAAGCCCATTGTGGCTTGGTCGTACACGCTCGAAACGTGCCGCGACATTCACCAAATCGCGGCGGCGGTGGCCGGCGGCGAAGACAAACTCCGCCAAAAGCCCAACTACATTTTCTACGCCGAGCCGCTTTCGCCGTTGGTGTCGAGCCGTGAGGCCGCCGACAAACTTCTCTATTGCTCGAAGCATCGCATCCCCATCATTTACACGCCGTGCCCCATGTGCGGCGGCACCGCGCCCACCACGTCGGCGGGCATATTGGTGACGGCCATGTGCGAGTCACTGCATGGGTTGGTGATCTCGCAAGCCATCTCGCCCGGCACGCCGTTCGTGATGGGCGGCGTCGTGTCCATCATGGATATGCTCAGCTCGGTGCTGGCCTACGGCGCGCCCGAGTTGGCATTGCAGTCGGCGGCGATCACCGAAATGGCGCGATACGTCGGCCTGCCCGTGTGGTCAACCGCTGGCTGCACCGACTCGAAACTGGTGGATGAGCAGGCCGGAATCGAAAGCGCGTTGTCGATCCTGCTGGCCGGACTCTCCGGCGCGAATCTGGCGCATGATGTCGGCTTCATCGAATCGGCGTTGACTGGCTCACTGCAAATGGCAACGATGAGCGATGAGATCATCGGTTACGTGAAACGGATTCTGCGCGGGATCGAGGTGACGCCGGAGACGTTAGCCACGCAAGTCATCCAAGAAGTGGGCCCGGGCGGACACTACTTGGGAACCGATCACACGCTCGGACATTTCAAGACTCAATTCTATTTCCCGCAGCTCATGGATCGCTCGCGCTGGGAAGAGTGGGAAGCGATGGGGCATCCCTCGATGGGCGATCGCGTGCAAATGCGGGTCAACGATATTCTGGACACACACGAGCCAGCGCTGCTTGCGCCGGAAGTGAAGAAGCAGATCGAAGACATTCTGGCGAAGGCCGAAGCACGGTATCGCGACTAACATACTCATTCCCAAAGGAGCCAACCATGAGCGACACACTCGTACAGATTTCTAATGCAGTGATTGAAGGCCGTGTGAAGGATGCGCCCGGCCTCACCCATAACGCTTTGCAGGCGGGACTGACGGCTAAAGACATTCTCGACAAAGGCTTGATGCCGGGCATGGATGTTGTGGGCGCGGAGTTCAAGAAAGGCAAAAAGTTTGTACCCGAAGTTCTCCTCTCGGCGCGCACCATGCAGGCCTCGCTCGACATTCTCAAGCCGCTGCTGGCGGAAGCCGGAGCGAAGATGACCGGCAAAGTTGTCGTCGGCACCGTGAAGGGCGACCTGCACGACATCGGTAAAAACCTGGTGGGCATGATGCTCGAAGGCTCCGGCTTCGAGGTGGTTGATTTGGGCAAAGACGTGGCGCCCGAAAAGTTCGTGGATGCGGTGAAGAAAGAAAAGCCGAACATCGTCGCCATGTCGGCCCTGCTCACCACCACCATGCGTTCGATGGGCCACACGGTGACGGCGTTGAAGGAAGCCGGGCTGCGCGACGCGGTAAAGATCATGATCGGCGGCGCTCCGGTGACGGCTGATTTCGCCGCCCAGATCGGCGCGGATGCTTACGCGCCCAACGCGCCTGCGGCGGCCGAACTCGCCAAGAAGTTCGTCAGCGCTTAATCATGCCGCTGTACATTCTCGCTTGCCGCGTGCTCCAAACCATCATGGAGCCGTATCTGCGCGCCGCCGACACCCTGGCGACGTTCATGGAATACGGCTTCCATCGCACACCTCAGTTGATGACCCCTGCCTTGCAGGAAGAATTGGACAAGGTGGCGGAGCCATCGGTGTTCATTATCGGCTACGGGTTGTGCGGCAACGGCCTCGCCGGGTTGAAGGCGCGCCAGCACACGCTCATCGTGCCTCGCGCCGATGATTGCATTTCTCTCCTGCTCGGCTCTTATGAACGCTATATCCAAGAGTTCAGCGAAGAGCCGGGAACATACTACCTCACCAAAGGCTGGCTGGAGAGCGGCAGTCACCCGCTGAAGGAATACCGCGAACTGCTGGAGAAGTACGACCAAGAAACCGCCGACTGGATTCTCGACGAGCAGTACCGCAACTACAAGCGCATCGTATTTGTCGCTTCCAGCGAAGAGGAGCGGGAGTCGTATCGGCACAAGGCCAAAGAGGCGGCCGACTTTTGCGTGGAGCGGTGGGGTTTCCGGTATGAGGAGCGGGTGGGCACCAACGAGTTCGTGGACAAACTGATGACGGTGGCCCGCGAGTTCACCGAATCGAACGACGACTTCCTCGTGATTCCGCCCGGCGGCGAGATCAAACAGGAAATGTACTGGAGATAGCAGGAGACGCCCATGAGAGTCAACTATCAAACCAACGTCACACCACGAATGCAAGTGGTGTCAACGGATCAAATTGAGCAAATCGTTTATGCGGCGATGGATGTTCTGCAAAACACGGGCACGCTCGTGTATCAGCAGGAAGCGCTCGAACTTCTGCGGGATGCCGGATGCGTGATCAAAGATGAGAATCTCGTCTTCATCCCGGCGGCGTTGGTGGAGAACAGCCTGCGGTCTGCGCCGTCGCGGATTGTGATTGCTGGACGCAATCGCGAGAAGCGAGTGGCGTTGGAGAAGAACCGCATCTTCTACGGCACCGGCTCCGACTGCCCCTTCATCATCGACCCGCACACCGGCCAGCGGCGGCGCTATACCTTCGAAGATGTGTATCGCGCGGCGAAGATTGCCGACGCTCTGCCGAACATTGATTTCCACATGTCGCTCGGCCTCACCTCGGACGTGCCCATCGGCACCTATGACCGCCACCAACTCTATGCGATGATGCGCGGAACGTCGAAGCCGTTTGTGATCACGGCCAACGATCGCGAAGGTCTTTCTGATCAATATGAAATGGCCTGCACGGCCATCGGCGGCGTGGATGAATGGAAGCGATTGCCGATGTTCGTGGTGTACATCGAGCCGAGCTCGCCGCTGAGCAACTCGGTGGAAGCCGTCGAGAAATTGCTGTTCTCCGCCGAGCGCGACATCCCGGCCATTTACACCCCGTGCCCCATCAGCGGCGCAACCGCGCCCGCAACCATGGCTGGAGTGATGGTGCAGTGCTTGGCCGAATTCTTCACCGGCCTCGTCATCTCGCAGCTGAAGAAGAAAGGCGCGGCGGTGATCATGGGCGGCGTCACTTCCTTATTGGATATGGCGACCACCGTCCTGTCATACGGTGCGCCCGAACTTTCGCTGATCAGCGCGGCGATGACCAACGTGGCGCAGTATCTCAAACTGCCTATGTTTTCCACTGCCGGTTGCTCCGACGCGAAGATGCTCGATCAACAAGCCGCCATCGAAGCCGCTATTTCGATTGCGATAGCCGGGCTGTCGGGCGCGAATCTGATTCACGATGTGGGCTACCTCGAGTCGGGCTTGCACGGCTCGTACGACATGCTGGTGATGTCCAACGAGATCATCGGCATGGTAAAACGGATTCTGCGCGGGGTGACGGTGGACGCCGACCACCTCGCGGTGGAAGCCATCGAGCGCGTGGGGCCGGGCGGCCACTTCCTCACCGACGATCATACGCTCCAGCACTTCCGCTCCGAATTTTGGATGCCCGAATTGCTGGATCGTTCGAACTGGGATGTGTGGGAGGCCAACGGCTCGAAGACTCTGCGGGAGCGCGTGCACGAGCGGGTGCTCGATCTCATCGAGAATTACCAGCCCGAGCCGATCCCTGCCGAAATCGACTCGCGATTGAAACTGATCATCGCTCGCGCCGACGAGTTGCACGAAGGCGAGGAGCAGATCGCGTTGGTATAGAACGGATCCATTTCACGACACGAAGTGTCTCGAAGACACTTCGTGTCTCATGAGCAGATTGAAAGTGATTCCTGTTCTGGCGGTTGCTCTCGCGCGGCGCGGATATTTGCTTGTCCTCGCCGCGACTATTTGTTGGGCGACCTCCGGCACGTTCATCAAAATCATCCGGCAGAATTACGACCTCTCGGCGTGGACGCTGGCCTTTTGGCGCGATCTGCTCACCTTCCTCATTTTCTTCGCTATCACCGCTTCGCTGGGGCGGGAGAAGCTGCGCGTGGCGTGGGGCGATCTGCCTTCGCTGGCGGCGATGGGCGCGATCAGCATCGGCATCTTTCACGTGCTGTGGAATACCGCCGTGGCGATGATCCCGGTGGCGGTCGCCACCGTGTTGAACTACACCGCGCCCGTGTTTGTCGTTTTGTTCGCGTGGATGCTGTGGCGCGAGAAGCCCAATCGGACTCAAGCGATTGCTCTCACTCTGGCGTTTGCGGGATGCGTGCTGGTGACCGGCGCGTACAATGTGGCCGACAAGACTCAAGACTGGCTGGGACTCCTCATTGGCCTTTCCACCGGAATCATAAATGGCACATTTTCCATCTTCGGGAAGGCGGCCCTCAAGCGATACGACTCGTGGACGGTGCTCACTTATGCTTTCGGCTTTGCCGCGCTCACCGTGTTCATCCTGCAACCCAGCGCCCCACTGCAACTGTTCGCCAGCCCATTGGGCGCGTGGCTGTGGGTGATCACTCTTGTGCTCATCTCCACCGTCACCGGCTTCAGCTTTTACACCAGCGGATTGAAACACCTCTCGGTGGGCTCGGCCAGCATCACCGCCACCATCGAGCCGGTGATGGCCACCGGCTTTGCCTTTTTCCTTCTCGGCGAAGTCATCGGCCTCCTCCAAATTCTCGGCGGCCTGCTCGTCATCGCCGCCGTCGCTCTCCTTTCCGCAAGGTAGCCATTAGCGATTAGCCAAAAGCCATTAGCCAATCTGCAATCAACCCCATGCCCTCTCTCTCCGTAATTTATTCCGATGAAACGCGCGCGGTCGAGTGCGCCGTTGGGCAAGTCATTGGCGAAGCCATTCCCGCCAGCGGCTTCCCATTGGAACAGCCCTGCGCCGGGCGCGGCACGTGCGGCAAATGCAAAGTGCTGGCCGAAGGCGAGTTGGCCGATCTGGACGAGATCGAAAAGAAATTTTTGCTTGCCGCCGAACGCGAGGCCAAAGTGCGTTTGGCCTGCCGCGCGCGCATCGCCGGGAACGCGCAAGTGACGCTGACCCCCGTCGTCGTTTATTCCAACAAAGCCTTCACCCGTTCCAACGAATACAAAACCAACGATCACCCTCTTGGCCTCGCCGTCGATCTCGGCTCGACCACGGTGGCGGCTTTCCTCGTTTCGCTGAAAACCGGCATGGTGTATGCCGGAGCCGCCGCGCTCAATCAACAAACCATCTTCGGCGCCGATGTCATCGCCCGGCTCGCGGCGGCAGAAACCGATTCGCTCAAACTCTCCGCGCTGGCGCAGGCCTCCATTTATCAAGCCGTTGCCGCGCTCAAACTTTCCAAGCGCGTGCTGGCTCGCATTCAGCGAGCCGAAATCGTAGGCAACGCGGCCATGCACCATTTGCTCATGCGTTACCCGGTGCACACGTTGGCCGTCGTGCCGTTCCAACCTTACGACCGCACTGCGATTCCGGACGCGGGCGATTTCTTCAGCACTCTCTTTCCCGCGCAAGCGCGCGTGTCGCTCGCGCCGCTCATCGGCGGTTTCGTCGGCTCCGACACCACTGCCTGCCTCGCTTACTTCGGTTTTGATCGCGCCAGCGAGCCGATGCTGGCTATCGATCTCGGCACGAACGGCGAAGTGATGGCAACCAACGGGCGCGACATCCTCGTGGCCTCCACCGCCGCGGGCCCGGCCTTCGAGGGCGTGAACATCTCCTGCGGCACCCGCGCAGTGGACGGCGCAATCGTGGATGCCGCGCTCAACGATGGGCGGCTTCACCTCGCCACCATTGGCAATCGGCATCCCATCGGCCTCACCGGATCGGGATTGCTCAGCGTCGTTCACGCGCTGAAATGCGCCAGAGTGGTGGAGGCCAGCGGGCGATTGGTTGATCGCCACGATCTACTGCCCATCGAAGAGGGCGCAGATGAAATTGCGCGGGTGAGACTCGGCGACCGGGTGACGCTGACTCAAATGGACGTGCGCGAACTGCAAAAAGCCAAAGCCGCCATTCGCGTGGCCGCCGACATCGCCCTCGAACGACTCGGCGTGCGCCCCGAAGACTTGCGCCGCGTGGTTCTCACCGGATCGTTTGGCAGTCAATTGAACATCGAGGCCGTGCTCGGCGTGGGGCTGATCCCCACCGTGGATCGCTCGCGCGTCGAATTGATCGCCAACGGCGCGGGGCTCGGCGCGGCCATGTTTTTGCGCGACGACGGATTCAAAATCGGCGAGGCGTTGGCCGAACGCACGGCGCACGTCGAGCTCGACCTCGAGCCGGAATTCAACATGCGCTTTGTCGAGTGCATGGGTTTGGAGTAAATATGGATTTGGTTTTGGGCATTGACACCGGCGGCACGTTCACCGACGGCGTGATACTGGATTACTCGACGCGCAAAGTGATCGCCGCCACAAAGGCGCTCACCACTCGCTACGATCTCTCCATCGGCATTCTCAACGCTATCGACACACTGCCCATCGCCGATCACGCCGCCATCAAACTCGTCTCTATCTCGACCACGCTGGCGACGAATGCCATCGCCGAGGTCAAGGGCAAACGAGTCGCGCTCTTTCTCATCGGCTACGACGCCGATCTCGTGCGCGAGTTCAACTTTGGCAAACGGTTTGCCACGCCGCGCTATCACTTCTTTCGCGGCGGACACGATTTCGCCGGGCAGGCCAAAGCCGCGCTCGACGTTGATGGCATCGCCGCGCAGGCGCGCGAGATCGCCAGCGCCCACAGCGCCGACGCCATCGCCGTGTCGGCCTATTTCTCTCCGCTCAATCCCGAACACGAGCGCCGCGCTTTCGAAGCCATCGCCGCCGTCGCCGATCTGCCTATCGTTCTCGCCCACACACTCTCCACAAAACTCAACTCCATCGAGCGCGCAACCACCGCCACGCTCAACGCCTCGCTCGTCGCCGTCCTGCGCGATTTCATCGCCGCTGTGCGCTCGGCCATGAATGCCCGCGGGATCAACGCGCCGCTGATGGTGGTGCGCGGCGATGGAACGTTGATGAGCGCGGACATCGCCGACCGGCACGCGGTGGAAACGATTCACTCCGGCCCGGCGGCCAGCGCCATCGGTGGCCGATTCCTTTCCGGCCGTGACCCGGCGCTGGTGGTGGACATCGGCGGCACGACGACCGACATCGCTGTGGTGGATGGCGGGCAAGTGACCATCAACGAAGACGGCACCACCGTGGGTGGGTATCGCACGGCAGTGAAGGCGGCCAACATCCGCTCGTTCGCCATGGGCGGCGACAGCCACTTGTCGTTCGACAAAGAGGAGCATCTGCGCATCGGCCCGGCGCGGGTGGAGCCGTTGGCGCATTTGGCTTCACAGCACGCGCGCGTGCACGATGAAGTGGTGGGGTTGGCGCACAAACGTCCCACCGAGTCACTGCTCGATCTGCTCGAGTACTGGTTCATTCAGCGCGAGATCGATCCGCCGAGCGCGCAAGTCGGCGATCTGTTCGATCTGCTCCGCAACGGGCCGCGCCCATTGGCCGAGATTCTGAAAACGCTCGGACTCACACACCCGATGCAATTTGCCGGATACCAATTGATCGAGCGCGAGATCATTGGCCGCGCCGGACTCACGCCCACCGACCTCCTTCACGCCCGCGGCGATTTTGCTCCGTGGGACGCCGACGCGGCGCGCACGGCGGCCAACACCTTTGCGCGGATGCGCGGCTGGACGGTGGACGAGTTGGTGACCCGCGCCTTCGACGGAATGACCGACGCTATCCTCGCCGAGATCGTGCAGTTCCTCAGCGGGCGCGCGTTGGCCGGGCGCGATATGTTTTCACTGCGCCGCGATCTGGGTCGCTGGTTTTTCGACAACAGTTTCAACCCCGCCGACAAATATTTGCAAACAGCTATTCGACTCAAAATGCCCATCATCGGCATCGGCGCTCCGGCGGGCATCCTCCTGCCGCGCATCGCCGAAGCGCTCGGCGCGGAGCTGGTTCTGCCGGAGCATTTCGCCGTTGCCAATGCGGTGGGCGCGGTGGCCGGGAGCGTGGTGGCGGTGTGCGAGGCGATAGTGTATCCGCGTTTGCGCGAACTGTACCCGGTGGGTTACATTGTGCAAGTGGGCGAAACGCGCGAAAGCTTTGCTCGCCAATCCGACGCGATCAAGTACGCGCATGCCGAAGCCAAGGAGCAGGCCGAGTCCGAAGCCATTCAATCGGGCGCGGTGACGCCGCACACGCAAATCGAAGAGATCGTCAACGGCGCGGATTCGTATCGCGTTCGCGCGCGGGCCGTGGGCAACCCGCGTTTGATGTTCAAGTAAACTCACCTCGCATTCTTTTCACCGCAGAGTCGCAGAGAACGCTGAGAAAATCCTTGAAAGAAACTCGGCGAACTTCGCGACTCTGCGGTGGAATCAACTGAACTGCGTAGAGCAACAAAGCAAATTTCAAGGGAGACGAAAATGATTAACAAGAACGTGTTGGCAAACGGAGCGCGGTTTCGCCGATTGAGCGCGGAGGGCGGCGGCAAACTTCATAACGCCTGCCTGAGCATTCTCGAACGCACCGGGGTGCGATTGTACGATTCGGAGGCGCTCGAACTGATGAAGAAGGCCGGAGTGAACGCCACCGACGGGAACCGAGTTCGCGTCCCGGCCAAATGGGTGGAGTGGGCGCTGTCCCTCGCGCCGAAGCAAGTGATGATCTACGATCGCAACGGCCAACCGGCCATGGCGGTGGGCGGCGATTCTTATTACTGCGGGCCCGGCTCCGACTGTCTCAACATCATCGATCATCGCAACAATGAGAGGCGGCGCCCCGTGCTGAAAGATGTGGCCGAAGCGATGACGGTCGTTGACGCGCTCGACAATATCAGTTTTGCCATGTCGATGTTCCTGCCCACCGATGTCAATCAATCCATCGCCGACCGCTATCAAATGGAATTGATGCTGAGCCGGACGACGAAACCGATTGTGTATGTGACGTACGACATGTCCGGCTGTATCGACGCGGTTGAAATGGCCGAAGCGGTTGCCGGAGGCGCGACGGCGTTACAGGCCAAGCCGTTCGTGGTTTGCTATATCAATGTGACCACCGGCTTGCGGCACAACGAAGAGGCTTTGCAGAAGCTATTGTTCCTCGCCGGAAAGGGCCTGCCGTGCAACTATATTCCTGTCACCTCCGCTGGAACGACCGGGCCGGTGACTATGCCGGGCACGTTGGCGATCGATTATGCCGGTGTGCTCGTTGGTATCGTGCTTGCCCAGCTCAAGCGCGAGGGCGCTCCGGTGATCGTGCCCGGCTGGGGCGGGCAGGGCATCGATATGCTCACCCTCGTCGATCCATATTGCGGCGCGGATCAGCGCGGGCTAGCCGAAGGGCTGGCTCATCACTATAACTTGCCCATGTTCTCGCTGGCCGGTTGCACCGATGCGAAAGTGATCGATCAACAAGCGGGCATCGAGGCCGCGTTGACTCTATTCGTGGATATTCTCGGCGGCGGCGGCATCATTCACGATCTCGGTTATTTGGAATCGGGGTTGACCGGCTCGCTGGCTCAACTGGCGATCTGCAATGCGATTGTAGATTGGATTCGCGCGGCCACGAATGAGCCGGACATCAGCGACGACACGCTGGCGCTGGATTTGATTGACGAGATCGGGCCCGATGGCGAATTCCTCTCCACCGATCACACGCTTACCCACTTCCGAAATCGCTGGTATCCGCGTTTGATTGAGCGTTACGATTACAGCGGCTGGGTTGAGAATGGGAGCAAGACGATGTTGGATCGCGCGGCAGAGCAAGTGGAAGAAATTCTGTCGTCGCACACGCCGCAACCCCTGCCCGCAGATGTGGCCAAGGCCATTCGCGCGGTGGTGGAACGGGCAGAGAAGCAGTTTGCGGGGTAGGGGCGCGAGGGCCATCATTCGGGCAGAGGCTTGTCTGACGTTTCGTCTATCGGCCTTGCCGGCCCGTGCGCGGGGTACACCCGGCGCGCGCCCCGTTCTCGGAGCCGCCTCCACGTTTCCAGAGCAACGGGGTTGTCGAAGGCGTGGGCCTCCGGCGGGAGATCGCCGGTGAAGACTGAGCCGTCGTCGAGGAGGAGCGAGACACAATGATCGGAATGGCCGGGCGTGTGGAGGATTTCTCCTGTGATTCCGATCTGGCCGAGAAACTCGCGGCTCTGCCCGAATGAGATGACAATGTTGCCATCCTCGGTAATACCAACGTAGTTGTCCTTCGGCTTGGTCCACCTCTTCATGAGTGGGATGGCGTCAACCTGAATATCGAGCACGAGGAGGGGTACGCCTTCGCGCTTCAATTCTTCGGCAAGCCCCGCATGGTCAATGTGATAATGGGTGGCGAGTGCGCCGCGAATCTCGCCGAGGCGCACGCCCATCCGCTTGAGATTCGCCTTCATGGTTCCGAGGCTGCCCGGCCAGCCGATGTCAATGAGCAAGCGCGAAGCGCCCGCGCTCACAACCCAGTAGTTGGTGGAGCGGTAGCCGACATTCACATAAAAAATAGAGCATCGGGTCCCATTTGATAAAGTTAGTTTGCCAACAGGCTAAACCAATATGTCTGACGCGAGAGCGCCTTTTCAGACGCACACTGAGGACGTGAGCGACATGCCCCACGGTTCTTAATCCCCGACGCATAAGAGCATTGTACGGCCGGACAGATAGGCGCAAAACGGTTAACGGAATGTTGTATAAAACGGTCGGAGCAGCCGAATCGCCACTATCGGATTTTTCTTTCATCTTGAAGAGATGATACCCCTATTCTGATTTCTCTTGCCACCTTGCGTTCCCGCGCTGCGGAGCGGAATCTTCGTCTATGAAGTTCTCCTCGGCAGAGATCAGTGGTTTCCAGTCACTTCACCCGCTCACGAATCTGCTTCGCCATCAATCCCGCGCGCTCCCTCGCCGTGCCGACGTAATCGCGCGCATCCATCAACGCTTTGAGTTTCTGCGGCTGAAGGTAACGCAAAAAATGTTGATCGGCGGCGATGAGCGCGGCCAGCGGGTTAGGCTTGTCGGCGCGGACGGCCTCCCATGCTTTGAGGCTGTGTTCGCGCAATCGTTCGTGCAGTCGTTGGCGGTCGCCACCGGCTTTCACCGCCGCCATCAGAACCCGCTCGGTGGCGGCAAACGGGCCGTGCTTCTCCAAATTGCGCGCGCAGGCCGCCTCATTTTTCCGCAGTCCCTCCACAATCCGTTTGGCCGTGATCAGAATTTCATCCATCGCAATGAACGCTTCGGGGAGGATCGCGCGGCGATTGGCCGAGTCGTCGAGCGTGCGCTCGAGCAGCGACTCGGCGGCGTTGCCCCACGCGACTTGCGGCAGAGAAGCGATGAAGCGAGCCAGCGAGCAAATCTTTTCGGTGTTCACCGGATTCCGTTTGAATGGCATCGCGCTCGACCCGACTTGCTTTTCGCCGAACGGTTCAGCCGCCTCGCCAAACCCCACCGATTGCAATACGCGCAGATCGAAGGCGAACTTGTGCAGTGAGGCGGCCAGCCCGGCCAACGCCGAAAGCACGGAGAAGTCTTGCGCGCGGGGATACGTTTGAGCGGCGATGGTATGCGCCGCGAGTCCGAGCGACGACATCACTTTCGATTCGAGTTCGTTGGGCGAGAGCGGCGTGCCGTCAAGAATGTCGGCATACGAGGCCTGCGTGCCCACCGCGCCCTTGAGTCCTTTGCCGCGCAAGTTGTCGCGCAATCCGATCAGCGCGTTGTGGTGAGTGAGCAAATCTTGCGCGTACACAGCGAGCCGATAGCCAAACGTCGTCGGCTCGGCGGGCTGAAGATGGGTGTAAGCCATGCACGGCAAGTCGCGCGTTTGCTCGATGCGGCCAGCGAAAGCCAAGAGCAGTTTCGCCAATCGATCCGCCGTGAGCGTAAACGCCTCGCGCTGGCGCAGAACATCGGCGTTGTCGGTGATGTCGGCGCTGGTTGCGCCCCAATGAATGATGCCGCCGCCGACGGGGCATTGCTCGGCGAACGTTTTCACTTCGGCCATCACATCGTGGCCGATCTCTTCTTCGATTTCGAGCGCGCGGGGGATGTTGATCGACTCGGCGCGCGCGCGCAGATCGGCGGCTTGCTCCGCCGAGACCAACCCGGCCGCCTGCTGGGACTCCGCCAACGCAACCCAAATGCGCCGCCACAATCTGCGGCGATATTCATCTGACCACAACGCGCGCATTTCGGGCGAGCCGTAGCGAGTGGAAAATGGGGAGGTGTACATTGGTGGTTGGGTGGTCAGATAGTCTGGTGGTCGGCTAAATGTCGGGGTTTCGTCATTCGTCATTCGTCATTCGCCATTCGTCATTCCGCATTCATCCTTCATCCTTCATCCTTCATCCTTCACTCCATACCCCAACCGCTTCACCTCGCGCTCGCTCTCGCGCCAATCGGCGCTCACTTTGACGTGCAGCTGCAGAAATACCGGGCCGCCGAGTTGAGACTCGATCTCTTTGCGCGCGCGCGTGCCAATGCGTTTGAGCATCTCGCCCCTCTTGCCAATGACGATGGCCTTATGGCTCTCGCGCTCGACGAGGATCAGCGCGCTGACGTGCGCCGCTTTGCCCGGCGGCTCTTTGAATTCTTCGATCTCGACGGCGATGCCGTGCGGCACTTCGTCGCGTAATTCGTCCAACGCCGCTTCACGGATCAGTTCGGCAGAGAGATCGCGCAAGTTGAAGTCGGTGATGTCGTCTTCATCGTAATACTGCGGGCCCCCAGGCAAACAGGCGATCAACAGCGGGACGATCTTTTCTAAATTATCGCCGCGCGTGGCCGAGACGAGCATCCATTCGGCATTGGGGGCGAGGGCGCGGAAAGCGTCGGTGTTCGGCAGAACTTGGCGCGGTTTGAGTTGATCGCTCTTGTTCATCGCCAACACAACGGGAGTCTTGGCCGCATGTTTGGCGATCAATTCAGCGATGCGTTTGTCCTCGGCGGCGGGCGGTTCGGAGATGTCGGCCACCCACAGGATCGCGTCAGCGTCGGCAATGGCTTCGGCGGCAACGGTCTGCATGGTTTTGTCCAGCGCATGTTTGGGGCGATGGATGCCGGGCGTGTCCACAAAAATGATCTGCGCGTTCTCGATGGTGAGGATGCCCAACTGCCGCCGCCGCGTGGTTTGCGGGCGCGGCGAAACGATGGCGATCTTTTGCCCGAGCAGAGCGTTGAGCAGTGTGGACTTGCCCACGTTGGGGCGGCCCACGACGGCGACGAAACCGGAGTGAAAGGGCATGGGAGGCGCAGGGTGTAAAGCGTGGGGCGTGAGGCGGCGCTTCGCTCTACGCCTCACGCTCCACGATCATTCCAGAATCAACGGATTGAAATTCGTGTCGCGGTCGAAGTAATCTTCGTTTTCGACGCGCTTGAGGAAGGCGACGATTTGATAGGTGATGGGCGTGAACAGGGCTTCGACCCCGACTTTGAAAACGTAATTGGAAACGAAGATCGCCCAGAGCAGATCGTTGGGGAAGATTCCGATGAAGGCGACGGCGAGGAACACGGAAGTATCAACGCCTTCGCCGACGAGGGTGGAGGAAATGGTGCGCGCCCACAGCCAGCGACCCGCCGTTTGCACTTTTAGTTTTGCCAACACGTACGAGTTGACGAACTCGCCCGCCCAATAGGCAATGAGGCTGGCCATGACGATGCGCGGAGTTTGGCCGAGCACGGCGTGAAATGATTCCTGCAATCCCCATGTGGGATCGGGCGGGAGGGCATCGACGATGGCGAGGGTGAGGGCAGTGAGGGCGAGGCAGGCGAAGCCCGTCCAAATGACGCGACGGCTGGCGCGATAGCCGTACACTTCGGTGAGCACATCGCCGAAGATGTAAGCCAGCGGAAAGAGGAGGGTGCCGCCGTCGAAGGTGAACGGGCCGAGCACGAGGATTTTGGTGGAGGCAATGTTCGACACGATGAGGACGGTGACGAAGGCGGCGATGAGGGTGGGGAGGAAACGGTAGGATTTCATGAGGGAGATCGGAGAATTAGAGATTGCCGCCGGAGATGACGGCGATGAGTTTGAGGCGGTCGTTGGGAAGAATCTTTTGATCGTCGGTGACGAGTTTGCCGTCGCGGACGGCGATGTAGAGCTGCGGCTCGAGGCCGAGTTTGACGAGGGCTTCTTTCACGGTGAGGCCGTCTTCCGCTTCGTAGGTTTGGTCGCGCAGAATGAGTTTGGCGGGCACGAGTGGATTGTACAAGCGACGGGGAGCAAGTGGCAAGTAAGCTATGGGTGTGGCGAGGGGAAGAGATCGCCGAGAGAGTTGAAGGGGATGGCGCGGGGGGCGGAGGCGACCGCCTGCGGAATCAAACGGATGGATTGGTGAATGGGGATGGCGGCATTAAGTTGGAAGGCCGGGATGGCCGATAAGAGTCGCGCTGGAAAGTTTCCGTCGGGGGCGAGCGCAAAGGTTGTATTCTCAATGATTTCTATTGCCGCCGTGAGCGGCACGCCAGGAAAATCGGATTCGCTGGGCGAGGCGAAGGCCAGCGGCGGCACGGCAAGGTCAAGCTCTTTGATGAAGAGTTGATCGGCGGCGGCGTCGGGCCACAGGCCGGACACGTCGGCGCGAGGGAAGAGGAGGCCATTGGCGATCAGCCAGTCGATGGAGTCGAGGCCGCGATAAAGTTTGCCGACGTCATCGGCAGCCATTGCCGGGAAGAATGGGCGGCGCGTTTCGAGTTGAGGGTAGGCGTAGCGAATGTGCGCAGGCGTGAATGCCCCCTGCCCGCTCGCGGCCAACGCCCCTGCGCCGTTGCCGGTGGCGAGGTAATGTTGGCCGTCGAGTTGAAAGCAGTGAGCGGGGAGGGTCTCGTGCGGAGGAAGCATCGCAGAACTCCAAACTCCAAATTTCAAACTTCAAAGGGCAATGTTTGGAGTTTGAGTTTTGGAGTTTGAAGTTTGGAGTTGTATTATGCTTTCGGCCCGGCGGCGATGACTTCGGGCGTGACTTTGTCGGCGAATTGGGCGAAGCTGGCGACGAACTTCTGCGCAAGTTCTTTGGCTTTGGCGTCGTAGGCCTCTTTGTCGGCCCAGGTGTTGCGCGGCGCCAGCACTTCGGCTGGAACGCCGGGGCACGACTTGGGAATGTGCAAACCGAAGATTGGATCGGGTTCGGTGGGTGTGTCGCGGAGGCGGCCATCGAGAATGGCAGAGACCATCGCGCGAGTGTGGGCGATCTTCATGCGGGAGCCGACTCCGTAGGGGCCGCCGCTCCAGCCGGTGTTGATGAGCCATACTTGCGATTTGTGCTGGGCGATCTTTTCTTTGAGCATGTTGGCGTACACGTGAGGGTAATGCACCATGAACGGAGCGCCGAAGCACGTAGAGAACGTGGCCTGCGGTTCGGTGACTCCGCGTTCGGTTCCGGCGAGTTTGGCCGTGTATCCGGAGAGGAAATAATACATGGCCTGCTCGTGCGTGAGTTTGGACACGGGCGGGAGAACGCCGAAGGCGTCGGCGGTGAGGAAGAGCACGTTGCGCGGGTGGTTGCCGATTCCGCTGGCGACGTAGTTCGGGATGTAGTGGATGGGATAGGCGGCGCGGGTGTTCTCGGTGATGGCTTCGCTGTCGAGATCGAGTTTGCGTGTTTCCTCGTCCATCACCACGTTTTCGAGCACCGTGCCGAACATGCTGAGGGTGGCGTGAATCTCCGGCTCGGCTTCCGACGAGAGGCGGATGACTTTGGCGTAGCAACCGCCCTCAAAGTTAAACACATCAGCATTGCCCCAGCCGTGTTCGTCGTCGCCGATGAGTCCGCGACGATGATCGGCGGAGAGGGTGGTTTTGCCCGTGCCGGAGAGTCCGAAGAAGAGCGCGGTGTCGCCCTCTTGCCCCACGTTGGCCGAGCAGTGCATCGGAAAAACGCCTTCGAGGGGGAGGAGAAAGTTGAGCGCGGTGAAGATTGATTTTTTGATCTCGCCCGCGTATCGCGTTCCGGCGATGATGACGGTGCGCGCAGCAAAATTGATGACGATGGCGGCGGTGGGGCCGGAGGCCGGTTTGCGCGTGCCGTGCCGTTCAGGGTCGGGATGGTATTCGGGCGCGTGTAGAATGGTGAAGGTCGGCTCGAAGTTTTCGAGTTCGGAAGCGTAGGGGCGGATGAACTGGTTGTAGGCAAACAGGGTGTGCCATGCGCTTTCGGAGATCAGCCGCACGTTGAGTCGGCGGCGCGGGTTGGCGCACGCATATAGATCACGAATGAAAAGTTCTTTGCTGTTGAGATAAGCCTTCACATCGGCTTCGAGCGCTTCATATTTTTCGATGGGGAGAGGTTTGTTGACTTTGCCCCACCACACTTTGTCTTCACTGCTGGCCTCTTTGACGACGAACTTATCTTCGGGCGAACGTCCGGTGAACGGCGAGGTGATGGCCAGAAACGCGCCGCCGGAAGTGAGTTTGCCTTCGCCGCGGCGCAAAGCAATTTCAATCGTCTCGGATGGAGAGGGATTCCACGTTTGCGCGATGCCCGTGAGGCCGATGTTGGCAATGCCATGTTTGCTATGAGTCATGAGTGTCCTCGTTATCGCGTGGTTGGCGTGTCGGGGCGTAAAAGCAAACAGGTAGACAAGCGATGTTCTCGTCTACCTGTTGATCTACGCACGCGCTCGCCTCTGTTCAGAATTTCAGTGCGCCCATTGTCTCGCGAATGATCTTGACCGACTTATCGGCCATTGCTTTTTCGTCATCCGTGAGCTTGTACTCGATGATCTCTTCGATGCCGTTCGCGCCGAGTTTGACCGGCACCCCGAAGCAAATGTCGCTCAGGCCGTATTCGCCCTGCAACAGCGCCGAGCACGGGGCGATGAGTTTGGAGTCGAGCAACACGGCTTCGGCCATTTTTGCCAGCGCCGCCCCGGGCGCGTAATAGGCCGACGTGCCGAGCAGATTCACGATCTCGCCGCCGCCCTTGCGGGTGCGTTCGACAATGGCGTTGAGTTTGTCGGCGGGCAGCCATTCGGTGAGCGGGCGGCCAAACACGGTGGAGTAGCGGGTGAGCGGCACCATCTCGTCGCCGTGCCCGCCCAGCACCACCGTCTGCACATTCTCGATGGACACGTTGAGTTCCTGCGCCACGAAGGCGGCCATGCGCGCCGAGTCCAAAATTCCGGCTTGGCCGATGATGCGGTTGCGCGGGAGTTTGGAGTGCTTGTGCGCGAGATAGGTCATCGTGTCGAGGGGATTGGTGACCACGATGTAAATGGCGTCGGGCGAAAGAGGAAGCGCCTTGTTCAACACGTCGGTGATGACGGCCTGATTCGCGCGCACGAGGTCTTCGCGGCTCATGCCCGGCTTGCGGGGGAGGCCGCCGGTGATGATCACCACGTCCGAGTTCTCGGTGCCCTCGTAGGAACCATCGGCGTTGCCGCGAATGCGAGCGTTGTACCCTTCGATGGGGCCGGTCTGGAGCAGATCGAGTCCTTTGCCCACCGGCATGGTCTTGGCCTGCGGGATGTCCACCAGCACCAAATCGCAAATGCCGCGCTTGGCGAGCCACAACGCGCACGAAGCGCCCACGTTGCCCGCCCCAATAAGAGAAACTTTCTGGCGTCGCATGATTATTTCTCCTCCTCGCCTTCCTCTTCCTTCTTGCCCTTCTCCACCACTTCCACCTCGCCGGTCACTTCCGGCTTCTCGGCGGCCACTTCTTCCTGCGCGGCGTAAGTCACGCGGGCGATCTGCTCATCGAGGTGCGTGAGGATTTTGATGGTGGGCGGAACTCGAAGGTCGCTCACGTGGATCGATTCGTTGATCTGTTTGATCGCGCTCAAGTCGGCGTTCACTTCTTGAATAAGATCGCCGGGCAAGCACTCGATCTCGATTTCAGGCAGGCCGCGCACCAGCACGCCGCCCAGCGTGACGACCGCCGGGGAGGCGCCCACGAGGCGCACCGGAATATACACGCGCATCACACGATCCATCGCCACTTCAAAGAAGTCAACGTGCAAAATTTCGTCGGTCACGAAGTTGCGCTGAACTTCGCGCAGGAGTGTTTTGTGCGATTGGCCGTCGAGGGTCAAATCAATCAGCGCCGTGCCGATGATGCGATTGATGATCTTCGTCGCCTCGCGGCTGTTCAATTGGATCGATTGAGGGGTTTTGTCGATGCCGTACAGCACGGCCGGCAGGTAACCACTGCGGCGCAACGGCCCCAGCCCCTTGCGGACAGCCGTTCGGTGCTCAGCCGCCAAAGTAATGGTTTGCATCTTTCGTTCTCCTTATTTTCTGCGTGTCATTGCCCGCAGCAGCAAAATTAACCCAACGGCAACCCCTGCTGACAGCCCCGCCAGCAGAGCGCCGCGAGTATCCAAAACAGTTTCCATCGGGCCGTTCACGGTGTTGGCGATCACCACAAGCGATCGCGACGCAGTGGCATTGACCGTACTGGCCACCACCACGCCCGAACCCGAGTCCGTCAACTCGGCGGAGTCCGCCACCGTGACCCCGACCGCGCTCCGGTGAGCCGCCGCCATCTGCCCGCGCGCGGCCATCACCACGCTATTCGCCACGTGAAGCGTCTCGGCTTCGGCAATGTTGAGCAGGCTCACGTGGGCCTCGGCGTTGTCGGCGCGCAAATTATTGACGGCGCTGAGGTGTGTATCGACCTGCTCGCCGCGCAGGTTGCTCACCGCACTCCGGGTGAGATAAACCATTTCGGCGTTGACATTGGACACCGATGCTTGGGCCACATCGGCGGCATAGGCTCGCGCCTCATCTTCAACATTTGTCGGGACGTCAATCGACTCGGTCATCGGTCTCTTCGTGGCAAACAAAAGGGGCGTTCCATTGATGGGAAGCGCCCCGTTGGGGAAGCGGCGCGAATTATAACATTAATCCGCCGCCGCTTCGAGCCTTCGCTTGCGTGCCGCCGACTCGCGCGCGTTGGCGAACTCGGCGGCGGCGGCAACGAAAGCGCGGAACAGTGGATTCGGACGGTTGGGCCGCGAGGTGAATTCGGGATGGAATTGACTGCCGACCATGAAAGGGTGATCGGCGATTTCGCTGATCTCCACCAAGCGCCCATCGGGAGAGAGGCCGGAGAACACGAGTCCCTTCTCGCCCAAAATTTCGCGATAGGTGTTGTTGAATTCAAAGCGATGACGATGGCGCTCATTCACCATCGTGATGTTGCCATAGGCGGCGGCGGCTTTCGTGCCCGGAACGAGCTTGCACGGATAGACTCCGAGCCGCATTGTGCCGCCCATCGCCGTGAGGTCGCGCTGATCAGCCATGAGATCGATCACCGGGTGCGGGGTGCCAGAATCGAACTCGGTCGAGTTGGCCTCTTCATCGCCGAGCGCGGCGCGAGCCAATTCGATGCACATCACCTGCATACCGAGGCACAAGCCGAGATACGGAATCTTTTTGGTGCGGGCGTGATTGGCGGCTAGGATTTTGCCCTCGATGCCCCGATCCCCGAAGCCGCCGGGCACCACGATTCCGTCAACGCTCTCCAATACATCCCAGCCTTTGTCCTTCTCCAAATCCGATGAGTGCAGCCATTCGATCTGCACTTCGCGATTGCTGGCCAGCGCGGCGTGATTGAGCGCCTCGCGCACGCTCATATAAGCGTCTTGCAGTTCAACGTATTTGCCCACGATGGCAACGCGCACCGGCTTTTTCGGCTGGCGCAGATCGTCAATCATCTGCCGCCACGCCGACCAATCGGGCGGGTGCGGCGCGTCGATGCCCAAGCGATGCACAATGTATTCGCCGAGGCCGTATCGCTCGAGGGTGAGCGGCACCTCGTAGGCCACCGAGGTAGTGACGAGTGGAATGACGGCCCGTTCCGGCACGTCGCAAAAGAGAGCGATCTTCGTCCGCAAGTCGGGCGTCACCGGGTAGTCGGAGCGGGCGATGATCACGTCGGGGTTGATGCCAATGCTTCGCAGTTCGCGCACCGAATGTTGAGTGGGTTTCGTCTTCAACTCGTTGGTCGCGCCGATGTGCGGCAGAAGCGTGACGTGAACATACAACGTGTTCTCGCGCCCGACATCGGAGCGCAGTTGGCGCAGGGCTTCGAGAAAGGGCAGGCTCTCGATGTCGCCCACTGTGCCGCCCGCCTCGACGATGATCACATCGGCGCCGGTAGTTTTGGGCACGAGGCCGATGCGGCGCTTGATTTCGTTGGTGATGTGCGGGATGACTTGAATGGTGCCGCCGAGAAAGTCGCCGCGCCGCTCGGCGGCGATGACTTCGGCATACACTTGCCCGGTGGTGATGTTACACACTTTGCGCAGGTTGATATCCACGAAACGTTCGTAGTGGCCGAGATCGAGATCCGTTTCCGCGCCGTCTTCGGTGACGAACACTTCGCCGTGTTGATACGGTGACATCGTTCCGGGATCGACGTTGATATACGGATCGAGTTTCTGAATCGAGACGTTGAGTCCGCGCTCTTTGAGCATTCGGCCAATGGCGGCGGCGGCCACCCCCTTGCCCACCGAACTGACCACGCCGCCGGTGACGAGAATATATTTGGTCATGGGTTCGCTCCTCTCAGGGCAGGCCGGCCATGTAATGCGCCATCGGCACGAGCATGTCGTTGATGTCGAAGGTGCGCCACGCTTCCACGTTGGAGGTCCCGGCAGTGAAAATGGTGAAGCCGATCACGTAATTGTCTTGGCGCAACTCGTTGTCGTACCAGATCAGTTGATCGAGATACACGCGCCACTTTTCCGGGCCGAGATTCATGGCGTCCCAATCCTTGTAACAAGCATACCACCCCTGTCCGCCCTCCTCTTTGAGCGGGCATCCCGGCCCCACATGGCTATCAATGCCCGCTTCGGAGATGACGAGCGGAATGGTGAAGCCGCGCGGTTTAATGTGGCCTTCGTACCAATAGCGGTAGCGGAGCGTGAGCGATCCGGCGTCGTCAACATGCGCCGCATTGGGGATGCCGCTGTTGAATCCGGTTTGCATTGTGGGCGATGAGTATTCGTGGAGGGTGAAGATGGCGTTGCACGGCGCCGCCTTTTGCAGGCCGGGAACGAAGAAGGCCATATCGGAGAATTCGGGAGTTCCGGCGCTGAAACCGCCGATGGCCGCTTTGAGTCCGAGATCGTTCATGAAGCAGGCGCGGCTGGCTTCGAACTCGGCATACCACTGCCACTCGGCCGGCGTGTGCCACTGAGGCTCGTTCCAGCCCTCCCAATAATCCACGCCCGGGTAAAGCCGATAGTTGTTGATGTAGTGATCGATGAAGTTGCGCGCCGAATCTGCCGGGTTGGGATACTGCGCGGGGTTGCCGCTGTCGAGAACGCTGGTGAACGGGTTCTCGGTGAATCGGCCAATGGTGATGGTTTGCGGCGAGGCTTGTTTCACTTCGGCCAGCCAGTCGAGGTTGTCGAGTCCTTTCACCACTCGCGGTTTGACTCGCCGGATGAATTCCATGATGCGCGGGTCGTCGTTGAGAATGACGTGGATGCCTATTTTGCTTTGGCCGGGCGCGGCCAATGCCGCCGGCCACGGATCGACGGTGGGGGTTGGCGGAGGCGGAGTATCGGAGGGCGGAGGCGGCGGCGCGGTGTCGGTTGGCGAGGCGAGATCGGTGGGGGATGGGGTGGCGGTGTCGATGGGGGAATCGGTGGCGGAAACCGACGGGGTGACGGGTGATGTGGCGCGTTGGGTGAGTGATGGAGTGAGAGTCACCAAATGCGGCGTGGGATCGTCCGCGCGCCCGCAGGCAGTCAAAGTGATCGCGAGGATCAAAAAGCTCTTTTTGATCATGGCCGGATAAAAAGGCGATGGGGAGAGCGAGACTGCTGCTCTCCCCATTGAGAAGTCAATGGCGAACGCTGGCCGGGTTCACACAAGTTTCGCCAAGTCTTGGGCGGCGCGGCGCATGTCGAGGAGCACCATGCCCAGTTTGGCTTGCTCGCGGCAGAGCACGGTGAGCACAGCCTCTTCGCCGACGGCAAAAACAAATACGTGCCCCTTGTCGCCGTGAATGTAAACTTGCTCCAGCGTTTTTCGCCCCAATTCGGAGGCTATGCGCTCGCCGAGCGAGAGCATGGCCGCCGACATGGCCGACACGCGATCTTCTTCCACGCCCGGCGGCAGGGCCGAGGCCATCGTGAGGCCATCAACGCTGACGACTGCCGAGGCTTCGATGTCGGGTGTGCTGATTTGCATTTCGCGCAGGCGGGCAACCATGAGATCGGTGCGTGATGGTGGTTTAGCGGCGGGAGCAGGCATAAGCGTCCTTTCAATTCCGATGACGACGCCGAGACTATACCATAAGAAAAAATGCGATGCAACACTCGCCCATTGAGTCGGCAACCCGATTGGGTGTATAAACGTAGAGTGTGTTGAGTTCGCCACACTTCAGCAAACAGGCATCCCCCCATGAGCGCTCAATTCATCATCGAAGCCACCCAAGTTCACAAGACTTATCATACCGGCGCGGTTACTGTGCCCGCACTGCGCGGCATCAGTCTCGGCGTTCAACCCGACTACCGCGCCCGCCGAATGGGATTCGTCTTTCAGTTCTATAACCTTCTGCCGGTGTTGAGCGCGGTTGAAAATGTGGAACTGCCTCTGCTCGTCTCCGGCGTGAAACCGCGCGAGGCGCGGGCGATTGAAGCCCTCGCGCAAGTGGGACTCGCGCATCGGCCCAACCACCGCCCCGCCGAACTCTCCGGCGGCGAGCGCCAGCGCACCACCATTGCCCGCGCGCTGGTCAACAAACCAGCCATCGTGTGGGCCGACGAGCCCACTGGCGATCTCGATTCCGAAACGGCGCACGAAATTATGGATCTGCTTACCCAACTCAACACCGAAGCCGGGCTCACCTTCATTGGGATCGGAGTAAACGCCCGACGGTCGGCCCGCCGGATGACCACATTGCCGAGCGGCTGACCGAGATCGTCCATCCGGCGACGTTGGCGCAACTGGACTACTACCGGCAGCAGGGACTGC
>Ga0194127_10000509_pt1 | contig 62040 bp, 54 predicted proteins | sample TA2KigC100mmetaG_FD_148624 | JGI IMG/M metagenome (GOLD analysis project Ga0194127, IMG submission 148624) | Freshwater microbial communities from Lake Tanganyika, Tanzania - TA2015036 Kigoma Deep Cast 100m | ecosystem: Environmental > Aquatic > Freshwater > Lake | place: Tanzania: Lake... | reverse complement strand
CTTCGGAGAACTCTTGTGTGTCACAAACCATAGCGTTAAATCTTCTCCCGCCTTTTGAACTTCCATAATGCGGCATGAGGGCACATTATTAATACAAGTGGCAACCGCTACCTTATTGACAGAAGCCAAAAACTCCTTCACTTTCGCTTTGACATCAGACATAAATATTTCCTTAATAAAATTACCGCGGGGCTAATTCACATTACTTATAAAGTCATCATACAAAAATAAAAGATGCCAAGTCAATTTGTAATATCTGATCTTTGCAATTAAGATGTTATCCTGCTTAACCTGCACGTGAGACATCTTTCTTTTGGCTTGACTTGCATTTGGCAAAAGTTTCTAATAAACATTCAATATAAATGAAAGGAGAAAACAGTAATACATGTCAAGCAATGCCCCTGTCGACAAAAGCATGGTTATTAACGAATCCCTTGAGGCGCTTGCACTGGTGCTTGAATACAATAATCGTGATTTCCCCGATCATCAGCATGGCCGCCGTGTGGGAGAAGGGTGTGCGCTCATAGGAGAAAAACTGGGATTACCGCCAAGAAAGCTACAGCAGATGTATTACGCAGGACTGCTGCATGACATTGGCAAAATTTCTATCGATATAAACCTCTTGGGAAAACGCGAAAAACTCACCGATGAAGAATTCACCGTTATAAAAAAACACTCAATATTTGGCAGCAGAATCCTGGCAACCCTTCCGGGTCTGAATGATCTGGCGCTGATGGTTCGCTGGCACCATGAATGGTGGAATGGCTCCGGATACCCCGATGGTTTGGCGGGCGAAGAAATTCCAATAGAGGTAAGAATTTTGTGCGCAATCGACTGTTTCGATTCATTACAAACCCCACGTTTAGACCGCGACAGGAGATCCCCCGAAGATGCGTATACAATTATTGAAGATAGCAGGGGAAAGCAATTCGACCCTAAGATTATTGATCTGGTACTCGAAATGATTCATGAAAAAACCCTGGTGCCGGGCAAGTCTTCAAACAAATTTCTTACTTTAAAGAAAAAATATATCGATGTGCCAATATATGGCTATGGAGAGGAACTGAAGGCATCGAGCATGGCAGGCCTGTATCCGATCCTGCGCCTTTTTGCCCGTGTAATCGATGCAAAACACAAATATACGCGAGGTCATTCAACAAGGGTCTCTATTTTATCAAAATACCTGGCGGAAAAAATGCAGTTATCCCCTTCCGACATCCTCAAAGTTGAAATTGCCGGCCTTCTGCACGACGCAGGCAAGGTAAGCGTTCCTATTGGTATTTTGGATAAGCCTGGTCCCCCGGACGACAAAGAATGGGAAGTAATTAAGGGACATGCTCCCCACTCTTTTGAAATTTTAAGCAAGGTATCATTCCTGAAGGATATTGCCGATATCTCCGCAAGCCATCATGAAAAGTACGATGGCACCGGTTATCCGAATCATCTTGCGGGAAATCAGATTAATTACCTGGCGCAGATAATCGCTATTTCAGACACCTATGACGCAATCACTTCAACCCGTGCGTATCGCAAGGGTTTGCCACAAGAGTATGCTTATGAGGTTATACGCAAAGGTATGGGCACTCAGTTTAATCCAAATATTGCCAGGATTCTGCTTGATAACTCACCAAAATATATCAGCGCCCTCTTTGATATTCACGAAGTAAACGACTGACAACAGTAAATACTTCCATAAAAAAATGAACGGGGGAAAAAAGTTAATTTTCCCTTTTTTTACCAATCGATGAGATGCGTTCTTCCCGCTCCCTCTTCATCTGTTCCGCACACTTTTTCAATACATCTTCAACCGGCTTGGGGTCATGCCCGGTAATTTCTTTAAACCGGTTGTGAGAATAAACAGAATCATTTATAAGACTCTCGGCCAATGCCCTTGCAATAGAATTCGGGACACCGGTTATATATTCCACCCAGAGAGAAGATAACGATATGGCAAAAAACGGCACCGTGAAAATGGCATTTGCGTAACCATGCGTCGATTTTCCGCAAAGAGACAACAAATCACGATAACGCATGACATCAGAACCAATTTCAAAAATTTCATGTCCTTTAATGTCTATTTTTATCAATGTCTCAAGCACTTCTACGGCATCATCGAGCGCAATGGGAGCACAAAGAGAATTCAGCCACTTTGGCGTTATCATTATGGGAAGGCGTTTTGCAAGGTAATATACCATTCGGTAGGAAGCGCTGCAGGTGCCCAGGAGTATGCTTGCGCGGACTTCACCCACACTTATTCCGTGCGCAGCAAGCGCTTCTCCTGTTTCCTTTCTGCTCTTTAAATGGTGCGATAGTTTTTCATTCCTTGGAATAATACCGCTCATATAAATAATCTTTTTTACATCTGTCTTATGTGCCGCTTCCCCTACCTTGTGGGCATACATTTTATCAAGAACCCCGAACCCTGAAGATTTTAAAGAATGCACCAGATATATCAGTACTTCCGCTCCCTGGAGGAATTTCCTTATACTTTCAGGGTCTTCCAGATTTACCGCTCTCCACATCAATCGCGGAGAAGTCAAACTCTTATCGACCTTGTTTTCCGATCTGCATGACGCAATAATATCATGCTCATTGGAGATAATAAGTTTTTTTGTCAGGGTATGTCCAACACAGCCTGTTGCACCAAGAATTGCTATTTGCATGGCATTTGAATAAACGTTTATAAAAGTTATCTACATTAATAGGCTTTTACAAAAAATCGGGAATGTTCCCGAATTTAGATTCTATTATGCCGCAGATATCATTTTCCTATTTACTGATTTGCCAGTTTCTCTTCGCTGCCAATACCGCTGACCAGTTTGTTGAAATAGGCGGGTGGTTTTATTTCAAACGTCATTATCTTGCCGTTGAATGGATGCTTGAAAGATATCGAATGGGCATGAAGCGCTAACTGTTTATGGGCGCCATTTTCCTTTCCATACTTTTTATCGCCCACAATCGGATGTCCCTGTTCTGTAAGGTGGACTCGTATCTGGTTCTTCCTGCCGGTCAAAAGTTTAATTTCCAGCAAACTGAAATGCTTGGTTTCTTTAAGAACTTTATACATCGTATGGGATAATTTCCCTTTTTTCGTGTCAGGCGTGGAATAGACCACGTGAGCTCTATTTTCGGCGAGGTAAGTGCTGATTGTTCCCGACTTTTTCTCAAGTTTGCCATGCACAACAGCAAGGTACTTCTTTTCCACATCCTGCCATTGTTCCTGTAAATCAAGTTTGGACTTTATGTTTTTAGCAAATACCAGTATCCCTGATGCATCCCTGTCAAGCCGATGGATGATAAAAACATGTTTTCTTGATTTCGAGTTCCCTTTGCGCACATAATCAGTGAGAATGTAATAGGCAGTCTTTGTTTTATTTGTTTCCGTACCCATCGTCAGAAGACCTGCCGGTTTGTCTACTACCAGAATGTCTTCATCTTCGTAAAGTATTTCTATTCCCTTTGGATGATGCCTTTTGGGTGAATTTTTCTTTTCAGGCATATTGTGTAATCTCATACCATTATCAATTGTCAAAAAAAACTACGATTCCAGATTTTTTCTATCATACCAGATGTGTTTCATCTGCTTTCCAAACTTTAGCGCCTGCTGGTGATCGGGAAACCATATATCAATATGTTTTCCCTTTACGGAACCTCCGACATCTTCTGCCCTAAAAATGGTGTCTTCAAACCCCTCTATCTTTAAAGCACTCCCCAGACTGATTATTTCACTATCCACTGCAATTGTTCCCCATTTCGCCTTTTTACCTGTTGCCGTCATTCCATACCATTCATCATATGGAGGTTTATCACAGCAATCCTCACAGGAACAATAACCCGTTACAAGAAAAACTTCAGCAGACACTTCTTTTTTCACTGTTGCAAGAAACGTAAAGATAATACCTGCTGCAAATAACAACAATACATTTTTCCCCACACCTTATTCTCCTTTTTAAACTATTTCATGTATTCTTTGTTTTTTATCTCTTAGCGCCCTTCGCAGCTTTGAAACGAAAAGTATATTTCTCCCTTCCTGCTCATTCGCACTGAGCTATACAGACGGAATGTTAAGAATCAGGTAATAAATGTAACCGCTATAACCGGCCAATAACAACGCCCCTTCCCACCTTCCCAGCGAAAATCTTATCCATGTGAGGGGTAATAGCACAAGGGCATACAATGCCATAGCGCCAAAATCAACAATGTTGAAACCTTCCCTTGCAATGGGATACGCCAGGGAGGCAACGCCTAATATTCCAAGAATATTGAATATGTTAGAACCCACGACATTGCCAATGGCAATATCAGCTTCTTTTTTAATAGCGGCAACTACTGAAGTTGCCAATTCCGGCATGCTCGTTCCTACCGCGACAATTGTCAGCCCGATAATGACCTCACTTACTCCAAAAAATCGTGCCAATTCCACCGCGCCTTTGACAAATAGTGTTCCGCCGCTAATAAGCATGCCCAAACCCATCGCAATCAAGCCGGCAGAAATCCATATCTTTCCCTTAATTTTAGGAATTCCCTCCTCATATTCGCTTTGAACAGACGGCTCTTTCTCTTTACGTGCCTGATAATAACAATAGTAAACATACGCAATAATTCCAACTATCAGCAACGCTCCATCCCAATACTGCAACCGCCCATCCATAAGAAGCGCCCACAGTACTCCGGAGACAACAATCATAATAGGAATCTCTCTGCGAACTACCTGCGCCTTCACCGACATCGGCTGAATAATAGCCGCTAACCCAAGGATGAGCCCGATATTCGCAATATTAGAACCAATCACATTCCCCAAAGCAATAGAACTATTACCCCGGAGCGCCGATTGAACGCTTACGGCAAGTTCCGGACTACTTGTCCCGAATGCTACAATGGTTAATCCTATTATCAGAGGAGCAACACCCAAGCGCAATGCCAGCGCCGACCCGCCCCTTACAAGAGCTTCAGCGCCAATCATTAAAATCACAAAGCCGCCAATGAGATACAACAACATACTTAGCATAAATTTTTTTCACACTTTCTTTAATTGCAATGAGCAATAATTCCCGCTTTGTACAATTATTATCAAATCAGGACGATATCATTCGCTCCCATGACACGTTCGCAATAATGGCATCGAAGTTTTAACGGGTTTTTACTGACCAGGTGTTGTTTTGTCTTTACGTTGCCATAATTGCTGACACAGTTCGGATTAAAACACTTTACGATACCTTCGATCATCTCAGGCACCACAACTTCAAATTTTTTCACCACCTCGTAATCCTTGATAATGTTTACCGTGGCATTCGGAGCTATAAGGGCAATCTTGTTTACCTCCTTCTGATCGAGGATTTTTCCTCCAATCTTTATGATTCCCTTTTTCCCCAGGTATTTGCTTGATAAATTCATGCCGACAAGGACTACATCCTCCTCGTCCTTAATGTTTAAAATTTCTGCAACCTTTAAAGTACTCTTGCTGTCAATATGATCGATTACCGAACCATCTTTAATAGCGGAAACGTCTAACTGTTTCATTCTATCGCACCTAATACAGTTGCCAAAATAGCCTTTCTCACGGGCACTCCGTTACGAGCCTGCTCAAAATATATCGCGTAATTTGTTCCATCAAGGTTTTCGTCCATCTCATCCACACGCGGCAAAGGATGCATTATCTTTAAATCATCCTTGACCCCCAATCCGTCAAGCATGGATTTGCTCAGCCGGTAAATCCCCCGCACTTTTTCAAATTCTATCGGATCGGCAAAACGCTCTTCCTGAATCCGTGTACAATAAATCACATCGAGGAAATTCCCTATGCCTTGCAGAGATTCCGCCTCATGGCATACTACATGCCTGCTCTGCAATTCTTCCATATAATCCTTCGGCATCCTTAAATTAGGCGGAGAGATAAAGTACATTTCCGTTCCAAAATAGGCAAGGGCATAAGCAAGGGAATGCACTGTTCTGCCATATTTCAGGTCTCCTAAAAACCCTATTTTAAGACCTTCAAGAGTGCCTTTTGTCTTTTGAATGGTATAGAGATCAAGAAACGTTTGCGTCGGGTGCTGATTGGAACCGTCACCGGCATTGATTACAGGAACATCCACTATATCCGCAACCAGTTGCGCCGCGCCTTCACGATAATGGCGAAGAACAATGACGTCACAATATCCCTCGATCGTTTTTACTGAATCACTGAGAGTTTCGCCTTTTGCAATAGAAGTGGTACCGGAGTCTGCAAACCCTACCACCATGCCTCCCAGTCGTTTCATTGCCGTTTCAAAACTTAATCTGGTTCTCGTCGACGGTTCAAAAAAAAGCGCTGCCAGCACTTTTCCTTTAAGAACGTTGGAATAATCGGCTTGTTCCATTCGTTTCGTAACGTCAAGCAGGTATAATAACTCTTCTTTATTGAAATGAAGGATAGAAATAATATCTCTTTGTTTAAAACCGATCATTTATTCCTACCGGGTTGATAGAGGAGTGGCATTAATTAACATGGGAATGATCTTATCAGACCAATTTCGACATTACAAGCATTTAATTCTCAGAGAACATAAAACACTATTTTTAAGAAAGCAAATTTTATTGACATTAAATAAAATATTTCGTTATAGTAAATTTTTTCTTCCTCTTTGCACTCTATTGTTCATTTTGGCAAATAACAGGAACTATGTATGAAACAAATAAACGTTGGCATTATCGGCATGGGTACTATTGGGACGGGTGTCGCAAAAATTCTTTTGGAAAATGAATCGCCCCTGAAGGAAAAACTCAATGCTATCCCTGTATTAAAGGGCATCGCTGATTGTAATCCGGATGCAAAGAATAAAATTGTTTTGCCCCCGGAGGTAAAGTTTACCACTGACGCTCATATATTATTAAATGACCCAAACATCCATATCATTGTTGAACTTATAGGCGGAGTGACCGTTGCAAAGGAATTTGTCATCAAGGCCCTAGAAAACGGAAAGGATGTCATTACCGCAAACAAAATGCTTCTTGCGCTCCACGGCTCTGAATTATTCAGGAAGGCTCGCAGGCACGGAAAAAGCATTTCTTTCGAAGCAAGCGTGGGAGGGGGTATTCCTATTATTGCAGAATTGAGAGACGGCTTTATTGCAAACAAGATCGAATGTATTCTGGGAATCGTTAACGGCACAACAAATTATATATTAACCAAGATGACAAAAGAAAATGTCGAATATCGCGTGACCCTTGAAGAGGCACAGAAACTAGGCTATGCAGAAAAAGACCCTACGATGGACGTTGAGGGCATCGATTCGGCGCACAAGCTTGCCATCCTTGCACGAATCGGGTTTGGCGTAGACGTTGATTACGAAAATATTTATTCTGAGGGTATCAGCAAAGTGGAGCTTTCGGACATCTGGTATGCCCATGAATTGGGATATACCCTAAAGCTTCTTGCAATAGCAAAAAAGAGAGAGTGTGGGCTTGAACTGCGGGTGCATCCGACACTCCTGCCGCACGAACATCCTCTCTCTTCAGTAAATGGAGTATTTAACGCCATTTGTATCAAAGGCAGCGCTGTCGGGGATTCAATGATTTATGGAAGAGGCGCCGGAGAAATGCCCACGGCAAGCGCCGTAGTCGCTGACATTGTTGATGTGGCGCTCGGAAGGGCAAACATCACCTTCAATGCTATGAAAATCTTTTCCGGACAATGCGAACGTGTTTCCGTGGTCAATATGAAAGAAATAAGAACACGGTATTATTTGCGGTTTTCCGTAATAGATAAACCCGGTGTGCTGGCAAAAATTTCCGGTATATTGGGAAACCATGAAATAAGCATCGCCTCTGTGATTCAACGGCAGGCAAAAGAAAAGGGACATGTCCCCCTTATCCTGATGACCCATATGGCGGAAGAAGGCAATTTGCTGAACGCACTTTCTGAAATTAAACAGTTAGACATTGTAAAAGACCAAACACGATTCTTACGTGTTGAAGAATAGGAGACATTCTTGAAATACTGCATTATCATTCCTGACGGTATGGCAGACTATCCCATTGAAAAACTGGGCGGAAGAACGCCCCTTGAAACTGCACGCACCCCTTATCTCGACCTTTTATCGGAAAACGGAAGGATAGGCACCGTTCAGACTATCCCACGCGGGTTTCCCCCGGGAAGCGACGTTGCAAACCTTACTATAGTAGGGTACGACCCCGGCGACTATTATACCGGCAGGGCTCCTCTGGAGGCGGCAAGCATCGGCATTCAACTGGGAGAAGAAGACTGCGCGTTTCGTTGCAATTTCATCACTGCCAACGAGGATACACTGGTGGATTTTTGCGCGGGACATATCAAAACAGAAGAGGCCAATATCCTTATACAATTACTTAACGAACGGTTTGGAAACGATGTTATCCAATTTTATACAGGGAAAAGCTACCGCCATCTTATGGTATATAAAGGCCTGCAGAAAATAGATGCCTCGTGTTTTCCTCCCCATGATATTATGGGAGAATCGATTAAAGCGCATCTTCCGAAGGGGAAAGGAAGTGAAATTCTCATTGACCTCATGGAACGTTCACGGGGACTGCTGCATAACCACGACATAAACAAGGTGCGGGTTGATCTTCAGGAAAACCCTGCCAACATGATCTGGTTATGGGGATACGGATACCGTCCCAAAATGCCTACTTTCCAGGAACGTTTCAACCTTAAAGGAGCGGTGATCACCGCGGTAGACCTGATCAAGGGAATTTCCCTCTATCTTGGATGGGATATCATAAAGGTTCCCGGCGCTACCGGATATCACGACACTAATTACGGCAACAAAGGCAAATACGCCGTAGAGGCGTTAGAAAATCATGATATAGTGCTGGTTCATATTGAATCTCCTGACGAGGCGGGGCATGAAGGCAATATAAAAGAAAAGGTAACTGCCATTGAGCAGATTGACAATAAAATTATCGGGCCAATTATGGAGTCGGGGAATAAATTCGGAGAGCTTCGCATTCTGGTGCTTCCCGATCATTATACGCCAATTGAAAAAAGAACGCACACGCCTGAACCGGTGCCTTTTGCGATATGCGGCACCGGGATTCAAAAAGGGGAAGGAGTTCCGCTTACGGAAGCAAATGCTGTGGCATCAAAACTTCATATAAAAAAGGGACATGAATTAATAAACCACCTTATCTCAGGCTCTTTCTGATGTTTGAACACAGAATCATTAAATTGCGGATTATTTTTAGCTCGTCCCGAAGCTCCGGCTTTGGAACTCAATTGCTACAGAAGCGCTGCTTCTACGAACAAGAAGCAGCGCTTCCTTACTATTTTAATGAAAATACCCTGAACGGAATGATTTTATATCGGGATTATTAACTTCCTCACAGATGAGTTCCTGCGCTTTTTTAATGGCATCCTCTTTTGTTGTTATATTTCCGTCAAGCTGCTCATCTTCAATCTTTGTTAAAATATGCTTAAAGGCCGGCCCGGGGATTAAACCCATTGCGATAAGGTCGTGGCCGGTAATCAAGGGTTTCGGTTTGACTTCTTCCTTCGAAAGTTTTCCAGACATTTCCCGGCAGAAATAATAGTCAGATAAATCTCCAGAACTCGCAAGGGCGTCAATTCTGCATAACTCCTCAAGTTCTCTGTATCCCTCATGGGCAAAAAGGCGCTTCAATTTGTTAAGCCTCATTTTCTGCGCGTCCTTAAAGCAGAGATGTTTTATTACGAGCCAGACAATCTGTTCTTTGTCGGCATTCGAGGTTTTCAGGCGATTACAGATTCCGGCGGCAATCTCAGCGCCCACTTTTTCATGCAAATTAAAACGAATGCGGTCAAGTTCCTGAAAAGTCTGCGGCTTTCCGATATCATGCAGCAACACCCCCATCGCCAGCGTCCACGAAGGATTTTCCATTTTGGAAAGGCACAACAAAGTATGCGTAAAAACGTCCCCCTCCGGGTGAAAATTTTCCGGTTGCCGAACGCCTTTCATCCCTGACACCTCAGGAAGTATTTCGCGTAAAAGAAAAAGCTCGTCTAAAAGTTGAATCCCGACATGCGGATTTTTGCCAGTAATTGTTTTTTGCAACTCCTCACGAATTCGCTCGGCGCTGACGACATGAATCTGCGGTGCGAGACTAATAATCGCTCGTTTTGTATCTTCATGAATCTGGAATTGAAACCGGCATGCAAATCGGGCTGCGCGTATCATGCGCAACTTGTCCTCGGTAAAACGTTCAACAGGATTGCCAATTGTTCTGATGATGCCTGCGGCAATATCATCCCTGCCTCCGACATAATCCAGTATTTCATCTTTTATCGGGTCATAGAGCAGGCCATTGATCGTAAAATCCCGCCGCTTGACATCTTCTTCAGGAGTGCTGAAGGACACGTAATCCGGATGCCTGCCGTCACTATACGATCCTTCCGTGCGAAATGTTGCTACTTCAAAATTATGCCCGTCTTTTACCACAATCACAACGCCATACTGCGCGCCGACAGAAAAGGTCTTCTTAAAGAGATTCATAACATCCCGGGGAAGGGCATTGGTGGCAATATCGTAATCGGCAGATTCCCGCCGCATAATCATATCGCGCACACAGCCCCCGGCAAAAAGGGCTTTATAGCCGTTATCCTGCAACGTTTTTACAATTTCAATGGCATTTTGTTTTATGGACATACCATACTATCGTACCCTTCTTAAAAAACCAAGGTGAGGCTCCTTGCTGGAATAGAGATCATGCACACCTCCTTCTGCCTGGGCGGATGGAGATCTCATTTCAAAACGAAGGCTTCCGTCGTATAATCCCGTATGAAGATCATGGATGCTTTTCCAGCCAAGTTCCTGCAGCGAATGCAGCATACTTTGCATCAAATATTGTCCGAGATGAATAACCGATCCCTTATCAACCACCGTTCCCGAAACACCCTGCGCAACTTTTACCCTATCTTCAACGGACAAATACCTTTTTCCGCCTCCCCGTTCCATTGCTTCGTGAGACGCCATGCCTCTGTATTTTTTCACACGCATGCTCCCCTCATAAAAATATTCTCCGGGGGATTCTGTCGTGCCGGCAAGTAAACCGCCCATCATCACGGCGCCTGCCCCAAGGGCTAATGCCTTTACAATATGCCCTATATGGGCAATTCCACCATCGGCAATTACAGGGATATTTGCGTATTCCTTTGAAAATTTTGCGGTCTGATACACGGCAGACCCCTGAGCCCTTCCCACGGCAAGAGTATCTTGTGTAATGCAGATGGAACCGCTTCCCATGCCGATTCGAAGGGAGTCAACACCGGCATCAATCAAGGATTTGCATTGTTTTGCGGTGACAACGTTTCCTCCAATAACTTCAATGTGAGGATAGTTTTTCTTAATATATTTTATCATGTTGATTTGAAAAATCGTATCTCCCTGCGAAGAATCGATAACAACCACATCCACCCCTGCCTTCTCCAACTCTGCAAGCCGCTCCTTATCTTCCTCACGCGTAGAAAGCGCGGCTCCGGCAAGAAGTTGTTTGTCCTTATTTTTTGATGCAAAAGGGAAATCTTCATTCTTCAATAAATCAGTGCGGCTCATAAGCGAAACAAGCCTTCCCTGCTTATCAATAAGCGGCAATTTCCCCTTTTTACTTTCTCTTAAAATCTTGTTTCCATCGGCAAGAGAAATTCCGGCAGGAGCGGTAACCAATTGCTTGGTCATTACCTCACTTAACCGTTTCATTCGGTTTTTCTCAAAATCAATATCCCGCTTCGTAACAATTCCCACTAATCTGGAATTTAATGTACCGTCTTCCGTAATAGGAATCCCGGAAAATCCATATGCCTCCTTAATAGTATCCACATCCCTGATAGTATGAGCAGGACTAAGAACAACCGGCTCCGTGATAAAACCATTTTCAAATCTCTTTACCTTCCGAACTTCCTTTGTTTGCTCTTCTATGGTATTGTTGTAGTGAATAATGCCAATGCCACCCAGCAACGCCATGCTAATGGCCATCTTCGACTCCGTTACCGTGTCCATCGGAGAACTGACAAGAGGTCTCTTAATCTTGATATTTCGGGTAAGATTGGTATCAAGGGAAACTTCTTCTAAAACAAAATCTATATGTCCGGGAAGCAAAATAAAGTCATTATAGGTAAAACCCTCTTCCCGTTCGAAAAGCGTTTTTGCATCAAGTCCATTTGGTGGCATGGGTTGTGTTATTCACCTCCAAGTAAAAAACATATGTGGAATAAATGATGTACTATGGCAGATAAAATCGGCATTTACGTTTCTCTTTTAACTCATTTGAGGATAAGTTGCAATGTTTTTTTAACTCTTTGAAAATCAACATTTACAGACTTATATCAAATCGAATTGTTAAGAAATAGTATACAGGCCAATTCCCCGTTGCGCAAGGTGCATAGTCTCTGCCATTGAGAAAAAACCTTCTCTGCAGTAATCTGTCGTTATTTACTTGACATTACCTCCCTCGTATGGTAATAATCTGCAATCGCATTTGTTTAACAGTCATTACATTTAGCATTGAAGGAGAAATTATTTTATGAATGTGTCGAAATTAATTGGTTTGGCTGCAATTGTGTTGTCGGTCGGGATAAAAGCAAGCTTCTTGCCACAGAATCTTTTAGCGGAAGAGGCAAAAGCGGCTGAGGAATGGAGTCTGAGTCAGGAAGAAAAAGAATTGGTGAATGTAACAAATGACGATATTCTCGGCGAACGAGGAAAAGATGGAGTATGGGAGTTCCATTTGTATACAACGGACGGATATATAGAGATGACCAACGGCGATTTGGTATGGGTTTTTGGTTATACTCATGCCAAGGGCAGTTTTAAGGACGTGGGAGAGGTAAAGACAAAAGAACAAGTCGAACAATTACTGGAACCCGTTAAAGTGCCGTCAGATCCAATACATTTGTTCGTTGGGGAAAAAGCCAGAATTACGCTTCATAATACGGGAATGCACTATGCGGACGAACATTCGGGAATCAACCATGTTGCGCACACTATTCACTTCCATGGTCTTGATCTGACCCCTTCTGTTGACGGAGTGCCTTCTTTGCCGGTCGACCCTATCCTGGAACATCAGGCATTTACTTACGAAATTACCCCTCAGTATGAAGGTTCTTTTATGGGACATTGCCATGTGGACAGTTTTAACCATATTTTAGCCGGCATGTATTTTCCTATCATTATCCATCAGGACAGGACAAAAACAGCTTACGGATATAAGTACGACCGGGATTATACTTTGTTTTTTAGTGAATTGTCCTCCACTGCAAATGAACAATTACAAGATGCAGGTGTTGTCCACGGATTACAAGACTGGAAGGCCGATTATTTCCTGATTAACGGCAGAACGTTTACGGATAATCTTTATCATCCGCGCTCTGTAATAAACGATCCACGTTCCCGAATTGTGGCTCATGAAGATGAAACTGTTTTGTTGCGTTTTATGGCTATCGGCGCCGATCATGTTTTTGCGGTTCATCCCCATGGTTATCATATGGAAGTAATTGCGCTGGATGGAAGAAAACTAAAGAGTACCTATGAAAAGGATACACTGTGCATCACAAGCGGGGAAAGGATTGATGTATTGGTAAAAATTCCTCACTTTGCCAGCCAGAGAAAATGTCTGTCGTGCAATCTGGGCGCAGGAATAACGATTATGCACGATCATAATCTTCGTGGAATGGTGTCTACGGGCAAGTATCCAATGGGCGCCCTGACTATTTTCGATGTACAGGGCAAGGAAAAGGCTCCTCAACCGGAACAACCGGTGAAAGGGAAACCCTATAATCCTTTGGAACATTAATCATATCACTTAGCCACAACAAAGGCTCTGCCGCTTTTCCTTTCTTTTCTCCGACCTCTTGTAAACTTTTCAAGTTTACAAGAGGTTTTTCTTTTTCAATTATTTTTCAAATAAGACCAAAGGGGAATGTCTTTGGTTGAGCCTTTCGTTCCACCAGAAAATTCAACATGTTGGGATAAGTATTCCGTCAAAAGAGAAATCATGTATATGAAAATTTTTTAACTTCTACCAAAGAGTAAGGAAAAGTAATTTTTGTTTATATTTCAGCTTCAAATAGTAAAAGCAACTTTTTATTCACTCCTTTTCCTAATAACTTCCAACATTTATTATGAAAAATTAACGCAACCCAGTCTTTATCTCCCACTTCTGAATAAAATCCTTTATTTATACTCGTATATTCTTCTCTGTATTTTAATTTTCTCTTACATACGCAACATTTATCCATAACTTTTTTCCTTTGTTAATGGTGTAAGTAGTACCTTTAAAATATTTTTTAATTTTTCTAATGATTGTATATGAGAATATTTTGATGTAAAGGTTCCATTATTCTTTTGAGTTATGGAAATTAGAGGAGAAGAAAGGAAATCTAATATCTCATGTAACTCTTCCTCTTTAATTTCACTTAACTGCTTTGCCTCACTTTCGTAATCCAAGCGACCTTTTATCTCCTTCAAATCTCTTGGTTTAAAATCTAATGCTGTAATTACTCTCACGATATAATTAATTTTTTCTTTGAATTCAGATTCTTTTTTTCTTAAATAATCATAATCAGCATAATTAATAAGCCCCTTTTTTCTAAGAAGCGGCTCAATCTCATAAGGAGAGATTGTAAAAGTTTTTAACAAAACAATAAGGTCTCGTAATGCGTCAACTGGCATCAGTGTGCATTGTTCCAGCACAGCATCTTTAATAACAGCAGGGTCAAAACCTTTACTTATAACCAGAAGAAATGTAGCGTTATTTTCATTTTTGTGTCTTTTAAGCCTTGAGAAATTTAAGTGATTCAATGTACTATTTGTGGTACTTTTACAATCGATAATTCCTTTTATGGGTGATTCTACAAGAATATCTGTGTTACCTGAACCTCCAATATGTCTTACTTTAAAACCTAATTTTTCAAATGCTTCGCTAACAGTTTTTTCAAATACAATTGGGCTCTTACTGTTTGAACTTGAAGTAAGAAGTCTATCTTCCAGTTGTTCTATAATTTGATGCTGTTCAACAGGTTCGTTCTTATCTCTTTTTTGCCTAAGAGGCGTGAATTTCTGAAGGGTTGGAAGTATACCACCTCGGAATTCACTTGGCCTAAAATCAAATTGATTCAGATTTTTGCTTACATCATATTTACCCTTGCCAGAAACACGAAAACTATATTCATTGTTTTGTCTTGTAATAAATACTTTCCATTGATTAGATATCGGTTCTGTTGGGAGCATTCCCAATTTTTTGTAAAATGTGGAGGTATTATGCGGGGGATAAACCACCCGCGCTACGACACATATTGCATGGTAGCGCCGATCCTTTATGGTCGGCTTTATTTTGATTTACAAAAAATTGGGAATGCTCCCGTTCTGTTCCCTTTATCATTTCTAAAAATCTTCTATTGGTATTACTGCTATTTTATCCTCAGTTTCACAAATAAACAGAATGAACAGATTTTTATCCTTATGAATTAATAAATCATCACTTTCCACACCAAAAAAGAATTGATTTTTATGTGCTTTAGAAAAACGAAAATAAAGTATGGCAGTTGAATTCAATTCATAAAAGCTTTTACTATACACTCGTTTTACAAAATGTCTTCCTTCCATACGCTTTAGAAATAAGTCTTTTGGATTTTTAGACATCTAAATGTTTAATTCAGAAAATATTTAACTACAGAAACTATTTTTCTATCGATTTTCCTTGCTTTAACACAGCGTTCAACAAGCTCAATTGGATATTGACAGGGATGTATTGTTTTTTCAGAAGGTGTATATATCAGACTTAGTAAACCAGAGAATCGTTTCATAGCGCCCGGAAAAACGTTTACTTGCATGTAAACCGTGATTGAAACGCCAGATGATTCGGTTTCGAAGCTTTAGATTATTTTTTTTAAAAATATCGTAGTAAAAGATATCCAGGGGGAAAACTTCTGAATTCTCAACAAAATTACCCACCTGCCAACAAATACTGCCATCATGCCTCAATACCCGAACAAGCTGCTCGATTATTTTTACTTGAGATTCCAAGTAGTGCTCAATGCGTGTTTTATTTTCGTACGCTTTACCGAGATTGTACGGCGGAGAAGTAATGATAAGTTTTACCGTCTCGTCTGGAAGTGTTTTAATAAACTCAAATGTATCACCACAGTGTGAAATAATGCAGGATTCATGGTCAAAATGGTCGATAATTTTTGGTATCTTAAAAAGAGGTAATGTTGTAGTCGTCATAGGTAACATACGTTTGTTTATATTGTTGGGAGACGATTTTTTACTCAACTGTAGTATTTGAGTTTTTGCAAAACCCGAATCACTCTATTTCTTTCCGTGTATATTGTCAGGCAGAAAAAAGCAGGCCACGCAGTGTATTGTAAAGAGGGTCATGAGATCACTCATTAAAAGACTTTTGCTCAAACCTTATGCCTCAGGCATCCTTATAAAAAATACCATTCTACAACATCATATACGGATCGACGTCGACAAGCGACTGGACGCCTTTTGTGGGTTTCAGCATATCGGAAACACATTGCAGCGCATCGTGAATCCTTTGATGGTCTTTTGCTTTCAGTAAAAGATGCCACCGGAACTGATTGTTAATCCTCGTTACCGGCGCGGGAGAAGGACCCAGTATTTCAAGTTGTTTATCGCTTTCTTTTGCAATTTCTTTCAATGCATTGCCAATAACCATGGCCTTTTCCTCTGTGTTCTTTTCCGACACTCCCCGGAAGATAATCCTCGCCAGCTTGCCAAACGGAGGATAGTTTAACGGTTTTCTATATTCCAATTCTTTTTTCGCAAACCCCTCATAGTCATGAGCGGCGGCATAGGTAATGCAGTAATGTTTCGGATTGAAAGACTGCACAATCACACGTCCTCCCCGATGCCCCCGTCCCGTACGCCCCGCAACCTGAGATATCAATTGGAATGTCCTTTCTCCTGAGCGGAAATCAGGGAGGTTGAGCATTGTATCGGCTGAAATGATGCCAACCAATGTGACATTGGGAAAATCCAAACCCTTTGCGATCATTTGCGTCCCGAGCAATATCCGGAATTCTCCCTGCTCAAACGCCTTCAGCGCTTTTTCATGAGAACCGTGAGAACGCATGGAATCGCTGTCCATCCTGAGAATTTTATATTCGGGGAATTTTTTTGCTATCTCGTCTTCTATCTTTTCCGTGCCGAAACCACGGTAATTAACAGAACCCGCAAGACAATCGGGACATGATTCGGGAGGCAACGCTTCCGAATGGCAATAATGACACATTGTGATATTTAAGTTTTTGTGGAAGGTAAGAGGGATATCGCACCTGCGGCATTTCAATACAAATCCGCACCTTTTACAATGAATGTAAGGGGCAAAACCCCTGCGGTTTAAAAATAAAATCACCTGTTCATTCCTGGACAGCGCCTGCTTCATATAATACTCAAGCCGTTGTGATACAATATGGTATCCCCTTTTCTTACGAACTTCCTCAAGCATATCCACAATTTCCACCGGCGGAAGCTGAAGCGCGCCTATCCTTTTGGAGAGGACAAGTTTTGTATAGTTGCCCTTCTCCACCTCATAATAACTTTCCAGAGAGGGGGTTGCGGTGCCTAATAGTACCATAGCGTTTTCATATTTTGCCCTGAGGGTTGCGATATCCCGCGCATTGTAACGGGGGCTGTTTTCCTGCTTGTATGTATTTTCATGTTCTTCATCAAGAATGATCAATCCCACATTTTTGAGCGGAGCGAAAATAGAAGACCTCGCTCCGACGACAACATCCACCCTGCCTTCCTTTATATCTTTCCACTGAGAATAGTGAAAGGCCCCCTGTAAATGGCTGTGCAATACCGCCACGTTATTAAACCTTTCCTTTATTCTCCCAATGGTTTGAGAAGTAAGCGATATTTCAGGAACAAGAAATATGGTTTTCTTCCCCTGTTCCAGCAACTTTGCTATGGTCTGAAGATACAATTCCGTCTTCCCGCTGCCGGTTATGCCATGCAGTAAGATAACACCCTGAACCGGTTCCGTCAGTTTCTGTTTAATTGCTTCAAAGGCGGCTTGCTGTTCGCCGGAAAGCGTCAGATGCTGCCGTGGTTTGCTGCATTCCTCCGGCATATTCAGGGCATCCACCGATTTTTCTTTCAATAGTATGAGGTTCTCCTGTTCCAATCTCCGAAGAACTGACATGGCACAACCGGCACGCCTCATCAGTTCCTTTGCGTTTATTTCCGTATTCGATTCCTGGTTGAAAAGCAATTCCAGCACCTTTGCCTGTTTTGTCGCGCGTTTTTTTGATTGAAGAATTGTTTCCTTTTCAGACACAGAGAGGCAGCCGCTGGTTTTAACAAAAGTATATTTCTTTTCCTTAGGGTTGTTTCTGACAATTGGCGGTATCACTGCGTGCATTGCTTCTCCCCATCCGCAGCAATAATAGGATGAAATCCACTTTGTAATCCTGAGCATCGTCTCATCCGCCAGCGGAAATATATCCAATATGCCGATAATGTCTTTTGTTTTATATCCGGAAGGTTTATCAGTAATACCCACGCAAAATCCTGTAATTATTTTATTGCCAAAGGGCACTTTGACGCGCATGCCCGGAATGAGAAGTTCTCCTAGATTATGGGGTATGTTGTAATGAAATATTTTGTTTAACGGGATATTGAAAACCACTTCCGCAAATAATTGCCGGGTTGACATGTTTGAAGATAAAATATGAGATTTTGATGTTTGATTGCCGCTATTCATCACTAATGAAATACCGTTTAATTGTTAATTATCTTTCGGGATAGTATGGCTATGTATGCCCTATAAGTATGGCATACACACCCTATCTTTTTTATTTAATATTTTTTTCTCTCTTTTTTAAACCTTTGTACAGTAAATAGTTTTGTTTTATCTTGCTTTTTTTCAAAAGGATAAGAATTATTTAAATTAATTTACTTGTTATAACCGTATATGGTATAGTTTTAGCTCATTATGGTAGTCAAACAAATCTGGTTTTCGATTAGCCTTTTAATGCTTCGACTCCGCTCAGCATGACAAAGCTGCCACCCTGAGCAGAGTCGATGGATTGTGTTTCTAAGTAAAAACTTATTTGATATTTCGAAAACCAGATTTGTTTGACTACAGTTTCGTATACTCTAAAAATTTTTGTAACACTGCCATAATTAAAAATACAGCATAAAATAATACTCTATGGTTTACCATTCAAAATAATGGCAGACTTCATTCAATAATTCTATAAAAATATTTTACCATGTCCAAATTAAGAAAAGTCAAGGTTGCAAACGGTATTTTTTGGGTAGAAGTGCCCGAAGCCGGGGTTTACATTTTGTGTGGTTGCCCGGCAGACACGGTAAAACATTTAAAAAAACAGGGGTTTATTCATACCAGGAATGAAAAAGGCATTACGTTTGAATCCGGCCCAAATGCTATTTTGTTGTCAGACTTATTAGTACAGCACGGAAAATTTGCCAATCTTGCAGAATTTCCCGTCATGCAGATGTTATACCGGCAAGGAATGATATTACCCAATCACCCCAATAATACAAATACAAAACCGATACTTATCGGCTCTGAAGACCAGGTAGAAGCACAAATGCAGTATATCTACCGGGGCAATTACGGGTTGGTATCCGAAGAAGAACTTATTAACGCCGGAATGCCTCTTGATGAAGCAAATGAACTCATGAATTTAAAATTAAAATTTGCCTATGGAAAAATCCATAAAACAGAAGACCTCCTCGACACCGTAATAGTTAAAAATGAACCAACAGAAATTCGAAATGGTGTATTCATCAGGCATTTGCGATTAAACGTTTTCGAATTTCAATATCAGAGTGAATTCGTTACGGTAGACTTGAATCTGCCTCACAACGAAAATTACAATACTCCTTATTCATTGGGTTTTCACGATATAGAAAGGGAATATTTTGCGGTAATTCATTCGGGACAAGGGGACGGTTGGGATATTAATCGTCCTGCTATGTCAAGCATTATTATGTTTCAGGGGAAAATATACCTGATTGACGCGGAACCGAATATATTAAACAGCCTTATTGCTTTGGGAATCAACATTAACGAGATTGAAGGTATTTTTCATACCCACGCACACGACGATCATTTTGCCGGTCTTACCACGTTAATGAGGGCCGATCACCGTGTCAAATATTTTGCCACGCCACTCGTGCGCATCTCTGTTGCTAAGAAACTTTCCGCTTTGGCATCTATTGAAGAAAAAAATTTTTCCGATTATTTCGAAGTTAATGACCTGAAATTTAATATCTGGAATAATATCGATGGGTTAGAAGTATACCCGATGATTTCCCCACATCCGGTGGAAAACAACATATTCATCTTTCGCGCTTTATGTGAAGAAGGATATAAAACCTATGCTCATTATGCCGATACCATCGATCTCGGCACGTTGAAAGACATGGTCTCAAAAGACAATACAAACGGTGGAATTTCCAAAGAGTTTTATTATCAGGTGGAAAAAGAATATTTAAAGGAAGTACATTTAAAGAAAATCGATGTGGGCGGCGGCTTGATTCATGGCAAAGCAGAAGATTTTCGCATGGATACATCAGGAAAAATTATATTATCCCACACATCTTTAGAATTAACCAATCAACAGAAAGAAATCGGTTCAGGCGCTCCTTTTGGAATGGTTGATGTATTAATTCCGACTCATCAGGATTATGTCCGGCAATATGCCTTCCAGTATCTGAGATCATATTTTCCCTCAGCGCCTCTTTATCAGTTAAGAATCCTGCTGAATAACTCTGTCATCACATTTAACCCTGAAACTATCATGCTAAAGGGCGGAATTATCCCAAAGGAAATTTATTTAATTTTAACCGGAAACGTTGAGCATATACAGTCAGGAACGGGACGCCAAAGCATACTGTCAGCCGGCGCATTGATCGGTGAAATGTCGGTGCTGAACAATGTTCCTTTCGCAGATACTTACCGTGCTGTAAGCTTTGTGCGGGCATTAAGATTGCCCGGCTCATTATATCTTGAGTTTGTAAAAAAGAACGACCTGTACGGCAAAATTGAAAAAATACAGGAAAAGCGGAAATTCCTGCAAAAATCATGGCTTCTGGGTTATTCAATTTCATATCTAAGGCAAGTGACGCTAACACGTTCAATGAGTTTTCACCACTATCCCGCAGGCGAGATTCTTCTGGATAAAAACTGCACCGACCTTTATGTAGTCAAAGAGGGAACATTGCAAATATATATCGGAAAAGATGTATTTGAGACCCTGGAAATCGGTGATTTTTTCGGTGAAGAAGGAGTGCTTTTCGGAATGCCCAGCCTGTTTAAGATTCGCGCAGCTGAGCCGGTGGAGATTTGCAAAATATCCGCTAATGAACTTCTGGATATACCGGCAATACGATGGAAACTTTTTGAAACATTTAAGAAAAGAAGAAAACTTTTGTTAGACCCCGCATTGAACAGCCTGCCTATTTTCTACTGGAGACATGAGTATTGCATCAATATACAAAAAATCGATGACCATCATAAACAGATGCTGGCAAAGGCAAACAAGCTTTGCGAGGCGATTGATTTAAAAAAGGAGTCGCTTGTTTTAGATGCCTCGATAAACTTTTTGATTGATTTTGTTCTCTACCATTTTACCGAGGAAGAAAATTTATTAAAAGAACACTACTATAATGATTATGAATCTCATCGAAATAAACATCAGCAGCTAATAGAAGATGTGCTGAAAATAAAACAACAACTCAACAATGATGGAGTAGAGATGAATATGGAGATGCTGGATTTGTTTAAAGATTGGATTATCAACCACATACTTACCGAAGACAGAAAGTACGGCCCTTATCTGAACGCAAAAGGTGTTTTTTAAAAAGTATCTCCGGGCTGGCATTTCAACTCCCTTTTATTCAGCAAACAACTATTATTTCCGTGATTTATATCCCCCCATCCTTGCCTGTACAACAACCTTCTTTCCTGTAAATATTTTTATACGGAAAACTCCTAGATTTTTTCAAAGTGATTGCATATAATTCACCTGTCATTTAAGCAATTAATCAGAGGAGATATACGATATATGCTCGATATACATTTTATAAGAAACAACCCGGACGCGGTAAAACAGGCAATTTCCAATAAGCATGAAAATGCCGCAAACATAGATACCATTTTAGAAATAGACACTCAACGCAGGAAAAAGATTCACCTCTGCGAACAATTAAAAAATCAGCGGAATGAAAAATCAAGAATGGTGAGTGAATTAAAAAAGAAAGGCCAAGACGCATCCGCCATAATAGAAGAAACAAAGAAGACAAGCGATGATATAAAATCCATTGATACTGAAATAAGAGATATGGAATCCAGGCTTGACGATTTGTTGCTCAGGATTCCCAACATTCCGGCAGCGGACGTACCCGTTGGCAAAGATGCCTCTGATAACGAAGTTGTAAAATCATGGGGAGAACGAAAAACATTTCCTTTTACTCCATTGCCGCACTGGGAATTGGGAAGACTTTTAGATATTCTCGACCTTGAACGGGCAGCTAAAATCACCGGCTCCGGTTTTATTCTCTTAAAGGGAATCGGCGCAAAACTCGAACGGGCGCTCTTTAATTTTATGCTGGACGTACACACCCGCGACCACGGGTATACAGAAATCTTTCCCCCGTTTCTCGTCAACAGAAGGTCCATGACAGGCACGGGGCAATTGCCAAAACTTGAAGACGACATGTATCGAACATTACAAATGTATACCGCGCACGCATCGGAAAATAAAGCGGTCACCGAAGACCTCTTTCTTGTGCCAACTGCGGAAGTGCCTGTCACCAACATCCACCGGGACGAAATCCTTTCGTGTAAAAACCTCCCCATTTATTACACTGCCTACACTCCGTGTTTTCGCAGGGAAGCCGGTTCATATGGGAAAGATACAAGGGGTATAATACGGGTACACCAGTTTAACAAGGTAGAATTAGTAAAACTCGTACGGCCTGAGACCTCTTATGACGAATTGGAATCACTTCTCGCCAATGCGGAGAAAATCCTGCAATTGCTCGGACTGGAATACAGGGTAGTAAAATTATGTACGGGGGATATGAGTTTTGCTGCCGCCAAATGTTGTGATATTGAAGTTTGGGCCCCCGGCGTAGGAAAGTACCTTGAAGTTTCTTCCTGCAGCAACTTCGAAGACTTTCAGGCCAGGCGCATCAATTTACGTTTTCGGGATGAAGACGGCAAACTGCAATTTGTGCACACGTTAAATGGTTCAGGATTAGCGTTGCCAAGAACCGTCATAGCAGTCCTTGAGACATACCAGCAGGAAGACGGATCAATCCGGATTCCTGATATTCTTCAACCCTATATGGGCGGGATAAAAACTATTGAGAATCAGACATAAAGCAGGATGTTTTTTAATCAGGCTTTCGGCAACTTTTAAGAGCGTAGCGGCAAGGCGCGCCTTGCCACTACATGAACGGGTTTGAAACTCCTTAACGTAAATGATAAGGCTGAAAATCTTCAGTCCCCTGCCAATATTGAATTACCTTGCATATAATATTTATTTCAAAGAATAGCTCTTTCCGAACATTTCTATACCAATCCATCTTCCCTCAGAAGCAACTAACAGCCGGCCTTTGCCCGTAATAAGCAAAAATATCACAAGTAAAGGAAATACTACAGGAAATGCAATAATCAACACGGACAATGTAACGAAAACTACCGGCACTGATGTAATAAGGATTACCGCCAATATAGGGAAAATAAGCATAAATACAATAACAAGAATCCCAAATGCAAACATTAAAACCGGGGGCAATACGAAGATGGAAATTAATCCCCAAAATCCCTTCCCGAATTTACCGGTAATTTTTCTGCCACGCAAAATTACCCCGCTACTTAAGTCCTCCTGCGGTTTTATCATCGCTTCAGGTTCTAACGGTTCTTCCGGTACTCTTTCTTCTGAAATTGAACTTTCTGCAACAGAGGCGGGAAAAGTGCCGTCATCTTCACCTATTTCTTTTGCCTTTGTTTCCAGTTGAGCGGTATCGCCAATTTCTTCTTTTTTCTTTCTTTTCCAAAATGCCATAGTAGTGTAACCCTATTATTATAGTTAAGTATTTTCGTGCAAACTCGCTATTGACTGGGCCGCAATTGCTTCACCGCGACCAATCGCATCTACACCTTCCATTGTCGTTGCCTTTATATTCACTCTGTTTACATCCAAACACAACAATTGCGCTATATTCTTTCTTATTTCCTGTTTTCTCACACCGATCTTTGGTTTTTGCGCAAGTATAATAACATCTACATTATTAATTTTAAAATTGCTTTCTTGTAAAAGATGGACAACTTTTAAAAGGAGGACGGAACTGGAGACATCTTTCCATCTCACATCCGTATCTGGAAAGTGTTCTCCTATATCACCAAGAGCCGCAGCCCCTAACAACGCATCACAAATGGCATGAATAACCACATCCGCATCTGAATGGCCAAGCAAACCGAGATGATAATCAAACACAACCCCGCCCAGAATAAGCCTTCGGTTTTCAACGAGTCTATGAATGTCATATCCAATCCCAAAGAGCATACAAAATAATTCCCGATTCCTATAATCTTTTTCCCTTAGCTAAGCCCGCTCTTCCGCATAAGATTCTTTACATTTTCCAACAATGTATTTATCTCAGAAACCTGCCTTACCGTTTCTTCCCTTTCCGTCCATCGGAGATCACGATATGATGAAATATTGTTGCTGATATCCTCAATTACACGGTCAATTGCCTTATTCACCTCAAACTTCATAAATTCCACAAAACGTTCGCTGAGAGCATCTGTTCGCCTTACAAATTCATTCCTGAATGTTTTACGTTTTTGAGGAAAAACAGCAAGCCCGACAAAAGCCAATGCCACGGAAATACCTATTGTTACGGGAGGCGGCACTAACCAGGAAAACATCATTGTGATGCCAACGCCAATTCCTATCGCAAAAGTTTCGATAAGCAAAAAACTGATAAACCCAGCCTGCACAAGGCTATTCAGTCTTTCAGCTTCACGCTCAGTATCCAATTCCCTGAACTCTTTGGAACGAGTTTTCAGTGCAACTTCAATTTCATGCTTGCGGTCATCGTAATGACGCTCAACATGTCCATTTACAATGGCACCTGCCATGCGGTCATATCCGACTTCTTTCTCAATATGATCCCTTGCCATGTCCCACAACGCACGATTATTTCGCGCAACATAATCCACCACATCATCGATAATACGGTCCAAATCCGTTTGAGGATTTAAAAGTCCATACACTTCCCTCTTAAACCGCTCATTCAGTTTTTCCCTTCCTATTTTTGACATAACAACCGATTTGGCAGAAACATATGCATTTAGAAAATTATCAAGTTTTTCTTTTAAGCGTGAAAACACCAATTTAATTTCATCTTTATATTTTAACGTATATTCCTGCATATCCTGTTTTTTGTTCTTCAGGCGCGTTTCAAATCTTTCGATGCTTTTAATATCGGTATTACATTTGTTCACTTTCTCACTTAGCCGTTGCTGGAGTTCGGTAAATACATTAAATAAATATTTTAACGGACTTACGAGTTTGAAATCTATCTTTGTGTCAAGGTCAAGTTTTTCAAACATAAACGCCTCAACATCTTCAATACCGCTCTGCTTCAGCAGCGCTTCATTATTTTCGCATCGTGCTTTATATGCCTCTTTGGCAGAAACTGCCAGCACTTTTGGTTCGAATCCCAGCAGCCGGTAACAATTCTTCTCGACAAACGATATAATATCAATAAGTTCTTTCGGTGTTTTTAAATCAATTTTATTCAGTATAAACAGTACTTTCCTTCCCCATTTTCCCTTTAAAAATTGCAAAAACTGCCGTTCGCTTTCGGTAAAGGGATGATCAGCAGAAGTAACAAAAAGAACAAGTTCCGCCCTATGCACAAAACCTTCTGTTAGTGCGGAATGCTCTAAAATAATTGAATTTGTTCCCGGCGTATCTACAAGGGTAACATCTTTTAAGACTTCCATCGGGTATGTCGCCCGGCATAAATGGTCTCCGACCTCTTTTACTTCTACTTTGTCTCCGTATGTCAGTAAAGTAATTCTGTTCGTGGTAGGGGTAGGGCCGTCCAGCAAAACACGCTCACCACACAAAGCATTAATAAAACTCGATTTACCGGAATTATATTCTCCTGCAACCAGGAGGTAAAAAGGCTCTTCCAATTGAGAACGCATTTCTTCTACCCGTTTCTCCATCTCTGTTATGCCTATCCGCTCGAAAAACTTTTTCGAATTATCCAATAAATTCACTACTTCCGGATATATATCTCTTCGCTTTGTTTTCGATGTAATATTCAACATGGATTGAATCGTATACTAAAAATTATCAAAATATCTGTAAAGAAGCATCTTACGCCAGCAAGCGTAAGTCTTGATGTTATCAATTTTAGCAACACAAGTCAAATTTCTTTTTCATCAGCAATTGCAACAACCTCGATCTCAATAGCCACATCTTTAGGCAGCCGTGACACCTGTACTGCGGCTCTTGCAGGGGGTTCATTTTGAAAGAATTCTTTATAGACATCATTTATGGCTGCATAATCATTTAAATCTTTCATAAAAATAGTAGTTTTTACCACCCTATCCAAGGATGTGCCGGACGCAGCCAAAATATTTTTCACATTCTCTAACACTTGCCTTGTTTGTACCCGGACATCACCTTGTAGTATCTCTCCGGTTTCCGGTATTATGGGAATTTGCCCGGAAACAAATACAAAACTCCCTGCTTTAATAGCCTGAGAATACGGACCAATGGCAGCCGGCGCCTTTTTTGTTGAAATTACTATCTTTCGCATTCTTTAATCTCTCCCAAAATACGGTTTTTTTATTGATTGCATATGCCTTTTCTGTTTCAATCCCTCTATTTACTTTAATATACTAAATCCGGTCATATTTTTTCAGGTTTCCATAGTATATCTTTATATAATTTACTGGCAAAGAATTTTTCATACATAGGAATATTACTATCGCATTTACTTTTGCATAAGAGAAATTTTCTATTCAATGACCACACGTAATGTGCGCCTTCTTATCGAATACGAAGGAACCAACTATTCAGGCTGGCAATGGCAAAAAAATACCAAAACGGTTCAGGAAACCCTTACTGATGCAATACGCAAAGTTTTACAGGAAGATGTGAAAATACATGGCGCGGGCAGAACCGATGCAGGGGTGCACGCCCTTGGCCAGGTTGCCAATTTTGAAACACATTCGAAAATTCCTGCAAAACAGCTTTTGCGAGCAATAAACTCCTATTTACCTCATGATATTACCATAAAAGAAGTTAGTGACATTGAAGACAGTTTCCATGCACAATACAGCGCTAAATCAAAGATTTATCAATATACATTATTAAATGATTGGATAAGAACGTCTCTCAATCGCAATTTTTGCCATGTTTATGGTTTTCCACTCGATATGTCTAAAATGATCATGGCCGCCCGATGCCTTATCGGCACCCATGATTTTACTTCATTCACCACAAAGGCTTTCGCCGATAAAAACAGAATACGGACAATTAAAAACCTTGAGATAAGAAAAGAAGGAAAATATATTTATTTTCTTGTTGAAGCAGACGGATTTTTATACAAAATGGTAAGGACAATTGTTGGAACACTCCTTGAGGTTGGTCGCGAAAGAATGGACGTCTCCCATATAAAAAATCTTTTAATGACAAAAAAAAGAAAACTTGCCGGTCCTGTGGTGCCGGCAAAAGGTTTATGCCTTAAAGAGGTAAAATATTAAACACTTAATTCGTTGACATAAATTTTAAAATGGTCTATAGTTATTGAGACTTTTGAAAGGACTCGCTATGATATCAATTGAAGATTTTCTACAGGTTGATTTACGAATCGCAGTAATAAAACATGCAGAACCGCATCCAAATGCGGACAAATTGTTACTATTAAAAATCGATGCCGGTGATGGAAATCAGGAAAGGCAAATTGTTGCCGGAATTAAAAATTATTACACACCAGAAGAACTTGTAGGAAAGCAAATTGTCATTGTAAACAACCTGGCTCCCTCTGTCATCCGGGGGGTTGAAAGCCAGGGTATGCTGCTTGCCGCAAAAGACGCGGATAAATTGGCAATCATAACACCAGAAAAAAACGTTCAACCCGGTTCCAGAATCCAATAAAACCCTATTTTGCAGAAATATTGTATAGTGTCCTGTGCTGCAAGAATTATATATTTCCAATTTTGTATTAATCGATAAAGTTACCATTACGCTCAATGGACAATTAAATGTATTCAGCGGCGCTACGGGAGTAGGAAAATCTCTTGTCATTGGGGCTTTAAATTTTATCCTTGGCGGACGCTTTGCCCAGGATATTGTGCGAAACGGCAAAGAGGAAGCAACGGTTATCGGTAAATTTTACGTAAAAAACCACTCCTTATTGGAACATCTTAAGAAGATTTTAGATACTGCGAACATCGAAGAAGAACTCCTCATTCAAAGAAGCATCGATTCCAACGGCCGAAGCAGATGCCGCTTAAATAATGTTCCTATTACAGTATCCACCCTAAAAGAAATCGGAGAATTATTAGTCAATATACACGGCCAGCATGAGCATGAAACACTATTACAGGGAATAAATCAATTATATATCCTTGATGATTTTGGCGGCATATCTCCTTTACGGGAAGAGTTTGCACTCCTCCATAAACTGATAAAAGAAAAAACCGCATTACGTGAAGAGCTGCAAAACAATCAGCGCGAAAGAAGAGAAAAAATTGACTTGTATACCTTTCAGATTGATGAAATAGATAAGGCACAACTCAGGGAAGGTGAGAAGGAAGCGCTTGAAAAGGAAAGAACTATTCTTTGCAACGCGGAAAAAATATACAATGTTATCGCCTCGTGTTATTCACAATTATACGAAACATCCGATGCGATTTATGATACGTTGAAATCGATTGACCGCGAATTACATTCGATTGCAAAATTTGACGAAGAACTTGGCAAAATCTCCGACTCATATAGCCAATCCCTGTATCAAATAGAGGATATTGCTCTCTCTTTAGGCAAATATAAGGAAAACTTCAGTTACGACCCGCAAAAACTCTCCTCTATAGAGGAACGTCTGGATACCATCAGAAAACTAACATCAAAATATGGAAATACGGTGGCAGATGTTTTGTCATACCGGAATGAAACGGAAACAAAATTAAAACAACTCTCGGAGGAAGGATCCGCTGTTGAACATTTGAATGAAGAATTAACATCTTTATTGACATCGTTAAGGCAAATTGGAGCTGAATTAAACAAAAAACGTCTCTCTGTGGCAGAAAAACTTGCCCCTTTAATCACCAAAGAATTGAAGGATTTGGGCATTCCGAATGGCAAATTTCAAATAGAAATCAAGTCTCCTTTTCTTCAAAACGATGGAAAAATCTCCGTTTCAGAGGTAAATAGCACGGGAATATCCCATATAGACTTTCTTATTTCCCCCAATCCGGGGGAAAGCTTAAAACCACTGAGAAAAACAGCTTCGGGCGGAGAAATTTCCAGGGTTATGCTGGCATTAAAACACCAGCTTGCAAAAGTAGATAAAACCCCTGTCCTGGTTTTTGACGAAATCGATGCAAACATAGGCGGAAGAATGGGTGAAGTAATTGGAGAAAAATTAAGCAGCATTGCCAAATCGCACCAGGTAATCTGTATTACGCATCTTCCCCAAATTGCAAGTTACGCAGACGAACACTGGAAAATAAGCAAGTTTGTAAAAACGGGAAAAACATACTCCACGATTGAAAATTTAACCGGAGAGCATCGGATAGAAGAGATTGCAGATATGATCAGAGGAACCGAGAAAACTGATACCACAAGAAAGCAGGCAAAGGAAATGCTTCTGGACGCAAAGAAAAAAACAAAGGCAAAAAATTAATTTTTGTATATACGCTTTTTTCGGTTCATACGGTAAAATTATACTTAGATTACTCAAAAGAGGTGGGTTTTAAATTGAGAATAGGGTGGCACGGACAAACTCTGTTTGTTGAGTAGTATTGATGATAAATCATAAACTGTATGCTTATTGAGTATACGCATAAATATTTCGTTGCGATTAATCAGTAGAAACACTTTTTACGAAAAAAACCAAATGCAGGAGCGATTACAAAAAGTATTAGCAGGCGCGGGCATTGGCTCCCGCCGTGAATGTGAAAATATCATTTTGGAAGGCAGGGTAACTGTTGACGGCAACAGAGTCACTACGTTAGGAACCAGCGTAGACGCTGAAAAAAATAAAATATATTGTGACGGAATATTAATTAAACCCGAATGTAAAATTTATTATCTGTTAAATAAACCAAAAGGATATTTGTGTACCAACTATGACGAGTTAGACCGTCTGAAGGCAATTGACATAATAAAAAATGTCAAACAGAGGTTGTACACCATCGGAAGACTTGATAAGCAAAGTGAGGGCCTGATTATTATTACAAACGACGGGGAACTCTCCAACAAATTATCACACCCGAAATATGCAGTGAGTAAAACATATTTTGTAGAGATTGACGGCTATTTAACAGACGAAACAATCACAGCATTACAATCAGGAATCTGGCTGTCTTTTGGCAAAACACAGCCCGTTATAATTAAAAAAATGCATCGCGGCCTTAAAAAAAGCAGATTCGAGATGGTGCTCCATGAGGGGAAAAACAGAGAAATACGAAGAATGCTTGCGGATCAGGGGCACAAGGTAAAAACCCTGAGGAGGATAAAAATCGGCACACTATCAGACCTGAATTTAAAAGTCGGCAAATACAGAAAATTGACTGACGAGGAAGTAAAAAGTCTTTATTCTATGACTGAAAAAAATCATATGGAGAAAAAACACAGGAAATAACGACATGACACAGTTACAGCAAGCCAGAAAAAATATTATAACAAAAGAAATGATTCAGGTGGCAAAAACTGAGGAACTGGATCCTGAATATATCAGAGGTCGTATTGCTGAAGGAAAGATCGTTATCCCTGTAAACCGTAAACGAAAAGCCGCAAAATTCTGCGGCATCGGCGCCGGTCTTAAAACCAAGGTGAATGCAAATATCGGCACTTCGGCAGATTACGCGGACATGGACAGAGAATTAGAAAAATTGCGCACAGCAGAAGAAGCAGGCGCTGATGCCGTAATGGATTTAAGTACCGGAGGCAAATTGAGAACTATTCGAAAAGCAATTATTGAATCTGCCTCTATTTCTGTAGGCAGCGTTCCAATATATGAAGCCGCGGTAGATTCCATCAGAAAAAAACAGGCAATTTACGATATGACCTCACGGGATATGATTGAGGCCGTAAAATTACATTGTGAAGACGGGGTTGATTTTATTACCGTGCATTGCGGCGCGACAAGAGGTGTGCTAAAGCATTTGCGTGAGAACAAGCGCATTTGTGGTGTCGTTAGCAGAGGAGGAGCATTCCTGGTAGAATGGATGGTTCACAATGAAAAGGAAAATCCCCTCTATGAAGAATATGACGAAATATTAGCCATAGCAAAAGAATATGATGTCACTATCAGCCTTGGTGACGCAATGAGACCTGGGGCATTGGCAGATGCTTTTGACCGGGCGCAGGTATATGAGTTGAATGTACTTGCGGAACTCGCGCAAAAAACATTGGAAGCAGACGTGCAGGTTATTGTTGAAGGCCCGGGACATGTCCCTTTAAACCAGATAACAGCACACGTTCAATTACAAAAAGAACTCTGCAAGGGAGTGCCGTTTTACGTGCTCGGTCCTATAGTCACTGATATTGCTCCCGGTTATGATCACATTACTTCTGCCATTGGGGGTTCTATCGCCGCTTCGGCAGGCGCAGATTTTTTATGTTATGTAACGCCAACGGAACATTTGAGCCTTCCCGGACCGGAAGACGTCAGAAGCGGTGTAATGGTCGCAAGGATAGCTGCCCATGCGGCAGACATAGTGAAAGGCGTTAAATCCGCCTGGGAGTGGGACAAAAAAATGTCTCACTATAGGAAAAACAGAGATTGGGAAGGTCAATTTAATACCTGCATTGACCCTCGCATTGCAAAAAGTATTCGTGAAAAAGGAAGGCCAAAAAACGAAGATGTATGTTCCATGTGCGCCGAATATTGTGTATTTAAACTTGGTGACAAGGCATGAGAAATTTGAAAGCCATGAATTCTATGCAGCAAACTAACACTCCTTTTTAGGAAAGAGAACAAACCTTCTGCAGAAAAAATTATGCCTCTTTTCATTTTGTCTCTTTCAGCAACAAACCGATATTGAATACTTCATCTCCGGAACTAAAGTTTGTTATTAACCACGGATCTTTTGTAAAACAGGAAACAGGCAAGCTATTTATCTCCGTACATGTCGGCTCTCCCCCTACAAGTATAATAGGAATCGACAAAATCATTTCACCATAATCCGCAGTAATTTTGGTCTTGACGTTTCCCGCTATCATATTCGACACTTCTCCGATTGCGTCTATTGTTTCCGGGGTAAATGCCTTTAACTCTTCCATCAACATGCCGGAAGCAATCTGCAACGAAAATTTTCTCGAACAAAACAATCCGATGAGCCCGTGATATTTCCCCATAAAGCTTATTAAACCGGCAACATCCGCTTTTATGTATGGTTGATTTACAACTGCAGCATTATTGAATTTTAAATCAATCATTATCATCGTTTCAAATAAGGTTCGCGTGGCGTCTGCAATATCCTTTGAAATTTCCTCCATTACTGATTTCAATTCCATACTATAACATCCCTCATGATAGATTTTACAATTTTTTACAAAATCTTATACCTTTATTCTTTTTCGGTTTCTTCTCTCATTAATTGGCATTGCGCTAAACAACTCTTTGATCTGAGTATCTTTAATTTCAAGAAATCTCACACCAATTCCCGGTATTTGTATACCTTTGCCCCATTCAAGGAACCACACTACTGTTCCGTGTATTGGGGTTTCATCATTTAAACCTTTTACTATGAACCAGACATCACTATGCATATTCCAGTTTTGGTTTGAAAAAATAAAACATCCGCCGTGGGAAACATTAATAGTAATGGTACGTTCAAGATGCTCCTCCCGGAATACTTTTTCTCTCGACAACAAAACACTGAAATTTATATCAATCCTCTTTTCCGTACTGATTCTTCTTGCATCAAAGGAGAGGCACTGATTTTTAATAAAATCATCCAAACGGCTACCCAACTTATGTTGACCAGGGTAATATGTTCGTACCGCATTTTCCTTAGCATCCCATTTTAATGTTAAAACCGGAAATTTTTCCAGAATGTTTTCCACCAAATTCAATTCCTCTTTTGGCGCCCTCAAATGTGTGTTCAGGTCTATTAGTATTCCGTTATACGGAACCCTCGCCATTGCATCATAAAGATCTTTAAACGTTGCGACGGCATCGTAATGTACCCCTTGTACCCCGGAACTATTAATTGCTTGAGTATACACTTTTCTTATCTCTCCTTCCGGAGATACAAGTAATAATCTAATGTACATAATACTATGGCCTCCTGATATGTTTTTCTCAATAAAGACCTAATGGTTAGAATAAAATAGGTGCCAGAAATTATTAGGTAAAGAACAATGCAGTCTACAAAAACTCTAATAATGTTACAAACATTTAGTTTCAAGGAAGGTTTTTTGGACGTTGAAAAAAATTTGATGATGAGGCGGCAGAAACGTATTGATCTGTTGATTTTCAGTGTTATTAATTACGTCATTTTTATATCATCTTCTTCATTTGAAAAAAAGAACACTTTATCATAATGTTCTTCAACAATATGCATAACATTTTCCCCTATTCGTATCACAACGCCGGGATAGACACTCCTGTTCACTACCACTTTGGCATCTTTGTTTACCGTAAGTCTTTTTAACGCCACGGCATTCATTTCATTCAATTTTTCTATTTTTTTCTTTAATTCCTCTCTTTGAGAAGTAATGTCCTCATGCATTTTTGCGAATTTTGACTGATCTCCCATTTTTTCACGTTTAAACTCGTTTAAAGTATGGAGTTCCTTTTCAATTTTATTCAATGCCTTTGCGGATTCATTCATTTCTTTTTTTATATTCAACAAACTTTGCCTGTTAGAATAATCAATGCCAACCTCAACTTCCGTAAATAGTTCTGACCTGCTTCCCAGTGTTTCCACTTCAATAATTTTTCCAGCCGTTATTTGTCCGCCCGCAATAGACAATCTGCCGCCCTTTACTTCAACAGAATTTTTTGCAAAAATAGAACAATCAATTGCTTCCCGCAAAATTTTTACCTCCTCCGCTATGATCGTCTGATTTCTGCAAAACCCAATCGTCACACATCCCTTGGAATTAATTATTCCCCTGCCTGAGCCTACAAATCCCCCCTTGATCAAAACATTGCCGTTGGTATTGATCACTGCATCTTCCACTGTTCCGCCAATCTCTAAATTCCCATCCACATTCAGCCGAAAGCCGCTTTTCACATTACCCTTAACAGCAACAGAACCTTTATAGGTAATATTTCCTACGCTAAAATCGATGTCATCTTCCACAATATAGCACGATTTTACCGACAAAAATCCACCCTGATATACGACATTTCCTCCAATTTCCGATATTAACAGCTTATTATCCTTGCCGGAAATTTTCGTGTTCTCTCCGACAGGAAGACTGCATGGTTTTCCAGGAATGGGCGCAATTGGCTCCTTGTAAACATTTTTTCCCGGTTTACCAGGAGTAGGATCGATTAATTTGGCTAAAATCTGCTTTCCTTCAACATTTTCTAATATGCTTACATTATAATAATCTATCTTCCCATTGTCTTTTACTTCCGGTTTAACTTGTTTATTTATTTCTACCAAAAACTCAACCTTACCGTCTTCCCCGTCAATAGCATTGACTCCTTCTGCTATAAGTATATTTTCCACGGTAATATTTTCTTGAATAACTTTATTCAGAGCAACGGAGATGGCATCCTCTTTTATTCCAAATTCAATTTTTTTTGACTTTAAAAACTTCAGAATATCATTAACCGTTATTTCAACACCCTTCTCTTTAAACGGATATACGGTTAGAAAAACTTTTATAGCTCCATCTGCTACTTTTATTGAAAATAATCTGTTGTCGCTTTTAAATTCAGACATATTTTATATTTTTCCAAAAAAGCGAAATATCCTTTAAACAAAAACGGCTGTTAACCCTTATAAAAGGATCAACAGCCATTTTATTAAAAAAACGATCGTTTTCCATAAACCATGAATAATTTAAATATTCATCAATGGAACAATTTTTCTTTTACATTTACTCTTTCTATAGATTTAAGTGGCGAGGCCGACGGGACTCGAACCCGCAACGTCCAGATCGACAGTCTGGTACTCTAACCAATTGAGCTACGGCCCCTGCACGATATTTTTTATTAGAACGCATTTCGCAACAAACAGTGTGTTATTTATTGGCGGGATATAAAAAACCCTCTTTTTACTTCCAGGAAACAGAAAGGATATTAGCAGGTTTTTATATTAATTTCAAGCGTTTTGTTTTATTTAAAACGATCCGCTTCATCGGATGAGGTATTAAATATTTGTGCAATAAAAAGAAATGATTAAAAAAGAGATGTAACTCGCAACTCCACAAACTACAGAATAAAACAATTAACAGAAATCCTTATAGGGAAATGGTGGGCGATATAGGACTCGAACCTATGACCCCTTGCTTGTAAGGCAAGTGCTCTAGCCAATTGAGCTAATCGCCCCATTGATTTCATATATATCATTTCATATTTTATGAGTCAACTAAATTCTATCTTTTCCACGTTACAGATAAAAATAAAAGCAAAAAACTATAGATTTCCAACCTGCCAAGGAGCATGCAAAAACTTAAAATCCATTTGCAGAAATAAGGAATCTCGCTAAAGTTAAGCATTGGGCCAACTTTTGCGAGTCCTGGTCCGCAGTTGGCCATGCATGTACTTACGGCAGAAAAGGCTGTTACCATATCAACATTTGTTGCCATCAACGCCAGGGAACACACACCAAAAAAACCTAAATACACAACGAAAAATACAGAACTCTCTGTGATAATTTCTTCACTCACCGATTCCCCATTAATCTTTACATGCTTTACCATGCGTGGCCTTAACACACGCATTAATTCCCGCATGCTTGATTTGAGCAATATCAATATCCTTACATTTTTAATCCCACCACCCGTTGAACCTGCACACGCTCCAATAAACATTAACAATACTAAGAAAAAACGGCATACATCCGGCCATACATCAAAATCTGCAGTTGCCAAGCCTGTTCCGGTAGTTACTGTAACTACCTGGAAAAATGACCCTCGGAGGGAATGTCCAATATCTTGATAATACCCGCGATTGATTTCACTGCCAAAGGAACCTGATTGACTACTGTGTAAAAGGAGCACCACAAAAATAATTCCTATAAGGTTTAACCCTGCAAAAAAGCGAAGTTCAGAATTTTTCAGTACCCTTCTGAAGTCTAACTGAAAACATTGATAATAAAGCGAAAAATTGCACCCGCAAATAAACATAAAGATTGCGGTAACAATTTCTATATAAAGGTTATTAAAATAGGCAATACTTGTGTTCTTCGTGGAAAATCCGCCTGTTGATACGGTGGAAAAGCAATGACAGACGGCATCAAAAAATGACATTCCACCCATTAAATACAATAGGATTAATGCTGCTGTAAAAATAAGATAAATAATCCACAGCGCCTTTGCTGTTTCAGCAATCCTAGGTTTCAACTTACCAACAGTAGGGCCGCTCACTTCCGCAACAAAAAGCTGATACCCACTTACCCCCATGGCAGGAAGCAATGCTACGAAAACGACAATAATTCCCATCCCGCCCAGCCAATTCGTAAATGCCCGCCAGAAAAGTATGCTTTCAGGCAATATTTCCACATCAGTAAAAATGGAAGATCCTGTTGTGGTAAAACCGCTTGTTGTCTCAAAAACCGCATCACAATATGTCGGGCATACTCCTGAATACCAATAAGGAAATGCGCCGAGAAATATACAAATGAGCCAGCTAAACGTTACAATGGCAATACCTTCTCTAATGCCAATTTCTGCTTCAGCCTTTCTAAAGAACAATTTGCTGAGTCCGCCCAAAATCCCCGAAAGTACCATTGCAAAAATAAACGACCATAATGTATTGTAGTTTTTATAAAATAAAGCGACTCCAAGCGGGATGGATAAAATTGCGGCAAGCATTAAAGCAAGATTAGAAACGGTACGCAATACTATAGAAATGTTCATAAGCGATGAGTTTTAAGAAATGGAGATATTATGTTCAACCTTTTCCATTGGAAAAGAGGGACTGAACTTTTTCTATAGCATGGGGAAGAGCAAAGACAATTACACTTTCTCCAGGGTTTATTATAGTGCCCCCCGTGGGCAATTTCATAACACCATTCTTTGAAATTGCACCGATAATGGCGCCTTTGGGGAAGTGTATTTCTCTTAAGGGTTTTCCCAAAATTTTTGAATGTTCCGATACTATTAACTCCATAGCTTCGGCTTCGCTTTGCTGAAACTTTACAACAGAAAGCGTATCTCCTCTCCGAATATGCTGTAATATGGACCCTGCGGTTATGAGCCTTGGGTTTATTACAACGTCAATACCAAGAGAGTTAATAATGGGCACAAATGCAGGATCTTCCGTAAGCACAATTGCCTTTTTTGCCCCAAGTCTCTTTGCTAATAATGAAGCAAGAAGATTGCTTCGTTCATTTTCAGAAAAAGCCACGAAAAAATTCGCCACATCAATGGAAGATTCTTTCAGAAGATCGATATCCAATGCGTCGCCTTTCAGGATAATAGTTTTATCAAGTACTGATGCGGCTTCCTCCGCTTTTTCCTTCATAGGTTCTATAATAGTAACTCCGATTTTTCTCTCTTCCAGTTTTTTAGCCAAATTAAGACTGGCACGGTTTACGCCATATATAACTACCTTTGCAACTTCATCTGCTCTTCTATTAACCATCGGCAAGAAAAATGGCAGCGCTTCTTTTGCCACAACCACATAAATGTTGTCATTAGGTTTGAGTTCCGTTTCCCCCGTAGGGATAATCATTTCTTCATTCCTCTGGATGGCTACTATCAGAAAGGAATCCGTATATTCAATTTCTTCCAGATCAGCAAGTTTTTTCCCAACTATCGGAGCATTCGCAGGCACACTAAATCCTCTCAGCAAGATATCTCCCCCTCTAAAATCCGCCACATAGTTTGTTCCCGGGGTTCCGATAATATCCAAAATGGAATTAATTGTTATCATTTCCGGGTTTACTATATAGTCTATGTGAAACCCGCTTTGATGCACACATGATTTTTTCTCAGAAAATTCAGGATTTCTTATTCTTGCAATCTTTGTTTTTACATTGTAGTTATAAGAGAGGATACACGTCACAATATTTATCTCATCGCTATTTGTTACGGCCAATACTATATCTGTATTCTTAATCCCGGCTTCTTCAAGAATTTCCGGAGATGTGGCAACACCTAACACAACTGAAACATCCAGTTTTTCCGCAATACGATCTACCTTATCTTGGTCTTTGTCTATAACGGAGATATCATGGCCCTCTTTCGATAATTGCTTCGCGAGATTAAAGCCAACAGCGCCGGCCCCTATAATGAGGATTTTCATTTATGTTCTTAACTCCTGCCTCTTTTTTATAATATACTTTATTTTAAAATTGATACTGTTATGGATATGATACAATAGCTTTTGCCACTTATCCTTTCGAATTGGCAACACCGTTTCTGCATTGGTCGTTTAATGCCTGAAACCGGAATTTAAATTCTTCTCCGCCCAGATTAGGATCTTCCATCTTCAGTGCATTGATAAGATCCTTCACATTTTCATACTTCCCTTGCTCAAACATGGCGGAAGCAATATCCAAACGACCTTGCCAGCATAATTGGTAATTTTGGGGATTTTCTTCAAGCCACACAGTAAACCATTTTAACGCACGGTCAAACTGTTTTAATTCTTTTATACACTGAACAAGTTCTATTTTTATGGTGTCATCGCCCGAATATTGTTTTGAAATTTCTTCATATACATTAAGCGCATTCTGCCAATCTTTTAACGCAAATAATGTTTTTGCCTGTTTTATCTTAATCTGCGAAACCTTATCCTGCAATTCCGGGAATTTTGCGTATTTTGTAATTATCCTGGCAAGCACAGTTTCCGCCCTCTTGTAATCCGCATTATTATAAAAACTTGTTGCCACAGAATCCATAATATCAAATGTCGCATCCTCGATATTAACCAACCGTTCGGCAGCCTGATCTACAACCCGTTTATCAACATCCTCAAGCGCTTTTATCAACGCCTCAATTGCTTGCTGGTTCCCTATTTGTCCAAGAGCAGTCACTGCCGATTCTCTTACGCGGGCACTGTTGTCAGACAAGCGTTTAATAAGGGATTCAACACAAATGGGATTGCCGATTTTTCCCAAACTATCCGCGGCATACCATCTCACGCGTTCTTCCTCATCATTCAAAGCTGCAATTAAATGTTCTACCGCGCGCACATCGCCGAGTTTTCCAAGGGATGCCGCAGTACACTCCCTTATTTCCGGTTTCTCATTTGCCAGGAAGTTAATTAATGTGTCTACCGATCTTACATCTCCAATCTTGCCTAATGATTCTATGATAGAACAAACAATAGAAGAATTTGTTTTCTTGTTCAACGCCTCGATTAAAACCATTACCGCCTCGTTATTTCCTAATTGTCCAAGCGCCTTAGCAGCTTTTTCTCTCACAATCAAACTTTCATCATCCAAAGCGCGGATTAACGGGTTGAGCGCTTTTTCATCCCCAATCACTCCCAGTGTTTGAACAACTTCAATACGCACTTCTTCTTCTTTATCGGATATTGCGTTGATCAGTATTTCTACTATTGATGATTCGTTAATCTTTGCCAGCTCTTTTGCGGCAAAAATTCTTACTTCAGGATAATCGCTTTTAATTGCTTCACTCAATAATGCAGGACCTATCTTATCATAGCCAAGTTCGAGGAGTTTGATAGATTTTTGTGCTACTTCCTGTTTCAATTTTTCAATCTTTGCCTCTAGTTGCTGCATCTTTTCTTCCTGTTTAAATACAATCTCCTCCAGCCATTGCTCACGTGTTTTCGATTTATTGCGCAGCCACCATTCCTTCCACCATGAGGAATCATTATTGCTTGATACTTTTGTAATCTTTTCTAAAGATGCCATCACAGTTTCTCTTAAATCACTATCATCAACCCGAAGCATTTTAATTAAAGGTTCTACAGCATCCTGATCGTTCGTATTGCCCAATGCCTTTGCCAATGCTATCTTAACATCCTTTGACTGCTTAGAGTTTAACATTGCGTTTGCCAGCATATTTATTGAATTTCTTGTTTTAATTCTCCCAAGGGCATTCATTGCAGCAGTTTTAACCGGTTCGGATTCGCAACTCAAAAGTTGTATTAACTGTTCAACCGCACGGTCATCTCTGGTAAATCCAAAGGCTTTTATAACAGATATTTTAACATCCTCACGCACTTTAGATTCTTCCAGTATGGTTGTTAATGGTTCCTGCGCATTTTGCAAATTCAATCCTAGCAGAGAAATAGCAGCAGAACTTCGTATCGTGGGATCATCTGAATACAATTGGAGTGTCCATTCATCTATATCGCGACGGAGTTTTATATCTGTTTTTGGTTCTTTTTCTTCAATAATTGTATTTTTTCCAAGAGTAGATGCACACCCTATAATGCCAAATGCACATACAGGATATAACAATATTCCAAACAGTATTAATTTGATTTCTCTCTGCATACGTCAATGAAGTAAAGTCAGATAATAATACAATTATATAATTTTTAAAATTGTACTCTCTTTAAATGAAAAGTTACTGAATTATTCTCACTAAGCAGGAATTTATCCTAATGAAAACTGAGAATAGTATGTTTGGCGTGCCTTTGATCTGTAGTTAAGAAGTTCAGCAATATATTCAGAAATGGTATGCTGTTTTCCACCCATTTTAAGCCATGTGTAAGCAGAGATTCGTATCCGCCGTTCTATAAAAATAAAAGCCTGAAGACCTGATTTATCGTAACAAATTCCACTTTTTCGGTCAATACAAAAAGATAGCCCCGCTGCACAACACGAAAAATAACCATTTAAAAATATTAGATTGTTATTACTATACTTCAAGAAAATCGGGTATTTTTGTTTAAGATTTTTAAACAACTATCCGTCAATATGTTATAATAATTAACAAGGAAATTCTTTGAATGCTTCTTCAAATCGATCATTAAATTCATCTTTCGTGAAGTAAAAATTTTGTGTTCCATAAACTTCAACAGCGTAGGCAGCACATACAGCTCCAATCTTTGCCGCATGAGCAATTCCTTTATTTAATACCAGTCCTTTTATCAAACCGGCTCTATATGCATCGCCAGCTCCGGTAGGATCTTTCACAGAAGATGCTTTTGCTACAGGAATTTCATATGTCTTCGTTGTTCCGTTCTCCCGGCACATAATTGTAGAGCCGTACTCCCCTTTTGTTATAATCAAAACCTCAGATTTCTTTATAATGTCTTCAGTTGTCATGGATGTCTTCTCTTGTGTAAGTTGAAATTCATAGTCATTGCAAATAAATATTTTCGCCCCATCAATGATTTCTATTAAATTCTCTTTTGACCATGCAGGCAAAGATTGTCCCGGATCGAAAATATAATTTATTCCCTTTTGTTTATATATTCCTGAAAAATTTATCATATCATCCAAATTTCCGGGAGAAACAATTGCCAATGTTTCTTCTTTTGCCACAGAATCGAAATCAAACTCAGCACGATATTTCATGGCTCCGGGATTAAATGCCGTTATCTGATTATCGGATTGATCGGTTGTAATATATGCTCCTGCTGTTAATTCTTCACTTATTACCTTAATATGATTTGTAGGTATTTTATGCTTTGCCAACCACTTTTTGTACGGTTCAAAATCACGACCGGAAGTAGCAATGATCGTTGGCGTTTCACCAAGCAGGGAAAGCGCGTAAGCAATATTGCCCGCAGTGCCGCCAAAATTTTCTTTCATCTCATTAATCATAAAGCATACATTCAATATATGTATCTTTTCAGGAAGAATATGATCCGAAAACTTTCCCGGAAAATCCATAATTCTATCATATGCCACAGAACCTGAAACAAGTATATTCATTTCTCCCCCTTCTTTAAACATCTCTCATCAAGCATATTTATTAATCTATTCATCTCCGGTTTTGTCACATAACTATCCGCACCAACGCTTTCACATTTCACAACCATCTGATCGTTTATCAGACTGGAAAACATAATCACAGGAATATTTTTCAGGAAAGAATCACTCTTCAACCTTTTACACAACGTTAATCCGTCCAGTTTTGGCATTTCTATATCGGAGATTAATACATTCGGCAGTTCAACGGCAAATGAATCTTCCGCTTTCACCTTATCACGAATTTCCATCAGCGCATCAAATGCCATTTGTCCATTTTCAAATGCACGCACATTATTATATCCCGCACTGCCAAGTACCCGGATGACATTGTCCCGTATTGTCTTGGAATCTTCCGCAAAAAAAACAACCACATTTTCACGCTCATCTTTTTTTTCTATTTGAAACACCTTACTGGCAGCTTCCCCAATTGCTAATTGTGGAAATATTCTGGACAGAATATGTTCCAAATCTACAACCATAACCTCTTTATCTTCAATATGCACAGAGCCAATAACACCCAATCCCCTCGTATTAATAACATTGCTTATTGGCACAAATGCATCCCAGTAAAGCCTATGAATTCGATTAACTCCATCCACCAGAAAACTATTAATTGAATTATTAAATTCAGTCACTATTACTACCGATATGCTGTTTGCATCATCACTGCTTTTCTTGTGCATATCCAATGCGTTTGCCAAATCAATGAGCGGTATTGTTTTGCCACGATGCATCATCATTCCCATCATTGAGGAAGGAGCCGTTGCTACCTTTGTAACGGTTTTCGGATCATACTGCACAATTGACTGTACTTTGGCAACATTTACCCCGAACGACTGCCCTCTGATGAGAAACTCCAGCAATTCCATTTCATTGGTACCACTTTCCAAAAGAATTTGTTGTTTTCTCATAATAATACTCCGTATGTTGTTAGTATTTACCTATCTTAAAAATATTTCTAACAATAAAACTGTTTATCCCATATCAATACCTAAAAACTAACACTCTCCCCAAAGTATTAAAAAAATTTTTGTCTTTTTCGTACAGAAACTGACTTTCAATTAGTCGTTCGGGCATACTTGATAGAGTTCCACTAGCATCGCATACACACCTGTCCAGAAATGAACCATACTATTATTATTTTCTTGTGATGATAAAGCAATAGCATCCATTACAAGTTCAGAAACAGAACACTTTTCCTTTAGTTTTTGTATAAGTTCGGTGGTGGTAATTTTTGGATTCTGCCCTGAAAGTGTTTCCAATACCTTTGTTCCTATGTTCCTGAAGTTTCCTTTGGAAATACTATTTATTGCAAATTCTTCCATAACTATTTCTCCTTAATAGTTGTTAATTTTTTTCTATACAAGATTTCCAACGAAAACCATTGTTACTATTTACGATAGAACATATCATACATTATTACAAAGATTCCCGACAATATAAAAATGTATAAAGCATCTTCCCCTACTGTTGCCGTTTTTTATAATACATATTTTCATCATAAAATGTGAATTGCATCCTCGGATTTTTGAGTAAGATAGAATTTTCATCACAATACTTTAAAAACAGTTCGCTATAATTTAATTGTGTTGAATTGTTTAAATCCAGATTGATGAATTCTATCATCTTTAATATATCGGTTTTTTCTCCCTCGACCTCCATAAAATCACCAATAAATGGTAATGTATCCAGAAATATTTTTAAATTTTCAAATTTAAAATAGTTGATCTCTACTCGCCGTTTTTCAACAATTTCGCATGGTTTAAACCCTAAGGAGTGAATAATTTTATATCCAATTTCATAGTCAGTAATTCCCACCTCATACTCATCTCTTATAATTAACGTATTATCGCTTTGCCTTGACCCTTTGAACGTTATAAAAAATTTGTCGCTTTGTTTTCTTAATCTGAATACTTTATCATTTTTACTGAAATCGAATTTTTCTGAATCGAAATATATATCTTTTGAAAAATAACCTCCCACAATTTTAAAATCTCCTCCTAACCTGGAATATATATCTGCGTGAGATTCAATTTTAATTTTCAGTTCGCTCTCTAACATTTTCTAACAGTTTTTTCTATTATATCTTTTCATTAGTGAACTGATATGCGATAATTGAACAAAATATAGATAATAACACTAACGTCTTTTGTTATTGTATTTCTCTCCCAAAGAGAATGAGGGAAAAATATCTGTGGTATATCGCAACACAATATCCTTACATATTACAGCAATCTCTATTCTTTTCTCCCTTTCGATTCTCACGTATTTAAATTGCCTGCAAAACCAATTTGTTTACGATGACAATTCTACGATTATAGAAAACCATTTTATCGAAGATTGGAGTAATTTCCCCACCTTATTTACCCAGGATTATTTTACCAAATCCGGAGAACTGACATACAGACCAATAGTAACTCTTTCTTATTTTGTGGATTATTCACTCTGGCATTCTCGCCCAACGGGTTATCACATCACAAACATATTATCGCATTCAATAAACTCGCTTCTTACCTATATTCTCATATTCCATTTATTAAACCATGCATCAAAACAAATCACTTCTCCGCAGAAATATAACAAAACATCGTTTATTAATCATGCATTTTTGGCTTCTCTATTATTCATACTGCATCCTATTGTAAACGAAACGGTAAACGCGATAAGCTATAGAGAAGACCTGCTCGCAACCAACTTTGTACTTATCTCTTTTTTACTTTTTCTGTTATCCGGCATAAAATCGCTTTCTCAAGACTCTCGTCTGTTCTATCCGGAAACAACCCCAATACCTAAAATCAAATATTTTATTCCTTTCTATATCGCTGCAATGATAACTTATTTTCTGGCATTACTTTCAAAAGAATCCGCGATTGTGCTGCCCGGATTAATTTTTTGCTATTGCTTCCTTTTTTATGAACGAAGGGAAAATCTTCCACATCCTTCCCTCTTTAAAACACCGCCTCCTTTCCCTCATCACCCCCACTATACTAACAACAATGAAATGTATCAAAATAATCCATCAAAAGAGATTTATCCGCACAATACATTTCGTTTTTTCTTCAATAATTTTACAAAAATATCACTATCTCCTTATTTTCTTGGCTATATCGGAATCAGCATTCTTTATCTTATTCTCAGATTTATCATATTGCATAATATCCAGGAAAAGATCGATTATCCTGAGAAAAGTTTTCCAGCAGCCCTTTTTACTTCAATAAAAATAATCGGCAGATACATTTCCAACATCTTTATCCCTTGTCAGCTTAATGTGGACTATCACGTCTTGCACATAAAATCACCACTATCAATTGCCTTCATCGTTTCACTTTCATTTTTGATTTCTGTGTTTGTTATCATTTTCCGTTTGAAAAGCAATCCTATATCCCAACCTTTCAAACATCAGCACTATGACAAAAACCAAAAAACTTTTCCTCCCCATGAAAATTTTTATTTTTTATTGTTTGCAATACTATGGTTTTTTGTTTCTCTCTTTCCCGTCATAAACATTATTCCATTAAGCAACCTTATGGCAGACCGCTATCTTTATTTGCCATTCATAGGATTCTGTATTTTTTTCTCAATTGCAATTACTCATCAAAAAAGAATATTTAAATACTCCTTTATCATTCCGGTTTTCATAATTTGTATTGTCATAACAATGACAAAAAACAAACACTGGAAAAATGAATTTACCCTCTGGCACAATTCTTCTCAAAACCCCCTTTGCAGCTTTACTACCTACAATAACCTCGGCACACAGTACACCAAAAAAGACGATCCGGATACCGCTCTCGCGTATTATCACAAAGCTATTGAAAAATCACAGGAAATAGGATTTACCAGTTATGCTGCGGTGCACTACAACATGGGAAATGCATACAAAAAAAAGAATCTGCCGGACAAGGCAATCTCTTCCTATAAAAAAGCAATACAAATAAACCAAAATTACAAACAAGCGCACAATAATCTCGGAGAAATCTATTTTGACAGAGGACAATATGATGAAGCGCTTGATGAATACACTATTGCATTAACAATTGACCCCAATTTTACCTCTGCGCATAATAATTTAGGGGTACTGTATAATAAAAAAGGCATGCAGGAACATGCTATTGCCGAATACGAAAGAGCGCTTATATCAGATTCATTAAACAGTGATGCATATTACAATCTTGGCAATATCTACGAATCGCAGGAACTGTTTGAACTTGCAGAAAAAGCATATCAATCTGCTCTGGAAATTGACCCAACACTGGCGTATGTTCATAACAATCTTGGAACTCTTTATGACAAAAAAGGTCTGTTGGACAAAGCAATAGAAGAATATCGTCAGGCAATAAAACACAACCCTTTGTATCCGTATGCTCACAATAATCTCGGCACTTCTCTCGCAAAAAAGGGAGATATGGATAATGCGCTAACGGAATTTCAAGAAGCAGTTCGTTTGCTGCCCGATAATCCCGATTTTCATTTTAATCTCGGATACATATTCCTCAGGACAGGTAATAATGTCCTTGCATTGAAAGAATTTGAAGAAGCCATTCGCATCGAACCATCACATACAGAAGCGCTTTTACATGCAGGAATAGTTCATTACGAACAAGGAAACAAAGAAATGGCGGCAAAATTGTGGAAAGTAGCGCTTACCATTGATCCCAATCACATAAAAACAAAAAAATATTGGGAAATGCTTGAAAAAGAAGCTTTGTAGATATGAATGATTATAAATTACACTTCTATCTGACAACTCAAAAAAAATCAACCAGGGGGGAAGTGCCAAAGGTTTTAAACCTCTAAAAACTTGCCTATTTTACGGTACCTGTTATATCTGTCTTCTATAAGTTTATCGGTGGGGATAGTTTTTAACTGATTTAAGTATTTAAGTAAATATGATTTCATTGTCTCGGCTGTTTTGCCGGGATCTTTGTGGGCAGCGCCAAGAGGTTCAGGTATAATTTCATCAACAATGCCTAAATTCAATAAATCCCTTGCAGTTAGTTGTAATGTTTTAGCAGCTTCCGGCGCCATTTCCCCGTTTTTCCATAATATCGCGGCGCATCCCTCAGGTGAAATCACTGAATAGTAAGCATACTCGAGAATTGCAAATTTATCACCGATTCCAATACCTAAGGCTCCGCCGCTACCACCTTCACCAATAACAATATTTATTATCGGCGTTCGCAACTGACACATCTCATAAATACTCTCTGCAATAGCATGTGCCTGACCTCTTTCTTCAGCTCCGATATCCGGATTTGCCCCAGGTGTGTCTATTAACGTAATGATAGGTAAATTAAACTTTTCCGCAAGCTTCATCTTCAACAATGCCTTGCGGTATCCTTCGGGATTCGGCATACCGAAATTACATGCAATGCGGTCTTTCGTGCTTTTCCCTTTTCGGTGCCCAACGATTAAAACTTTTTCCTGGCCGATCTTGCCCAAGCCACAAACCATTGCCTTATCATCTCCAAATCGTTTATCCCCATGGAGTTCAACAAAATCTTCAAGAATAGAATTTATGTAGTCCGTTGAGAGAGGACGCAAAGGATGCCTTGCAATTTTAACAATATCATACGGTGTCAATTTGGAGAAAATTTTCTTTTGTATCTTTTCTTGTTCTTCCCTTAAATACCGTAATTCGTCATCATGTTCCGATATGCCTTTTAAAGAGGCGTTCTCCAAATCTTCTATACGATGTTCAAGTTCCAGCATCATATTTTCCAGTTCCGCAACAGATCTTTCACATAAAGCCGTATTTTCCATACCACTTATACCAAATAAAAAAATAATGAATAATTATCAGATTCGCTTAAATAACATACATATGTAGCATTAAATATACTCATAATAACGCCGATATGCTATATTTTGTCGTGTAATAAGTCAAGTAAATATCCAAAAACTATACTACCTACTTTATCTGTTTTAGGAATAAAATCCGGGACTTACCACAATAACATAGCGTATTCGATATTGAACGCTTATTTGTTTATGGTTAAGGTTCATCACAGAGGGACTGCCGGAAGATAATGCAGATAAAATTCTTGGTCGAGTAGACGGCAGGATTGCTCCAGCCGCCCCTCACAGAACCGTGTATGCAGTATTCCCGCACACGGATCTTCAAACAGATTCACTAAGTAGAAGAGTATATCCAACGGTTCTATCTCTGATAGTCGATTTAGTATCTGAAAAACAATCTATGCGCCCCTTCACCTTTGCTTCTCCTTCACAACGCTCTGGTATCTTGCCTAACGGTTTGTTATAAAAATCTCGTGCTAACGATAGCAACCTCTTTTGCCATGCTTTGTTCGGCATCTCTGTATAACGAATTCTTCACTTACCCAATCTTCTTTTGTTTCCTTTTGCGCTTGTTGTCCATATAGCCTATGGGTCTTTAAATAATGTCACTCGCACATCAGTTCTTTCCATTGTTGATAATTTACGTCTTTATAACCCGATACATGGACTATTTCTATTTTTCCTAACTCGAATAATCTATCGGCATAACTTAACCTTTTTACCTTTGCATTTTCTTTTATATCTCTTGCCGTTTTTGTCATCATTATTGTATGATGACAAAAACGGTGCTAAATGTCCTGTAAAAAATTGTCTAACCGTAAGAGTTCCTGCCTGGGAACATATAGTCAAACAAATCTTCCTGTGGACATAGCATTATAAACTATGGCAATTAAAGCAACCATATTTAAAGTAGAACTGAATATATCTGATATAGATCGTAATTACTTCCGTGATCATAAGATCACCATTGCGCGGCATCCTTCGGAGAACGACGTCCGCATGATGGCGCGTTTGATGGCATTTATCCTGAATGCCCACGACGATCTTCAATTCACTCAAGGCGTGAGCAGCGGAGATGAACCTGATCTGTGGCGAAAGGATTTAACCGGGAATATCGAGGTGTGGATAGAGACCGGGCAGCCCGATGAAAAACAGATCCGCAAGGCCTGTGGACGCGCTAAGGAGGTTATTGTTTATGCCTATAGCGGCAACAGCGCATACGCATGGTGGAAGAAAATACATTCTTCTGTTGTCCGTTTCAGAAATCTATCGGTAATAAACCTGCCGACGGAGGTCATGCAGGAAATGGCTGCTTTGGCGCAGCGCACGATGGATTTTTCGTGCACCATTCAGGAAGGGGAAGTATGGATTTCCGGCCAGGACAAAACCGTGAAGATATGTCCGGTAATCTGGAAAGAACGGGGAAAATAGGAAGTCCATAGTTATGGAGCGGCGGCATGATTGCCGGAGTACCCTCATCGCTTGGCCGGAGAGATGTCCAGTCATTTTCCTGCCAACCGGACCGTTTTCTGACAAAGCATTGCAAGACTTCAATTTGGGAATGCTCCTGAGATAAAGAATGTTATGGTTAGGTCATTCCTTTTTCCAGTCTTCCAATTCTCACCCCTATGAGCCGTACCTTCTTTTTGAGTTCAAATCTCCCGAGGCAGTCAAAGGCGGCTATTCGTATTTCCTCCTCTGAATGTGTCGGGGTTTTGAGGGTCTTTGCCCGTGTGTGGGTTTCGAAATCACTGAAACGCACCTTGACGGTTACGGTTTTCCCCTTGTGCCGTGTCCGGCGCAGATCAATTGCCACCTCTTTTGTGAGTCTTGCAAGGGTTCTGGCAATCTCCTGCCAGTTGCTTACATCTGTCTGAAAGGTGGTTTCCCTGCTGGCGGATTTCGGTTCCCGGTGCGTGACGAACGGGCTTTCGTCAATTCCATGTGACGCCTCGTAGAGGTGGTGTCCGTATGATTTTCCGAATGTTCCGACAAGTGTATCAAGAGGCTGTGAAGCAAGCTTTCCAATGGTGTCAATGCCCATTGCCTTCAATGCCGTCTCGGTCTTTGGCCCTACTCCCCATAGTTTCCGCACGGACAACGGCCATATGCGTTTTTCTACATCATCTTCAGAGATTATGGTAAACCCGTCGGGTTTTTGCATATCGGAGGCGATTTTGGCAAGGAGTTTATTGGGGGCTATCCCGATGGAACAGGTGAGGTTTGTTTGTTTTTTGATCTCCTCTTTGATTTCCCGTGCGATTTCTTCTCCCGGTTTTTTTATCTGAGATATATCAAGGAATGCCTCGTCAATCCCTACGTCTTCCATGACCGGGCATATTTTTTGGAGGATACGTTTGATTATTTGAGATACCCGCGAATATTCCTGATAATACACGGGAAGAAAGACGGCATGAGGGCAAAGTTTATATGCGGTTCTTAAAGGCATCGCGGAATGGATTCCGAATTTTCTGGCCTCATAGGATGCGGTCGACACTACTCCTCTTTGTGTCGGATCTCCGCTTCCTCCGATGACAAGCGGTTTTCCTTTTAACGCAGGATGCCTCTTTTGTTCCACTGCGGCAAAGAAGGCGTCCATATCAATATGAAGGATGCGTCTCATGGAGGTTTATATCTTTTTTGAATTTGTGCCGTGCAGTTCCACCAGCCGTCCGGCGGATGTGCCGGCAATGGAATGAAGTCCGTCAATGTTCTGCGTGATTACCATTAAAAGCTTGCCCGCCTGTTCAAGCCGGACAATGGCGTAATGAACGGCGTTGGGTTTTGCCGTTCGAAAGGATTCCCACCCCTCAAGTTTGTAATCCCAGTATTCGACCCGTGCTTCCTGCGAGGACATGAAGTCCTGATAGTAGACCGGTTTCCTTCTTTTCCATACCCCTTGCGGGCCGCGGTAGTCGGATATGCCGCTTCCGGTAGAAATTCCCGCGCCGGTAAAAACAAGTATTTTGCCTGAGACACGTATAAAATGGGTGAGTTTGTTGTGTGATGTGGTGGTCATAAAAGCACAGATAAATATAATGTTATTTGAGATATTTGATAAGAAAAGAATCGATGCCGTCCCTGTAAAGTTTTCCCGAAGTCAGAAATCCCTCATTGTGGTCGCCGGTAATTTCGAGAAATTCCTTCGGTTCGTGCGCCGCGTCAAAAAGCCGTTGTCCATGTCTGAACGATATCAGTTCATCATCCCTGCTATGCACAATAAGTAACGGACAGTCTATTGCCTTCAGGTAGTTTTTTGTAGCATAATGGAAACGTGAGATGTATCTGATGGGAATATAGGGATACAATTCCATTCCAACGTCGGTTATCGAAGTGAATGCCGATTCCACGATGAGCGCTGCGGGAGTGTGTGTTTTCGCAAGCCAGGCGGCAACGGCCCCGCCAAGTGATCTGCCGAAAAGGATAATCTTTTCAGGAGGGATGCCCCTGTTCTGTATGAGATAATCCCATGCGGCTTCGGCGTCACGATATGTGCCCTTTTCGGAAAGCCTTCCTTTGCTTTTTCCGTATCCGCGGTAATCAAATATGAGTGTGCTGAGTCCGAGATCGTGGAAGATTTTTATGGAATCAATGCGGTGTGAAATGTTTCCCGCATTGCCGTGACAGAAAAGGAGCGCCCCCCGTGCTTGTTCTGCCGGGATAAACCAGCCGTGAATGTTGAGTCCGTCCTTTGTTTGAAATGATACGTCTTCATAAGATAATCCGATATCTCCGGGGGTTGATATAATTTCACTTTGGGGAAAGTATACGAAACGGGGCTGGAATAACATCATAATTGCAATCAGGCATGTGTATAAAACCATGGGAACGGATAAAACAAGACCAATCGTATGCCATGTATTTTGCGTAAGCATAGTTTGCTGTTTTCCTGTTTAAGAGAAAAATGTATTTCTGATCCGGGTGATAATTAATTATAGAGTCAGTATAAATTATTACGAAGTTTATTTCCTTCAAATTAATGTAATAGTAAAGTGTTAGCAAATGATTTGTTATTTGACAAAATGATTTCTTTTGTTATATAATCCCCGCGTGATGATGATGCTTAACCATTGATACATGCAAGTGTTAAATATTTTTTAGGAGGTGTCCGATGTTACTTTGGCAGAAAATAAGTATTTGCATGTTTTTCCTCTTTTTCTTTTGTATCACCGGATGTTATACCCCGTCTGCTATTCCGCCAACAACAACTGTTATGAAATCGAGCATCAGGCCGCCTGAAAAAAAATTGGATTTCTACCTGAGCAGTGAAATCAAAAACCAACTGGAACGCTGTTATGTTCGTGACTGGAAGTACATCGTTATCCACCACAGCGCATCAGATACCGGCAGTGCGCAGGAATTTGATAAATACCACCGGCAAACTCGCGGATGGGAAAATGGATTGGGATATCATTTTGTCATCGGAAACGGAAAAGGCTCCGGTGATGGTGAAATAGAAATGGGGAGCAGATGGAAAAAGCAGATAGACGGAGCGCACGCGGGGATTAAAGAATACAACCATTATGGCGTAGGAATATGTCTGGTGGGAAATTTTAATAAAAACTATCCAACACAAGCCCAGATGAAGTCACTCTCGGCTTTAGTGGAATATTTAGAGGAACGGTGCCACATTCCTTCCGATAATGTTCTGATGCACAGGCACTGTAAACAGACGGAGTGCCCCGGGAGAAATTTTCCCTATTATAAGCTGCTGGCCAATACCTTCCGGTAAGGGATGCTCGGATAAAATTCCACCTTCCATTTGAAATCATGCAATAAGAAAGATGAATCTGAAAATACATGATACCCATTAGAGACAGAAATCCCTCAGGCACATTTCCGCTGGTCACAGTTGTTATTATCCTCATAAATATCCTGGCATTTCTCTTTGAACTTTCTTTAGGAAGGAATTTAACGTATTTTCTTTTTTCTTACGGAGTTGTTCCCATCAAGGTTTTTCATTCGGCGGACATCCCGGAGGCGACTGCCGCAAATACGTATTTTCCCTTTCTGAGCTATATGTTTCTCCATGGCGGATTTATTCATCTTTTGGGGAATATGTGGTATTTGTGGATTTTTGGAGACAATATCGAGGACATGCTGGGACGTTTCCGTTTCGTACTCTTTTACTTGATTTGCGGGATAGGTTCGGCAGTGGTGCATGTCTTTTTTAACAGTCAATCAGGTGTGCCGTGTATAGGCGCAAGCGGTGCGGTTGCCGGCGTATTGGGCGCATACATGATAAGCTATCCGCGGGCGCGCATACTGGTTCTGCTGCCCCTCCTGTTTGTCTGGCAGTTTATTGAATTACCGGCATTTATTGTACTGGGCTTCTGGTTTTTCATACAATTTTTTAACGGCACGGCAGCTATTGCAAATACTCAGGGGAGTGGGGTTGCATGGTGGGCTCATATCGGGGGTTTTGTGATAGGCATCATTCTTATAAAATTACTTTCCCGGTCGTATTACCGCTATCGGTAACAACCATCGTGCCGTAATCTTCTGAGAGAATCCATTTTCCATAAAATTCATTTTCCTTTTTCCTGGCGCCTGCTATTTATTGAGATACCCCTATTCTCCGATAAAAGACAACGCCAGCATTCCCAATACTCCTAATATGAAAAATGCCAGTTGGATGAGCGACTTTGTAATTTTCACCTCTCTGTGCAATTCCGGTATAAGATCGGAACTTGCGATATAGATGAAGCCTCCCGCGGTGAAAGGCACCAGGAAAGAGGTTACTCCTTCCACATAAGAGCCGAGAATCAAGATAATAACTGCGCCAAGCAAGGCGGATAATCCTGAAAGGAAATTGAAAAAAAGCGCTTTTGCTTTGCTGAACCCGCCATGCAATAACGAACCGAAGTCTCCGACTTCCTGAGGGATTTCGTGAAAGACGACTGCCATTGTTGTGGCAAAACCTATCGGAATGCTTACCATATAGCTTGCTCCGATGATCAATCCGTCAATAAAATTATGCACGGCGCCGCCAAACAAGACCATTAAGGAGAAAGGGTGGGGATGTTCCTCCGTCGGAGGTATATGGCAGTGCCGCCAACGGATAAATTTTTCAACACTAAAGTAAATAACCACTCCGCATAATACAAATAACGAGGTGCTTAGCCGAAAAACAGAACCTGCTTTTTCAACTGCTTCAGGAAGAAGGTGGAGGAAAGCGTCTCCCAACAAGCTTCCGGCGGAAAAACTAACAAAGTAAATAAGGACTTGCTTCAGATCTGTTTTTCTGAATAATAACGTTACGATTCCTACCAATGAAAACAAACTGATAGTGAAAACACTTGCAAGTGTATAAATCCATACGGTAATCATTTTTGGTATTTTTGTGGGGTAACCGCGGTCATTACCGGATTGTTTTTTTTAATAATAAACCTACGGTCATAATTTCGTTATTATAACTGAAACTTGTCGTAATCCACGGGTCTTTCGTAAAACAGACCACGGTTGTCTTGTAAGATATTTCCGGAGTTTCCGTAACGGAGACGGAGATATCTTCTCCCACAATTACCAGCGGTATGGAAAGATATGTTTCTCCGTATTTTTCAGCAATTTTTGTTTTTACGCTTCCGGCAATCATATTGAGTATTTCACCTACGGCATCTTTTACTTCCGTAGTCAATCTCGTTTGTTTTTCCATTAACATATTTGACGCAATTTGCAGCGCGAGTTCTTTCGAACAAAACAAACTTACAATGCCATGATATTTGCCGGTGAAGCTGATCATGCATACCACATCGCTCTTTATTTTTGTCTCATCGACCAGGGAATATTCTTTAAATTTCATTTCCATCATGATCATTGTTTCAAATAATGATGTTGTGGCTTCCTTTATATCGTTGGAAATAACGCCTGCAATTACATTCAGATCGACGACATCCTCTTTGCCTGTTCTGTTTGGTTCTATTGTTTCTCCGGCGCCGGTAGTATCGGTTAAAACAATCTTCTCTTGTGTTTCTTCAGTTGCATTTAAGTCAAAAACATCCTCAGTGCTTTTTGTTTCCGTCGGTTCAATTGGTTCCCCGCCGCCGGTGGTATGGCTTAAGACACTATCCGTTTGTATTTCTTGAGTTGTGGGGATGTTATCCTCAATATTCTCGATCGCTTTACTGTCTTCCGGCAAAATATTATCTTCCGGATCTTCTGATGAGATATTTTCCGGAGCGCATGTTTCCGGCATCAAAGACTCATTCTTTTCCAATTTCTTGTCATCATTGTTTGTGCTATAGGTATTTTTCTTGTTTTCACTGATTGGATTATTTTTTCCCCGGCAGGGTTTTTGGACGTCTGTTCCCAGTACAGTATCAATGTTGAGTAATAGTTTCAGCTTTCCTTTTATTTTTGCTATTCCCAGAAAATAATTTGTGTTAATACCGCTTTTAAATTGGGGAGAAGGTTCCATATCATCGTTTCGTATGTTAAGCACTTCCGATACCATATCAACGATAATTCCTTTCAGAACGTTGTGTGTCTCAACGATAATAATACACGTATCTTTAGAAGACTCTGCTTCACGCACTCCCATTTTCAACCTCAAATCAATAATCGGAATTACCTTGCCGCGAAGATTGACGATGCCTTTTACGTATTCCGGCGTCTTCGGTACGGGTGTGATTTTTACCATACTGATAATTTCTTTCACCTTTAATACGTCGAGTCCGTATTCTTCACCGCTTAATTCGAAGGTAAGATATTTGGCATCACGTTTAAACGTGTCTGAAATGTCTGATTTTTTTTCTTCCGTTAATAGTGCTTGCATACGATACACCTGTTTAATAATGATACAAATGCGCACGTTGTCGTGCGGTTTGAAAATTATGTCATAACATAGCCGTATTTTCAACTACATTAAAATTTTGCAGAAATGGATAATCATTAATTACACGCCCGTTTGCCGTAAAATGTTGGATTGCCCTTTAATTTCTCCATCCAACCTGTGAAAACTTCATAAAAGAACCCATGTATTCCTATTGGTTTTCGTTTGACAACAAATATTGCATAGCATAAAATTCCGGCATTAATGGAATAAAGATAAAAATAGATGTTTCCGAAGCGCGCAGTACTTCGGGAACAATCCTGCTTGAGATAGACAGCCCCCGGCTTCTGCTCATCGGGGGCGTTAAAAAGAAGATTTGTAGGTGCACTCGATAAATCCGTGTCCTAAAGGTGTTCTAAGCATTATTAATTTGTTTTCTGCAAGGCTTGAATCTTTTCAATCATTCTGCGTATTTCCTCCGCTTCATTATTATCAGGGCTTCGCTTAATAAATTCACGGAAATACTCTATTGCGTTTTGTACGTCTTTTTTATAATTGAGATATACCATGCCGAGATTTTTATATGCGGTGATATAGTTTGGCTGCAAACGCAGTGTTTCCTTATATTCCCTGATGGAGTCGTCAGCCATCCCTGCATTTGCATAGACCGTTCCCAGACAACTGTGCGCTTCCGGATGATCCGGTTCGTAATGTATGGCATTTTTAAATGCTTCCATCGACTCATTTAAAAGCCCTTTCTTAAAATAGGCAAGCCCCACGTTATAATGCGCGTCATAGTAATTTGGTTTTAAGCGGATAGCATCTTTGAATTTCATGATTCCATCGTCAATTCTTCCCAAATCAATTAATATATTGCCCATATTATTGTGAGTGATGGCAGAATCAGGATTCATCTTTAAGACAAGTAAATATTCCTGTACGGCCTCTTTTTTCATGCCTTTTCGCTGGTAAGCCATTCCCAGGTTGTGGTGATATTCCGGGTCGGATTCCAGAGCAACCGAGGTTTGAAATTCATGTATTGCACGATCAGTATCTCCTTTTTCAAAGTAAATCATGCCAAGATTGTTGTGTGCTCTGGCGCTATCGGGGGAGTCTTTCACGGTGGTTAACCAGAAGGTAAATTGATCTTTCCAGCACCTGTTTCTTTGTAGGGTGGTTATTGAATAGGGAATGACAGGTATTGCGACGAATGCAACAATCATAACAGTTTTGAGGGTGTTTTTTTGCTTCGTCGTTGTGCCTTTGCTACCGGCAGGGAGAAAAGACGTTCCTGTTGTACTTATTCCACCCACTCTTTTTTTGAGCAATATATATGTACAGGCTTTTTCCCATATGGTCTGCACTATGATTGCCAAAATTACACAAAAGGCCACTGAAGGCAAATAAAGATATCTTTCTGCCATAATGTTGGCAATAGGGAGGATGTTCATTGCAGGAGTGAGCGTGACGAAAAACCATACCATAAAATAAAAGAAAGGTTTTGAATGCGAGTAAAACCTGAAAGTAATTACTCCCGTAACGCACAATAAAAACATGCTGAAAAGAAAGGGGAAAGCAAGAGGTGTTGTTATAGAGTCAATCATATATTCAGCATTGAAATATGTGGGGAGGAACAAGAGTTTGATATATGAGGCAACTACCTTCGGCATCGTAAGCGCATTTACAAAGAAACTGTCTTCCGGATACGTTAATTGTCCCTCGGAGGGATTATGCAGCAATACGAATCTTAAAAAGAGATAAAAAACACTTACCGCTATGAACCCAACATAATATTTCATGGCATTCTTTTTAATTTGTGCATTGTCCCCGAAAATCCAATCGAAAAGAAAAACCATCACAGGCAAAGTAATTGCCATCTCTTTGGAGCATAATGCGAAAAGATAGAGAAGGAGCGATAGCGGATACAGAAATATGTATCTTTTGAAATTATTGCAGGAATAAATGAATAGCAAGAGAGAACCCAGAAAAAATACCGTGGTCAGGAGGTCTTCCCTATAGCTGATTGCGTTTACCGTTTCGGTCAGAATCGGATGCACACCGAACAGCATCGCAGCCAGAAAAGAAACTGTTTTTTTTCGAATAACTGCAGAAGTTATGAGGCAGACAAGGATAACGGCAATAGCGTGAAATACATGATTTGCCATGTGGTATCCAAAAGGGTTAAGTTGCCATATCGAATAATCAATGAAATACGAGAGGGTTACAAGAGGCCGATATGTGGCTTCTCCCGAATGCTTGAAATATTCATGGGTAAATAGATGCCGGAAATTCCCCCAATCCCTGATGAAGTAATTATCGATAATAGTAAATACATCGTCATAGACAAAGGTATTGTCAAGTGCATTGAGGAATGCGAGAAAAGGCAGCAAAAAAAGTATGGCTAAGGATAGTATTCGGAACATTATCGGGAAAAGGATGAAGAAATATTTCTTATACTGAAATTGTTATAAACAGGAATTTATATGTTCAAAAAGCGTTTCTATACTGGAGTAAAAAGGATATTTATGAGGACATGCATTTTGCTATCTTATTTATTATATTTCGCATTTTCTTAATTTATCCCTCAGTTCCTTTTCGTGATTACTTAGCACTATTCTGTTAAACTCGTTTATTTCGTCCAGCCATTTTAATTTATCTTCTGTGGATAATTTCATGTATTCAATTATTTTTTCATCTTCAAGCGTGTACTCAAATCCCTTATCCATTCTCTTCCTCCATATATTTCCTTACCTTATTAAGCATTGCAATATCACTTAAATCCTGGCGTCTTCCGCTAAATTCTTTCATTTTTATTATATCATCTATCGATGCCAAATAAATGTCTATATCCGCTGCCCTTTTTCTGTGCGTATTATTGGTGGATTCGGCGTAAAAAACAACGCCTTAATTCGCCCTACCTTACCTTAATGGCATTGGCCAGATGTTGGGGTCACACCTTGATTAGTGATCATAATGTTAGGTATTCATAACTGTTTTAAGTTTTTTTCTCATATCTGTTCTCATGAAAGAGGATTACTTGCAAAACATGGTCATTATTACCCTGGATAAAGACTTCACACAAATATTCAGATTTTTCCCCGAAAGATACGGAGGGAATTGTTGTTGCTAAAATTTATAAAAGACCTGTTGATGAAATGCTTACAATATTCAGAAAATATTGCCCGTCTATCAAGGCGTATTTATTTGTTTATACATTAATGATAGATTAGAACGATACGCAGAATTCATTGGATCAAGTTCGATTGCTTTTTTAAGCTCGTCTACGGCAAGTTTGGTTTGTCCGTTTTTAAAATACATAATTCCTAAATTATTGTGGGATTCGCAATCTTTGTTATTTATTTGTAATGCATTCCTGAATTCCAGAATGGATTTATCGTAGTTTGCTTCTTCCGCATAAGCAAGCCCGAGATTGTAATGTGCGGCAGGAAATTTATAATTCACTTCCGATGCCTTTGCCAAAGAAACATTATATTCTTCGATTGCCCTGCCAATTTTCCCTTCCTGAAAGTAAACCTTTCCCAGATTATTATGTGCGTTAAAACTGCATGAGGCGCTATTTACCATGTAAGTCCATAATGTATTTTCATCGTACCAGATTTTATTGTGCCGGATTGTTACCCAAAAATAAAAAATAAGAACAAAAACGAGGATTGTTGCAAAAACATTCCGTAGGAAATGCCGGAAGGGTGTGTTTATTTTTATAAAAAGCAACCCTAAAAAGAAACAAAAGCCGAGAGAAGGAAGATAGAGGTACCTTTCTGCCATAATATTTCCGATAGGGATAATATTCATGACAGGCAATAAGGTAACAAAACACCAGAACATGCAGAATGTCAGTTCTTTCTGTCTTTTTAAAAGTCGCAGAAAAACTATTCCCAGAGATATTAACAATCCAAATGAAAGCAGAAAAGGGAATCTGAAAACCGATAGCTCCGTTGTAACATGATAATCCGCATTCAAAACGACAGGAAAGACCAATAGTTTTACATAGGAAGCAGCAACCTTTGCCATTGTAAAAAAGTTCGTAATTACGCTGTTTCCCGGATACGTAAAATGTTCTTCCGTACTTTTAAAAAGAAGTAGTCTGAACAACAGGTAAATACCGGTAATAGCAATAAAACCCGGATAATATTTTGCAATCTTCGGTTTGATCTGTTTCCCCTGACGTAAAAAAAACCAGTCTGCGGCAAAAAGAATAAATGGCGTTGCGATTGCCGTTTCCTTTGAAAGAAAAGAGAAACAATAGGAGAGAAGTGCAAGAACATAACAGGTTATCTTATTTTGAGCGGTATTTGTTTTAACGTAAAAAAACAGGGTTAAGAGGAGAAAGGTGGCGCATAAAAGGTCTTCGCGAAATCCGACCGAATTTACCGTTTCCGTAAGTATTGGGTGTAAGCAAAAAAGCAGACACGAGACAAAGGCGAGTCGGACATTCTTTGTCAGACGTCTTATAAAACAGTTAAGCAATAAAACATTGAATAGGTGAATGATTACGTTCGTTAAATGATATCCGAACGGGTTAAGATTCCATATGCTGTGATCGATACAATAGGTAAGCGTTACCAGCGGACGGTAGCTGAGTTCCCCGGAAATTTTGAAATAATCGCTGTTAAAAAGCGCCGGAAAGTACTTCCAGTCCTTTATGTACGGGTTGTTCGTAATGATCCTAAAGTCATCGAATACAAATTGATGGTGAAGGGTGTTCAGGTAAACAAGAAAAGAAATCAAAGATAACAGAATAGGCAGGAAGATTCGGGTGGTTTTGGTTGAAAGAAACTGGCTCATTACGGTATCTGTATTTTATTGATTTAATGATTACAATGAGTTTTTAATTGTATGTATTCCAGCCTTTCCTTCTTGCACATAATATTTATGAGAGAGAATATATTTCGTACCTTTTGTCCTACCAACCGGTTCAATAATCCCGAGTTCTAAAAATTTATCCGTATATTATAATTTAGTCACCATTGGCCGTTCACGGATTTTTTCCCGTTCGTATATTTCTTCAAAAGAGAGTATTATTTGTTTGCTGCGTGCTATTTTTTCAAGAAATAAAATAAAACTTTGTTTGTAAGGGTATCAATCTCAGTGCCGATTTTGCGTCCAAGCTATTTCAGAAAACCCTTGATTTCCCTGTTTCTCATTTTTTATGAATTACTTGTATGTTTATTTTGATTTCCGGCATCTCCAATATCTTCATTTTTTTTAAGCAACCGCAAAGTATCCTCGTATATGCGTTCGCGGGGACCTATTACAACAGTTTCAATTAGCTTCTCGTCTGAAATCCTGTATATTATCCTAAATCGGCTGACTCGAAAACTTCTCAAACCAGCAAGTTCATCCTTTAGTGCTTTTCCTAAATAAGGATCAGAGATTATAGACTGTAGGGATGCCTTGATTTTCTTCTTAAGATGAGGATGCATATTTCTCATAAGCTCTGCCACACTGTCAGGAACTCTGAGTATTCTTATGATCTTGCTCATTTTCAGGATATATCAATCCAGAAGTTCATCAAGTGTAAACAGTTTTGCCTTTTTCCTTTTTAATGCCTTTAATCCTTCTTTAATTTCCTGCATTAATGGCAAATCAGAGCGAATGGCGATTGTTTCTTTCCAGCTTTCAAATTCGTCCGGACTCACCAAAACAGCGGCAGGTGAACCATTTTTTGTAATTACTATCTCCTCGTCGGTAGTACTAACAGTTTCAACGAGGCTGCTGAGCTTCATCTTTGCTTCTGACAGAGATAAGGTTCTCATAATACAAAGACCTCCATTAAGGTTGACTAGAATTAAGGCCATATTAATGCAGCTATGCAAAATTGTCAAGTTTTTTGTTTTTGTTCTTCCTGAGGACTTCGAGAAGTTGATTAAAATCGAGTTCGTGGTATTCCTTTATGGCGGTCTTGTTTGCAAGGGTATCAATCTTTGCACCAATTTCGCATTCAGGCCATTTTAGAAAGCATTTTCATTTTTTCGAGGGCAAATGGGGGGGGCAAATGGTGTCACCCATTAGAAGGCTTTTGTCAAGCGAAAAAGATTTCCCATAGCAAAAAATCGTAGATTTTTTGCCTTATTAAATGAAAAAATTATAATGTCCAAAAGCATTCATTCCATTGACCGCACCCGTATTTTCAGGTTTTTTAGTTACGGATTATAGAAATCCGCACCAGT
>Ga0194127_10000508_pt1 | contig 62071 bp, 53 predicted proteins | sample TA2KigC100mmetaG_FD_148624 | JGI IMG/M metagenome (GOLD analysis project Ga0194127, IMG submission 148624) | Freshwater microbial communities from Lake Tanganyika, Tanzania - TA2015036 Kigoma Deep Cast 100m | ecosystem: Environmental > Aquatic > Freshwater > Lake | place: Tanzania: Lake... | reverse complement strand
CTTGGTGAGCCGTTCCAGCAGAAAATATTCGTCGAAAAGGCCAGGAGGATTGATGTTTTTCATGATAGCAGAGGATGAATGAAGAAATCTGCTGAAATATACAAATTTCCGGCCTTTTTATGAACGCTAAGTTATTTTATTTATGAAAGATATGTCGCTTTCGAATAAATAGAGATGCCCTTATGTGGGGTCTTGCAATCTGCCTGTTCGGTATGGTGTTCGGCGCCATACAGTACATGAGCATCCGCAAGCTTCCTGTCCACAGCGCCATGCGCGAGATCAGCGAGTTGATCTACGAAACCTGCAAGACCTATCTTATCACGCAGGGAAAATTCATTCTTGTCCTCTGGGTGCTTATCGGCGCCATCATTGTCGCCTACTTTGGCTGGCTCCGCCAGATGCAGGTTGACAAGGTTGTTTTCATTCTTGTTTCCAGCCTTATCGGTATTCTCGGCAGCTATGCGGTGGCATGGTTCGGCATGAGGATCAATACCTTCGCCAACTCCCGCACTGCATTTGCCAGCCTTGGCGGCAAGCCGTTTCCGACCTATGCCATTCCGCTCCAGGCGGGTATGAGCATCGGCATGCTGCTCATCAGTATCGAACTGTTCGTGATGCTCTGCATCCTGCTCTTCATTCGTCCCGACTATGCCGGACCATGCTTCATCGGCTTCGCGATCGGTGAATCCCTCGGCGCATCGGTGCTGCGTATCGCAGGCGGTATCTTCACCAAGATCGCCGATATCGGTTCCGACCTCATGAAGATCGTCTTCAAGATCAAGGAGGACGATGCCCGCAACCCTGGCGTGATCGCGGACTGTACCGGTGACAACGCCGGCGACTCGGTGGGTCCCACGGCTGACGGTTTCGAAACCTACGGTGTGACCGGTGTCGCGCTGATCTCCTTCATCCTGCTTGCCATCCAGGATCCGATCGTGCAGGTCATGCTGCTGGTCTGGATTTTTGCCATGCGTCTCGTCATGATTCTCGCCAGCGCGCTCTCCTACTGGGTCAACGACGCGATTGCCAAGATCAAGTATGCCAGTGCCCAGGAGATGAATTTCGAGAAACCCCTCATCTCGCTTGTCTGGCTTACCTCCATTGTTTCCATCGTGCTGACCTTCGTTGCATCGAATCTTCTTATCAGCAATCTCGGCGACGGCACCATGTGGTGGAAGCTCGCCTCGATCATCACCTGCGGCACCATCGCCGGCGCTCTGATTCCCGAACTGGTCAACCGCTTCACCTCGACCGAGTGCGCCCATGTGCGCAACGTGGTGCAGTGCTCCAAGGAGGGCGGCGCTCCCCTGAACATCCTTGCCGGTCTGGTGGCTGGCAACTTCAGTGCGTACTGGATGGGTCTGGCCATCCTCGTGCTCATGGGCGCCGCATACGGCGTCAGCCTTATGGGTCTCAATGCCATGATGATCGCTCCCTCGGTGTTTGCATTCGGTCTGGTGGCGTTCGGCTTTCTCAGCATGGGTCCGGTCACCATCGCAGTCGACTCGTATGGTCCGGTAACCGACAACGCGCAGTCGGTCTACGAGCTTTCGCTCATCGAAACCCTGCCCGGCATCAAGCAGAACATCCAGAGCGAGTTCGGCTTCCAGCCCGACTTCGACAACGCCAAGCGCTACCTCGAAGCCAATGACGGTGCAGGCAACACCTTCAAGGCAACCGCAAAGCCGGTGCTGATCGGTACGGCAGTCGTGGGTTCTACCACCATGATCTTCTCGATCATCATGATCCTCACCAACGGCCTTGCCAATACCGCCGCCATCGAAAAGCTCTCGATTCTCTCTCCGCCGTTCCTGCTCGGCCTGCTCATGGGCGGTGCGGTGATCTACTGGTTCACCGGCGCTTCAACCAACGCCGTGACCACAGGTGCCTACTATGCGGTCGAGTTCATCAAGAAAAACATCAAGCTCGAGGGCGTGGAGAAAGCCTCGACCGAGGACAGCAAGAAGGTTGTGGAGATCTGCACGAAGTTCGCGCAGAAAGGCATGATCAACCTCTTCCTGACCATTTTCTTCAGTACGCTGGCTTTCGCCTGTCTCGATTCCTTCTTCTTTATCGGCTACCTGATCTCCATCGCCCTGTTCGGTCTGTACCAGGCCATCTTCATGGCCAATGCCGGCGGTGCATGGGACAACGCCAAAAAGGTTGTTGAGACCGAGCTGCACGCGAAGGGCACTGAACTGCATGACGCCTCGGTGGTGGGTGATACGGTCGGCGACCCGTTCAAGGACACGTCGTCGGTTGCACTGAACCCGATCATCAAGTTCACCACGCTCTTCGGCCTGCTTGCCATCGAGCTTGCCATCGAGCTGGCGCCGCAGGTGGCCATGACCCTTGCCGGCATCTTCTTCCTGCTCTCGCTGCTCTTTGTGCACCGTTCGTTCTTCTCGATGAGGATTGCGGTGGACGAGCACTGATCTCCAGGCGTTGTCCGCTCATGTTGCGGACAATGGAGGAGTGAAGGGAACCTGCCCTGAAGGAGCTGCCGTGGTGCAGCTCCTTTTTTTATGTGCAGATCGGATCGGTTTGCGGCGCGTGGCGCAACGGAAAAGCGCCCGAAGCTGTTCAGGATCATGACAGCGCAAACACAAACAACCTGCCCACCGGAGTCATGTTGCCATGAATCCTGCAAACGTTATCCGCGAGGGGACCAGCAAGCTGACCGACCTGCCCAACATCGGCAAGGCCATGGCCTGCGATCTCCGGCTTCTCGGTATTGTCGAACCGCACCAGATCGAGGGTCGATGCCCGCTTGGGATGTACCGCGATCTCTGCCTGAAAACCGGCAGGAGGCATGATCCCTGCGTTATCGATGTTTTCATGTCGGTTGCCAGCTTCGTTGCCGGCAACGAGGCGGAGCCCTGGTGGCATTTTACCGCCGAGCGCAAACGGTTGCTCGGTACGGCCCCTCTTCATGAGGATGGACGAACGGGAGCCATGCGGCCATGATCATCAGTGCAAGCCGGAGAACCGATATCCCGGCTTTCTACGGGGAGTGGCTGCTCCGGTGCCTGCAGGCCGGCGAAGTGCTGGTATGCAATCCCGTGCAGCCGAAACAGGTCAGGAGGGTATCCCTTGCGCTGCAGGATGTCGATGCTCTGGTTTTCTGGACCAAGAATCCCGGGCCTTTTCTCCGGCTGCTTCCGGATATCGATGCCATGGGATACCCCTCTCTCTTCCATTTCACGCTCAACCCCTACGATCAGATGCTTGAGCCCGGAGTGCCGGGAGTGGCTGAGCGTATCGCCACCTTCAGAAAACTTTCCTCTCTTGTCGGAAGGGATCGGCTGGTATGGCGTTATGATCCGGTTCTTCTGGCCGGAGATATGGATGCCGCCTGGCATGCTGCGGCTTTCCGGCGGCTTGCCGATGCCCTTTCGGCTTCGACAAGCCGTTGCGTGATCAGTTTTCTCACGGATTACCGCAAGATACGCAGACGGATGTGCGATGTGCGGCATGTGGTTCCCGGACGGGAGGTCATCTGCGATCTCGCCGGCGGTTTTGCCCGAACCGCCAGGGAGTCCGGCATCGGCGTATATGCATGCTGTTGCGATACCGATCTTTCCTCCTCGGCGATCATGCCCGCCCGCTGTATCGATCCCGACCTGATCGGGCGCATCAGCACTTCACCGCTTCGCAACACCCGGAAAGACCGGGGCCAGAGAAAGGCGTGCGGCTGCATAGAGAGCCGCGATATCGGCGTATACGATACCTGTATGCACGGTTGTCTCTACTGTTACGCGGTATCGGACCATGATCTCGCTGTTTCACGGGCCGTTACCGGCACGATTCCCGTTCTTCCGTGTTCTCACGACAACCGGTGCGGCAATGACGCCACGGGTGCCTGCTTCGGCAAAAACCGTGCGTACCCCGATCTCTTTCATTCCGGTTCCTCTCCGGATTGAGGGCGGGTTTCCCGGCGGGCGCAGGATTTTCGTACCGGCAGGTGTGATTATTTTTACGTTATTTTTATTCACCGTCTTGTGATTATTACGTAACATAAAGCATGGAATGAAAGTTATAAAGCATGGAGTGCAAGTTGAACACATCTGGAAAGGATAATCCGACATGGAGCACAAGCAGGACAGAACCGTATACTTTCGTGAAGACGGCAAATGGGTAAACCAGCTGAACGGCCCGCCCTGGACCTCGACGTTGCACCTGACCCGTGACGAGGCTGTTGCTACGGCAAGGGGCCATCTGATGAGCGACGGCGGGGGAGATTTGACGGTGCTTGCCCCCGATGGCACCATCGAATTTCAGCAGGAGTTGTTGCCGTGAAATTTTTGCGCCGTTCCCCCCCCCATGGGACCGGTGCGGCAGTGCCCGTCTCCTTGCCTCTTCCTGCTGTGGAGCGGCTTTTTTCGATTCTTTGCGTATCCGGTCAGCCCTTTTCACGAAAGAGCTGTACCACGGGCGCAGCATCCTCCGTCCGAATCCGCATTGCGTTCTTTCCCCGGATGTTTTATAATCAGGGAACAGCACAGTTCACTGAAAGTCCGGTTCTGCAAAAACCACCCTGTCCAGCGCCATGCCTCACGACCACCTGTTCCATGAAGCAAATCCCGCAGCAGAGAAGAATACCCGCCTGACCATTCTCCTGACGCTTGCAGCGATGGTGGCCGAAATAGCCGGCGGCGTTGTGTTCAATTCCATGGCCCTGCTTGCCGACGGCTGGCACATGAGCTCCCATGTTCTGGCTCTCGGCATGTCGGCGGTTGCCTACAAGGCTTCGAGATATTTCGTCCGTGATGTGCGCTTCGCGTTCGGTACCTGGAAAATCGAGGTGCTCAGCGGCTATACCAGCGCGATCTTTCTTGTTTTCATCGCCGCCCTGATGTTCTACGAATCGTTCAGGCGCCTGATTGTGCCGGTTCCGGTGGAGTATGACCAGGCACTTGTTGTGGCTTTTTCCGGTCTTGCCGTCAACCTGCTGTGCGCCTGGCTGCTGAAGGAGGGTCAGCAAACCCGTCACCATGGCCATCTTTCTGGGAGCGGACGGATGCACCATCACGACCTGAACCTGCGTTCGGCCTATCTGCATGTACTGACCGACGCGGCTACATCGCTGCTGGCTCTGGTCGCCCTGTTCGGCGGGAAGTTCTGGCAGTTGGGACAGCTCGATCCGGTTATGGGCATTGCCGGTTCGGTCGTGGTGGCCGTCTGGGCATGGGGTCTGTTGCGCGACAGCGGGCGGGTATTGCTCGATGCCGAAATGGATGCTCCGGTTGTCGAAGAGGTACGGGAAGTTATCAATGCCGACGGTTCCGGAGCCAGGATCGTCGATCTGCATGTCTGGCGGGTCGGCAACGGGAAATACGCCTGTATTCTTTCTCTGGTCGTTGACGGGGATGTCGAGCCGGAATACTTCCGGAAGATTCTCGGTGTTCATGGGGAGCTTGCGCACCTTACCGTCGAGGTGAATCGCACGAAGGGATGAATCGTCCGTTTCCTGCACGCCTTACCGGTTTTCGAAGCGGGCTTTCAGCAGCAGAGGCAGGTGATCGGAATAACCGCCCCGGTACTGACCGCGATAGTAGGTCTGGTAAGGTCTGCCGGAGTTTCGGGTAAGCATGTCCGGTGTGGAGAAACAGCGGAAGTCGCGTTGCGGATCGGATGACACCCCTTTCCGGTCCAGCATGCCGCAGGAGAGCAGGATGTGGTCGATTTGCTCCCAGCGGTTGCCATACGCATAGCTGCCGATGCCCCGATAGCCGCTCCAGCAGTTGTAGAGCAGCGCCCGGCAGTTTTTCCGTACTTTTGCGATATTGTCCGAAGAGCCCAGCACTTCCTTCAGCGACCGGTCTTCAGGCTGGTCGTTGCAATCGCCCATGATAACGATGTCCGCGTTCATGTCGGCGTTTCGCAGACTGTCGGTGATATGACGGGCGATTGCGGCCGCAGCGATTCGTTTTTGTTCGCTCCATTCCCGGTCTAACGCTCGCGACGGCCAGTGGTTCAGTACCACGTGGAACGGATGGCCTCCGGCGGAAAATCCGGCCACAATGATCTTTCGGGTAGGCTTGTCGTTCACGATAGGCACATGGTAGGCTTTTGACGTGAGTAACTGCACGTTCCGTGGATTGTAGGCCAGTCCGATGTCGATACCTCTCGGATCAGGCGACTCATGGTACCGTGTGCTGTATGATGGGATGCCTTTTTTTCTCAGGGATTCGGCGAACACCGTCCGGTTTTCCGTTTCTGCAAACGCGATGATATCGGGGTAACGGAGGTAATCAGGCGAGTTCCGGATGCTTTCGAGCACCTGCTGAATGCGCACCTGCTTGAGCAGGAGCTTTTTTTTCGTCCAGTGTCTGCTCCCTTCGGGAGTGAAATCGTCGTCTTCGGTTGCCGGGTCGTTTGTGCTGTCGAACAGGTTTTCCACATTCCACCACATGAACAGAAGTGTGGATGCATTGGCCGTTCCGGATGCTTCCGGGTGCCCTGCAGACGGCTGAAGAAGCCCGAGGAACAGGCAGATAGCACAAACGGATTTCTTCATATTCGCTTATCTTTGAAAAATATTTTCTTTACTATTGTAGAATGTAGGGTTATTCCGGATTTTTCAGCAGTAGCATTCGGGTTTTCTTATTCATCGATCCAGAGAACAGTATGTCTCATAACTCTGATGTCAAGAAACAGGCCAAGGATATTCTCGAGGAGACGCTTGACAGGGAAGCCGTGATTGTCCTGGCAAGGATTTCCGAAGAGATGCAGTTGCTTTTCCAGGCTCATCCCGAGCCGGACCGCAGTGACGTCGAGCGGATTGTGACGGGGTTCTTTCTGGAAAAGGGGAAATCCGAAGAGTTTATCGAGGACTGGATCATGACCTCTCTGGAGTACGGCCGGACAAGGGGGCTGAGCGGAAGCGATCTGCCGCGGGCCATGCTCTCCGATCTGGGGGTTTTCCGGTTCATGAGTTTTCTCAAGGACAAGGGGCTGACCGACGAACAGATTACCATTGTGCTGACCGGAGCGATTCAGCAGGCGGCTTCCGGCTTTTCCGGTCCGGAAAGCGGGAATGGAACCCGGTAGGCGTGCTGGGGCGGCAGGACTTGAAATACAAATTATTTTATCCATTCGATCAAAACGTATGAAAAAGAGAACACTGCTCCACGAGGGCAAGGCGAAAAAGGTTTATCTGACTGAAGACAACGATCTTGTCATACAGGAGTTCAAGGACGATGCCACGGCATTCAATAACAAGAAAAAGGGCACCATTGCCGACAAGGGTGTCGTCAACAATGCGGTTTCATGCAAGCTTTTTGGCCTGCTCGAAGCACACGGGGTGAAGACCCATCTCGTTGAAAAACTCTCCGGGCGTGATATGCTCTGCCGCAGGCTCGATATCATCAAGGTCGAGGTTGTCGTGCGCAATATCGCTGCCGGATCGCTTGTGAAACGGTACGGCTTTACGGAAGGCACCGTGCTTGAAAACCCCATCGTCGAATTTTATCTGAAAAACGACGATCTCGATGATCCGCTCATGAACGAATCGCATGCGGTTGCCCTTGGTGTTGCATCCTATGAGGAACTTGCCGTCCTGAAGGAGCGTGCGGAGGCCATCAACATTGTGCTGAGGGAGTTTTTTGCCCAGCGGAAGCTCAAACTCGTGGATTTCAAGCTCGAATTCGGCCGGCATCACGGTGAGATTCTTCTCGGCGACGAGATTAGCCCCGATACCTGCCGGTTCTGGGATCTCGAAACCAACGAAAAAATGGACAAGGACCGTTTCCGGTTCGACCTCGGTGGCGTTGAGGATGCCTACAGCGAAGTGCAGAGGAGAGTGCTTGATTGACCGAACACACTGAAAAGGAGTCCGCTTATTCATGCTTGATTCAGTGATTGCCTGGCTGCAGCAAGCGGATCCCGTTGCGGTCTGTGTTTTTCTTTTTTTCATCGCCTTTCTTGAAAACGTCGTGCCGCCGATACCCGGTGATGTACCGGTGGCTTTCATCGGCTACCTGATTCATTACACCGGCCTTTCATTTGCGGCCGCCCTTTTCTGGTCTTCTCTGGGTTCAACGGCGGGTTTCATGCTGGTGTACCTTCTGAGCCGCCATTTCGGCATGAAGCTTTATGCCGAAACGGGTTCCGGCATGCAGCACCGGCTCCGGCAAGGCATGCACCGGCTTTTCCCTCCTTCGGAAATGGAACTGCTCCGCCGAAAATTTTCTTCCCACGGCTACCTTGCTGTCCTTTTCAACCGGTTTCTTTTCGGTTCGAGGGCGGTCATATCGGTCATGGCCGGACTCATGCACCTGAAAATCCCGCTTGTTTTCATTGCGGTGGCAATCAGCGCGACTGCCTGGAATGTTCTGCTGCTTTCCGGGGGTCTCCTGCTTGGCCGGAACTGGCAGGATATCGGCCGATATGTGGCCATGTACAGTGTCCCCGTGACGATTCTTTTTGTGGGTTTTCTTTTTTTCTCCCTGTGGAGGTTTCTGGGGGAAAGAAAACGGGGACATGAGTAAGTTTTTTTTATTATTTATACCCCGCGCCCTTTAACTTCCGGTTCGGGCTCATTAATTATCAAGAATGTTGTTCTGAAAATACAATGGCAAAAGATTTAGCACTCTATCCCGCTCAGCGGAAAGGCGAGCTTCTCGAACTTGCTTCCATCGATGATCTTAAAACCATGGCCAGGCAGGTTCGCCGGGACATTATCAGAATGCTTGCAAAAGCCAACTCCGGCCATACGGGTGGATCGCTCGGTATGGCCGACATGTTCACCGCGCTGTATTTCAGGGTGCTGCGTCACAATCCCCATGGATTCTGGGAGCACGATGACGAGGATATGGTTTTTCTCTCGAACGGACACATCGCCCCGGTCTGGTACAGCGTGCTTGCCCGTTCCGGATATTTTCCGCTCGAAGAACTCGGTTCGCTGCGTCAGCTCAATTCCTATCTGCAGGGCCATCCCACTTCGGAAGCGAAACTGCCGGGCATCAGGATTGCCTCGGGATCGCTCGGACAGGGTCTTTCGGCAGCCGTGGGCGCTGCACTTGGCCACCGAATCGACGGGCGCCGGAACAGGGTGTTCTGTCTCATGGGAGACGGGGAGTGCCAGGAGGGTCAGATCTGGGAAGGCGCCATGAGTGCCGCTCATTACGGCCTCGGCAATCTTATCGGTATTGTCGACTACAACAACCAGCAGATTGACGGCGAGGTTGACAAAATCATGAACATCGAACCGTTTGCCGACAAGTGGAGGGCGTTCGGCTGGGATGTCTGCCATTGCGACGGCAACAGTATCGAGGATATTGTGGAGACCCTCGAAGCCGTTCTTGCCCGACCCGACCGCAGGAAGCCTTCGGTTGTGCTTGCCGCAACCCTTATGGGCAAGGGTGTTCCGTTTTTTGAAGGCACAATGGCCGACGGATCGAACTGGCATGGAAAACCTCCTTCGAAGGAAGACGCCGAAAAAGCTCTCGCCGTGCTCGGAGAAACCCCGTTCGGTGATTTCAGGGCGTAACCGGTTCTTGTGCAGATCCTTGCCGGCACATACAGAGGGCAGAAAATAACCAGCACTTCGTCACGCGATATCCGCCCCTGCAGCAGCCGGGTAAAAAAATCGCTGTTCGATACGCTTGCCGCCCGTCTGGACTTTGACACTCTTGTCGTGCTCGATCTCTTTGCGGGATTCGGTAATCTCGGCTTCGAAGCCTTGAGCAGGGGGGCCGGTTTCGTGTACTTCGTCGATCTGCATGCCGGGTCCGTCAGAGCCCTGCAGGATACCGCCACAAGGCTTGGCGTTTCCGGAGAGGTCAGCATCCTCAAAACCGATGCGCAGACTTTTCTGCGGCGTTGCCGGGACCGTTTCGATCTGGTGTTCTGCGATCCCCCCTACACCTGGCATGATTACGACAGTCTTGTCGAAGGGATTGCGGGATCGGGACTGCTTTCCGTTGATGGCCTGCTGCTTGTCGAACACCAGGCGGACCGGGATTTCCGGGACTCTCCGTATTATCTGATGCACAAGGAGTATGGCATGACGAAAGTCACTTTTTTTCAGCACATTCAAGGGGGCCAATGACACAGAAAGCCATTTATCCGGGAACGTTCGATCCGTTCACCAACGGGCATCTCGATGTGCTTGAACGGGCGCTGAACATTTTTGAGGAGGTTGTTGTTGTCATTGCCGAAAACAGCCAGAAAAACACGCTTTTCAGCGTCGATGAACGGGAAGGGATGATCCGCGAGGTTGTCCGGGACTTTCAGGGCGTCGGCGTCGAGGTGCTGCACGACGGATTGCTGGCCGATTACGCACGACAGCAGGGTGCGCGCGCGATCGTACGCGGTGTGCGGCAGGTAAAGGATTTCGAATACGAATTCCAGATGTCGCTTCTGAACCGGCACCTTTACCCTGAGGTGACGACGGTGTTTCTGATGCCGAACGTCAAGTATACCTATGTGGCTTCCTCGATTATCAGGGAAGTTGCAATGCTTGGGGGAGACGTGAGCAAGTTCGTGCATCCCTCTGTTCTCGAGATGCTTCACAGAAAACTTGATGAATCACAACAGAAAAAAAAATAAATCAATTATTTGCCATGTCACCTTCAACCGTTCCGGGAGAACAGTTCCTTACCCGCCGGGTGCTCAGTATGCAGGAATCCCAGACCATGCGCATTACCGGTCTGGCCAATACCATGAAAGCCGAAGGGAAGGATATCGTCAGTCTTTCGGCAGGGGAGCCGGACTTTCCGACTCCGGATAACGTGAACCAGGCGGGTGTCGACGCCATCATGGCCGGCTTCACCCGCTATACGGCCAACTCGGGGATCCCCGAGCTGAAAAAAGCCATTCTGGAAAAATTCCGCCGCGACAACGGGCTTGAATTCCAGGAAAACCAGATCATTGTCAGCAACGGCGGCAAGCAGACCCTTGCCAATACCTTTCTTTCGCTGTGCCAGGAAGGCGACGAGGTTATCGTGCCCGCTCCCTACTGGGTGAGTTTTCCGGAGATGGTCCGTCTGGCCGGTGCGGAACCGGTCATTGTCAATACGACGATCGAAACCGGGTACAAGATCACTCCGGCCCAGCTCGATGCGGCCATAACGCCGAAAACGAAAATACTGGTACTGAACTCTCCTTCCAATCCCACGGGTGCGGTCTACACCGAGCCGGAAGTCCGGGCGCTCATGCAGGTGCTTCAGGGACGCAACGTTTTCGTGGTTTCCGATGAGATGTACGACATGATTGTCTACGGCGGCGTGCGTCCTTTTTCGCCGGCACGGATTCCGGAGATGAGGGAGTGGGTGATCGTCAGCAACGGCGTTTCGAAAACCTATTCCATGACCGGATGGAGGATCGGTTATCTTGCCGGGCCGAAATGGCTGATCGATGCCTGTGACAAGATTCAGTCCCAGACAACCTCCAATCCCAATGCCATCGCCCAGAAAGCCGCGGTTGCGGCGCTCACCGGCGATCAGTCCATTGTCGAGGAGCGGCGTCTCGAATTCGAGAGGCGGCGTGACTATATGTATACGGCGCTGAACGGTATCCCCGGATTCCGCACGGCCTTGCCTGAAGGGGCATTCTATATTTTCCCTTCAATCAGCGGCCTGCTCGGCAGGACCTTCAGCGGGAAGGTTCTGAACGATTCCGCGGATGTCGCCGAATACCTGCTCAGGGATCATTATGTGGCCACGGTGCCCGGCGACGCATTCGGCGCTCCGGAAAACCTTCGGCTTTCCTATGCGGCATCGATCGCCTCGCTCGAAAAGGCGGTGAATCGCATCAGAAAAGCCTTTCAGTAACGTTCTGCGGATGCTGAAAGTCCGTCGCAGCAGGCTTTATGCCTTGTGGTTCGGATGGTATTCACGCCGTCAGTTCAGACGATATTTCAACACGCTCCGTGTGTTTCTGGACCCCGGAGTGCCGGAGATGGATCCCGGCATTCCGGTTGTTTTCTACTGCAACCATGCGTACTGGTGGGACGGGTTCTGGTCGCAACTCTGCACCGAGGAGTTCTTCCGCCAGAACCTCCATATCATCATCGAATATGCCCAGCTTGACCGGTACCGCTTTTTTACCCGACTCGGCGCTTTTTCCCTCGACCGCACCAACCCGAGAAGCGCGATCCGTTCCCTCGATTACGCCGCAGAGCTCCTGACGACACCCTCGATCCGCCAGAACGCCCTCTGGATATTTCCTCAGGGCCGCATCGAGCATGTCGACCATCGGCCGCTTTTTTTCTTCAAAGGAACGGCCGGTATCGTTTCGCGTGTTCTTGAAAGGCAAAGCGGCGTTTACCTTGTTTCAGTTGTCAGCAGGATTGAATATCTTGATGAACAGAAGCCTGAACTGCTTCTGTCCTTCCGGCCTCCTCGACTTCTGAGGGCCGGAGCGTGCCCGTTTGCTGCCGATCTGACGCTCCAGATGCAGCAGGCAACGGAAGCCCATCTGGACTGGCTGAAAACCATGGCCATGAACCGTACGCTGGAGGCGGCAAGGATTCTGATCCGCGGCGGTGAGTCGATCAACCGGAGAGTGGACCGGTTCAGGAATGTGTCGGGCTTCGGGCGGAAGATGCCGAACGGCCGCTGAACACGCACCGGGTGGCGCCTGTATTTTGAATTTAATTCATCTGTAGTTATGAGTAATGTTATCTGCAGTTGCCTTCTCGGCGACAACGCAAAAGTCAGGCTGCGCCTTTCGCAGCTGCTGCACAGCGAAGTCGGGGAGATATACGGTGAAGATGCCCTTGATTCCGGAAATGCCCCTGTCTGTGAGGTCGAGTTGCAGGGATGCCGTCGGGACTTTTTCAACAATCCGCATGAACTTCCGCTCTCGCTCGGTCAGCAGGTCATTGTTGCGACCGACGGGGGGCACGATTACGGTGTGGTATATTCCACCGGGATCATCGCGCTCAAGAAACTCAAACTCAAGGGGCTTGACAAGCCGGGGGCCGAAAGGCTTGATATCCTGCGTCTTGCCGATGAGCAGGACATGCAGCTCATACGCGATCTCAAGCATCGGAAAAGCGAAATTCGCGAGATATGCCTTGGAAAAGTGAAGAAACACGATCTCGACCTGAAGCTGGTCGATGTCGAGCTTCGCCTGGACCAGCAGAAGCTTTCGGTATACTATACGTCGGCTCACCGTGTCGATTTCCGCTCCCTGGTGCGCGATCTGGCCGGCGAGTTCAAGGCAAGGATCCAGATGGTGCAGATCACTACAAGGGAAGAAGCCAGAAGAGCCAATGCTTTCGGCCCGTGCGGCTGTCTTCTGTGCTGTTCGGGCTGGCTGCCGAAAATCCATGCAAACCCTTTTGCCGACAAGTCCCTGCATTCCGACAGCAACGGCAATGATACCCACGCTTTCAATATTACCGGTATCTGCAACCGGCCGAAATGCTGTCTGGGCTTCTCGAAGCACGACAAGGCGACGGCGGCATGTCCCGCTGTTCCGCCATCGGTACCCCCTGCCGGAACCCGGGTTTCCACCCCTTCCGGAGAAGCCGTGGTCGAGGAGATCGACCAGCAGAAAAAACTGGTGCTGATCCGTTATATCAGGAACGACCAGAAACGAACAATTCCTTTCGACAGGTGCCGAACCCTCCTGGTCAGGAAATAACCCTAACCGTTGAATCCGGACGGTACCGTGCTTCTGTGCGGATCGCCCCGATTTCATTCCGTTTTTTTGTCTTTTTCCGTTATCCATGATGCAGCAGAGTAAAAGAACCCTTGTCACCACCGCATTACCTTACGCAAACGGCCCCGTCCATCTCGGACATCTTGCCGGCGTCTACCTTCCGGCGGATATCTATGTCCGGTACAAGCGCCTCAAGGGGGAAGATGTCATCCACATAGGCGGTTCGGATGAACACGGAGTCCCGATAACCATTACCGCCGAAAAAGAGGGGATATCACCGCAGGATGTCGTTGACCGCTATCACCGGATGAACCTCGATGCGTTCCGCAAATGCGGCATCTCGTTCGACTATTACGGGCGCACCTCCTCACCGGTTCATCATGAAACCGCAAAGGAGTTTTTCCTTGAGATCGAACGGAAGGGGATTTTCAGGAGAAAGACTGAAAAGCAGTTTTTTGACGCGACCGCCGGACGGTTTCTTTCCGACCGGTACGTTACCGGAACCTGCCCGATATGCGGCAATCCGGAGGCGAACGGCGACCAGTGTGAACAGTGCGGCACCCATCTGAGCCCGATGGAGCTGCTGAACCCGAAAAGCAAGCTTTCCGATGCCATTCCGGAGTTGCGCGAAACCATGCACTGGTATTTTCCGCTCGGACGGTTCCAGAAAGCGCTTGAGGCGTATGTGGAGGCGCACCGGGATGACTGGCGCCCGAATGTGGTGAACTACACCCGCACCTGGCTTAACCAGGGACTGACCGACCGGGCCATTACACGCGACCTCGACTGGGGCATCGAACTGCCGCTATCCGATCCGGAAGCCAGGGGTAAGGTGCTCTACGTATGGTTTGATGCCGTGCTCGGTTACATCTCCTTTACCCGTCAGTGGGCTGCCCAGCGGGGTGATGGCGAACTCTGGAGGTCGTACTGGCAGGATCCGGAGTCGCGGATCGTGCATTTCATCGGCAAGGACAACGTCGTTTTCCATACCCTGATGTTTCCCGCCATTCTCATGGCATGGAACGAGAACCGGCAAAACGGCATCTACGGCCTGGCCGATAATGTTCCTGCATCGGAATTCATGAACTTCGAGGGTCGGAAGTTCTCGAAATCAAGAAATTATGCGGTTTATCTCGGCGAGTTCCTTGAAAAATTTCCTGCCGATACCCTGCGTTACAGCATCGCCATGAACTATCCGGAAAACAAGGATACCGATTTCAGCTGGACGGACTTCCAGAACCGGACCAACGGCGAACTTGCCGATACGCTCGGCAATTTCATCAAGCGCTCGATCGATTTCACCAATTCGCGTTTCGATGGGGTTGTGCCGCATGCCTGTACGGACGATGAGTGGAACGGTCTCGGGGTGAACTGGCCCGAAACCGTTGAAAAGCTCGACCAGGCTTTCGAGCAGTTCCATTTCAGGGAAGCTGCATCGCTCGGCATGGATATCGCACGGGCGGCAAACCGTTTTCTTACGGAGTCCGAGCCCTGGAAAATCTTCAGGACCGACCGCGAGGCAGCAGCCAGAACCATGGCGCTTTCCCTCAATCTCTGTCATGCGCTTGCCCTTGCCCTCTATCCGGTGCTTCCGGATACAGCCGCCAGGATATGCACCATGCTTGGATTCGGGGAGCCCATCGAGGCGGGTGTGAGGCCCGGGGTATCGCTGTTCAGGAATCTTCTGCACCCCATGCTGCACAAAGGGCATCGACTCGCGGCAAACTCCGGAATTCTCTTCACCAAGATCGAGGATGCCGCAATAGAGCCGGAGCTGAAAAAGATCGAACAGTTGCTTGCCGAAGCTGAAAAACGGGAAGCCGGGGCCGCTGCGGAACGTACGGTGTTCAAACCGGTCATCAGTTTCGACGATTTCCAGAAAGTCGATCTGCGGGTCGCAACCGTCATCAGCGCTGAACCCGTTAAAAAGGCGTCCAGGCTTCTGAAACTGCAGCTCGGGGTAGGGACGGAAACCAGGCAGGTGCTTGCCGGCATCGCAGAGCACTACCAGCCTGAAGCGTTGCTGGGCAGACAGGTTGTGCTGGTCGCCAACCTTGCTGAACGCACGCTTCGGGGAGAGGTTTCGCAGGGGATGATCCTTGCCGTGGAGGACATGGATGGCCGTTTGCTGGTGCTTGAGCCATCGGGTGAGCTGATCAATGGCGGCCAGGTACAATAATTGAAAAATTCTTTGCGGAATACGATTTATTGCTTACATTAAGATTACAAACACCGTGGGGTGGAGCAATTGGTAGCTCGTCGGGCTCATAACCCGAAGGTTGCAGGTTCAAGTCCTGTCCCCACCACAAGAAAAAAAAGCCGCATCCTTGAGGAAGCGGCTTTTTTTGTACAAGAGGGGATTCGGACTGATGCGATAAAAAAAGTCCCGGTTATTCCGGGACTTCTCATTCCGGCCTGTGAGGAGGGCGCGATACCATGCGTATTTTGTGCCTCCGTCCTGTTTCCTAATTTCTTCCTTCAGGATTCAGGGGCAGGGCCACATGCTCTCCGATCATCGCTTCCACGTTGTTTGCCGGAATGAAGAACCGGTTGAGCGGGGTGTTTTCCGTGGCATGGTGTAAAATGCCTCTTGCGGTGCCGGCAGCAATGGAGGCCAGATGGCCGGCGAACCCTTTCGGAAGCACGAAGAGTTCCTGCTGGTCGTTGATGAACAGATCCCAGGATGCAGGGTCAAGCGCGAAAATGCAACTCATCTCTATGGTAATGAACGGACGGTTTTCCTGTTCGAAATCGTTCTTGAAGAGCACCTTGATCAGCTTCTTGGCGGGATCTATTCCGAAATTCAGGCCGGCATTGATTTTGACGGGCTTGTCCTGCTCGATGTTTTCCGGAGAGAGGCTGATCTGTTCGGTGGTGATTCGGACAAGGGCGTAATTTACCTTGTTCTGCTGGTTCTCTGGCATGGATGGTTCAGGCAAAGGTTAAGAAAACACGTTTCGCCGGCTGCCGGGTTTTCCGGTACGACGACACCAAGATAGAGAATTTTTCAATAAACCCCGGTCAGGAACCGACCGGGGCACTTTTTTTTGCGGCATTGCACTCCAGTTGGGGAGTCTGAGGGTATCTGCGGGATTTCAGTCCCGTGAGAACCTGTTTCAGCAGTGCTTCCCTTGACAGGTGACTCCGTGAGGCCCGCATTTCCCTGCAGAGAAAGCAGGTGAGCGCATCCGCGCCGGTCTCTTCAGCCTTGCAGCCCGCCCAGAGGATGTGTCCCGGCGGTTCCTCGCGCAAGCGCAGATCGGCAAGTCCCCTTGGTCTGAGGGGCTGCAGCTGCAGAAACGCTTCCAGGGACGGGGGTGGGGAAGATACCGGGGTTTGCGATCGAGCAGCAGGTCGATAGCCCGCAGTCCGGTTCCGCTGTGGCACGTATCCGGAAACACTTCAAGGGTGACCTGTTCCGAAATGGCAGCGAAAAGGGTGTTCAGCTCATCGTCCGTGATGATATGGTCGGGATGCCAGTGATCCCCGTTCTGTTGGAGGTCGTAAGGGCAGAAAGCCTCATCGGCATTGTCCGGTTCATCGCCTCCGGCATCGGGGACCTGTGTACCGTGACTGGAAAAGCTGAAAACAAGGTAATCGTGCTTTCCGGCAACGGCGCCATCGACCATTGCCGGCAGTTTTGCCATGATGGCCTCTTTGGTGGCTTTTGCATCTCTTTCGCATCATTGACGCAGCCGTTGAGCGTCGCGGAGGGATAGTGACGGAAACGGTTTATTCCTGCACATAACGCTTTTTTGTCATGGCAATCAGAGCTTGTTTTACCGTCGGAACGGATGGGATGGATGTGAAGAAATGCAGGTATCGCAGGGTGAAATACAAAAGCGCCGGAGTTCGCGCTTGTCCGGTTTTCGACAATCGATGTGAAATGAACCGGGCGGTGGTTGGGAAACGTTTCCGGGATGGTTATGTTACGGTCAGAAAATCCCGGAACAATTCTTTGATGTCGTGAACCAGATGCAGGATTTACAGATTCCCTGTCCTTTCGAGCCGGATGTCTCTCTCCGGGAAAAAAGCTATTACCGGATCGGCGGCAGATCGGAACTGTATGCCATGCCCGAGACGCTTCGGCATCTGGGGGATCTTCTGCTCTGGAACCGTGAACGGCGGCTTCCTCTTGCCGTTATGGGCCGTGGCAGCAACATGCTGTTTTCCGATGACCCATTTCCCGGAATCGTGGTTTCCATGGAGCGGATGAAGCGGATGACATGGATCTCGCCTGAGGAGCTGTTTTGCGAGGCGGGAGTGGAAAATACGGCGCTTGCCGCCGAACTGCTCGGAGCGGGGCGGGGAGGAGGGGAGTGGCTGCACCGGCTTCCGGGTATGATCGGCAGCACCATCCGCATGAATGCCCGATGTTTCGGCAAAGAGATATCCGCAGTGACCTCTTCGGTTGTGGTTATGGATCTTGAGGGGCGGATCCGGTGGATTGCGGGTGAAGAGGTGTTTCTCGGTTACAAGCAAACCGCACTGATGCGGCGACCGGAAATCGTCGTTGCCGCAGTGCTGCGTTTTCCCTGTCCGAAACCCGCTTCAGCCATTCGGGAGGAGATGGAGCGCCATGAGGCCGAACGGCTTGAAAAACACCACTTCGATTATCCAAGCTGCGGTTCAACCTTCAAAAACAATTACGGGGCCGGCGAGCCGAGCGGCCGGATATTCGAGGATCTCGGCTTCAAGGGAATGCGTCGAGGTGGTGCCGAAATAAGCGCTTATCATGCGAATTTCATTTTCAATACCGCGGAAGCATCCTCTTCGGATGTGCTCGCGCTTGCAGCAAGAATGAGGAATGAGGCCCGGAGCAGAAAGGGGGTCGAGCTGGATCTCGAGGTCGAGTGTACCGGCCTTTTCAGCAATGCAGAGCTTTCGGCGTGTGGTGTGCCTTCGATCCCGTCCGAAACCGTGCCCGGCAGGGCATGGGCTGGCCTGCTCTGGCCTCCCGACAAGGACATTTCCGCCGCGGGTGCCGAAAGGGTATATCCCGAAACGCTTTTACGGGGGTACCTTACCGGATATTCGGGGCGGCGCCTCGCATTTCCTGAGGGAGTCGAGGTCCGTATAGAGCAGTTGATTCCGGTTGAACAGGCTGTCCTGAATCCCATGCACCCTTTCCTGAAATGGAGTACTGTTGCGCCTGCCGGTATTTTTCCGGTTCCATCTGATTCGGAAAGGGTTTCCTCCGAGGGGGATTTTGTTGACGGGTTGTGGAAGCAGCCGGTATCCGAGCTGTTTATCGGGCATGGAGGCAAGGCTTGCAGCTATCTTGAATTTGAAATGCAGCCGTCCGGAGACTGGGTAGCCTTGCGTTTCACAGCTCCCCGTAAACGCGAACCGCATCATGACGATCCCTGCGCTTCGGGCTGGGAAGGGCATGTGGGGCGATTCATGCATGAAAAGGAGGGTTTCGGCATGACCTTCTCGTACGCCTTGCTTTACCCTTTTCTCGACCGGAACGTGCTTTCCCTGCAATGTGCCGCAAGCCTTGGCGATGGTCGTTACGGCCTGTTTCCCTGGTGGTGCGCGGCAGATGAACAACCCGATTTTCATCAGCCGGGCCGTTTTTTCCGGATCATGCTCGGATAGCGTGCCTCAACCGGGCGTGATCATGAGGAACTTCCCGTATTTCGTACATTATCTGTTGTAATTCCTTCACGTCACCTTTCAGTTGCCAGCCCATGCCGAAGCGTTTTTTCCCTTTTTTCATGCCGGTTCTGCTGCTGTTGCAGCTTGCCGGATGTGAACTGTTTTACGGTAAAACCGTTGAGGGAAGGCTCGATATGGAGGTTGCGCTTCGTGGATTTTCTCTTGAACGGGGCCTTGATATCGAAAACCGGAATTTTATCATCTGGCAGGGAGTCGCCTATGAACTGGTGTTCCTTGAAGAGACCCGGTTTGTTGATTTTCCGGACGACCGGAAGGGGATCGCCGTGCCGGTACCCGCCGAGCCGGGCACCGTTAGGCTCGAACCCGGAGCGAAATACAGAATCAAGGGAAGAACCGAGCTCACCGGAGATCGGCACAACAATCTGCCGGTCGAAATGATCCGTCTCCGCTCAATCGAGTATCTCGGACCCGGAACAGAGACCGGGGGGTTGCGAATCCGTTTCTGAAACAGCTTGTTCGGTCTCCTGTTGCCTACAGATCGCCTTCCGGCATCCTCGATACTTCAGCGGCGGTAAAGACAGGTCCCTCCTTGCAGATGTAGACCGATCCCACGTTGCACCGGCCGCATTTGCCGACGCCGCATTTCATGCGGTTTTCAAGTGTGGTGTACACGTTCTCCTGATCGAAGCCCAGCTTCTGCAGAGAGATCAGGGTGAACTTGATCATGATCGGAGGCCCGCACAGCACGGCGATGGTGTTGTCCGGTGACGGGGCGGCCTGTTCGAGTACGGTGGGGACGAAGCCGACGTGATCGGTCCAGTCCGGGGTTTCGCCTCCCGGATCGACGGTAAGCACGAGATTGACGTCGTCGCGCTTTTTCCAGTCGTCCAGCTCATGCTTGTAGACCAGATCGGCAACGGTTCTCGCTCCGTACACGATGGTTACCCTGCCGAACTTCTCGCGCCGGTCGAGGCACGACCAGATCACGCTCCGTGTCGGAGGCAGGGCGATGCCTCCTGCAATGAAGAGCAGGTTTTTTCCGTAGAACTGCTCAATGGGGAAGCAGTTGCCATACGGGCCCCGGAAGGTCACGAGGTCACCGGCATCGACACCGGAGAGCATCGAAGTCACCCGGCCCGACTGCCGGAAGGTGCATTCGATAGCGTCTTTGCGGGTTTCCGGACTGGCCACGCAGAAAGTGCTTTCTCCTTCGCCGAAGAGCCCGTAAAGGCCGAACATGCCGGTCCGGTAGTTTGCCTTGAAGAACTCGTGATCCTCCTGGCGAACGAATTCAAGTTTGAGCGTCCTGACGCCGGGGGCCTCTTCACGCTTCGATACAACCCGCATCGGGAACGGGGTGTAGATCATGTCGTTGGTGTGGTATCGGTCTTGTGTCACCTCGGTAAATTTGTAATCGCTTGCAGAGTTTCGGTAATACCCATGTCCACCGGGCACTGGCGGGTGCACCGGCCGCAGCCGCTGCAACTGTTGACGCCGAACTTGCCCTGATAGTAATTGAACTTGTGCATGATGCGCTGGCGCCACCTGGTCGATTGCGCGTTTCTCGGGTTGTGGCCTGAGGTGTGCATGGTGAAGAGCGCGAAGGAGCAGCTGTCCCAGTTCTTTCGGCGGATGCCCTGGTAGGTGTCGCCTTCGTCCTGGATGTCGAAGCAGTGGCAGGTGGGGCAGAGGAAGGTGCAGCTGCCGCAGCCGATGCAGCGCATGGAGATATCCTTCCAGAACCGGCTTTCGAAGTTCTCCTTGTCGGCGAGCCACTCCATCACCTTTTCGACGTCAAATTTCCCGTCAACCCGGGGCAGCGGTGCGGCTTGCGCCGTCTCCTCCTGCAACAAAGAGGAGACGGTGTCGCAGAGCGCCGTGCCGCGTTCGCTGATGGCTTCGACCTGCCAGCCGTTGCCGCCCGAGAGCGGACGGAGCATCACGTCCGCCCCCCTGGTGCTGTCCGGTGAGAGCTTCACCGAGGTGCACATGCAGAAATCGTCCGCCTCGCTGCAGGCGATGGAGACGATCACCGAGTTCTCGCGGCGCCTGAACCAGTAGTCGTCCTTGTAGTCCCAGCCGAAGAGCGGATCGTCGATTTCCAGACCCGAAGCATCGCACGGACGGACGCCGAAGAAGATGCGTTTCCTCTCGGGCGGAGTCATGGTTTCGGAGTCGATGTCGTGCTTGCTGATCTTGTACTTGATCAGCGGTTCGGTCTGCGGGAAGAAGTGGTCCTTGATGGTGCGTTCCGTCAGGATGAGGTCGAGGGCCATTTCTGAAGCCTTCTGCACCTCGCCGAAGCTGCTCATGCCGTGACGCTGAACCGGTGCGAGCACGCTGAAACCGGCTTTCTGCCAGGCGGCAATACAGTCGTCGAGTTTATTCTTGGGAAGTATTCTGGTCATGCTTTTCAGGATGCTTAAAGAATGAAGGTCTCGGGATCGTCCTGGCGGAAGCTGGCGAGGACGGGATTCTGGTCGCTGCTTTCACCGGCGAAATAATCAAAGGCCTCTTTGACCTCTTTGCCCATGCGGTAGTTGATGAGCCGGAGCGGGATGTTCACCGGGCAGGCCCGGTCGCAGGCACCGCAGGCAGCGCACCGTCCGGCAAGGTGGAATGCCCTGACGAGGTTCCATTCAAAGTTGCCGAGGGTATGCGACGAGGTGCTGACCCACTGCGGCTGGTTGACGTCAACAATGCACCGGCGGCAGTAGCACATCGGGCAGGCCTGTCGGCAGGCGTAGCACTTGATGCATTTGGAGAACTGCTCTTTCCAGTACTCGAAACGCCCGGAAGAGCCCATCGCTTCGAGCCTCTCGGCCTCCTCCTGCACGGATGGCGGCGGGGTGGCAGTACGAAGCTTTTCACCAAGCTTTGCGAAATCACTGATCGAACGTCCTTCCAGAGGCGTTACTTCGTTGTTTTCGATCGCGAAGCCGAAGATCACCACCTGCTCGGCCTTGACCTGTGACTCGGCGATGAGGATGTTCAGGCTCCTGATGCCGTCCGGCTTCAGGAAGACGGCAACCTTCTTGCCGTCCGTGAGCAGGCCTCCGGCGACCAGGTAGGTCGTGAGGTTGGCGATGCAATTCTGGTCGAGCACCAGCTTTTCGCTCTCTTCGGGTGTGCGTGCGAACAGCGGACGGCGGCGGTCGGCGGTCGAGCCGGCTCCGAAGCCGATAACCAGCTTCACTTCGCCCGATGAGAGCAGCTCCGCCGCTTCACTTCTGTATTGTTCCTGTATTCCCATGAATGGTTTCTTAATACGAAGACTGGGTTTCAATGGCTTTCTGCAGTTCCTGGTACTGCGTGAACGGGCCGAGCTTTTTGGTCTCCTCGGTGATTTCGTTGATCAGATCGGCAAACTTGGCTCCTTCGGCGGCGCTGACCCACGAGAATCGGATGCGCTCTTCAGGAATGCCCGTGAAGGCAAGCAGAGCGCGGAAAACCGTCCAGCGACGCCTGGCATGATAGTTTCCTGCCGCGAAGTGGCAGTCACCCGGATGACAGCCGCTGACCAGCACGGAGTCGGCCCCTTTCTGCAGCGCCTTGAGGATGAACATCGGGCTGATGCGTCCGGTGCAGGGAAGACGCACGATCCTGACGTTCGGGGCGTATTTCAGACGGCTGGTGCCTGCAAGGTCGGCACCGGCATAGGTGCAGTAGGTGCAGACAAAAGCCACTATTTTCGGTTCGAATGATTCACTCATCGGCTGAATTCGGTCGCTTGGTTTTGGTTCGGTTTGCTTTTCCGTGCTTCAACGGAGTTTCAGCCCCTCAAAGGGCCATGATTTCGGCAAAGATCTGGTTTTCGGTGAACCCGGCCAGATCAATGCTGTTTGAGCGGCAGAAGGTCACGCAGGTGCCGCATCCCTGACAGAGTCCGGGATTGACGTCGGCCACCTGTTTGATGAGGTTGCCGTTCCGGTCGTTGATGTCGCGCACGTCGATCGCGTTGTACGGGCAGGCCATGACGCAGCCAAAGCATCCGGCGCAGGTGGCATCGCTGACCGAGGCCACCACCGGTTCGCGCTCGAGCTGTTCGCGGCTGAAGAGTCCGAGCACCTTGGCTGCCGCAGCAGAAGCCTGGGCGACCGAGTCCGGAATGTCCTTCGGCGACTGGCAAGCGCCGCAGAGGTAGATGCCGGCCGTAGCCGTCTCGACCGGTCGGAGCTTCATGTGCGCTTCATTGTAGAAGCCATATTCGTCATAACCGATGCCGATCCGTTTGGCGAACTCCCTGGCGTCAGGCTGTGGCACGATTGCCGTGGCCAGTACCACCATATCGGCGGCGATTTCTACCGGTTTGCCGAGCAGCGAATCGACTCCGCGCACGATCAGTTTGCCATTCTCTTCATACAGCTTGCTGACCCGTCCGCGCAGGTATTCGGCTCCATCCTCCTCGATGGCGCGTCGGGTGAACTCGTCATACCCCTTGCCGGCCGCACGGATGTCCATGTAGAAGATCCGGCTCCTGCCATCGTGATTCTTGTGGGCGTAAAGCATGGCGTGTTTTGCCGTGTACATACAGCAGATTTTCGAGCAGTACCTGACGCCCTTGGAGGGGTCGCGTGACCCGGCGCACTGGATGAACACGATGGTCTCAGGCTCTTTTCCGTCCGAAGGACGTTTGATGACACCGCTGGTCGGCCCGCTGGCCGAAGCAAGACGCTCGAAGCTCAGGCCGGTAATCACGTCCTTGTACCTGCCGTAGCCGTATTCGCCGTAGAGGGTGGTGTCCTGGATCTGAAAGCCGGTGGCCACGACAATGGCGCCGACTTCATATTCCTCGAAGGTATCCTGCATACCGAAATCGATGCAGTTCTCGATCTGGCAGGTTTTCTGGCAGATTTTGCACTTGCCGTTCTTGAAGTAGGTGCAGCGGGTCGTGTCGATGACCGGCACGTTCGGCACAGCCTGGGCAAAGGGGGTGTAGATCGCTGTCCGGTTGCCGAGCCCGCATTCGAATTCGCTGGGAACTTTCTTGACCGGGCATTTCTGGATACAGTCTCCACAGCCGGTGCATTTGTCGATATCGACGTAGCGCGACTTCTTGCGGATCTTCGCCTTGAAGTTGCCGATATAACCGTCAACCTCTTCGACTTCGGAGTATGTCAGTACCTTGATGTTCGGATGCTGGATGGCTTCCACCATCCGTGGTGTCAGGATGCACTGCGAGCAGTCGAGCGTCGGGAAGGTTTCGGAGAGCTGCGACATGTGGCCGCCAATCGAAGGCTCGCGTTCGACCAGAATGACTTCTCGCCCCGCTCCGGCAATGTCGAGCGCGGCCTGGATGCCCGCGATGCCGCCGCCGATAACCAGCGCCCGCCGCGTGACCGGCACCGAAATCGGTTTCAGATTATTGTTGCGTTTGACCTTTTCGACCAGAGAGCGGGTAATCTCGATCGCCTTTTCGGTGGCCTTTTCCTTGTCGGAGTGAACCCAGGAGCAATGCTCCCTGATGTTGGCCATTTCAAGCATGTAGGGATTGAGACCGGCTTCTGCACAGGCCTTGCGGAAGGTTGTTTCGTGCATCCGCGGGGAACAGGCCGCCACCACGACACCGGTCAGGCCGTTTTCCCTGATTGCTCGTTTGACGGTTTCCTGTCCCGGATCGGAGCAGAAATATTTGTACTCGGCGCACACTTCAACACCGGGATGTTCCGATACCTTCCTGACCAGATTGGCCGTATCGACATTCGAGGCGATATTCTCGCCGCAGTGACAGACGAAAACTCCTATTTTTGCCATTCTTTCATTGATGGTTACGGAAACAGCACACTGCAGGATTGCACTGCTTTACGGTTCGCTACGAGGCATCTGCGTGCCAATGAAAACTCTCAACGGTTTTTTCCGGCTTCCGGTTTCGGTACTGCAGGGTTTCTGCCGCAAAAAATCTTTTTTTCCGACTCCCGACACAGAGACGGGGATGCATGTGAGATATGGTTTATTCGTCATGTCCGAAGCCGGCCTCCGAAACAGGTCGGGAATATGGTCTCAATTGTGTCCGGGCTGATCCGGACGGGCATGCGGTTCCGTCAGGGCGGAATGATCCTGCATCGGGTTCTCCGGTTACCGGTTGGCGAGAAGTTCAAGTGCGGGAACAAAATGTTTCCCGACAGCGACTTCCGCCGGATCGGCGCCACATGCTATGGCGACAAGCTCGGAAATGTAGTAGACCGGCATGGGCTGGATGTCGTCATACCGTTTTCGCATTCCCTCCTGCCGCATGTCAAGATTGGCATGGCAGAGTGGACAGGCCACAACAAATGCCTTTGCTCCGTTTCCGGCCGCATTTCTGGCGATGCTGTGCGTGAGGTCTTCAACCATCTCCTGCTGGGCAAGCGTCAGACCTGCACCGCAGCACTCGATCTTGAATGCCCAGTCGACCGGTTTTCCTCCCAGAACCGTGACGATCTGCTCCATCCTGAGCGGATTTTCCGGATCGTCAAAACTCATGGTATCCATTGGACGGACAAGCAGACAACCGTAATAGCAGGCCAGGCTGAGATCCTTCAGGGGACGTTTGACGCGTTTGGCAAGTTCCTCTCCGCTGTACCCTTCAAGCAACTGGGTGACTCCGATGAACTCGGCTTTGCCGGTAGGCTCGATACCGGTTGCGCTTTTCACCTCAGAGCGCAGCTCCGCCGATTCGAGCACGGCTTTGCGGGTTGTTACCTGGCGGTTCTGGCAGGCGGCACAGGGCGCAAGCACGTAATCCATGCCCGCCGCATCGGCAAGGGCCTGATTCCTTGCCGGGAGAAGAAGGGCAAGTTTGTGGCTGGTGGCGTGGGCGGATGTGGCTCCGCAGCAGTTCCAGTCGGGGATCTCCTGAAGCCGGATGTCAAGCAGTTCGCACATTTTCCGGACGGATATGTCATACTCCCTGGCGGTTCCACCGAGCGAACACCCCGGGTAGTATCCGATGGTCATACCGGGTTTGATGGCTGGAGGCTGCTGGGGGGAAAAGCTGTTCTTTTTCGGTTTCCGCACCGGAGCCGGGTCGTGACCGGCCTCCTTTTCGGCCAGAACGAACAGTTTTTCAATCTGCTCCTTTGCCTCGACCCCCTCCTTGCCGCTGAGCGATGCGAGAGGATTGATTTTCCCTTCCCGGATCATTTTCATGCCGGATGACGCATCCTGCAGGAAGGTACGGGTCCTGAGCTTGTAGCTGTTCACCAGAGAGAGTTCCTGGAGACGGCCATGCTTGCGGATATTGTTGAGAAACGAGGTGTGAAATGCCGTTACGAGCTTTTTCGGACGATCCTGGCAGACAACACCGGTTTTCAGTGCGAGCTCCCGGAGTGCGTCCATGGTCGCGGCGATATCCATGTTCTGGGGACACCGTGCCGTACAGGCCTGACAGCCCACACAGTACCAGAGCGCATCGCTTTGCATGGCTTCTTCGACATAGCCGGCCTGGACAAGGCGCATGATCTTTGCTGGAGGGTTATCCATAAACCCTCCGGCCGGGCAACCGGCCGTGCATTTGCCGCACTGGTAACAGCAGTTATAGTCGTTCCCCGTCTGCCGACTTATCTGCTGCCTGTATGTTGAAATACTTGAGGAAAGCTTGTGTTTTGACACCGGGTTACTGATTAGCGAGTTGAGGAGCGGAATTCAAAACGACCCAAACGCAACATTGTACGGAAAAAAAATTCAAAGTCCAATTTCCGGTTTCGATTACCCTTTGGCGGAGGTTGGTTTTGCACTTTTTCCGGTTTGCGGGCGTGTCTTTTGTGTACTATATTTCGGGTGAGTAAATCCATTGCATGTCACCACACGTGCCGTTATTTCCAACCATATATACAATCAGAGATATGATTAAAGAGTTCAGGGAGTTCGTGCTTCGCGGCAATGTTGCCGACATGGCGGTCGGCATCATTATCGGCGGGGCTTTCGGCGCCATTGTCAACACGCTGGTTGCCGATGTGCTTATGCCTCCGCTGGGTCTTCTCATCGGGGGCATTGATTTCTCCAATTTCTATCTTGTCCTGAAGGAGGGGGGCACTCCGGGACCTTATGCGGCGCTTGCCGATGCCAGGGCATCCGGTGCGGTCACCGTGAACTACGGTGTCTTCATCAATGCCCTTATCAGCTTTCTTATCATGGCTTTTGCAGTGTTCATGCTGATCAAGTCGCTTACAGCCCTGCGTTCGAAACCTGCTCCGGCAGCACCGTCCGCCGAGTCAAACAGCAGGGAGTGTCCCTACTGCTGCACCAGCATTCCCCTGCAGGCTGTCCGCTGTCCGGCATGCACTTCGCAGCTTGAAAAATAAGCGGGTTGTGTCATGGATATGAGCCTCTTTTTGTTTATGATACGGGCTTAAGCGGCTGTCTGGCAGCCGGAGCAATTATTACCGAACCCGATTATGTTTGATGAAATTCAGTTTGAAAAGATAAAGAGGCTTCCAAAGTATGTTTTTGCCGCGGTCAACGAACTGAAAATGGCTGAACGGAGAGCGGGGGAGGATGTCATCGATTTCTCGATGGGCAACCCTGACGGTCCGACGCCGCAGCACATCGTTGACAAGCTGGTGGAAAGCATCAACAAACCGCGGACCCACGGCTATTCCGTCTCGAAAGGAATCTACAAGCTGAGGGGAGCGGTCGGCGGCTGGTACCGTCGCAAATACAACGTCGATCTCGATCTTGACCGCGAAGTGGTTGTCACCATGGGTTCTAAAGAGGGGTATGCCCATCTTGTGCAGGCCATCACCAATCCCGGCGACCTGGCCATGGTGCCCGATCCCTGCTATCCGATCCATTCCCAGGCGTTCATTCTGGCCGGAGGCAATGTGCACCGCCTGAAGCTCGAGATGCACGAGGATTACCGTCTCGACGAGGAGTCGTTTTTCCAGAACATCGAAACCGCACTGCGGGAATCCTCTCCCAAACCGAAATACCTGGTGGTGAATTTCCCCAACAATCCCACCACGGCAACGGTGGAATTGCCTTTTTACGAACGCCTGGTCGAACTTGCCAGGAAAGAGCGGTTTTACATCATCAGTGATATCGCTTATGCGGAGATAACCTTCGACGGCTATGTCACCCCGTCCATCCTGCAGGTTTCCGGAGCCAAGGATGTTGCCGTCGAGAGCTACACGCTCTCGAAAACCTACAATATGGCCGGCTGGAGGGTTGGTTTCATGGTGGGCAACGCCAAGCTGATCGGCGCGCTTGAAAAGATCAAGAGCTGGCTCGATTACGGCACCTTCACCCCCATCCAGGTCGCTTCGACCATAGCGCTCACCGATGACCAGAGCTGCGTTCAGGAGATCTGCGAGGTATACCGCCGCCGCCGGGACGTCATGATCCGAAGCTTCGAGAACGCCGGATGGCCGATACTTCCACCAAGGGCAAGCATGTTCGTGTGGGCGCGTATTCCTGAACAGCACAGGAGCATGGGCAGCCTTGAGTTCAGCAAGAAGCTGCTGACAGAAGGCAAGGTTGCGGTCAGTCCCGGCATCGGGTTCGGGGCTTACGGAGACGAGTATGTGCGTATCGCCATGATCGAGAACGAGGAGCGTATCCGGCAGGCGGCACGCAATATCAGAAAATTCCTGAAACAGGGCGAATCCTGAGCTTCCCGGCGTTCGCTCCGGAGCATCAGCCGGGTTTTTCCCCGAGGTCGAAAATCTCGCGGATCGCTGCCGGTATCGCATCGAGAATGTCTCCGGCACACACAAGGCTTGCGATCTCATTGGCGAGATCCCCGGCACGCCCGTGAAACCATGCCGCTGCCGCACCGGCTTCAAGCACCGGAACGCCTTTGGCGGCGAGTGCTGCAGTCATGCCTGCCAGCACGTCCCCCGACCCTGCGGTCGAAAGCGCCTCCGTTCCGCTGTCGTTGATCATCAGTTCTCCCCCGGCGCCGGCAAGCACGGTCGGGTGGCCTTTCAGCAAGAGATTGACCCTGTGCTTCCGGGCGAATGCCGCCGCAGCGCTCAGCGGATCGGCGGAGATATCTTCAACTGCAATGCCCGAAAGACGGCTGAATTCGCCGTAGTGCGGGGTCAGGAGGATATGAACCGGATCGAGGCTCTCCTCAAGGATGTTCGTGCCGGAAATCGCGTACAGCGCATCGGCGTCGAGCACGAGCTTCCCGGCAGTGATTCCGGTTATTCCCAGCAGTTCCCGCATAAAGGCGATATTGTCCGGCTCCCTGCCAAGACCGCATCCCAGCAGCACACAATCAGCCCACCGGGCTTTTTCAAGCACCAGTTCCTTCTCCTGAGCGATCACGACGGCTTCAGGGGCATGCGCATGCATGACGTCGGCAAGTCCGATCGGGACCGAGGCGCAAACGTATCCCGCACCGGCTTTCAGGGCGGCCTTCACCGACATGATTGCGGCTCCAAGCATGGAGGCGTGTGACGAGAGCGACCCGGCGATCACGAGCACTTTTCCGTTCAGGTGCTTTGCTCCGGAGGGTTCACGCAGGATAAACCGCCCGGAGGCATACTCCTGGTCGATCAACCGACAGGCAGATGGTGCGATGAGAAATTCGGGGATCGATATTTCGGCTCTGCGCACCTCACCCGAATGCCGGGGTCCTTCGTTGAAAAAGAAACCGGTTTTCAGGAAAGCCATGGTGACGGTACTGTCAGCGGTAACGGCCGGATCGGCAGCAAAACCCGATGTCGCATCGAGGCCCGAGGGAACATCGAGGGCGATGAGCGGGGTGCCGTTTCGTCTCCGGATATGTTCGAGGAGTTCGATTCCTTCGCGTACCGGTGCATGAAGCGCCTGACCGGGTTCGCCTATTTTCAGACCGGTGCCGAGCACGGCGTCGATGAGAGCGTCGTATACGCTTTCCATGACAAAGGGGGGCACTTCGGATATGCCGTGGAACATGCGCAGGGGAGCCGCGTGGCGGTCACGGTAGATATCGAGGATTTCCAGGGCATTCCGGTTCACCGGCGACAACGCCTCGTCAGGGTAGAGCAGCACGACATCGACCGACGCCCCCTGATTGAGCAGGTGGCGGGCGAGCACGAGACCGTCGCCTCCATTGTTTCCCTTGCCGCAGACCGCCAGAAACGTGCACCCGGCCACATTATTCCGTTCGAGGATATCGGAGATGATGTCCGCCGAGCGTGCTCCGGCAAGCTCCATGAGGCGGATTTCCCCGATCCGGAGCTGTTCAATGGCTGCCCGGTCTGCAGCGGCCATTTCGGCCGCGGTGACTACTGGAAGCATATCGATCTCTCCTTTTGCCGGCATATGCCGGCCGGCGTTTCCTACAGTTCGTCGAGGTGCAGGGCCCGTTCAAGCGCATGAAAGTAGGCTCCGGCAAGTTCTCCGGTCGTGAACGATACAGCGGTTTTGCCGTTCACGGCAATCGCCGCGGTGTGCCGGACAACCTTGCCGATAACCCGCACGGGCACATTGTGATGCACGGCTTCTGCGATGACCTCCCGAGCCGACTCCGGGGCGATGCTCACGAGCACCCGACCCTGCGCTTCGGAAAAGAGCTGCTGCTGCAGACGGCAGGGACTGTTCACGGTATCCTCGATATCGACGTCGAAGCCGAGCGTGCCCTGTTCATTCATGACCGATTTTTCCGCGAGTGCCGTCATGAGTCCGCCGTCGGAAATGTCGTGCGCGGAGTGCAGCAGGCGTTTTGAAGCAAGTGAGACGAGCAGCTCCTGCAGATTCCGTTCGTGCCCGATATCAATGTCCGGAGCATCCTGGCCGGGTGTGCCGTACTGCATGACGAGATATTCCGAGCCGTCGAGCGTAAGCTCGGGATCTCCGAAAAGCAGAATTGCATCGCCGGGGCTCGAAAAAGTGGATCCGACAAGACCGCCGATATCATCGAGCAGGCCGATCATGCCGATGGTTGGAGTAGGATAGATGGCCGTGCGTTCACCTCCAAGGGAGGTTTCATTGTAAAAGCTCACGTTGCCGCCGGTTACCGGGGTGTTGAATGCGCGGCAGGCTTCACCCATGCCTTCGACCGACCTCTTGAACTGGTAGTATACTTCCGGTTTGTAGGGATTGCCGAAGTTCAGACAGTTGGTAACGGCAAGAGGACGCGCGCCGGAACAGGCGATGTTTCGGGCACATTCGGCAACCGCGATCTGTCCACCCTTCAGCGGGTTCAGGTAAACATAGCGGGAGTTGCAGTCGGTTTTCATGGCCAGACCTTTTTTCGATCCCCTGATGCGGATGACGGCGGCATCGGACGTGCCGGTTGCCGTCACAGTGTTGGTCTGCACCATGGAGTCGTACTGGCGGTAGACCCACTGCTTGCTGGCTATGCTTGGTCTCGACAGCAAGGAGAGGGCCAGCGTCCGCAGATCGAGTCGATCATCGTCCACCATAACGGCCGCCGGGGTTTCCGGTTTTTTCTCGATGGCTTCACGGATATAGACCGGAGCGCCGCCGCCAAGCACGAGGGATTCTGCGGGTATTTCGGCAACCACCCGACCGTGCTGGCGTACCCTGAGCTGGTGGTCCGCAGTGACTCGTCCTATGACGACCGCCTGCACATCCCATTTCCGGTACACCTCGATGATGCGCTCCTCGAACCCTTTTTCGGCAACCACCAGCATGCGTTCCTGTGATTCCGAAAGCATGATTTCGTAGGCGCTCATGCCGGCTTCGCGCACCGGTACGAGATCGAGGTCGATTTCGATTCCCCCGGACCCGGTTTTTTCGATGCCTCTTGCGCTCATTTCCGAGGTCGAACTGGTCAGTCCTGCCGCACCCATGTCCTGCAGGCCGACCACGTGGCCGGTTGCAATGGCTTCGAGCGTGGCTTCAAGCAGCAGTTTCTCGGCGAACGGATCGCCAACCTGCACACTGGGCCGCTTGTCCTCGGATGCCTCGCTGAGATCCTCCGATGCAAAGGTCGCGCCGTGAATGCCGTCCCGACCGGTCGAGGAGCCCACGATCAGCACGGGATTGCCTTCGCCTTTCGCCGTGGCGCTCACGGTCCTGTCGTGCTCGACGATACCGACCGACATGGCGTTGACCAGGGGGTTTCCGGTATAACACTCCTCAAAATAGATTTCCCCGCCCACGGTAGGCACGCCGAACGAGTTTCCGTAATCACCGATGCCCCTGACGACTCCGTCCACCAGATAACGCACTCTCGGATCCCTGGGAGAACCGAATCGCAGCGAATTCAGGGATGCCACGGGACGCGCGCCCATGGTGAAGATGTCGCGGTGTATGCCACCCACACCGGTAGCCGCGCCCTGGTATGGTTCTACGGCCGAAGGGTGGTTGTGCGATTCGATCTTGAAGGCAACGGCAAGGTTGTCGCCGATATCGACAAGTCCGGCGTTTTCCTCGCCGGCCCCGGTAAGCAGGGCGTCCCCCTCCCTCGGCAGGGTTTTCAGCACCGCGATGGAGTTCTTGTAACTGCAGTGCTCGGACCACATCACCGAGAAAATGCCGAGTTCGGTGAAGGTAGGCTTTCTGTTGAGAACGGCGAGAATGTTCTCATACTCCTCGGCATTCAGGCCATTTTCCAGGGCCAGCTGGAGGGTGACTTCCGGTTCGGTTTGTTTCATAAAACAGAGTGGGCGTTACTGGGTGTCAGGGTTGCTGCCCGTGACAGTTTTTGTATTTTTTTCCGCTCCCGCAGGGGCAGAGATCGTTTCGTCCGGGTTTCTTCTCGACGGTTACCGGCTGCTGATGACCTTCGGCCTGTTCCGTCGCACCTTCTTCCGGCTGCTGATAGACGCTTTCGGCAGCCTCGTGCTGGGCGACAAGCTTCTCCTTGCGCAAGGCCTCTCTTTTCTGACGGGCCTCGATCTCGCGGGCTTCATCGGGATTGACCGGAAAGAGCTTGAAGGCAAGCGAGAGGGTTTCAAGCTCGATCTCCTGCAGCAGGGTGACAAACAGCCGGTATGCCTCCTGCTTGTATTCAAGCAGGGGGTCTTTCTGGCCGTATGCCCTCAAATTGATGCCTTCCCGCAGCGAGTCGATCTCCCGCAGGTGCTCCCGCCATTTTTTGTCGATCACGCTGAGCACGGCATACTTTTCAATCTGCCCCATGATCTCTTCGGGAATCTCCTCCTCCTTGCGTTTGTAAAAGGCAACCGCGGCCTCGTAGAGACGGTCGGCGACGAATCCCGCGCCTTCACGCTCGAACAGGGCGGCATCGGGCCGGAACTCGACCGAAAGCTCGCGGAGAATGCGTTCCTCGAGTTCGGCGACGTCAAGCTCCTTGTCATATTTCTTGAGAACCAGGTCACAGTAATCCCTGAGCAGATCGAGAATATCGCCGGTCAGGCGGTCTTTCATAAGGCCGTTCCTGCGCCGGGTGTAGATCACGTCGCGCTGCTGGTTCAGCACGTCATCGTACTCGAGCAGCCGTTTGCGGATGGCAAAGTTCTGTTCCTCGACCTTTTTCTGCGCCCTTTCGATGGACTTGGTGATCATGGAGTGCTCGATCACGTCCCCCTCTTCGTGGCCGAGGCGGTCCATGACCGAAATCACCCGTTCGGAACCGAACAGCCGCATCAGTTCATCCTCGAGCGAGACGAAAAAAACCGACTCGCCGGGATCGCCCTGACGTCCGGCACGTCCGCGGAGCTGGCGGTCGATACGGCGCGATTCGTGCCGTTCCGAGCCGAGAATATAGAGCCCTCCGAGTTCGCGCACTCCCTCTCCCAGCTTGATGTCAGTGCCGCGTCCCGCCATGTTCGTGGCGATGGTTACCGCGCCCTTCTGGCCGGCCCCGGCGACGATTTCGGCTTCCCGATCATGCTGCTTGGCGTTCAGCACGCTGTGTGCGATGCGCCTGCCGCGCAGCATTCTCGAAAGGGTTTCCGACACATCCACGCTGGTGGTGCCGACCAGCACCGGCTGGCCCTTTTTCTGCAGTTCCTCGACTTTGCCGATGATGGCGTTGTACTTTTCACGACGGGTTTTGTAGACCAGGTCATCCATATCACGCCGCACGACGGGCTTGTTTGTGGGAATAACCACCACGTCGAGCTTGTAGATTTCGTAGAACTCCGAAGCCTCGGTTTCAGCCGTGCCGGTCATGCCGGCCAGCTTTTTGTAAAGCCGGAAGAAATTCTGGATGGTGATGGTGGCCATGGTCTGCGTCTCGCCTTCGATCCTGACGTTCTCCTTGGCTTCGATCGCCTGGTGCAGACCGTCGCTGTAGCGGCGGCCGGGCAGGATCCTGCCGGTGAATTCATCGACAATCATCACCTTGCCATCCTGTACGACATATTCGTCGTCACGCTCGAAGAGCGAATACGCCTTGAGCAGCTGGCTGATGTTGTGCAATCGTTCGGATCGGTCCGCGAACAGCCGGTAGACGGCATCTTTCCGCTTGATCTTTTCCGTGGCTGAAAGTGAAGCATTGCTTTCGATGGAGGCAATTTCAGAGCCAACATCGGGGAGCAGGAACAGATCGCTGTCCTGATGGCTCAGCCTGCTGAGAAACTCGCGTCCCTTGTCGGTAAGGTCGATGGTGCCGGCTTTTTCATCAATGGCATAGAACAGCTCGTCGTCAACTTCGTGCATGCGGCTGGCGTTGTCCTTCAGATACTCGTTTTCCGTGCCCTGGACGAGTTTGGCCATACCCTGCTGCGAGAGTATCTTGATAAACCGGCTGTTCTTCGGCTGGCCGCGCTTGACCCTCAGCAGCGCAAGCCCGGCCTCGAAATCGCCGGGCTTGGCCTTGAGGCTGGTTTCGGCTTTTGAAAGGAACGATGCCATAAGCTGCTGCTGATTGCGTACGATCTGTTCGATCCATGGCTTGATTTCCTGGAACTTTCCGTTGTCGGCATTGGGCACCGGACCTGAAATGATCAGCGGTGTTCTCGCCTCGTCGATCAGCACGCTGTCCACCTCATCAACGATTGCGAAATAGAAATCCCTCTGCACCATCTCATCCACCGTGCCGGCCATGTTGTCGCGCAGGTAGTCGAAGCCGAATTCGTTGTTCGTGCCGTAGGTGATATCGCACAGGTACTGCTGTCGTCGCTCTAACGGCTGCATGGTGTTGAGGATCACCCCGACGCTCAGGTTGTGAAACTCGAAAACCGGCGACATCCACTCCTTGTCACGCTGGGCAAGATAATCGTTCACCGTAACCACGTGCACGCCACGTCCGGTCAGGGCGTTGAGAAAAACCGGCAGGGTGGAGACAAGCGTCTTTCCTTCGCCGGTCGCCATTTCGGATATCTTGCCCGAATGCAGCACCATGCCTCCGATAAGCTGCACGTCATAGGGCACCATGTCCCAGATCATTTCGCGTCCCATCACCCTGTAGGTGTGTCCCTTGAGGCGGCGGCAGGTATCCTTGACCAGCGCAAAGGTTTCCGGAAGGATCTCTTCAAGGATCGAAGCAGTATTATTCTCGTATTCCTTGGCGATGATGTCGAGTTCATCGTTGATTTTGTCCGCCTTGTCGAGGTCGATATCGGGATCGCCGAGAGCCGCAAGCCGTTCCATTCGCTTGTCCTTGAGCGGCTGCAGCAATGTGCGTACCCTGGTGCGCAGTTCCGTTCCCTTTTTCTTCAGTTCATCATCGGAAAGCGACTGGAAGGATTGTTGCAGCTCGTTGATACGCTGGATGATCGGCTGAATTTTTTTTATGTCCTTGTCGTGTTTCGATCCGAATATTTTTTCAAAAATTTTCCGCATTCTTTTTTGTCCTTCCCGCCGGTGTTCACGGCAGGTTATGAATCAGGATAGATAATTGTTTTGTAAGGTATTGAATTACCCCCTGAGAAAAAAGATGTCCCCGAAGAAAATTCACCCTGCATCCTAAGCGGTCAGCAGCCCTTTCACCTTCCTGCGCCAGCAGTGGAAAAGCAGGTGTCCGGCGTAACCGGCCAGTTCCGGTTTCAGGATGCTTCGCACCTCACCCTGGAGTCGGAGATAGTTCTTTTCCGTCAGCGTCATTTCCGCCCGATGCAGGCCGAACCATCCGGCCAGATACTGACGGACGTGCGTGTCGATCGGAAAGGCATCGAAGCGGCCAAGACCGAAGAGGGCGATGCAGTCAGCGATTTTCGGCCCGATTCCGTCGAACCTGCAGAGTTCCTCCCGGATCAGCTCGATCTGCATTCCGGAGGCGGCAAGCCGCCTGAAATCAAGTTTTCCGTCCGCAACCGCTCCGGCCATCCTCCTGATATTCACGGCTCTGCGGCAGTTGTTGTTGGTGCAGAGCCGGAGCGCTTCGGCCGGGACCCCGGCCAGCCGATCGGGAGAAGGGAAGCTGTACAGGACATGGCGCATTCCTTCGGTTTCCACGATAAAAGGCCTGCCGAACCGTTCGCAAAGCAGCGCTACCTGCCGCCTGATGAGCGGCATGCCGATTCCCTGGGCGCACATGAAGGTTACAGCGGTTTCGAACGGATCCTGCCTGAGCAGTTTCAGTCCCTCGAAATCATCGACAAGCTGCATGATTTCCGGATACCGGTTCCGGAAATCATGGTCGAACAGCATACTGTTGTCGATATCCAGGCTCAGATAATTCTTCACCCATTCGGTAACGCCGGTGCCGTCGATTGTTTCCCGTGGTGAATCAATGCGCAGGATCCCGCTGTCTCTTTGCATGAAGACAACAGGTGTATCATGCATGACTGACACAAAAACGCTGTCGTTATCAGAATGTTTTTTCCATCTGAAACTCTGCCCGCTAAAAAATGTATCTCTCAGAGAAACCGGATTTTTACAGAAAATGATATTTATCATAATAAAAAATATATCTGATATTAAATGTTCACAGAATCCACTGTCTCACTTCATAAAAAGAATTTTTGCAAGAACATTTAAATAATTACAATGAAAGATAATAAATATTATTGATCAATTATATTTTTAAGTAAAGAATTTGGTGTTTCTGATTATTATAGCGTTTTTATATATGATATATTTTATGGAAGTATCTTTTAGATTGCTTCTGTTTAAGTGATAATAATAGATCATTGATGAATGTTTACTTTTGTATGATATTGGTTCATTGTGTCTGATAATTGATTTATGAATCGCGGATCGGTGAGCTTTGTCCTTTTGTTTGCCGTCAGTCAGGGAGTGCCTCTCTCCTGAAAAAGATTGATGAGTCCTGCCGGATTTCAGGATGTCTGTTTCCGGAGTGCCGGGGGAGATCAGGGTATTTCGCGTTCATTGCGATGCGGAATAACTCCCGGTTGAAACCTGACAGGAGAAGAGAGATACAATCCGCGGTTTCAACCGCAGCAGGGCAGGCCTCCGTCCGGACGGCCCGCCTGATTCGTTTGCGGGAAGGATGTTTCGAATTCCGGAAGAAGCATGAAGCCGGCCTGCTGCTTGTCCCGATCCTTTTCAGTCGTTTTCCGATGCACCCGGCTCACTTTTACGGTGAGGTGCGGATCGGTCGCAGAGCATTCGGAAAACTGGCTGCAGCGATTTCTGGGGTTCCTCTTCATTACGGATCAGTTCGAAAGTCCGGTTTGCGGCTTCCGGGGCATACAGCGAAAGCACGGCTATCTCGGCAACATCGCTGCGGTCTATCGATCCGCTGATGTGGTCTCCGGTGCTGATTACAAGCCGGTGCTGCCGCGGAGGGCCGTCAAGCAGTCCTCCCGGCCGGATAATGGTGAACGTGCGGTTCCCTGTGCTGAAAAGGCGGCGCACACCCGCTTCTCCTTCAAGCTTCATGTCGAGTACCCGTCCGTATCTGTTGAGCGGATGTTCCGGTCTGGTGACGCCGAGCGAACTGACGAGGATGAAGCGCGAAACGTCGCTTTCGCTTGCCAGCGCGGCCAGGCGGAGCACGGCGTCACGGTCGATCGCCGAAGGGGGAGGCGATTCGGGATCGGTGACCGCACTGCCGATTGCGCAGATAACCGCCGAGATGCCCTCGAGGGCCCGACGGATTTCATCGGGGTTATCCGCTGAACCGGTGACGATTGCCGGTTCGGCGGAAGCCCCGAAAAGCTCGACGGCTTTTTGTCGTGAGCGCACGAACAGGCGGCAAGCAATGCCGTGCTGAAGCAGGCTTTTGACGATCCATTGTCCGGTGCGACCCGTGGCGCCCGCCACGAGCACGGTTCCGGCATATTGTTCGGGTTGTTCGGTCATGGCATTGTTCCGGTTCAGGGGTTCATGCAAACAGCGAAAACTTCACATTCAAAATCATGGTGAGATCGACCAGCGCATGCAGCAGAAATACCGAAGGCAGGTCGCGGTACCAGAAGAAGCTCAACGCCCAGCTTCCGGCGATCAAAAGCTGCGTTGGCATGAAGAGCGGTTTGTAGGGACTGGCCTGATTGACGTGTTCGGGAAGCATGTCGAGCCAGAAAAACGCATGGATGAGGCCGCTGTAGACCATGAAGAACAGCATGCCGGCGGCAAAGAGCAGCCAGGGGTTTTTGGTTGCCATTCCGGCAAGCTTTTCACCCATCGAAAAGAACAGGTAGAACATGAAGGTCTCGGCAATGCCGTTGCCGAAGGTGAAGAGAATCACCGATGCGATATCGATTGTTCGCCCGCCGTCAAAGGTGGAGTTGCTGTAAATAAAGGCGTTGAGGATGACGATGACGACCGAAGCGCCAAGCAGCACCTTGCGACGGAGATCGAAATTCCTGTTGAAGCTGAAGGTTTCCTTCCTGAAGAAAAGAAGACCGATCACGATGGCGATGCACCAATAGGTGAAGATTTTTGCAGGTACGGTCAATTCCATGATGCAAAAAGGGTTTACGGTGTTGTTATGGTTGAATCAGGGGTGATGGGTTCCGGCGCTGTTCCGGCATGGTAGGAGCTTCTTACAAATGGGCCGGAGAGCACATGCCGGAACCCCATGGCAACGGCACGCTCTTCGTACATCCGGAATTCATCGGGCGTGACATACCGATGAACCGGAAGATGTGCTGCTGTTGGCTGCAGATACTGGCCGATGGTCACCATGGAGCAGCGGTGTTCCCTGAGATCGGCAAGCGCCGCCGCGACCTCCTCCCCGGTTTCGCCCATTCCAACCATCATCCCGGATTTCGCGGTCAGTCCGAACCCCGAAGCTGCCCGCTCAAGCACCCGAAGCGACGCCCGGTAGTCCGCTTCGGGTCTGACCGAAGGGTAAAGACGCGGGACGGTTTCGATATTGTGATTGATCACCTCCGGCGCGGTTGCAAGCACCAGGTCGAGCGCTTCGGCGTTGCCGAGAAAATCCGGGACGAGGCACTCCACGGTGACACCCGGATTCCGCTTCCTTATCAGACGGACGGTGTCGACCCAGTGCCCTGCCCCCCCGTCCTGAAGGTCGTCGCGGTTGACACTGGTGAGTACCGCATGTCTCAGCTTCATGGTATTGACTGCTGCCGCGATGTTTGCGGGTTCATCCGGATCGGGAGGGGCCGGGAGGTTTCCCTTGACGACGGCACAGAACCGGCAGCTTCTCGTGCACACCGTTCCAAGCAGCAGAAAGGTGGCCGTACCCCTCGACCAGCACTCCTGCAGGTTCGGGCACATGGCCGAACGGCACACGGTATGCAGGTTTCTTGCGGCAAGCAGCTGACGGACGGTGCCGAACCGTTCACTTGCCGAGAGCCTGATTTTCAGCCATTCGGGTTTTTTTTCCATGCCGTGCGCAATCGGAGAGGGTTTTTCAAAGCTTGAATATAAAAGAAATACGGCTATTGTTTCATTCTAACCAGAAGGTTTAACCGTAGAGTTAAACAATGCATCACGGTATGAATACAAGCAGCGAAACGGAGTCCCTCCTCATTCTGCGGGCCGCACTGGGCCCAGAGCCTCACCATGCTGAACCCCGTGCGTCATTTTGTCGACATCATGCGCCGCCTTATGCTCAAGGGGTCGGGTTTCGCGGAGGTGGCTCGTCAACTGGCGATCCTTTCCGCCTATGCGGGCGTGATGCTCTCTCTTGCCGTGAACCGCTACCGCAAGGTTTCGGTGTGAGAAGCCCTTTCGGGTCGGGACACCTGTGCGGTTTCATTATGGCGTCGAATGCCGGCAAGAGCCGGGATCGTATGGCTATCGTCTTGTATTTCAGGTTTTTGCACTCTTTGACATCCTGTTTAACAATCATCTGACGCGTATTGCGGGCAAATGTACTATATTGACAGCGGTAAAATTTTGTCCCTGTTCGGCTTTCCTGCCGATGCAACCCGCTCCGCAAAGGTATGATTCCCTTGTGTTTCGCCGGTTTCCGGCTCCCGAACAGGGCGTCCCGACAACAACACAGACTGTGAATTCCATCAACAACCGAATCATAGACATCACGGAACTTGCCCTGCGCGATGCGCATCAAAGCCTGATCGCCACACGTCTCGGTATCGACGACATGGCCGGTGCCTGCCAAACGCTCGACGAAGCCGGTTACTGGTCAATCGAGTGCTGGGGCGGAGCAACCTACGATGCCTGCATCCGATACCTGAACGAAGACCCCTGGGAACGGCTGCGCACCTTCAAGAGGCTCATGCCGAAAACCCCGCTGCAGATGCTCCTGCGCGGCCAGAACCTGCTCGGATACCGTCACTATCAGGACGAGGTGGTTGAACGGTTCTGCCAGAAGTCCGCAGAAAACGGCATCGGGGTGTTCCGCATTTTCGATGCACTCAACGACCTGCGAAACATCGAGACCTCGGTACGCGCGGTGAAAAACGCCGGCGGTCATGCCCAGGGCACCATCTCCTACACCATAAGCCCCATACACCATACCGGGCTTTTCGTCGGCAAGGCAAAAAGGCTGCAGGACATGGGTGTGGATTCGATCTGCATCAAGGACATGGCGGCGCTCATCAAGCCCCAGGCGGCCTACGATCTGGTACGGGGCATCAAGGATGCGTGCGGCCCGGAGATGCGGGTGCACCTGCATGTGCACGCCACAACCGGCGTCACCCTCGTGAGCCTCATGAAAGCGGTCGAGGCCGGTGTTGACTGCGTGGATACCGCCGTCAGTTCCCTGAGCCTCGGACCGGGCCACAACCCCACCGAGAGCTTCATTGAAATGCTTGACGGCACCGGTTACTCCACAAGGGTCAACATGGAAAAGGTGCTGCGCGTCAAGGAGCATTTCATGAATGCACTGGAGCGCTACGGCGAGTTCCAGTCGAAAGTGAACGGCGTGGATACCGAAATATTCAAGAGCCAGATTCCCGGGGGCATGCTCTCCAACATGGAGAGCCAGCTCCGTCAGCAGGGCGCCGGGGAGCGCATGAAAGAGGTTCTGGAGGAGATTCCGCTCGTACGGCGCGACACGGGCTACGTGCCGCTCGTCACGCCCACCAGCCAGATCGTCGGCACCCAGGCGGTGCTGAATGTGCTCATGGGCCGTTACGCGGTGCTGACCGGTGAGTTTGCCGACCTCATGCTGGGATACTATGGTGCCGTGGCCGGCGAAAAAAATCCGGAGGTGGTGGAGCTGGCACGTCGCCATACCGGAAAGGAGCCGATCGTCTGCCGACCGGCAGACATCCTCAAACCCGAGTGGCCTAAACTCCGCGCTGAAGCACTTGCCCTTGAGGGGTGCAACGGTACGGACGAGGATGTGCTCACCTACGCACTGTTTCCCCAGGTTGCGCCCGGCTTTTTCGCCACACGCCATGAAGGGCCTCGCAACCTCGGCAGGGATCCGCTTACCGGAGCTTCCGAAACGCACCCGGCAGAGGGACACCAGGGAGCAATCACCGGCCCCATCACCTACGCTGTGACCCTCAGCGGGCGGCAGCACAAGGTGACGGTAGCGCCATATCAGTAAACGACATAAAAGGGCCGGCCTGTCCGTACAGGCTTGAATGACATGACTATCGACCAGAAAATACAGGAACTTAACCGGCAGAGGGACGAACTGCTCCTGGGCGGAGGACAGGAACGCATCGACCGCCAGCACGGAGCCGGCAGCCTGACCGCGCGCGAGCGGGTCAATACGCTGCTCGACCAGGACAGCTTTCAGGAGAGCGGGCTTTTCGCAAGACATCGCTGTTCGCTTTTCGGCATGGCCGGAAAGAAGATGCCGGGTGACGGCGTGGTGACCGGAGCCGGCAGCATCGACGGCCGCCTGGTGCATCTTGCCAGCCAGGACTTCACCGTGGGCGGCGGTTCGGTTGGAGAGGTGCATTCCGAGAAAATCGTGCAGATGATGCAGACCTCGCTGAAGACCGGCTCACCCTTCATTCTCATTAACGATTCCGGTGGAGCCCGCATCCAGGAGGGGATCGACAGCCTTTCCGGCTATGGAAAGGTTTTCTATAACAACGTCATGCTCTCCGGCGTGGTACCGCAGATTTCGCTGATCTGCGGACCCTGCGCCGGAGGTGCGGCCTACAGCCCTGCATTGACCGACTTCATCATCCAGACCAGGACTGCGCGCATGTTCATCACCGGTCCGTCGGTCATCAAGGCCGTAACGGGAGAGGAAGTGAGCGCCGAAGAGCTTGGTGGTCCGGCAGCGCAGATGAACATTTCCGGTGTGGTGCACTTTGTGGCCGAGGACGATCTCGACGCCATCGCCATCTGCCGACGACTGCTTTCGTTTCTTCCATCGAACAACATGGAAGACCCGCCGTTGCTTGAAGCCGAGGAGGTGATTCTGCCGGACAAGCGGCTCAACGAGATCGTGCCCGTTGATCCAAAACAGAGCTACGATGTGCGTGAGGTGATCGCCCGCATTGTCGATCGCGGCGATTTCATGGAGGTGCAGGATATGTTCGCGCCGAACATCGTCATCGGTCTCGGACGTCTGCAGGGGCGTTCCGTGGGCATCGTGGCCAACCAGCCCAGCGTGATGGCCGGAGTGCTCGACATCAACGCCTCCGACAAGGCCGCGCGGTTCATCCGTTTCTGCAACGCCTTCAACATACCGCTCGTCACCCTTGTTGACGTGCCCGGCTTCATGCCGGGCGTGGAGCAGGAGTATGGAGGCATTATCCGCCACGGCGCCAAAATGCTTTTCGCATACTCTGCAGCCACCGTGCCGAAAATCACCGTGGTGATGAGAAAGGCATACGGCGGGGCTTATCTGGCGATGTGCTGCAAGGATCTCGATGCAGACCGGGTGATTTCATGGCCTACGGCCGAGATTGCCGTCATGGGAGCCGAAGGGGCGGTGGATGTGATTTTCCGAAACGAGATCAAGAAAGCGGAAGATGCCGTTTCGCGCCGCCAGGAGCTGATCGCCGAGTACCGGGATACTTTCTCCACGCCCTACGTATCGGCTTCACGCCTGCATGTCGATGACATTATCGAGCCCGCCGATACCCGTCGCTATCTGGCCATGGCGCTTGATATCCTGCATTCCAAGCGGGAGTTCAGGCCCCAGAAAAAGCATGGTCTGATTCCCCTGTAACCAATTTAAAAAAACTGCAGAAGCATGATGACCGAACCGGAAACAGTGCAGCAAAGCGAGGACGGAGAGATCACCCCGGAACTCCTGATGATCATGTCAGCCGCCATCTCGGCCTATCTTGGCAAGAATGTGCGGATCCGCCGCGCACGCTTTATCAGCGCTGAGGGCCCGAGCTCATGGTCGCAGCAGGGTCGCGTGTCGATCCAGTCTTCCCATACCTTCAGCATCAACAAATAAGGAGCCCCATTGTGCAGTTGACCCTGACCATAGACGGAAAGAAATACGTTGTTGACGTCGAAGTGATCGAAGGGGAGGAGGTGCGCATGCCCGCCTCATTCCCGGAACCGACTTCCACCATCCAGTCGAAACCCCTCGCTCCGCAACAGCCGGTTCCGCAGCCGGCATTTCGTCAGCAGTCCCCAGCGGACAATCTGCCTGATGAAAAGGTATGCCGCAGCCCGATAGCAGGCATCGTGCAGCGGGTGAACGTGCAGGTTGGTCAGAAGCTGCAGGTGAATGACCTGCTCGTGGTGCTGGAAGCCATGAAGATGGAAACCAACATCACCTCCCATATCGACGGAACCGTCAAAGTGATCATGATCACGCCGGGTCAGGCCGTCAAGAGCGGACAGGCGCTTATCGAGTTCGAATAAGCAAAAAAAGCCGGCTTGCGGGGGTTTTGCCTGATGAGGGAAAAGCCTCCGCTCAGCACTCGCTGCAGGTCCTGATGCCGAGCAGTTTGTAGAGCGGGCAGAAACCGACGCCTGCCGTCACGAGGGGTATCAGTCCAATCGCTCCAAGCCAGTTCTGGTATATCACGCCGAGCACGATCACCACAATTCCGATGATCGCCCTGAGCGCCCGGTCAACCTGCCCCATGTTCCTGTTCATAATCGCTGTTTTTTTGGTTTGTTGTCATATGCCTGTAACGTACTCCTGTATTTCCAAAGCATTTGACGCCCAGTTTGTTCCCTTGAAGCCGTTTTCGCGAAAATCTCCGGCTTTCACCTCTTTTCTTGCCTGTCCAGAGATTTTTCAAGAGAAGCCGGGTATTTCCATTCAAAAAACGCTGCTGAGCAAAGATCAGAAAAATACATTCATGAACAGCGCCAGGAAACTGCCGCCTGTCGAACGGAATTCCGGCAATCCGGTGAAGGAGCCATACCGGAACCGACCGGCAGGCAGGTTCTTACAGATTGCCGGAACATTGATCGGTTTCACGGGTCTTGTCTTTATTTTCGGGTCCACACGCTATGAAGAGGCACCGGATCTGGTGCTCTGTGGTTTAGCAGCGGTAATTGGGGGGTATTATCTATGGTTCAGGGGTACACGCATCTCGGCGGGCTCTGCTGAACAGTTGTTGCAGGGTGATAAACGTGACCCTGTTGTTTTCATCCGCTCTTTCGGTGACGAAGAGCGCTCCTACAGGGTTCAGTCGCTTGCGGGACTTGTCCGCAGGGCATTGGTGGAACCCGGACTCTTCAACCGGTACTTTCAGGCGGGAGCAAGCTTTTGGGGTCCGATGCAGCAGTTCCAGTTCAACCGGTTGTTCAGGGAGATCGGCCCCTTCATCGCGATAGGAAAGCCGGGCGAAAAGATTCCCGGTATGGGGGCAGCCAGAATGTATGTTTCCGACGACCGGTGGCAAAGTGTTGTCGGCGGCTTTTTCCGGAAAGCACGGCTCGTTGTTGTTCAACCCGGCACGACGCCCGGTCTGCAGTGGGAGATCCAGGAAATAAAGCAGGCGGTATCTCCCGAAAAAATACTGTTCATTCTTCCCGAAAAAGAAGCTGATTATCACGCCTTCCGCTCCTGGATTGACAGGGTATTGCCGGTTTCAATGCCGGAAAAGATGCCTTCGGCACGTTTTCTGGCCCTCGACAGCCAGTGGAAGCCCTATGCGATGGGCGGGTATCGCATGCTGCTCGGCACACTTGAACCCTATTTCCGGAACAACTCCATACCGATAAACAGCTTCAGCATGCTGTACAGGGTTGTTTACAACTCATGGGTTTTCGTCTTCATCTTCGTGGTGGTTTTCTTTGCGCTCCTGTTTTCCGTCGTCGGCATGCTGTTTCCGTGACTTTCTCGTCGGGAAACCAGCACTCAGGAGTAGGATGCTGGTTCCGGAGAAGCGGAGTGTAATAACCTGATTTCATTCTCGCGGCTATCGCCCGGCCTGCAGGGCAAGGTGCTGATGGCCCTGACGGAGGTGTCGCTTACCCTGATGAACATGCTCTCCGGAATCGACAGGGAACTTGCGGTCAGGAGCGAACATATTCTGCTTTTCGATATCATCAATTTCGAATTTCCGTGGACAGAGTTGCGGGCGGCCACGATCGTAAAGGTCGGGAATTTCTCCTTGCAGCCTTCTCGCTTGTCTCCATGCTCTTCATGCTCGCACTCAAGGTCCGGCAGTAGTTCTGCGCACCATCAACGGTGTTGTAAACCTTCGCTTTCTCCGACACGCCGAAACAGGATAATCGGGCAGGATTTCATTGCGATCCTGAACCGATCAGCTGTATATTACTTTTTATTTTATCCATTCAGGCCCGGTATCAGTATGGGAGCGGAAGCATCGCCCAAGATGGATACCTGTCTTTGAAATAATGGCTTAAAGGGTTTTGTACAAAGAAGATGTGGCTGTTTTTCAGGGGTGCTGAACCATGGCTCTCCTGAAACATTTCCGGTTTTGACATGTTCATAAAGGGAGAGCAGTGATGCCAACGGGCTACGACAACAAACCAAATACTCCAATGAACAGCATACGATTCAGGCCGGGCAGGATTGCGGTGGCCTTGCTTCTGCTTTCCGGTCTCTCTCTTTCCGCCTGTGCAAAGCCCGGAGAGGGGGAGGCAAGCGCGCCGCAGAAAGCGGTTGCTCCGAAAACGCTTCCTTCAACCCTCGCCGGAACGGAGTGGCGGCTGGTGGAGTTCCAGTCGATGGAAGACGCCCAGGGTATCACGCGGCCGCAGGATCCGTCGCTCTACACCATGCGCCTCGTCGCGGACGGCACGGTCAACATGCGCCTGAACTGCAACCGCGCGAACGGCATGTGGACGGCCGATCAGGCCGGCAGCCCTTCAAGCGGGGGCTTCACACTTGGTCCGCTTGCGTCCACGAAGGCACTTTGCCCGCCTCCGAGCATGGACGAAATGATTCTCAGGGATGCAGCCTACATCCGTTCCTATGTGCTCAAAGACGGTCGGCTCTACCTGTCGCTCATGGCCGACGGCGGCATCTACGTCTGGGAGCCGCTTTCCGCTGTGCCCTCCGCCATGAGGCCCGGTGCCGCGATCGAGTCGGCAATCCTGCGCACCGCGCCGGACTACACCCGTGAAATCGTTGGAGAAACCAAAGCCCGCTATGCCAGTGAACGGGTCGACCTGAACGGCGACGGCCGAGAGGAAGTGCTGGTGTATCTCATGGGGCCGTTCTTCTGCGGCACCGGCGGGTGTACCCTTCTTGTTCTCGGGGAGGCTCCGGAAGGGGGATATGCCGTCGTGAGCGATTTTCCCATTACACAGCTTCCGGTTATCGTATCGGACGGAAAGAGTAACGGCTGGAACGACATCTGGCGCAAGGAAGCCGGTGGGGGAGCGAAGGCTGCCTATGTAAGGCACGCTTTCGACGGCAGGCGGTACGTCAAGAAGGAGCGAATTCCGGCTGCAAAGGCTCCTGAAGGCAAGCTGTGCCTTGCCGGAGAGGTGACTTTCGAGAAGGGGATCGTGCTTGAACCGCGGAAATGAAGCGGTTTCGCGATACCGGTGAGTATGAGCCGTACTTCTCGAAAATAAAGGGTGAGATGGATCGAGCCAATCTCCTGCGGAACTTCCTGTTTTCCGACTGCACGAAAGCCCTGTTCATCAACGCACTTTCCAGAACCAGAACCATGCCGTATCATTTCATGGATCTCATGTCGGGCGCCATCGCCTACAAAGACCTGTTTGCGATCATCCAGCAAAAAGCCGTAAAACTTGTTTTCGGGTGATTGCCGCCTCTGTTTCCTTCAGGATTCCGCCCTGCGTGCAGGCTTTTCCGGCTGGTGTTTGGCCGGACGCTCGTACTTGAAGATGCAGACCGGGCTGCCGAAAGCCTGACGGGAGAGGATCTCGCCTTTCATGTCGGGAAACGCCCGATGCGAAGCTTCCATATCCATTTCGCAGATGATGTGGCAGGGGGTTTCGAATCCGTACTCCCGGCATACTTCCAGATAGGGGCAGAATCGCTGGATTTCAAGTACGGCATCCACCCCCCGGTTGGAAATGTCCAGCACGTCCATCTCCATGCCGATCGCGCTGAAGTACGGTACGGCAGCCCTGAACCCTTCGAAGAGGGTGGGAAGTGCGAGGAGCGTGCCCATGCGCTGCTTCTGCAGTTCGGGGAACCCTTCGAGCATGGTTTCCCATGCCACGGCCTCTCCGTGCTCAAGGTTCAGCGCCCTGAATTGCGAGAACTTCTTTCTGGCAGCTTCAGTCAACTCCGGGATCTTGTTGTGCTGCATGGCCTCGTCTCCGGGTTTTTCTGCGTTTGTGGGGCGGATTGCAGAGAACTTCATGTTTCAAGGTACGGGAAAGCTGCGGATGTTCAAGCATCCGCTGCGCAAGCCCCGGGCTTGCCGGAAAAATCATGCAGAAGAGGAGCGGAAATTGGTGATATTATCGTGATAACGGTATTGCGTCAACCAGAAGAACGGGAGTGGTCATGAGTGAACACGAACAACCCGGGGTACCTGAAATTTTCACGAACCGCGGGCTGAGGCCGCTTCCGCCGGAAGAGCTTGAAGCGCGTATCCTCACCTTCCTTGCATCGCGACGGCTGTGCGTACTCTCGACCTGCCGCAACAATATCCCGCGATCCACACCCATCCCGTTCCGTTCAAAAGGGTTCACCCTCTTCATGGCCGGCGAGCCGGGCCAGAAACTCGGCAACATCAAGGTGAACCCCAACGTCAGCATCGGGCTCTTCGATCCGAAATCGGAGTTTTCCGAGAACATACACGATATCACCGGCCTGCAGATCAGGGGACGCGGCAGGCTGCTGCGCAAGGACGATCCGGGATTCATGGAGGCGTTCCGGCTTTTCGGGCGTCCCGAAGCGTGGGCCGAGCACTGGTTCGGCATGATGATCGAGGTGGTGGCCGAGAGAATCGAGCTGCTTGCCATGGGGCTCAAGCTCGAAGGGTATGCCGCGCGGCAGATATGGACGCCGCCTGGTTCTTGAGGGCATCTCCATCATACCCTGTCGAAGCGGTTTTCCTTCCTTTTCCCGGCTCAGTTCACGGCGCCCTGGCCGGGGTGGTTTGCAGAACCATCTTCAACAACCACCTGAACGGTATCTTTTTCGCCAGCTCCTTCCAGTCCTGATTCCGCAGTATGCCCCCGGGATGTACAGCTCAGGCAGCAATCCGTTCAGGGCACCGGTTTATTTCAATCGGTGCAGAAGAAAAAAAATCAAATCGCAAGATACTTCTTTTTGAGACGTCTATAAGCTGTAGCCCTGCCGCAATCATGCAGGGGGGAATATTTTTGCCCTGTGGAACAGGAGGGGAGCGGTGCCTTTTGCGCGGGTTTTTCGTATGTTACCGGTAAAAAGCAAGTTGCCTTCATGTCCGACAACTTTTTTTCATAACCACCGATTCTTGCCATGTTCAGAAAAAGTTTGCTGTCCATCTTGCTTGCATTGGGAATCGCACTTCCTTTGACCGCCAGAACCCCGGTGAAATCAGCTCCGGCCCAGGCATTTGTACCGCTTGCCCCGACGGCTGCCCAGGAAGAAGCCGGCCTCTATATCCGTCAGTTTCTGCTGAAAAATCATTTCAGGAAGGTAACGCCGGGCGATTCACTGTCGATGGAAATTTTCAACCGCTATATCGACATTCTTGACGGGAGCAAAAGCTATTTCATGGCCGGTGAAGTTGACAGTCTGCGGCATCTCTACGGCAACCGGTTTGACGATGAGCTGCTTTCCGGCAAGGCTGATGCCGGTTTTGCCATCTACAACTTCTTTCTGAAACGGGCACAGGAGAAAGCGGAGTATATGAAAGCTGCGCTCAACACGGCCCGTTTCAGCTTTTCCGCACCCGATACCCTCGACATCGACCGCAAAAAAGATCCCTGGCCCTCTGACCGAAAACAACTCACCGATCTGTGGACCAAAGAGCTGAAATACCAGTGGCTCAGTCTGAAATCTTCAGGTGAGCCGGCAATTGGCAAGGAGCTTTCCAAAAACCTCACCAGCAGGCTCAATCTGCTGAAACGCCAGAATGCCGAGGATGTCTATCGTGTCTATTCGAGCGCACTGACAACCTCGTTCGACCCGCATACCGGCTATTTCTCTCCCGAAGAGTTTGAAAACTTCCAGATCGACCTGAGCCGCTCACTCGAAGGTATCGGCGCCAAACTGCAGAGCGAAAACGAGTACATCGTCGTCAATGAGGTAATTCCCGGAGGACCCGCATTCAAGAGCCGTCTGCTGAAAAAGGGGGATAAAATCATAGGCGTCGGTCAGGGCAATGCGCCTTCCATGGTCGATGTGACCGGATGGAGAATCAATGATGTCGTAAGGCTCATTCGCGGACAGAAAGGGTCGGTTGTCCGGCTGAAACTGCTTCCTGCAAGCCAGGGAGGACGGGGGCCCTCCAGGATCATCCGGCTTGTGCGCGACAAGATCAATCTCGAAGAGGAGGCGGCCCACAAGCAGATACTGCCAATCAACGGCAAGAAAATCGGGGTCATTACCGTTCCTTCCTTTTATCTGGATTTCGATGCCCAGAAAAAGCATGCCGACAACTACAACAGCACCAGCCGCGACATCAACCGTATTATCGGCGAACTGAAAGCCGCAAGGGTGGAGGGCATCGTGCTCGATTTGCGCGATAACGGCGGCGGTTCGCTTGAAGAAGCCGTGAAAGTTGCCGGTCTGTTCATTCCCCAGGGACCGGTGGTGCAGATCAGCGGTGGTCAGGGAAGTATTTCGGTGCTCGGTGACGAAGATCCACGGACGCAGTATGATGGGCCGCTTGCCGTACTGGTAAACCGGTACAGCGCATCCGCATCGGAAATCGTGGCTGCGGCAATTCAGGATTACAAAAGAGGCGTGATCATCGGAGAGCGGACCTTCGGCAAGGGTACGGTTCAGACCCTCATCAATCTGCCGGCCCCCTCCATGCCAACACCGAACGGCAAGGGGCTGGGAGAAATAAAACTCACGGTCGCGAAGTTTTACCGCATATCCGGAGGCAGCACCCAGCACAAAGGGGTAGTTCCCGATATCTTCATGCCTTCGATGATCGACTCCACGACCATAGGCGAGGACACCTATTCCAGCAGTCTGCCCTGGACCACGATCCCGCCTTCGGGATACCAGCCGACCGGTGAGGTAAGCCAAACTTCGATTCTGACGCTTCGACAGAAAGACCTCGACCGCTCAGCGAAGAATGCGCAGTTCAGGGCCTACCTGCGCGATCTCGATGTGCTTGACGGGATACGCCGGAAAAAAGGGGCCGTGCTTCAGGAAATACCCTTCAAGCAAGAAGCGGAAGTCATAAAAAAGATTGAAAATCAGTGGGAACCGGGTCGTGAATCGTCGAAGAACCGGCGCAACGATGTGCTGCTCAATGCGGCGGCTTCGGTTGTAGCCGATCTCGGAAGGATCGGACCGGTGCTTTCGCAGCCCGGCCGATAACGGAATTTTCCGGTAACCCTTTCCACACAGGAGGAAGATTGGACACCATCATTTCTTCGATCGTTCCGGTACTTGGCGCCGCGCGTACGGCGCTGATGACGCGTAAAAACGTCGTGGCCACCGGTATCGGGTACAAGGTGACCGGCGGTGAAAGAACCGGACAGTTGAGCATTGTGTGTTCGGTCGAACGCAAGGAGCCCGCCGCGAAGCTTTCAAGCTCCGAGATGCTGCCGAAAACCGTTGACGGCATTCCAACCGATGTGGTTTCCACCGGGAGGATCCGGGTATTCGACTCCCCGACGGGAAAGTTCCGGCCCGCACCCGGAGGCGTGAGCATCGGTCATTTCGAGATCACCGCAGGCACGCTGGGGTGCCTGGTGCGCAAGAACGGCCAGACCTTCATCCTCTCGAACAATCATGTGCTTGCCAACAGCAACGATGCCGTACCCGGTGACCCGATCCTGCAGCCCGCCCCTTATGACGGCGGGCTCAATCCTGCCGATTTGATCGCCGAGCTTGCCGAATTCGTGCCGATCAGCTACACCGGCGCAGCAAGCTCCTGCCCGGTCGCGAACTCCATTGCCGAGACCTGCAACCTGCTTGCCGCGCTTTCCGGTAGCAACACCCGGCTGCAACCCGTGACCGTACAGGCGGCCACGAATCTTGTTGACGCCGCGCTCGCGCGTCCCCTGAAGCCTGAAGAGCTTCGCCGTGATATCCTCGGCATCGGCGAGATCAGCGGCATTGCTGAAGGCCTGCTTGGCATGTCCGTGAAAAAGAGCGGCCGCACGACCGGCTTCACCATGGGTGAGATCCAGCAGGTTGATGTCACGGTCAATGTCGGTTACGGCGGCGGACGTGTTGCGCAGTTCAGCGACCAGCTCATGGCGGGTGCCATGAGCCAGGGAGGCGACAGCGGTTCGGCGGTGCTCGATAACGGAAACCGGCTGGTGGGTCTGCTCTTTGCCGGAAGCGAGCAGACCACCATCATCAACAGGATTCAGAACGTCTTCAGCCTTCTGGGAGTCACCTTGTGAAGGCCTGGGTGGTGTTGGCGCTCCTGCCGGCGCTTCCCGGATTGCAATGCTGCGGAAACGAGATGCACATGAAATCGATTCAGGAGATAAAACGCACCCACGAAACCCGGCTGCTGGCGCTGCCGGATGTTGCGTCGGTCGGCATCGGGCAGGACGAAGAGGGGAGTCCGGTCATCGTGGTCGGTCTTGCCGCTCCCAACCCGCAGACCCAGGCCCTTATTCCTCAAAAGCTCGGAGAGTACCCGGTTATCGTGCGGATAACCGGTGCGCCGAAGGCGCAATAGGCAGACAGCTTAGGGCATCCCTCCTGTTTCGATGCCGAATCTCCTTATTAATAATCGGACAGAAAACGGTTTGGGTTGCCGTATCTGAATGGAAAAGCGGCGGAAAAAAGGTTCCAAACTACTGGTTTTCATGGGAAACAGCTTACCGGCAAAAAAAGTTAAAGTCGCGACCTGGAGCGCACTCGAAGAGAAAAAGCCGGTTTACGCCCAGGTGCTGAACGTCGATCTCGTCGTCGTCCGTTACGGAGAGAGCGTTTCGGTGCTCTACGGACGGTGTCATCATCGCGGAGCCCTTATGGCAAACGGCCATATCGACGCAAGGAACCTTGTCTGCGGCGTACACGGCTGGGATTACCGGTTCGATACCGGCATAAGCGAATACAACAACGACGAACGCCTCGAACGCTTCGCGGCATGGATCGACAAGACGGACAACGTCGTCTATGTGGACGAAAACGAAGTCGCGAGCTGGGCCGACCGGAACCCGCAGCCCCTGAACCGCCACGCCTACGCCGACACGAAAGAGACTCCTGAAGAGCCCTTCAACAGGTACATCCGCAAGCTTGCCGCCACACCGCCGCATGCGTTTCAGGCTCATGGCAATGTTTCGGCGATGGGAGTGCCGCTCGTCGATCTTCCGCGGTGGAACGATATCCAGATGCTCACGGCACAACTCTCAAGACCGCCTCTTTTCGAGGATGAGCCGGTAGACACCTCGGTCGTTATCGGGCCGAACGCGCGCATCCCCCTCAGGCTCTCCATGCCGATATTCGTCACCGACATGAGTTTCGGGGCCTTGTCGCGCGAAGCGAAAATCGCGCTGGCAAAAGGCGCCGAGATGGCCGGAACCGGTATCGCTTCGGGCGAAGGCGGCATGCTGGAGGATGAGCAGCGAGAAAACTCCCGTTATTTCTATGAGCTTGCGCCCGCAAAATTCGGCTGGAACATCGATAAGGTCAAACGCTGCCAGGCATTCCATTTCAAGGCCGGCCAGGCCGCAAAAACCGGAATCGGCGGCATTCTGCCCGGTGCGAAGGTGAGCCCGGAGATCGCCGAAACGCGGGGACTTCGCCCTTTCGAGGAAGCGGTTTCGCCATCCCGTTTTCCCGATCTCTCCACCCCGGATGATTTCAGGGATTTCTCCGAAGGGATACGCGAAGCGACCGGCGGCATTCCGATCGGGTTCAAAATGTCCGCACAGCATATCGAACGCGATATCGACTTCGCGCTCGACGCCGGCGTGGACTACATCATTCTCGACGGACGGGGGGGCGGCACGGGCGCATCGCCCGATCTCGTGAAATACCACACCGGCGTACCCACCATTCCAGCCCTTGCCCGAGCCCGCGCGCATCTCGACCGGTGCGGAGCTACGGGCGTTTCGCTCGTCATCACCGGCGGCCTGCGCACGGAAACCGACTACCTCAAGGCCCTCGCGCTCGGTGCGGACGCCGTGGCTATCGGCAATGCCGCGATTCAGGCAATCGGCTGCCTCTCCATGCGAGCGTGCGGCAACAACCACTGCCCGGTGGGCATCGCCACGCAGGATCCCGTTCTCAGGGAGCGGGTGGTTATAGGGACTGCTGCCGAAAGGCTCCGCAATTACCTGCTGAACACCACGGCCCTGATGCAGGTCATGGCCCGTGCGTGCGGCTACCGGAAGCTCGGCGATTTCAGCCGGGACGATCTGGTAACCTGCAGGGCGGATATGGCCACGCTTGCCTGCATAGCCCATGCCGGCGGATTTCCTGATGCAGCGAAATCATGACCGGAGCCTGAAACAGCACCCTCAGGTTATCCTCAAAAACCTGTATCACAGGTGTCCTGTTATTTGTAACAGCGTAGTATATTTGTATCAGGCACATAAAAAGAGTGACCGGGATATGTCGAAAATGAGACCCAGCGGCGGGTATCGCGAGACCTGCAGTTTTCAGACAGCAACGATCATTTATGATGCTACAGTCTGGTTCTGCGAGAAATTTCTTGATTCCCGCTCGCGTCTGACCGATCAGATGGTACAGGCTGCCAGATCAGGCAGGCAGAACATCGCCGAAGGCAGCAGGGCTTCGGCAACCTCATCGCAAACGGAGCTTCGGCTGCTTAACGTCGCGCGCTCCAGCCTCGAAGAACTGCTGGTCGACTACGAAGACTATCTGCGTTACCGCCGCCACAGGCAGTGGAAGCCCGACAGCCCCGAAGCGCTTGCCGTCCGGCAGGTTCCCCGGAAATTCAAGGCGGATTCGCCCTGTCCGCAATGCGGAAAACCGACCGTCCTGCGCACGGCGCAATCCGGAAAAAAACGCCGGCAAGCAGTTCTGGGGCTGCAGCGCCTACCCCGACTGCAAAGGCGTTATTGCTATTTGACGGATCGCTCAATCCCGCGGAACCCTCCTTGCCCGTCACTGTTTGCACATCCTGCGTGAGAATTCCGGCAGGGGAGTCTCGCTGTTCTGTCAGGAAAATCGGAAAAGTTGTCTGACCGTCAGGTTATTCGAAAAACTTTCGTTCCGGGTGTCTGGTAATACGGTGAAGTGTATTATGTTTGTACTGTATACAAAATTTGTTTTTGAAGTAATGGAGAAAGCTAAGAGCATGCTTGTTTCTGTACTTGCGTTTATCATCATCATGTCGCTTGTGGTGCTTGTCCACGAGTTCGGTCATTTTCTCGCAGCGCGCAGGGCCGGGGTTCCCGTGTATGAGTTTTCCGTAGGATTTCCGTTCAGTCCTTGTATTGCGACCTTGTATCGCCATCAGGAAACCGAGTTCACGTTGCGCCTGTTGCCGCTTGGCGGTTTCGTGAGTTTTTCGGCTGACGGGGACGAAGATGCGCACAAGCTGTTCGGTGCTTCGCGTCTTTCACGCGCTTCGATTATGGCCGGAGGCCCTTTGTTTCAATGTGGTTTTCGCCTTTCTGATGCTTATTCCGGCTTTTATGGTAAAAGAAGGCGGGTCGTTGCTGCAGGCGATGCAGTCGAGCGCAAATGCTGTCTGGATGGTTGTTGCCGGGACCTTCTCCATGCTCGGTCAACTTTTCACCGGTCAGGGCGGCATGGAAAGCCTTTCAGGTCCTCTCGGGATAGCCGTGATGGCCGGCCAGGCGGCGAGCGGGGGAGTGCCGGATCTGCTTTTTTTTACAGGTATTCTCAGTCTCAGCCTCGGAATCATGAACCTGTTGCCGTTTCCAGGACTCGACGGCGGTCAGCTCGTGATGGTGCTGATCGAGGCCCTGCGTAACCGTCCTCTCGGAGCGAGAGCGTATCAGGTTATCAACTTTACCGGCATCATGCTTTTTATCGGGTTGTCGATTGTCATCACCTGGCATGACATCTTGCGGCTTGTGAGCTGAACACGTTTTTCTTTTTCTGGTACCGGTTACGGCCCATACTGCCCAAGAGGAATAAGAGGCGACCGAAAAGATGAATGGAGGTGTTTTTATGCTCTCTACGGTACCCCTTACGATCCGGAATTTGCAGAGCAAATGGAGGCGGCCCGTCGAGGCATGTCTGAATACCGGAATGCTCTCCGTGAGCTTGCCAAATGACTTTCTGAATAATAACGGATGAGGCATTATTGGCGTTGTCGGATTTTCATGCACGTTTTCACAATGATATTCTGAACTACCAGAGTAGTACTCTAAATAATATACGATGGGGCATTTTCCGCTATCTAGCTGACGAAGTGCATAATTCTTTTGTGCCCAGTTCGGACGATGGTCCAGGGTATTCATGGAGGTTGCCAGCGAGCCTTTCATCCCCCTATTCAGAGGAATGCGCATTGGAGCTGTTCAATGCATTGAGATCGCCTCCTTATATGCCACCTTCCGTGTGACTCGATGGTTGCAACTCAGATACTAAACGGGAACAGTACTGACTAAGATGAACGCCGATGACTGGGAATAAAAAGCTAAAGGCACTCGCTGAGCAGGTTCTTATCAGCGAAATCGTTACCCAAGCGAAGTTCGCAGAGAAGGCCGCTGATCAACTTGCCAAGTCCTCAGATTCAATCGAAATCTGGGTTCGATTCAATCGATTTTAATCGCTGTAGCTAACGTATCGAAAATTCTCTGGCCTACTAGGAAGCAGTACATGGCTCGCGGAAAGCAACTGCGAGAGCTTCTCGGCATCGATGACAATTCTTCCACCGTAGCTACAACCCAATCAGTGGAACTTTGTCCTTTCGAAACGAGACCATCAATCTCTTCGCGGTTCTTGCTGCACTCGCAGAGATTCGAAAGAAGTGCGGTTTCTTTGCCCTGCCTTAGACGGTCATGCCGTATAAGAAGCCGAAACATCGAACGCAGCAAAGCCTATGCTGTTTCTCTGGCGGTAGAATGGCGAAACTCCAAGTTTCGGCCTACTACGCAGCGCAGAGTTCCCATAAAAAAAAGCAGTTGAGCTTTAGCCTTTATTGGTAAGACGGTAAGACCATGGCAAATAATAGTGGCGATAACAGACGAGTGATTCCAAATGCCAGAACAATTTTAGGTGCTATTTACTCCTTTTCGTCAGCGGATCGGAAGATTTCTATCGAAGAGCAAATTTTTCTTTGAATAGATGAGCTTCATGATTATTATATCATAGTAACTATGAAAATATAATTACGTTGCAATGACGGTAAACCCTTTCTGCTATACGGTTCTCTCTCTCGATGCACCATTTTGCGGCCGCGATGAGGAACTTGGCGCACTCTGCGCCCATGCGCGATCGAATACGAACGTCGTGCTCTATTCGCCGAGGAGGTATGGCAAAACATCGCTTATCAAAAGGGTGCAGGATGTGCTTTCGCGCGAGAATTTCATTACCCTCGCTATCGATATTTCAGGATCGACAAGCGCCGAGGATGTGGCCTCCCTCATAGCCCGAGATATTTTCAGGTTTGTCGAACAGAAGGGCCCTCTGCTGAAAAAAGCACTGAGCATCATCAATAACTGGCGTCCCAACTTCACCCGGCAGCCTGACGGCAGCGTTTCGATCTCGGTTCAGCCGGTGAGCCAGAAAACAGGTATCGCCTTCCTTGAAGAGACGCTCGAAGGCCTCGACCGCTTTCTTGCCGGCAATCCCCAGCAGACCAACATCGTGCTCGACGAATTCCAGGAGATTGTCGAACTGAGGAACGGCGAGCAGATCGAAGCCCTTCTGCGCAAACACATCCAGCATCAGACAAACTGTTCGTGGTTTTTTCTTGGAAGCCGTCGGCGAATGCTTCTCGACATGTTTGAAGAGGAGAGTCGTCCGTTCTACCGAAGCGCTGTCAAAATGCAGTTACCGCCACTTCCTGAAGAAGATGCGGTGCGTTTTGTCATCGAACGATTCAAGGCAGGAGGCAAGGAGTGCTTCCGGGAAATCGCTGCCCGGATCATCGGCATTACCCAGGCCTATCCGTTTTATGTCCAGCGGGTATCCGGAGAGATATTTACCCGCGCCCGGAAAGAGGAGATTGGGGAACAGGAGTTCCAGGAAGGCATCCGGAGCATGCTCGAACAGGAGGAACGATACTTCGCAAGTATTGAAAGATCTCTTCCGGCAGGGCAGAAAAAGCTGCTCAGGGCGCTTGCGAAGGAACCTGCTGACAGTCCTTATGCGGTGGACTACCAGCGGAAACACCACCTTGGTTCGCTCAGCGCCATTCAGGCAGGGATCAGAAAGCTCAGGACGCTCGATCATATCCAGGAGGATGGGGGAGTGACCCGTCTGACTGATCCGATGTTCGCCCTATGGCTTCTCGAGCAGGGTCTGGAGCTGTTGCCCGAAAAAACCTCACCAGCAGAGAACACGGAACAGCTATCGTTCGGCCAGACGCTTCTTGGATACAATGTCGAAAAAAGTCTGGAGAGAGGTTACTCAGAAATGTCCGGCTACAGGTCGGATGAGAGCGTAGAGATCAAAGCTGCACTGCCCGAGCCGGAAGGAGGCGATGGCCGTCCTCGAATAACCATCTTTCTTTCCTATGCCCACGATGACCAGGTTTTGAAAGAGCGTTTTTTCAATCTGGTAAGGGACCGTCTTAAAACCTCGAAAGATTACCAGTTTTCCTTTTCTGCCGACACCGATCTCCTTTGCGGCACGCAATGGCATGACGAACTGCAGGAACGGATCAGGAGCTGCGATTTCGGCTTATTGCTCGTATCCAGCAGCTTTCTGGCAAGTGCCTACATCCAGGATCATGAGGTGCCACACATCATTGACCGTTGCTTTCCGGTGGTACTCAAAAGCATCGATATAAGCAGGCAGAACCTGCGTGGCATCGAAAAACTGCAGATCTATCACTATCAGCAGAACAGGTCGTTCGAAGAGGTAAAGGGGTCTAACCAGACACGATTCGTTCATGAATTCGCCAAACAGATCGAGGATAGGGTAAAAGCATATCTGGAGAACCGCGAACGGGAACGGTATACTCTTCTGAGCTGCGATGACGAACCGATACGAAAATTCACTGACAGGCACCTGAAAAGCCCTGGGTACGAATGTGCAAGGTATATCGAGAACTGCGCCAGTAAAGGAACCATCACCCACAAGGCAGAAAGCGTATCGGCAGCGGATACCGTCAAGGCTCGGCCCTATATCATGAACTGGGCGCTTGAAACCGACGTACCCTTTTTCGCATTGCTCGGCGATTTCGGCACGGGAAAAACCTTCACCTGCCGGATGCTTACCCGCGAGATCAACGCAATGCACGACGAATCGCCTGAAACGGTACCCCTCTGTATCTATATCGACCTGAGAAGGGTGTCAACCCGCATCGGAACAGAGAAGAGAGTCCCAAAGCTTGTTGACATTCTTCAGGACGCCATCAGTTTTGCCAAAGACCCGCTCGACAAGAGCATCGTAACGCCCGAGGATATCATCCGTCTTGTGCGCTCGAATCGGGCGATGATCATCTTCGACGGTCTCGATGAAAAGACCGTGCATTTCACTCCAGAAGAAACCAACCAGTTCATTGCTGAGCTCTGGAGCATCCGGGAACAGCGGGATAAAAAGGAGAACAAGCCGCCTCAGGGAAAACTCCTCATCAGTTGTCGTACCCACTACTTCAGGGACACCATCGAGCAGAACACCCTCTTTCTTGGCAGGGATCGCGAAGGGCGCAGCAAGGAGGAGTACCGATCGTGTACACTGTTACCCTTCGACAGTGAACAGATCAGGGAGTACCTGGAAAAACGGCTCGGATGCGACAAGGAGAAGATCGACCGGATCGCCAACCTCTTCGACGAGGTGCATAACCTGAAAGATCTGGCATCGAGGCCATACACCCTTTCCCTGATTACCGAATTCATTCCGGACATCGAACGGCTCATTGCCGAAGGCCGGCCTGTCAACACGGCGACCCTTTATGACGCAACCGTGGATAACTGGCTTGCGAGGGATGAGGGCAAACATGAATTCAGCGTTCCGCACAAGAAACGCCTCATGAAATCTCTTGCCGCCGAAATCCACAAAAGGGCTGGCGACGGGATGACAACGGATGAGCTTGATGAATGGCTCGACGAGTGGCTTTACCTGAACCCGGTCATCAGGGATGCCTATGCCGGCATGAATCGCGAAACGCTCAAGAAAGACCTTCGCACGGCCACCTTCATCATCCGGGAAACCGAAGGCAGCTTCTCGTTCGCCCACACATCTCTGCAGGAGTTCTTTCTTGCGGGGTTCATTGTCGATGTGCTTTCGGCAAGGCAGTTCGAGCCGAAGCAGCTTGCCATGAACATGCCTTCGAGGGAGACGCTCGACTTCGTGGCCGATATGGTTGCGATCGATGAACGAAAATCATCCGGAGTCGCTGCATCGATTACAATGATTCTTGAAACCGCTTGTAACAAGGGCGTCTCCGAACTGGCCTTCGCCCTTTGCCTGAAGTTGCATGAGCATGGAATGCCTATTCCTGCACTGCGAACCGTACATCTTGAACAGGCCGATCTTGCCGGTTGGGTGATCGGGAACCTGAACCTTTCTGGAGCGTTCTTCGATACTGCAAATCTGAGAGGTACGAACTTCAGGAACACCGTGCTCAGCAAAGCCTCCTTCAGGAACGCTAACCTCGTCAATGCCGAGTTTCTTGACTGCAACGCAGCCGGGGCAGATTACACGGAAGCCGATGCCGTAGCGGGAATCTGGCGCAATTGCGATCTTCGGAAAAGCAGATGGTTGTCAGCAGAACTCCGACTTGCTACGTTTGTCAAGTGCATGGCAACTGAGATGGTTGATTTTCCTGATGAAAGCCTTGCTGTTGTTGCTCGTTGCGAAGGCTTGACCAGCTTGCCCACTCCCATAAAAACTCTATTCTCGATCTATGACGGTCATTCCGCCTGGGTCAGCGCTGCGTCATTCAGCCCGGACGGGACGCGCATCGTTTCGGGTTCTGCGGATAAGACACTGAAGCTGCGGGATGCACACTCCGGCATCTGCCTCCAGACGCTCACCGGTCATTCCGCCGGGGTCAGCGCTGCGTCATTCAGCCCGGACGGGACGCGCATCGTTTCGGGTTCTGCGGATAAGACACTGAAGCTGTGGGATGCACACTCCGGCATCTGCCTCCAGACGCTCACCGGTCATTCCGCCGGGGTCAGCGCTGCGTCATTCAGCCCGGACGGGACGCGCATCGTTTCGGGTTCTGCGGATAAGACACTGAAGCTGTGGGATGCACACTCCGGCATCTGCCTCCAGACGCTCACCGGTCATTCCGCCGGGGTCAGCGCTGCGTCATTCAGCCCGGACGGGACGCGCATCGTTTCGGGTTCTGCGGATAAGACACTGAAGCTGTGGGATGCACACTCCGGCATCTGCCTCCAGACGCTCACCGGTCATTCCGCCGGGGTCAGCGCTGCGTCATTCAGCCCGGACGGGACGCGCATCGTTTCGGGTTCTGACGATACCACACTGAAGCTGTGGGATGCACACTCCGGCATCTGCCTCCAGACGCTCACCGGTCATTCCGCCGGGGTCAGCGCTGCGTCATTCAGCCCGGACGGGACGCGCATCGTTTCGGGTTCTGACGATACCACACTGAAGCTGTGGGATGCACACTCCGGCATCTGCCTCCAGACGCTCACCGGTCATTCCGCCTGGGTCAGCGCTGCGTCATTCAGCCCGGACGGGACGCGCATCGTTTCGGGTTCTGCGGATAAGACACTGAAGCTGTGGGATGCACACTCCGGCATCTGCCTCCAGACGCTCACCGGTCATTCCGCCTGGGTCAGCGCTGCGTCATTCAGCCCGGACGGGACGCGCATCGTTTCGGGTTCTGCGGATAAGACACTGAAGCTGTGGGATGCACACTCCGGCATCTGCCTCCAGACGCTCACCGGTCATTCCGCCTGGGTCAGCGCTGCGTCATTCAGCCCGGACGGGACGCGCATCGTTTCGGGTTCTGCGGATAAGACACTGAAGCTGTGGGATGCACACTCCGGCATCTGCCTCCAGACGCTCACCGGTCATTCCGCCTGGGTCAGCGCTGCGTCATTCAGCCCGGACGGGACGCGCATCGTTTCGGGTTCTGACGATACCACACTGAAGCTGTGGGATGCACACTCCGGCATCTGCCTCCAGACGCTCACCGGTCATTCCGCC